>Ga0073934_10010143_pt1 | contig 11788 bp, 12 predicted proteins | sample LarsenN4metaG_FD_76834 | JGI IMG/M metagenome (GOLD analysis project Ga0073934, IMG submission 76834) | Hot spring sediment bacterial and archeal communities from British Columbia, Canada, to study Microbial Dark Matter (Phase II) - Larsen... ... | reverse complement strand
TGCCGGCAACACCGGCCGCGCCGTGGCCACGCCCTCGCTGCCTGGCGGCGCGACGCGGATGACGCGGCCCACCTCGAGCGAACTCGGGTTGTCGATGTTGTTCCAGCGCGCGACGTCGCGCCAGTTCTGGCCTGTCTCGAGGCCGATGCGGATCAGCGTGTCGCCGGGCTTGACGGTGTAGTAGCCCGGCTTGCCCGCGTTCTCGCTGCCCGGCGGCTTGGGCGCTTCGGGCAGCGCCGGCGCGGCCCCGGCCGGAGCGGTGGTTGGCGCGGGCGTGGTGCCCGCAGGCAGCGGCACCGCAGTGCGGTCTTCGACCGGCGCGCGGTGCGTCGACGAGGCACAGGCGCCGAGCAGCAGCGTCATGGCGGCAAGCGCGGCCAGCCTCTTGCGGCACGCGCTCGTCGGCACGATTGGTTGCGTTCTCATGAGACGCCGGATTTTAGAGGGACGAAGTGCACCGCATCGAGTTCGCGCCGCACGAGCCCGCGTTCGCCCTTGTCGACGCGGTCGATCACCACCAGTCGTTGCAGGCCGCTGCGCGCGTCGACGAGCGGCGCCACCAGGCGCCCGTGCAGCGCAAGCTGCGCCGTCCATGCGTCCGGCAGCGCCTCGCCGCCGGCCGCGGCGATGACGGCGTGGTAGGGCGCGTTCGGCGCGTGGCCCAGGCGCCCGTCGCCGTGCACGAGGCGCAGGTTGCGCACGCCGGCCTGCGCCAGGTTGGCGCGCGCCTTGTCGGCCAGCGGCCGCAGCCGCTCCACGCTCGTCACGCGGCGTGCCAGCCGCGCCAGCAGCGCGGCCTGGTAGCCGCAGCCGCCGCCGATCTCGAGCACCTGGCCCAGATGACCCTGCGCGCTCGCGTAGCCGCCTTCGCACAACAGCTGCAGCATGCGCGCCACCACCGAGGGCTTGGAGATCGTCTGGCCGTGGCCGATCGGCAGCGCGGTGTCCTCGTAGGCCTGGTTGGCGAGCGCACTGTCGACGAACTCGTGGCGCGCCACCGCCGCGAACGCGGCCAGCACCGCCTCGTTCGTGATGCCCTCGGCGCGCAGCCGCTCGACCATGCGCGCGCGCACGGTGGCCGAGTCGAGCCCCAGTCCGCTGGGCGTGCGCGTGCGCGCCGCGTCCTCGGCGGCCTGGCGCAGCGGGCGCTGCGGACGCAGCAGTTCGCGCTCGGCGGGCCGCGCCGCGCTGCCGAGCCGGTCCAGCGGCAGCGGAAAGCGCGCCGGCGGCCGCGCGGGCCGGTCGCCCGGCATCTTCAGGCGCCGCCCAGGCGCGCGGCCCAGGCCGGGCGCGCCGCGTGGTCGGTGAGGTCCACCTGCAGCGGCGTGATCGAGACCATGCCGGCCGCCACGGCGTGGAAGTCGGTGCCCTCGCCGGCTTCGCGCGCGTCGCCCGCGGGGCCGATCCAGTAGATCGTCTCGCCGCGCGGGTTGACCTGCCGGATCACCGGCTCGCTGGCATGGCGGCGGCCGAGCCGCGTGATGCGCCGCGGCAGCGCGGCGGCATCGGCGCGGTTGGGGATGTTGACGTTCAGCAGCCACGGCGCGCCGGCCAGGCCGCCGCTGGCGATGACGCTGTCGACCACCGCGCGCGCCGTGGCCGCCGCGGCCTCCAGGTGCTGCCAGCCCTTGTCGACCTGCGAGAACGCGATCGCCGGGATGCCGAACAGGAAGCCCTCCATCGCCGCCGCCACGGTGCCCGAGTACAGCGTGTCGTCGCCCATGTTGGCGCCGTTGTTGATGCCCGAGAGCACGAGGTCGGGCCGCTGCTCGAGCAGACCGGTGAGCGCCACGTGCACGCAGTCCGACGGCGTGCCGTTGATGACGCGGAAGCCCTTGACGTGATCGCCGCGCGCCTCGAACAGGTTGAGCGGGCGCGACAGCGTCAGCGCGTTGCTGGTGCCGCTGGCGTTCTGCTCGGGCGCGATGACGTCGATGTGGCCGAGGCCCTGCATCGCCTGCACGAGCGCCGCGATGCCGGGCGCGAGATAACCGTCGTCGTTGGCGATGAGGATGCGCATGGCGCGCATTCTAGGGACGCCCCTCGTGCGCGACGGCGCCCCCGAAGAGAAAGGGCCCGCCGAAGCGGGCCCTGCGCGAGATGGTGCCGGTGAAGAGAGTCGAACTCCCGACCTTCGCATTACGAATGCGCTGCTCTACCAACTGAGCTACACCGGCAGCGAGCGCAGGATGATAGCAGCCGGTCCACCCGCGTCGGTCGCATGCGCGCGGCCGCCTATGCAAGGCGCGACATATCGCGCCGCGCGGTGAGGCTGGCCACAATGCGCCGCCTTCGATGAAACCCATGCCATGAGCAGCCTCGGCGCCAGCGTCGCCACCGCCTTCGAGCTCGTGCTCGGCGCCGACACGCGCCTGGCGCAGACGGTGTTGCTGTCGCTGCAGGTGAGCGGCACGGCCACCCTGGTCGGCTCGGCGCTCGGCCTCGTCGCCGGGGCCTGGCTGGCGACGACGCGTTTTGCCGGGCAGCGCGTGGTCGTCGCGCTGCTCAATACGCTGCTCGCGCTGCCCTCGGTGGTGGTGGGGCTGCTGGTGTACCTGTTGCTCTCGCGCGCCGGGCCGCTGGGCGAGCTCGGGCTGCTGTTCACGCCGGCCGCGATGGTCGTCGCGCAGAGCATCCTGGTCGTGCCGCTGGTCACCGCGCTGGCGCGCCGGCTCGTCATCGACGCCTTGGCCGAGGGCGGCGACCAGCTGCGCTCGCTCGGCGCGGGGTCGCTCGCGCTGGCCCTCGTGCTGCTGGTGCACCAGCGCTTCGGCGCGCTGACGGTGGTGCTGACCGCGTTCGGGCGCGCCATCGCCGAGGTCGGCGCGGTGATGATCGTCGGCGGCAACATCGACGGCGTGACGCGCGTGATGACCACCACCATCGCGCTCGAAACGAGCAAGGGCGACCTGCCGCTTGCGCTGGCGCTGGGCATCGTGCTGCTGGCGGTGGTGGGCCTGCTCAACGCGCTGGTGGCGCTGGCGCAGTCGCGCAGCACCCTGCCGCGCGAGGCGCTGGCCTGATGGGCGACGAGGTGCACGGCGCGCTGGCAATGAAGGCGCCGCTGCTCACGCTGCGCGCCGCCGGCCTGCGCCACGGCCGCCGGGTCGTGCTCGACGGCGTCGACCTCGAGCTGCAGCGCGGCGAACGGCTCGCCCTGGTGGGCGCCAACGGCGCGGGCAAGACATCGCTGCTGTTGCTGCTGCACGGCCTGGCGGAGGTCACCGGCCGGCGCGAGCTGCACGCGCTCGAGCCGGAGGGCCGCGAGCCGCGCATCGCGATGTCGTTCCAGCGTCCGTTCCTGCTCGACCTCACGGTGCGCCGCAACGTGCTCCTCGGCCTGTGGCTGCAGCGCGTGCCGCGCGCCGAGCGCGCCGTCCGCTGCGCCCAGGCGCTGGAGCGCGCCGGGCTGGCCACGCTGGCCGGGCGGCGCGCGCGCGAGCTCTCCGGCGGGCAGCAGCAGCGTCTGGCGCTGGCTCGCGCCTGGGCCTTGCGCCCCGACCTGCTGCTGCTTGACGAGCCCACCGCCAACCTGGACCCCACCGCCAAGCGCGAGGTGGAGGCGCTCATCGCCTCGTTCGCGCACGACGGCATCACCGTCGTGATGGCCACCCACAACCTCGGCCAGGCCAAGCGGCTGGCCACCCGCGTGGCCTACCTCGAAGCCGGGCGGCTCGTCGCCGCGCTGCCGGTGGACCACTTCTTCGACGGCGGCGGCCTGCCCGACGCCGCGCACCGCTTCCTGCGCGGAGAACTGCCTTGGCCGACCTGAACCTCGGTGCCTTGAGCCGTACGCTGCGTGCCCTGCGGCCGCCGCGCCCGTTGCGCCGCCTGCTGCTTGCCCTCGCCACCGTGCTCGCCGCCGCCACGCTGCCGGGCCCGCCCGGCGCCGCCTCGGCGCAGGCGCCCGAGCGCTTCATCGTCATGGCCAGCACCACGAGCACCGAGCAGTCAGGGCTCTTCAGGCACCTGCTGCCGGTCTTCAAGAAGGCCACCGGCATCGACGTGCGCGTGGTCGCGGTCGGCAGCGGCCAGGCGCTGGAGCTGGGGCGGCGCGGCGACGCCGACATCGTCTTCGTGCACGACCGCGCGGCCGAGGACCGCTTCGTCGCCGACGGCTTCGCCGCGAGCCGGCGCGACGTGATGTACAACGACTTCGTGCTCGTCGGCCCGCGGGCCGATCCGGCCGGCGCACGTGGCACCGACATCGCCGCGGCCCTGCGCAAGCTGGCGCCGTCGGCCCTGCCCTTCGTGTCGCGCGGCGACAGGAGCGGCACCCATGCCGCCGAGTTGCGGCTGTGGCAGGCCGCCGGCGTGGACCTCGCCGCCGCGCGACCCGCCGGCTACCGCGAATGCGGCTGCGGCATGGGCCCGGCGCTGAACATCGCCGCCTCGCTCGGCGCCTACCTGCTGGCGGACCGCGCCACCTGGCTCGCGTTCAGGAACCGCGGCGAGCTGGCCATCCTGGTCGAAGGCGACCGCAGCCTGTTCAACCCGTACGGCGTGATGGTGGTCAGCCGCGCCCGGCATCCGCACGTCAAGGAGGATCTGGCGCAGCGGTTCGCCGACTGGGTGGCGTCGCCGGCCGACCAGCGCGTGATCGGCGGCTACAGGATCGAGGGGCAGGCGCTGTTCTTCCCGAACGCCGGGCAGTGAGGCCGGGGTCGCGCGCATGGCAGCATCGCGCGCATGAAGGCGCGCGGCATCCGCCTGCAATACAGCTTCGAGGCGGCCGGCCAGCAAGGCCCGGCGGTCGAGAACCCCCTGTTCGACCTGCTGCAGGCGGTGTACGAGCAGGGCTCGATCCAGCGCGCGGCCGCTTCGCTCGGCCTGTCGTACCGCCATGTCTGGGGCCGCCTGCGCCACTGGGAGGCGGCGCTCGGCGAGGCGCTGGTCCACTGGACCCAGGGCCAGCCGGCGCGCCTGACGCCCTTTGCCGAGCGCCTGCTGTGGGCCGAGCGCCAGGCGCGCGCCCGCCTGGCGCCGCACATCGAGGCGCTGCGCGACGGCTTGCGCCGCGTGCTCGACGAGGCCTTCGACGGCCACCAGCAGCTGCTGCGCGTCGACGCCAGCCACGACCTCGCCCTGCCCACGCTGACCACGCTGGCGCGCGAGCACCACGGCCTGCTCGTCGAGCTGCGCTTTGCCGGCAGCCTGGACGCGCTGCGATCGCTCGCGCTCGGCCGCTGCACGGTGGCCGGCTTCCACGTGCCGACCGGCTTGAAGCGCAACGAGCACTACGCGCGCGCGATCCGGCCGCTGCTCAAGCCCGGCCGCCACAAGCTGATCGGCGGCATGCGGCGCACGCAGGGGCTGATCGTCGCCCCGGGCAACCCGCGCGCCGTGACCACGCTGCCCGAGGTGGCGGCGCGCCGCGGCAGGCGGCTGCGCTTCGTCGGCCGCGAGAGCGGCTCGGGCACCGCGCTGCTGTGCGAACACCTGCTCGTCCAGGCCGGGCTGGCGCCGGACGCGCTGGCCCCGCACGCGGTCGAGAACAGCCACCTCGCGGCGGCCCAGCGCATCGCGGCCGGCCAGGGCGACGTGGCGCTCGGCCTGCGCGCCGCCGCGGATGCGCTCGGCCTCGGTTTCGTGCCGCTGGTGCAGGAGGACTACTTCCTGGTCTGCCTGGCCGACGTGCTGGAGACGCCCGCCGTGCGCGCGCTGCGCGACGCCCTGGCCTAGCCGGCCTGGCGCGACGCGCTCGCCGCGCGGCCCGGCTATGCCAGCGCCGACGCGCCGGGCGCGGTGCTCTCGCTCGTCAAGGCGCTGCCGTGGTGGCGCTTCCGCACGCCGCGGCGCCGACCGGAGGTGGCGCCCTGAACGCGGCACGGTGGTGGCTCACGCTTTGAGCCACCCCGCCTCCACACTGCATCGCACCGGCCGCATCCCGCGGCCTCGGAGACCGCGATGCAACAGGACACCCTCTCCCTCGACAGCCCGGGCCTGCCGCGCACCGGCGCACCCGACGACGCCGGCTTCGAGCTCGGCTGGGACCATGCCCGCCACGGCCTCGTGCCGCCGCCGGGGCTGCTGCTGGACGGCACGCCGGTCGGCCAGGGCTGGCGAGCCGGCAAGGCCGTGTTCGGCGCGCGCACGCTCGCCGCCAGCCGCGCGGTGCGCCAGTGGCTCGAGCTGCGCACCGAGGCCTGGCGCCAGGGCATCGGCTTCGAGACCGGGCAGCTCGGCGCGGCCCACCTGGCGAGCCTCGAGGTCGAGCGCTGCCCGGTGCTGCGGCTGCGCCTGGGCGGCTGCGAGGAGTCGGCGCCGCGCTTCGAGCGCCTCAACCCGCAGGCCGCCTACGCCGCCGGCAACGTGGTGCAGATGAGCCGCGCCGCGGCGGCGGCGCGCGCCGGCGTCGACATCGCCGAAGCCGTGCGCCGCGCCCGGCGCAGCGAGATCACCGCCGAGCCGGTGCACGGGCTCGACGCCGGCGCCTGGTGGCGCGTGGCGGTGCTGCGCTCGTTCACCACGCCGCTGCCGTTCGCCGAGGCGGCGCGCCTGCCGCTGGCGGTGCTGCCGCCCAACCGCGTGCGCCTGCTCAACGGCGTGCAGGGATTGCAGGCGCTGCTCACGCTGCAGTTCTGCGCGCCCGGCTGGGGCGAGCGGCTGCGCCGCATCGCGGACCTGCTGCCCGAGCACAGCCTGCGCCACGACTTCAACCTCTTCGTCGGCGCGCTGGTGCCGCGCGTGCTGCAGGCACAGGCGCTGCAGCTCGACCTGCGCCGCACGCTGGAGGATGCCTGGACTGCCGAGCGCGTGATGCGCCGCTGGCAGCACTTCGCGCTCAGCCTCGGCGAGGCGGGCTGCGACGCGCTGCTGGCGCGCGTGGCCGAGACGCCGCTGCCCGGCCGCGTGACGCTGTGGCACGAGCCGGCGCAGGCCGTGGAAGGCTGGGGGCTCGAGGCGCCGGCGCCGCGCGCGCCGCTGCCGGCGGCCGAACCGCGCCCAGCCCGCCGAAGAACAGATCGCACACCACGTCCGCGAGCGCTGCGTGCGACAGCGCCCCTCCGTCCTTCAGCCACGTGAAGGTCCAGTTGAGCATGCCGAAGAGCAGCATCGCCAGAGGCTTGGCGAGCGCGCCGCCCTGCAGCTCGGGGCGCAGCGCGGCAATGGCGTCGGCGAACGCCGCCACCACGCGGCGCTGGCCGTCGAGCACGGCGCGCCGCGGCGCCGGCTCGAGGAAGCGCACGTCCTCGGTCAGCACGCGGTGCTCGTGCTGCGCACCGGCGTAGGCGTGCATGAAGCGCACGATGAGCGCGCGCAGGTGCTCGTGCGGAGCCAGGCGCTCGGCGCGCACCGCGGCCACCAGGGCCTCGAGCCGCGCGACGTGGCCCTCGGCGATCTGCGCCAGCAGGTCGTGCTTGTCGCGCACGTAGTGGTACAGCGTCGGCTTGCTCACGCCGCAGGCCGCCGCCACCGCGTTCATCGACGTCGCCGGGTAGCCCTGGCTCGCGAAGAGCTGCGCCGCGGCGCCGAGGATGGCGACGCGCTGGTCGTCGTAGCCCGAGCTGCGCGGACGCGCCAATGGTCCCGCGCCTCAGCGCTCGTCGAAGCTCACCACCACGCGCTCGGTGAGCGGGTGCGACTGGCAGGTGAGCACGAAGCCGGCGGCCAGGTCGGCCTTGTCGAGCGCGAAGTTGCGGTCCATGCGCACGCGGCCCTCGATCAGCTTGGCGCGGCAGGTCGCGCAGACGCCGCTCTTGCACGAGTACGGCACGTCCAGACCGGCACGCGCCGCGGCGGCGAGGATGCTCTCGTCGCCCGGCATGAAGCCCACCTCGCGCGTCAGGCCGTCGCGCACGACGGCGATCTTCGCGGTGGTGGCGTCGCCCTCCTGCGGCGCGTGCAGCCGCGCGTCGGCGGCCGAAGGCGGGATGCCGAAGCGCTCGACATGGATGCGCGCGGGCGCGACGCCGCCGGCGACGAGCGCCGCCTCGACCTCGTCGTTCATGGCGTGCGGGCCGCAGACGAAGGCCTCGTCGACCGGGCCGGCCAGCGCGAGCAGGCGCGCGACCTTGGCGCCGTCGAGCCGGCCGTTGGAAAGCGGCGCGTCCACCGCCTCGCGCGAGAAGACGAGGTGCACCGCCAGCCGCGTGAGGTGGCGGTTCTTCAGGTCCTCGATCTCCTCCTTGAACATCGTCGAGGCGCTGGTGCGGTTGCCGTACAGCAGCGTCACGCGGCAGGCCGGGTCGCCGTCGAGCGCGGTCTTCATGATCGAGAGGATCGGCGTGATGCCGCTGCCGCCGGCCACCAGCAGCAGGTGGCGCGGGCGCTTGTCGAGCGCGGCGCCGAAGCGGCCCTGCGGCTCGAGCGACTCGATCGCGTCGCCGGCCTTCAGCTCGGCATGCGCCCAGCTCGAGAAGGCGCCGCCTGGCACGCGGCGGATGCCCACGCGCAGCGGCTCGCCGGGTGCGGCGCAGATCGAGTAGCTGCGGCGCAGGTCCTCGCCCGGGCGGCGCAGCGTGAGGTACTGGCCGGGGCTGAAGCGGAAGGTCTCGCGTTCGGCCTCGGGCACCTCGAACGAGACGATCAGGGCGTCGTCGCCGTCGGACTTGGCTTCGCGCACACGCAGGGGGTGGAAGTGCAGGCCGCTCACTTTGACGCCTAGATCGGCTTGAAGTATTCGAAGGGTTCGCGGCAGGCCAGGCAGCGGTACAGCGCCTTGCACGCGGTGGAGCCGAAGGCCGACAGGCGCTCGGTGTCGCTGCTCGCGCAGCGCGGGCAGGCGACGTGGCGCGCCCGGATGCGGATGGTGTGGCCCTCGCCGGCCGCACCGGGCGGCGCGATGCCGTACTCGCGCAGCTTGCGCCGGCCTTCCTGGCTGATCCAGTCGGTGGTCCAGGCGGGCGCGAGGCGCTGCTTCACCGTCACCGGGCCCAGGCCCTCGGCCTCGAGCGCGTCGATCACGCTCTTCTCGATGACCTCGGTGGCCGGGCAGCCGCTGTAGGTGGGCGTGAGCACGATCTCGAGGCCCGACGGCGCGTCGTTGACCTCGCGCACGATGCCGAGGTCGACGAGCGAGAGCGCCGGCACCTCGGGGTCGAGCACGCCATCGAGCACCTTCCAGGCCGCGGCCGTGTTCACCACTTGCCCCCGGGGAAGCTGCGCTGCAGCGTCTGCATCTCGGCGAGCACGAAGCCCATGTGCTCGCTGTGCACGCCGTTGCTGCCGGTGGAGACGAAGGGCGTCGCGGCGGGCAGCGCGAGCTTGGCGTCAGAGAACACCGCGGCCACCCCGCGCTGCCAGTCTGCGGCCAGCTCGTCGCGGCGCGGGCCGAGGGCGCTCGCCGCCGCGGCGTCGTCGACGGCGTCGCGAACGAACATCTCGTGGGTGTACGGCCAGGCGCGATCGAGCGCCGCGGCCAGGCGGCGCGCCGATTCCTCGGTGCCGTCGCCCAGCCGCACCACCCAGTCGGCGGCGTGCTCCTGGTGGTACCGCGTCTCCTTGAGCGCCTTGGCCGCGATGGCGGCGAGTTCGGCGTCGCTCGACGACACCAGGCGCCCGTACAGCGCCTTGAGCCAGGTGGCGACGAGGAAGTTGCGCAGCACGAGGTCGGCGAAGTCGCCGCCCGGCGCATGCGCGCTCGCCTTGCGCGAGGGCTGCTCGACGAGCGTGAGGTTGAAGAACTGGCCCTCGTCGCGCAGGAAGGCGAGCTGGTCCTCATCGAAGCCCTGGCCCTCCACCTTGCCGGCGTGCGTGAGCAGCGCGCGCGCCTGGCCGAGCAGGTCGAGCGAGAGGTTGGTGAGCGCGATGTCCTCTTCGAGGATCGGCCCGTGCCCGCACCACTCGCCCAGGCGCTGGGCGTGGATCAGGCAGGTGTCGGCGATGCGCAGCCGGTACTGCACGAGCGGCGTCAGCCGCAGGCGGATGGATTCGACGACCATCTCCCGGCCTACATGTGGTCCACGGCTTCGGGCAGCTTGTAGAAGGTCGGGTGGCGGTACACCTTGTCCTCCATCGGGTCGAACAGCATCGGCTTGTCGCCCGGGTCGCTGGCCGTGATGTCACTGCTCCTGACCACCCACACGCTGGTGCCTTCCTGGCGCCGCGTGTAGACCTCGCGCGCGAGTTGCAGCGCCATCTTGGCGTCGGCGGCGTGCAGGCTGCCGCAGTGCTTGTGGTCGAGGCCGGCCTTGGGGCGCACGAAGACCTCCCAGAGAGGCCACTCGTTCTGGCTCATGCTGCCTCCTTCTTCGCGGCACGCCTGCTCTCGTGCGCCAGCGCCGCCTCGCGCACCCAGGCGCCGTCGTCCCAGGCCTTCACGCGCGCCGCCAGGCGCTCCTTGTTGCACGGTCCGTGGCCGCCGACGACACGCCAGAACTCGTCCCAGTCGATCGGGCCGAAGTCGTAGTGGCCGCGCTCGGCGTTCCACGCGAGCAGCGGGTCGGGCAGCGTGACGCCCAGCACCTTGGCCTGCTCGGCGGTGGCGTCGACGAACTTCTGCCGCAGGTCGTCGTTGCTGATGCGCTTGATGCCCCAGCGCATGCTCTGCGTGCCGTGCACGCTGTCCTTGTCGGGCGGGCCGAACATCATCAGGCTCGGCCACCACCAGCGGTCGACCGCGTCCTGCACCATCACGCGCTGCGCGTCGGTGCCCTCGTTCATCATCACGAGCAGGCTGTCGAAGCCCTGGCGCTGGTGGAAGCTCTCCTCGCGGCACACGCGCACCATGGCGCGCGCGTAAGGCGCGTACGAGCAGCGCGTGAGCGGCACCTGGTTCATGATCGCCGCGCCGTCGACCAGCCAGCCGATCACGCCCACGTCGGCCCAGGTCAGCGTGGGGTAGTTGAAGATCGAGCTGTACTTGGCCTTGCCGCTGTGCAGCGCGTCGAGCATCTGGTCGCGGCTCGTGCCCAGCGTCTCGGCCGCCGAGTAGAGATACAGGCCATGCCCGGCCTCGTCCTGCACCTTGGCGAGAAGAATGGTCTTGCGCTTGAGCGTGGGCGCGCGCGTGATCCAGTTGCCCTCGGGCAGCATGCCCACGGTCTCGGAGTGCGCGTGCTGGCTGATCTGGCGCACCAGCGTCTTGCGGTAGTGCTCGGGCATCCAGTCCTTGGCCTCGATGAAGTCGCCGGCGTCGATGCGCGCCTCGAAGCGCGCCTCGAGTTCGGCCTCCTCGGCGGAGCGCAGCTTGGCGCGCTCCTCCTTGGGGGCCAGGTCCATGGCTTGGGTGTACATGGGTGCTCCTTGATTGGGTGCGCTCGTCGTGTGCCGCCCTGGGCCCTAGCGGGGCCGCTTGTCGACCACGCGCCGGGCCTTGCCGACGAGCGTGCGCTCGATCGAGTCTGGCAGGCCCACTTCCACCTGCGTGCTGACGCCGATCAAGGTCTTGATCTCGCGCTGCAGCTCGCGGCCGATCGCCGCACGGTCGGCCGCGTGGTGCTCGGGCGTGACCTCGCAGCGCACCAGCACCTCGTCGAGCAGGCCCTCGCGCGTGACGACGAGCTGGTACTGCCCCGACAGCGCGCCGTGCCGCAGCACCAGCTCCTCCACCTGCGTGGGGAACAGGTTGACGCCGCGGATGATGAGCATGTCGTCGCTGCGCCCGACGATCTTGCCCATGCGGCGCATGCTGCGCGCGGTGGGCGGCAGCAGGCGCGTCAGGTCGCGCGTGCGGTAGCGGACGACGGGCAGCGCCTCCTTGGTGAGCGTGGTGAAGACGAGCTCGCCTTCGCTGCCCGCCGGCAGCACCGCGCCGGTGTCGGGGTCGATGATCTCGGGCAGGAAGTGGTCCTCCCAGATCACCGGGCCGTCCTTGGCCTCGATGCACTCGTTGGCCACGCCCGGG
>Ga0073934_10010142_pt1 | contig 11789 bp, 10 predicted proteins | sample LarsenN4metaG_FD_76834 | JGI IMG/M metagenome (GOLD analysis project Ga0073934, IMG submission 76834) | Hot spring sediment bacterial and archeal communities from British Columbia, Canada, to study Microbial Dark Matter (Phase II) - Larsen... ... | reverse complement strand
TCCCGGAGATCGCCGAGGCCGCGCGCGAGGCGGGGGCGTGGCTGCACGTGGACGGCGCCTTCGGCCTCTGGGCGGCCGCGAGCCCGCGCCTGCGGCACCTCCTCGCCGGCGCCGAGCGCGCCGACTCGTGGGCGAGCGACGCGCACAAGTGGCTCAACGTGCCCTACGACTGCGGGCTCGTCTTCTGCACCCACCCCGCCGCGCACCACGCCGCCATGACCATGCACGCCGCCTACTTCGAGGGCCAGGGCAAGTGGCTCCGCGACGCCGTCGACTGGACGCCCGAGTCCTCCCGCCGCGCCCGCGCCTTCACCGTCTTCGCCGCGCTCCGCTCGCTCGGCCGCCGTGGCGTCGCCGAGCTCGTCGAGCGCTGCTGCGACCTGGCGCAGCGCTTCGCCACCGGCGTCTCCGCGCTTCCGGGCTGCGAGCTCTTGAACGAGGTCGTCATCAACCAGGTGCTCTTCCGCTTCGCCGACGACGAGACGACGAGCGCCGTGCTCGCGTGCGTGCAGGGAAGCGGCGAGGCCTGGATGGGCGGCACCGAGTGGGACGGCCGGGCCGCGATCCGCGTGTCCGTCTCGGGCTGGCGCACGCGCGAGCCCGACATCGACCGCACCGTGGTCGCCTTCGAGCGCGCGCTCGCCGCCGTCTCCGGCTCCGGCTGAGGCCCGCGGCAGGCCTCGCTCAGGCAAGACTCGAGTCCTCCCCGGCGCCGCAAACGGCCTCGTGCGCCGCAGCATGCGCTACGAGACGCTACAGATGCTACGCTGCCCGCGTGAACCGGATGATCACGCAGCGGGAGCTGCGCAACGACTCCGCGGCGATCCTGCGCGAGGTGCAGGCAGGGCAGCGCATCATCGTCACCCGTAACGGCGTGCCGATCGCGGAGCTGCGGCCGATCGAGCCGCGCCGGTTCGTGCCCAGGGCGGCGATCGCCGAAGCCGCAGCGCGGGCGCCGCGGGTCGACGCCCGCCGGCTCCGGGCGGATCTGGATGCCATCGTCGACCAGACGAGCGGTGCCTGAGCCGAGCCGAGGCCTGCTCGACACCTCCGTCGTGATCGACCACGACCTCGTCGCTCACGACCTCCTCCCCGACGAGTCCGCCATCTCGGCCGTAACGCTGGCCGAGCTCGCCGCTGGCCCGCACGCCACGGACGACGCCGAGGAGCGGGCACGGCGCCAGGACCGGCTTCTGTGGGCGGCCGCCACCTGGGATCCGCTCCCCTTCGACGCCGAGGCCGCTCGCGTCTACGGGCGCCTGTTCGCCGCCGCGAAGGCGTCCGGCCGCTCGCCCCGCGCCCGTCTCGCCGACCTGCTCATCGCCGCGACCGCCGCCGCCAACGGGCTCCCGCTCTACACCCGCAACCCGGGCGACTTCGCCGCGCTCGAGCCCATCCTCTCGGTCAAGGCGCTGTAGACGCCTCGAGACCGAAGCCCTTGACCCCGGGGTAGTCACTCCACGCGCGGCGGCGGAACCAGCGTGGGCCATGGAGCTGACTCCGGAGATCCGGCGGCCTTGCTGACGACCTCGGCCTGCGCGGCCACGACGCCGTTCATCTCGCCGCCGCGCTCGAGATCGACGACGAGAGCACCGTGCTCGTGACGGGCGACGGCCGCCTCGTTCAGGTGGCCAGCGCCCTCGGCCTGGCGACCGCCCGCCTTCCGCCTCACTCCTCGGCCGGCTGAGCGGCCGCGCGCTCGGCGATCTCGGCCACGATCGCGGGATCCGCGAGGGTGGTCGTGTCCCCGAGCGGGCGCTCCTCGGCCACGTCGCGCAGGAGCCTGCGCATGATCTTCCCCGAGCGCGTCTTCGGCAGCTCGGGGGTGAAGACGATGCTCGCCGGCTTGGCGATCGGGCCGATCTTGCGGGCGACGTGCTCGCGCAGCTCCTCGAGGCGCTCGAGGGAGCCCTCCTGCCCGCCCTTGAGCGTCACGAAGGCGACGATCGCCTGCCCGGTCAGCGAGTCGGCGCGGCCGCAGACGGCGGCCTCGGCCACGGACGGGTGGTCGACGAGCGCCGACTCGACCTCGATCGTCGAGAGGCGGTGGCCGGAGACGTTCATCACGTCGTCCACGCGCCCGAGGAGCCAGAAGTCGCCGTCCTCGTCGATGCGGGCCCCGTCGCCGGCGAAGTACATCCCGGGGAAGCGCTCCCAGTAGGTCGCCCGGTAGCGGGCGTCGTCGCCGTAGATCCCGCGCAGCATCGCCGGCCAGGGCCGGCGCAGGACGAGGTAGCCGCCCCCGCCGGGGCCGACCTCCTCGCCTGCGTCGTTCACGACCGCGGCCTCGACCCCCGGGAAGGGCTTCGTCGCCGAGCCCGGCTTGAGCGTCGTCACGCCCGGGAGGGGCGTGATCAGGATCATCCCCGTCTCCGTCTGCCACCAGGTGTCGACGACCGGGGTGCGGTCGCCGCCGATGTGCTCGCGGTACCAGACCCAGGCCTCGGGGTTGATCGGCTCGCCGACCGTCCCCAGGAGCCGCAGCGAGGAGAGGTCGTGGCGCTGCGCGTACTCGGGGCCCCACTTCATGTGCGCGCGGATCGCGGTCGGGGCCGTGTACAGGATCGTCACCCGGTAGCGCTCGACGATCTCCCACCAGCGGTCCTTGTCGGGGAAGTCGGGCGTGCCCTCGTAGAGGACGCTCGTCGCCCCGTTGCAGAGCGGCCCGAAGACGATGTAGCTGTGCCCCGTGACCCAACCGATGTCGGCCGCGCACCAGTAGACGTCCATCCCCGGCTTCAGGTCGAAGATGTAGTGGTGCGTCGTCGCCACGCCGACGAGGTAGCCGCCGGTCGTGTGCACGATCCCCTTCGGCTTCGCGGTCGTGCCGCTCGTGTACAGGAGGTAGAGGAGGTCCTCCGAGTCCATCGGCTCGCAGGGGCAGGAGGCGGGGTCGGAGGGCTGGCCCTCGACCAGCTCGTTCCAGGTGCGGTCGCGCCCGGCCGTCATCGGCACGTCCGCCCGCGTGCGCTGGCCGACGACGACCGCGCGCACCGTCGGGCAGGAGGCGAGCGCCTCGTCGGCGTGGCGCTTGAGCGGGACGACCTGCCCGCGGCGGTAGGCCTCGTCCTGGGTGAGCAGCACCTCGCAGCGCATGTCGTTCAGGCGGTCGGCGAGCGCCTCGGCCGAGAAGCCGCCGAAGACGACCGTGAAGGGTGCGCCCAGGCGCGCGCAGGCGAGCATCGCGACCGGGAGGCCGGGGCCCATCCCCATGTAGATCCCGACCGGCGTCCCCTTGCCGACCCCGAGCGCCTTCAGGCCGTTCGCGGCCTTGACGACCTCCTCCAGGAGCTGCGCGTAGGTGATCGCGGCGCGCTCCCCGACCGGCTCGGCCTCGTAGTAGTAGGCGACCCGGTCGCCGAGCCCGGCCTCGACGTGGCGGTCGAGGCAGTTGTAGGCGACGTTCAGCTTCCCGCCCACGTACCAGCGCGCGTACGGGAGCTCCCACTCGAGCAGGGTGTGGAAGGGCTCGAACCACGTCACGCGCGCGCGGCCCTCCCGCTCCCAGAACTCCTCGAAGGGGACGTCGTAGAGGTCGGCCTTGGCGTTCGCCTGCGCTGCGAACTCGGCGGGCGGGGGGTAGCGACGCTCCTCGAGGAGCAGGGTGTCGATCGCCTTCTCGCTCACCTCAGACCTCCAGGTCGTAGGGGAACTCGGTCAGCACCTCGCAGCCCTCGTCGGTGACGAGGACGAGGTCCTCCACCCGGACGCCGCCGAGCCCGTGCCGGTAGAGGCCGGGCTCGATCGCGACCACGTCGCCGGCGACGAGCTCCTGGCCGACCAGGCCGAGGCTGGGCGCCTCGTGCACGGCGAGCCCGACCCCGTGGCCGAGCCCGTGGAAGAAGCCGTCGCGGAGCACCTCGCCTTCGGCCTTCGTGAGCTGGGTCGGGTAGCCGTGCTCGCCGAAGAACGCGCACACCCGTCGGTGCAGGTCGCCTCCGTTCACCCCGGCTCGGATGCCGCCCAGCGCGAGCTCGAGCGCTTCCAGGCAGAGGTCGTGCGCCCGGTGGAGCTCGGCCGGAGCCTCGCCGACGACGAAGGTGCGGGTCAGGTCGGCGAAGCAGGCTGACTCGAGGTCCTGCGGGAAGAGGTCGAGGAGGACGACGTCCGAGGCCGCGATCGGGCCGGAGCCCAGCTCGTGGCCGACCGCCGTCTGCGCCCCGTGCGAGACGATGGGCGTGTCCGAGAAGGCCCCGTGGCGCAGGAGCGTCGCGCGCAAGCGCTCCTTCACGAGCTCGCAGGTCAGCGGCTCGCCGTCGAGCGCGAGGAGGCCGTCCTGCGGCTCCGCGCGGGGGAGGAGATCGCGCGCCTCGGCCATGGCCGCCTCGGCCGCCCGCTGCGCCCGGCGGATGCCCGCGAGCTCGTGCTCGCTCTTCACCCGGCGGCGCGCGTCGAAGAGCTCCTGGTCGACGGTGAGCTTCACGCCGATCCCGCGCAGCTCGTCCGCCACCCCCAGGGGGAAGGCTCGCGGGACCGCGGCCTGCTCGATCCCGAGCCCGCGCACGACGCGCTTCGCGAGCTCGTCGCGGAACGTGTAGGCGTCGAGGCCGGCCCGGAGCAGCTCGTCGACCCCGAGCTCCTCGTAGGGATATACCTCGAGCCCGGCGCCGAGCGCCTCCACGCGGGGCGCCTCGAGCGCGCTGATCGCGACCACCCGCCGTCCCTCCAGCTCCGCGTAGACGAAGGGGTCGGGGATCGCCAGCGGCACCTCGTGGCGCAGCTCGGGCGTGCGCAGCGTGTCGCCGTAGACGAGCAGGTTCATGGGCGCGGATCCTAGCGTCGCCCCGCTAGAGTGCCCAGCCGTGGACGCCGACCTCCGCACGCTCCGCGAGCGCCTGGCCGAGGTCTCCGACCTGCACCGCGCGATGGGCGTGCTCGGCTGGGACCAGCGGGTGACGATGCCGCCGCTCGGCACCCCCGCGCGCGCCGAGGCGCTCGCGACCCTGGGGCGGATCGCGCACGAGCGCTTCGTCGACGACGAGCTCGGCCGGCTGCTCGAGCGGCTCCGCCCGCTCGAGGAGTCGCTCCCCTACGACTCCGACGAGGCGAGCCTGATCCGCGTCACCCGCCGCGACTGGGAGAAGGCGCGGAAGGTGCCCGCCGAGCTGCGCGCGGAGATGACGCGCGCGGCCGCGCAGGGCCACCAGGTGTGGGTGGAGGCGCGGGCGCGCAGCGACTTCGCCGCCTTCCTCCCCACGCTCGAGCGGAACCTCGAGCTCCGGCGCCGCTACGTCGAGTGCTTCGAGTGGGAGGACTCGCCGTACACCCCGCTCCTCGACGACTACGAGCCCTTCATGACCACGACCGAGGTGGCGGAGGTGTTCGGCGTGATCCGGCCGGCGCTCGCCGAGCTGGTGCGCGAGGCGCCCCGCGTCGAGGCGGGCTTCCTCCGGGGACGCTTCGCCCCCGAGCTCCAGCGCGCCTTCGCCGAGCGCGTGCTCGCGACGTTCGGCTTCACCGAGGGCGCCTGGCGGCTGGACACGACCGCGCACCCCTTCTGCACCTCATTCTCGAACCGCGACGTGCGCCTGACGACCCGCTACCACGAGACGGGGCTCGAGTCGCTCTGGTCGACCCTGCACGAGGCCGGGCACGGGCTGTACGCGCACGGGATCGCCGACTCGCTCCAGCGGACGCCGCTCGCCGGCGCCCCGTCGCTCGGCCTGAACGAGTCCCAGAGCCGCACCTGGGAGAACCTCGTCGGACGCTCGCGAGCGTTCTGGACGTGCTGGTACGAGCCGCTGCGGGAGACCTTCCCCGAGCAGCTGGGGGACGTCGCGCTCGACGCGTTCGTGGCGGCGATCAACCGCGCCGAGCCAGGGCTGATCCGGGTCGAGGCCGACGAGACGACGTACAGCCTGCACATCATCCTCCGCTTCGAGCTGGAGCGGCGCCTGATCGAGGGGACGCTCGCGCCGCGCGACCTCCCCGAGGCCTGGAATGCGGGCATGCGGGAGCTGCTCGGGGTCGAGGTCCCGGACGACGCGCACGGCGTCCTCCAGGACGTCCACTGGTCGGCGGGCTCGTTCGGGTACTTCCCGACCTACGCGCTCGGGAACGTCATCTCGCTCCAGCTCTGGGCGGCGGTGCGAGAGGCGATCCCGGATGTCGAGGAGCAGATGGCGGCCGGCGAGCTCCACGAGCTCTCGGCGTGGCTCCGCGACAACCTCTACGCGCTCGGCCGCAAGCTCACGCCCAAGGAGACGATCGAGCGCCTCACCGGCACCGCGGGGATCGACCCCGGGCCCTACCTCGCGTACCTCCGCGACAAGCTCGCGGCGCTCCCTGCCGGTGCCTGAGCGGATCCAGCTCGTCGTCAACGGCGAGCCGCGGACGCTCGAGGTGGAGCCGCGGACGCTGCTCGTGCACGCGCTCCGCGACGGGCTCGGCCTGACCGGCGCGCACGTCGGCTGCGACACGAGCCAGTGCGGCGCCTGCACGGTGCTCGTCGAGGGCCGGGCGGTGAAGAGCTGCACGCTGCTCGCCCTCCAGGCCGAGGGGGCGGAGGTGACGACGATCGAGGGCCTCGCGCCGGCGGACGAGCTGCACCCCGTGCAGCAGGCGTTCGTCGAGCACCACGGGCTGCAGTGCGGGTTCTGCACCCCGGGGATGATCCTGACCGCGCTCGACCTCCTCTCCCGCGACCCCGACCCGGACGAGGCGGCGATCCGGCACGCCCTGCGCGGGAACCTGTGCCGCTGCACCGGCTACCAGCCGATCGTCGAGTCCGTCCGAGCGGCTGCGGAGGCGCTCTCGTGATCCCGGCCCCCTTCCGCTACCACCGGGCGACCTCCGTCGAGGACGCGCTCGAGGCCCTCCGCGAGCCCGACTCCAAGGCGCTCGCGGGCGGGATGTCGCTCCTGCCGCTCATGAAGCTGCGCATCGGGAGACCGGAGCTCGTGGTGGACCTCGGACGCCTCGAGCTCGCAGGCATCGAGCGGGCGGACGGCGCGTACGCGATCGGCGCGCTGACCACCTGGGATGCGCTCTCCCGCGTGGAGGAGCTGCGCGGCGAGGGGCTCGAGGCGATCGCCGACTGCGCCCGCGGGATCGGCGACCTGCAGGTGCGGAACCGGGGGACGATCGGAGGCGGTCTCGCCCACGCCGACCCGGCGGCAGACATGCCGGCGGTCGCGGTGGCGCTCGGGCTCGAGCTCGTCGCCCGCTCGGCGGAGGGCGAGCGGACGATCGCAGCCTCGGACTTCTTCCTCGGCCCGTTCACGACCGCGCTCGCAGCCGGCGAGCTCGTCACCGCCGTTCGCGTGCCGGCGCCGCCGCCGGGCTCCGGCTCGGCGTACGCCAAGGTCGAGCACCCGGCGTCCGGCTTCGCGCTCGCCGGCGCCGCCGCGCTCGTCACGCCCGCCGGTGCGCGGGTCGCGCTCACCGGGATCGCCGGCGGCCCCGTGCCCGTCGCCGACCCCGAGGCGGGCTTTGGGGGCATCGAGGTCTACGGCGACCGCTTCGCCGGCGAGGAGTACCGGCGCCACCTGGCGCGGGTCGTCGTGCGGCGGGCGCTCGAGCGCGCGCGGGCGCGCGCGGAGGGGAGGGGCTCGTGACAGAGGTCATCGGCGTCCCCCGGCCACGCATCGACGCCCCCGAAAAGGTGACGGGCGCCACGCGCTACGCGGCCGACGGCTGGGTGCACGGCCTCCTGCACGCGCGGCTCGTCCTCTCGACCGAGGCGCACGCCCTCATCCGCGCGATCGACGTCGAGGCCGCCCGGGAGGTGCCCGGCGTCGTCGCCGTGCTGACGGCCGCCGACCTCCCCACCGCCACCGACGCCTCGGACCGCACCGCCGAGCCGCTCGCGCGCGAGGAGGTCGTCTTCGCCGGCCAGCCGATCGCGATCGTCGTCGCCGAGACGGAGGCGGCCGCCGAGGACGGAGCGGAGCTCGTGGCCGTCGAGCTCGAGCCGCTCGACGTCGTCGTGGACGTCGAGGCGGCCATGGCGCCGGGAGCGCCGCTCGCGCGCCGGCCCTCGGAGGGAGCCGGAGGCGACCTCGAGTCGATCCACGCGGGCGTCGATCACGGCGAGGAGGACGAGCCGGCCGAGCCGCTGTCCGCCAACGTCCTCGGGCGCGTCCGTCGCAGCGCTGGAGACGTGGCCGCGGCCTTCGCCGTGAGCGCGGCCGTGGTCGAGGGCACCTTCCGGACGCCGTGGGTGTACCAGGCCTACCTCGAGCCCCAGACCGCGACCGCGTGGCAGGAGCCGAACGGCACGCTCGTCGTCTCCACGAGCACCCAGGGCTCGTTCGTGACCCGGAGCGAGCTCGCGCGCGCCTTCGGGCTCCCGGAGGACCGGATCCGCGTGGTGGCAGAGCCGCTCGGCGGGGCCTTCGGCGGCAAGTTCGCGCTCATCGAGCCGCTCGCCGCGGGCGCGGCGCTCGCGCTCGGGCGGCCGGTGCGGCTCGCGCTCACGCGCACCGAGGACTTCCTGTCGATGAACCCGGTGTCGGCGCAGGTGACGCACCTGCGCATCGGCGCGCTCGAGGACGGCACGCTCACCGGCCTCGAGGCGCGCATGATCGTCGACCGCGGGGCGAACGCGGGCTGGGGCCTGGAGGGGATCACCTCCTCGCTCGTGGCCGGGCCCTACCGCTGGCAGGCCCACGACGTGGTCGGGTACGGCGTCCTCACGAACCGCTTCACCTTCGGCGCCTACCGCGGCCCCGGCGCCCCGGCCGCGGCGTTCGCGCTCGAGACGCTCCTCGACGAGCTCGCGGCGGCGCTCGGCCTCGACCCGATCGAGCTGCGCCTCCGCAACGCGGTCGTCGAAGGCGACGTGGCGATCAGCGGCACCCCGTACGCGACCATCGGCGCCGTCGAGGTGCTCGAGCGCATCCGCGAGCACCCGCTCTGGGCCGCTCGCCACGAGCTCCCCGAGGGCGAGGGCGTGGGGATCGCCGTCGGCCACTGGCCCGGCGGGAACGAGCCGGCCGCCGCCGTCTGCCGGGTGGACAAGGACGGCACGATGACGATCGTCACCTCCGCGGTCGACATGAGCGGGGTGAGCACCGGCTTCGCGGCGATCGCCGCCGCCACGTTCGGGCTCGAGCCCGAGAAGGTCCGCGTCGTCCTCGCCGACACCGCCAGCGGGCCGTACGCGGGCGCGAGCGGCGGCTCGAAGGTCACCTACACCGTCGGGACCGCGGTCCTGCGCGCCGCCGCGGCCGCTCGGGAGAAGCTGCTCGCGGCAGCGTCCGAGGAGCTGGAGATCGCGCCGGACGACCTCGAGGTCGTGGACGGAGTCGTCCGCGCGGCGGGGGCCCCCGACCGCTCGATCACCGTCGCCGAGATCGCGAGCAAGGCGCTGCGCTTCGGCGGCCGCTACGAGCCCATCGAGGGGCACGGTGGGTCCGCGCAGACGAGCGGCGCGCCCTCCGTGGCCGCGCACCTCGCGCACGTCCGCGTCGATCGCGAGACGGGCGAGGTCGCCGTCCTGCGCCACGTCGTCGCGCAGGACGTCGGCCGGGCGCTGAACCCGGCGCTCGTCCAGGGCCAGATGCGAGGCGGCGTCGCGCAGGGAGTCGGCTGGGCGCTCTACGAGGAGCTCGTGCACGACGAGCACGGCCGGCTCCTGACGACGTCGTTCATGGAGTACGCGATCCCGAACGCCGAGCGTGTCCCCGAGATCGAGACGCTGATCGTGGAGGTCCCGGCGCCCGACGGGCCGTTCGGCGCGAAGGGGATCGGGGAGGCACCCGTCGTGGGCGCGCCCGCCGCCATCGTGAACGCCGTGGCGGCGGCGACCGGCGCCCGCCTGCGCGAGCTGCCCATGACGCCGGCCCGCGTGTGGTCGGCGCTCCACGAACAGACGCGATGACTGCCTTCGAGAAGGCCGAGGTGCTCGTCGAGGAGTACGAGCTCGCGCTGCGCGCCGAGCTCCCCGAAGGCGCATACCTCTTCGACGCGCACACGCACCTCGGGCACGACCTCGACGGCACCACCGGCGACTACGCCGAGCTGCTCGGGCTGCTCGACCGCTACGGCTTCGCGGGCGCGTTCTGCTTCTGCCTGGACGAGCACGACCGGGACCCCGCCTTCAGCGTCCCCAACGACCGCACGCTCGCCCACGCCGAGCGCTCGGGCGGGCGGCTCGTCCCCTTCGCGAGGCTCGACCTGACCCAGCGCCCGCTCGAGGAGGCCCGCCGCTGCCTCGACCTCGGCGCCCGCGGGATCAAGCTCCACCCGCGCGCGCAGGCCTTCGCGCTGAACGACGAGCGCCTCGAGCCGATCTTCGCGCTGGCGGCCGAACGCGAGGTGCCGATCCTCATCCACGGGGGCCGCGGCCTGCCCCCGATCGCGGAGGACCTGGAGGCGCTCGTGCGCCGGCACGAAGGCGTGCGCCTGATCGTCGCCCACGCCGGCATCGCCGACATGGCGGGCCTGGCCGGGCGGCTGGGCGGGATCCCGGGCGTCTTCTTCGACAGCTCGGTCTGGAGCGCCGTCGACCTGCTCGACCTCTACCGCCAGGTCTCGCCGGAGCAGATCCTGTACGCGTCCGACTACCCCTACGGGCGGCAGCCGAACTCGCTCCTGCTCTCGGTGCGCACGGCGAAGCTGGCGGGCTTCGACGAGCGCCAGCTCAGGGCGTTCCTGGGCGAGAACGCCCGCCGCATCGCAGCCGGGGAAGATCCGCTCCCGCTGACGGCGCCGCGCGGCGGCACTTCGCTCGTGCAGCCGCTCACCTTCGCCCGCATCCACCAGTACGTCTCCATGGCGATGCCGCTGCTCTGGCTGCGCCAGCGGGACGGGATCGGCGCGCTCGGGCTCGCGGTCAACGCCTCCCGCGAGCGGGACGGCCATCTGGATGAAGCCCGCCGCATCGAGGAGCTGCTCGTCGCCGCGCAGGAGCTGTGGCGCGAGGGCGCCGAGCTCGTCTCCGACGACGAGCGCGTCCGCGCCATGCGCCTCGCCATCCAGCTCGTCAACCTCGCCGACCTGATCGCGGTCACGACGCGCGCATAGCGAACGCCCCTGGAACGCCGGTGTCTGGAAGGCCGGTGTCAGACACCCGAGCGGCGGCGGCCCGTGACCGCCCTGGCCGATCTGGACACGACTTCAGGTGGAGGTGCGCTGCCAGCGCCGTCGCCGGCTGTGAAGAAGTTGGAACGAAATTGGCACGAAGTCCCCTTGACAGGAATCGGTGTCTGACACCGACTCCTCATCCCGCGAGCTCGCGATAGCGGAAGCAGCCGCTCACGTGGTCGTTGACGAGGCCCGCCGCCTGCATGAACGCGTAGCAGACGGTGGGACCAACGAAGCGGAAGCCGCGCCGCTTCAGATCCCTGCTGAGCGCGCGCGACTCGAGCGTCTCCGCCGGGAGCTCGGCGAGCGAGCGGCGCCGGCCGTCGAGCGGAGCGCCGTCCAGGAAGCTCCACAGGTACGACGCGAAGCTGCCGTGCTCGTCCTGCACCTCGAGCACACGTGCGGCGTTGACGAGGACGGACTCCACCTTGAGCCGGTTCCGCACGATTCCCGGGTCGGCGAGGAGGCGCTCCACGTCTTGCGCCGAGAAGCGCGCCACCTGCACCGGGTCGAAGCCAGCGAAGGCGCGCTGGTACCCCTCGCGCTTGCGCAGGATGGTGAGCCAGGAGAGTCCGGCCTGGGCGCCCTCGAGCGTGAGCAGCTCGAAGAGGTGGCGGTCGTCGTGCGACGGAACGCCCCACTCCTCATCGTGGTAGGCGACGAGCAGTGGGTCGCCCAGCGCCCACTCACACCGTCCGATCCCCATCGGCCCCGGTAGCATCGCACGCGATGCGCGGCGTCCTCGTCACGCTCGCCCTGCT
>Ga0073934_10010140_pt1 | contig 11792 bp, 11 predicted proteins | sample LarsenN4metaG_FD_76834 | JGI IMG/M metagenome (GOLD analysis project Ga0073934, IMG submission 76834) | Hot spring sediment bacterial and archeal communities from British Columbia, Canada, to study Microbial Dark Matter (Phase II) - Larsen... ... | reverse complement strand
CCGTGGCCGGCTTCCCGGCGAAGAAGCTCGAGACGAGCGTGCTGGGAGAGATCTTCCGGGGTGGAGCGGAGAAGGTGATCGAGGCCGGCGCCGTGATCCTCGGCGGCCACACGGTCGAGGACACGGAGATCAAGTACGGGCTCTCGGTGACGGGGACGATCCACCCCGATCGGGTCGTCTCGAACGCCGGTGCGCGGCCTGGCGAGGCGCTCGTCCTCACAAAGCCGATCGGCATGGGCACCGTCTCCACGGCAATCAAGCGGCAAGCGATCGATGCAGACTCCATGCGCGAGGCGATCGAAGTCATGGCCACGCTCAACAAGGACGCGAGCGAGGCCGTGCAAGCCCTGGGCGGACGCGGGGCGACGGACATCACGGGGTTCGGCCTCGTCGGGCACGCCTGCGAGATGGCGGAGTCCTCCGGCGTCACGCTCAGGATCGACCCGGCGCGAGTACCGCTGTTCCCCGGCGTGCTCGAGCTCGCAAGGCAGAAGCACCTCTCCGGCGGCGTGGGCCGCAACCGCGAGTACGTCGGCGGGCGCGCCGTGACCCAGGCGAGCATCGAGCGGACGCTCGAGGACCTCCTCTTCGACTCCGAGACCTCGGGCGGGCTCCTCGTCTCCCTCCCGATCGATGCCGCGCAGGAGCTCGTGAAGCGCCTCCGGGACAAGGGCCACCGCCACACGGCCATCGTGGGCGAGACCGTGGCGCGAGGTCCGCACGCCATCGAGCTCGTGAGGCTCGGCAAGCCGGCCGGCGTTGCCGTGGCATAGGGCGTGTACAGGGAATGCTCAGCTGCGGGGCAGGAAATGCTCTGCAGTCCCTGACCGCGGCCCCGCGCGCCTGCCCCGAGTCGAGCGCCGCAACCCCGTCGTTTACAGGGCGCCGGCAGCTTTCCTCCCCTGCGGCCGGACCGCGTGGCACCCCAGTTGTATTGCGCCTCCCGTGCAACTCACGCCCAGGAACGACGGGAGACGATCATGACAGAGCCGGCGCAAGCGGCCTCGGGGGTCGCGAGATTCCTCGAGAGCTTCCTTCACGAGCGCAACATCAAATGGCTCCTCGCAACGGGGCTCCTGATCCTCCTGGGATCGTCCCTCCTCCTCGTCACCCAGCACTGGCGGGAGATCACGCCGGCGTGGAAGGGCTTCGTCTTCCTCGGCTACACCGGACTCGTCTACGGTGCAGGCTGCACCGCGAGGTTCCGGCTTGCGCTCCCACGCACCGGGATCTGCCTGCTTGCGCTCACGACGCTCCTTGTGCCCGTCAACTTCCTCTGCGTGCACTGGCTCCGGAGCGAGAGCGCCGCCGGCTTCGTGGAACGGATCCCCGGACAGGCGGCGCTCCTCGCAGCCCTTGGAGTCTTTGCGTGGTACTCGAGCCGGAGGATCTTCGACCACTTCCTGCGAACGCCCCAGCCGACGCTGCGAGCGAGCTACCTCATCCTCTGCCTCGCCGGGACCCTGGCGCCCGCCGTCCCGCCGGCCCTGGCGCCGTGGGCCGCGCTCGTCCTCTGGACGGTCTTCGCTGCCGGTGTCGTCAAGTCGGCGCGCCATGTCTTCTGGCTCGCGGAGGAGCACCGCCTTCCGCGGATCGCCGGGTTCTTCCCAGTGGCTCTCCTGGGCGCACAGTTCCTCGGCATCGTCTGCTCGTACTTCGCCCCCGCCATCCCACTGGAGTGGGTGGGCTTCGGCCTCGCGTTGGCGGCACTCCCAATCCTCTTCACGGCCGACGCCGCCGCTCGAGTCTTCGAGGAGCGCACGGGCGGGCTCGTGAAGCCGATGCCGCTTGCGGTCTCGGCTCCCTTCGGCCTCGGGCTCGCTCTCTCGGCCGCGAGCCTCGTTCTCGCCGGCTCCAACCTCCTCTCGCCGGGGCGCAATCCGCTCGCCTTGACGCCGGCGGCGGCCGTGATCACGGCGCTCATGGCCGTGACGGCACGGCGTACGCGCAAGCAGGCCTTTGTCTGGGCCATGCTCGGGGCCCTCACCGTGGCCTACAACTTCAGCCCCGCCTTCTTCCGCGACGCTGCCCGGCACGTCGTGAGCTGGGGCGCGAGCACGGTGAAGGAGGCAGCGCTGCCGTATGCGTTCTACGGGTTGACGTATCTGCCGCTCGTCGCCGGGTTAGGGCTCGTGGGATCACGACTCCAGCGCCGAGGGGACGCATTCTTCGCTCCGGTGATCGCGAAGTATCGATTGGGGCTCACCGCAGCGCTGCTCGCCCTGGGCTGGCTCCACCCCAAGGCGCTCCTGCCGGTCGGCGTGGCCCTGTGCGCAGTCTGCAGCCTCGACGCCTTACGTTCCCGCGGTCGAGTCGCCACGATCCTGGCTTCCCTGAGCCTGGCGACGGCCGGCCTGGGCGCACCGACGTTCGGCGCCGAGGTCCTCGGGTGGCCCTACCCTCTCTGCTTCGAGATCTACACTCTCGGCGCAGCAGCAGCCGCAATACTCGTCTCGAGCCACGCCGTCGATCGTACGTCGAGTCGATGGATCGCTGCATTCCTCTCCCTCGGCATTGCCGTCGAATGGCTCTTCGCGATGCACACGAGCAGCGGCTTCCGGCTCGAGGCCTGCCTCTCCGCAGGCTTGGTCACGGCGCTCCTGGCTGCGTGCGCAGCTCTCCTGCCCGCCGCCTGGCTGGGCGGAGCAGCGACGCTCTTCTGGATCGCTGCTTGGAGCAAAGCTCTCCATCCGATCCTTGGGCTCGACGGGGCGCTCCTCGGCTGCGCCATCGCCGGGGCGGCGGCGATCCCCGTGCGCGCGCTGCTGGAGCGACGGGCACGCCGCCTGGAGGCTCGAAACCTCGATGGGCGCGGCTGGCGGGCTCTGACATCGCCCATGGCCTGGGTCTCGACCGGCGTGCTCGCCCTCGTGTCGTTCGGCTCCCTGCTGAGCTTCTCACCGATCATCCGGGCCACCGGCTTCGTCGCCCTCGGAGGGCTCGTGCTCGCGACCCTTGTCGAGAGCCGGCCGTCCTTGAGAAGCCTCGCCTGGATTCCAGCCAACTGGCAGGCCCTCTGGCTCCTCGTCCGGGCCTGCGCACCGGGGGCGCAGGGGATCTTGAGCACGACTGCCGCAACGATCGGGCCCGCACTCCTGCCGCTCGCACTCGGCGCCTCGGTGAGCCTCGCCGTCTACCAGCGGAGCTTCGCTCGACACGACGATGCACTCGGGGCGACGGCCCTCGTCCACCGCTGGGCCCTCCGGGGCTGCGCAGCCGCAGCCCTTGCGCTGAGCCTCACGCTGCCGGGGCTCGACCTCGCGCAGACGGGGATGGCCGCCGGCGCGTTTGCCCTCCTCGCAGCGAGCGAGGTCTCGAGCGCACGGCGGCACCAGTCCGTCGAGCGCGCCTGGGCAGCGGAGGCAGCCGCCGGAGCGGGCGTGGTGTACCTCGCCTGGTTCGACGTGATTCGCTTCGGCCACGGCGTCAGCTCGTACGTCCTCCTCGGCTCGGCGCTCGCCTTCCTGGGATGCTCCAGCCTGGCCGCGCGGAGGCCGGAGTGGGCCGTGCTCTCGGGGCCCTTCCGCCGGACAGCGCTGGCGCTTCCCCTCGGGGTCGTGGCGCTCGCCGCCTGGAAGCACGTCTCCGGCGCGCCCGTCCAGTGGCTTGGCTCCAACAGCCTCGCGCTCTTGGGCGCCGGCGCGTTTTACTTCTGGCGGGGCATCGAGGAGCGCCGGAAGGCCTGGATCGTCCTCTCGGGTGCCGTGCTCAACGCGGCCCTGGCGATCCTCTGGCGGGAGCTCGACTGGAGCAGCCCGCAGCTCTACCTCGTGCCGCTGGGCATCACAGTGCTTGGGTTCGTCGAGCTCTTGAAGGAGCAGATCCCGCGGAAGCTCCACGACCCGCTGCGCTATGCCGGCGCGCTCACGATCCTCGTCTCGCCGCTCTTTCACATCCTCGACGGAAGCTGGGTGCACTTCTTCACCCTCCTCGTCTCGTCGACCCTGGTCGTGCTTCTCGCGATCGGCCTGCGGGCGAGAGCTCTGCTCTACACCGGCACGACGTTCCTGACTGCCGATCTGGCGGGCATGGTCGTGCGGAGCAGCATCGACAATCGAAACATCCTCTGGATTACAGGGCTGGGGCTGGGCGCCCTGGTCGTCGCCCTGGCAGCCCTGTGCGAGAGCCGCAGGGAGGCGGTGATGAATCGAGTCCGCGTGCTCACCGCCGTCCTTCGGAGCTGGAATTGAGACCCTGACGAGTCGTTACACCCCATCGGGCCGCACCCGTCGGCCCCGGAAAGGAAATTCCTCATGAGCTGGCTTGGAAACTTCACCCTGGTCATGCGATCGAGCTTGACGGCGCTGCGCGAGAAGATTGAGGATCCCGAGCGCATGCTGAACCAGCTCCTCATCGACATGGAGGAGGAGCTGGATCGAGTCCGCGCGTGTGTGGCCGATGCCATCGTCGACGAGATCCGGATCTCGAAGTCGGCGGAACGTGCGCGGAGCGACGCTCTGGCCTGGGACGCGAGGGCGAAGGAGAGCCTCCAGCGAGGCGACAGCGCCTCCGCCAGGCTCGCACTGGAGCAGAAGATGAACGCTGCAGCCCGGGCCGGCCGGCTCGAGAGCGAGGAGGCTCTGCAGAAGGCGGAGACCGCGAAGCTCCAGAGCGCCGTCCAGGACCTCGAGGACAAGATCCGCCAGGCCCGGGGGAGGCGGACCCTGCTCCTGGCGAGGCTCGCCCGTGCCGACTCTGGCGAGAGGATCCACCGGGCCGTGGAGCGTGCCGACTCGCGGTCGGCCTTCGCGCAGTTCGAGCGGCTCGAGGACCGCGTGGAACGCGCCGAGGCGCGCAGCGAAGCCTATGCCCGCCTCGACGGGCGCGACCCGAAGGCCGAGGAGCTCGAGCGCAAGTTCCGGGAGGAGGAGCGCAGGCAGCAAATCGAAGAGGAGCTCGAGGAGCTGAAGCGGTCGGCCGGTGAAGGCGGTGATTGATCCTTGGTCCGGCAGCTCGTCGAGCTCATCCGCTCCTGGTGGGTCGCCGACAGAATCCGCGCCGGGCCTCGAGACGGCCGGCTCCTGCGGTTGTGCCCAGGACATGCGCTCGTCGTGCAAGGCCGCCCGGCCGTGGTCCTCCGCCGGCGGGTCGTGTCCACTGCTGCGGGCCCCCACGTCGCGTACGAGTGCGACAGCGCCGTGGGCCCCTGCGAGCTCATCGTCCGGCTGGTCCCGGGAACCAGCGCCGTGACGCTCACCTGGAGCGAGGGAGCGAGCGAGGTCTCCGTGTCCGAGCCGGAGGTGGAGGCGTATCGGAGACGATCTCACCGCCCGCAGTGACAACCCGCGCAGAGCTGCGCCGCCGGGCCGCGAAGAGCTTGTAAAGGATCCAGCGGGCTTCGAATCACGATCTCCGCCTCGCCGGGCACGAGCCGCCAGGGCTCGCGGCCGTGGAGCCACTCGGCGCGGTCGAAGCGGTAGACTCGCCTCGATTCGCCGTCACCGGACCGCTCGATCAGCCAGCACTCGCTCGCGAAGCCCCTCACGATCGCGCTCGAGCTGTTCGGAGCTGCCGTGCGGAAGACGCGGGTGGGCCTCGGGTCCGCCGGCGAGGGCAGGAGGCCGGCGCTCGAAGGCATGCTCGCCTCGCTCCACGGCCCGCCTCGGAGCGGCGGCGGGACGAGGGCCCGCTCGCGCTCGTCGCCTGCAGTGAGGGCAGGCCCCCTGGCGCCGACGGCCTCGAGCAGCTTTAGGATCTCGTCACGCAGACCTCCCGCAGGCCACTCCGCTCGGATTCGGGCTGCCTCCCGCAGGAGGTCTCCGCGAAACAAAGCGTCGCAGATCCGCGCCCGCTCCCCGGCTGCCCCGAGCTCTCGCACGGGCTCGGCATCCAGCGAGCGGAGCAAGGCCAGGATCTCCGCCTCGTCGACGCGCGAGGGCGAGCTCAGGAGGCCCAGGGGCTCGTCGGCGTGCGCGCGGACGATGCGTCCTTCAAGCGACCTCCCGCTCCACTGCCGGTGGAACCAGCGGTTGCGGGCGTGGAAGGAATCCGGGTGATACACGGCAAGCGGGGGCCAGCCCTCGGCGGCCGGCGACCCAACGAGGTCCTTTGGGATCACGGGCGGGAACTCGTAGCAGCCTGCGGCCAGCACAGCCAGCGCACCCAGAGCCCGGGCGGCAGTGATCTCGAGGCGCCGGGGCGCCGCCGGCCGCATCAAAACCTCCCCTGGAGCAGAGCGGCCACGCCCAGCGCGCGCCAGAGTACGAAGGCGCCGACAAGGACCATCACGCCGACAGGCAGGATTTTCAGGATCACCGCCAATCGCCCCTGCGCCGAGATCTCGAGGCTCTCGCCCAGCTCGGTGAGGACCTGGTCGAGCGCTCCGGCTTTCTCCCCTGCAGCCACCCTCGCCAGCCAATCGCGATGCGCAGCGAAGAATGCCGTCGAAGCCAGCGCCTGGGTCAGCGTGCTTCCCGAGAGCAGCTTGGGCTCGACGGAGCCCAGCGAGGCGCGAAGCCCGAGCAGCCGCGCCGTCTTCGAGACAAGCTTGAGCGATGCGCCGAGAGGGAGCCCCGAGCCGATGAGAAGCCCGAGGAGCCCCAGAGACCTGCCGGCGGCGCCGTCGACGAGCACGCGCCCCAGAAACGGCACCCGGGTCACCCACCGCTCGACCGCCTCCCGGATCGCGGGCCTCCCCTCGAGCGCACGAGGGCCTTGCCAGACAAGGAGCCCGATCACCGCCGCACCGCCCCAAAAGGCGACCTGCACCAGGACGTAGAGCGATGCCTGCTCCGCAAAGAGCAAGTAGGAGGGCAAGAGCGTGACCGCGAAGCAAAGGAGCGCCACGGGGTAAGTCACTTTCGCGCGGAGCTGGCTGAGGAGCTCTTGCCTTCGATCGATCCGCGCGACAAGCTTCTCGAGCACGACCACGAGCGTTCCGGAGCGCTCCCCGGCCTCCACGAGCGCCGCATGCTCTTCCGGCACCTCGGGACAGGCGGCGAAGGCCTCTCCGAGACCGGCGCCCCGCCGCACATGATCGAGGATGCGGCGGACGAATTCGGCCGCCGCTCCCCGTGCCGACTCAAGCTCGGTCTCGAGCGCCTCCAGGACCGGGATGCCCGCCTGGAGCAGCTTCCGCAGGTCCTCAAGGCAATGGCGGTACCAGCGGCGGCCGAGCATGCTGTGCGCTCGAAGGGGCCCGGCGGCGCTACTCCGCCGCCTTTTTCACGGCTGGGCGCTCGCCGAACCAGTTGAACTCGGGCTGCGTGAGGACCTCGACGTCGCCCTCGACGGTCGACTGGCAGGCGAGCCGGACCTCTTGCTCGTGGCCGAACTTGAACCAGCTCACGGCGATCCGGAACTTCTCCTTGAGCGTCTTGGGCCCCAGGTTCTCCATGCCCTTCACCACGTGCACGCGGCACTCTCCGCAGTGGCCGAAGCCGTGGCAGTTGAGGTACTTCTTCATGCCGGGGTAGAGCTGGATGCCGTTCTCCATGGCAACCTGCCGCAGGTTGCTGCCGCTCGGACACTCGACGACCTTCTTTTCCCGCGTGAAATGGATCTTGGGCATGTGGATTCCTGAGAGGGTGGGTCCAAAGAGGGTGCCGATTGTAGAAGGGTCGCCGTGGGGTGGCAAGACCGAGGCATTCCCGCTCTCCCGCGGACCGTGGGACGCAGAGGGAGCTGGGCTGCTGGATGCCCCCTGGGTTCTGCCCCTGACCACGCCAAAGCGACGATTACGTCGCCAGGAGATGCCGCGCCCGCATCCCGATGCCACGAACCAGGTCGCGCTCGAAGCGCCTGGAAATCTGGAGCCCACGGGTCGCCGTGGAGCTTCATTTCGCATCCCCTCTTCAGATCGCGCCCCATTCTCCCGATAATCTATGCACCCATGCCGGCACCCTCACGGACACCTATCCCGCCGGACGACTTCGTCCTCTCCGTCGTCATCCCCGTCTTCAACGAGCTGGAGACGATCGAGCTCGTGCTCGATCGCGTGGCCGCCGTGCCGCTGCGCAAGCAGGTGATCGTCGTCGACGACGGATCGAGCGACGGGACCCGCGAGCGGCTCACCGAGATCGAGAAACGAGGCGGCCGCATCGACCGGCTCGTCCTTCACGAGCGGAACCAGGGCAAAGGGGCGGCACTGCGAAGCGGCTTCGCGCAGGCGAAGGGCGACGTCGTGATCATTCAGGACGCCGACCTCGAGTACGACCCGGCGGAGTACCCCAAGCTCCTCAAGCCGATCCTTGAGGGCAAGGCCGACGTCGTCTACGGCTCCCGGTTCCTCACCGGCCAGGCCCACCGCGTCCTGTTCTACTGGCACTCGGTCGCGAACCGCTTCCTCACCCTCGTCTCGAACATGATCACCAACTTGAACCTGACGGACATGGAGACCTGCTACAAGGTCTTCCGGGCCGAGGTGGTCCAGGCGCTCGAGATCCAGGAGGACCGCTTCGGGTTCGAGCCGGAGATCACGGCCAAGGTCGCGAAGCTTCGCTGCCGCATCTACGAGGTGGGGATCTCGTACGACGGCCGGAGCTACGCCGAGGGCAAGAAGATCGGGCTTCGCGATGCGCTGTGGGCCCTCGTCTGCCTCGCCAGGTACGGGCTCTTCTTTCGCCCGAAGCGGAGCTTGAACGACGTCTACGCGGAGGCTGGCGCCCGCGCTGCCGGGCAGGAGAAGCTACCTCTCGGTGGAGCCGGCGGCTCCGGCCTTCCCCTCGGCCCCCTCGGCGGGGGCGGCGCTGGACTTGTCGTCACCGGCCGGGTCCAGAGTGACGAGGCCTGCGAGTAAGTCGGCGAGCTCGCCCGGTCGGATCGCCACCTGGAGGCCGATGAAAAGCGCCCCGAACGCGACCTCCACGTCGAAGCCGTCGATCCAGCGGGCGTTCTCGGCATGCGTCAGCAGGAAGACGTGATAGCGCCAGTCCTCCTTCGCGTCGATGGAAAGGTAATGGGTCCTCGTGTGGGAGGTCTTCAGGACGTCCAACCACGACCACTTGGCGAAGGGCTCATTCCCCAGCCGCGGGCTCCAGACGCTCGCGAGGAAGAGCCCATAGCTCGACTCCTCCCACTGACCGCTCCGGCGCCGCCAGCCGTAGTAGCACTCGTCCTTCTGAGCCCCTACCTCGAGCGTGAGGGCACGAGTTGCACGGGCACGCACCTGGATGCTCCCGCCCGTGGAGCCTCCCACGGCGAGGATGTCGGTGAAGTCCAGCGCCCGGTTTTGAAGGTACGTGCACCCGCAAAGGCACGGCGCAAGGAAGAGGACGCAGACCCGGAGAGTCGCTGGAACGGTGGCGTTCATTTGGCAATGGCTCCTTCGCCGGCTGGACGAGGCTTGTGCTCGCAGGCTCGTGTGTTGATGCAGGCCGGTTTGAGGCGCAAGCGCTCGACGGGCCGGCCCGCAAGGAGGTGGCTTTCGACGATCTCGACGACGTCCTCATCCCGCACGAACCCGTACCAGACGCCGTCGGGGTAAACGACGACCGTGGGGCCGTGCTCGCACTGGTCGAGGCAGCCGGAGGCATTGGCGCGTACGGTGGCCTTGAGGTTGCGCCGGGCCACCTCGTCCTTGAACCGCTCGCGCAGCCGAGCCGAGCCGTCGGCGTTGCAGCATCCGCGGGGATGCCCTTCCGGACGTGTGTTGGTGCAGATGAAAACGTGGTGGGTGAAGGCTGCCATTCGGAAAGGAAGAGGCCGCAAGTGCTGCAGAGACTATCTGACTCCGGCCCGAAATCACGCCGAAAAGCTCATGGCCTGGGACCCGCCTCCGCCAGCACGTGGTCGAGGATCGCGTCCGGGTCGGTCCAGCCGGTCTCGTCCTGCACGTCCCGGCAGAGGGCGAGGACCTTGCCGAACCAGGGCGAGGGCGCGAAGCCTCGGGCGATCAAGTGCCGCCCCAGGACCACGTCCTTTTTCGCGTGCACCTCGACCTGGAGCTGAGCGGCTCGACGCAGGAACTCGTCGCCGGAGGGAAAGCTCCTCGCGAGCGCATCGGGCGTGGTGCGGCCGAGGTGGTCGGCCTGCGCCACGCGGTGGAGCACGCGGGCGTTCAGCCCGACAGCGTCAAGCCTCCTCGCGAGGCGGCGGTAGGCCTTCGCCGTCGCCACTCCCCTTGCGAACGCCGACGGCGCCAGGTGGTGCAGGACGAGCGCGCAGACCTTCTCCACGACGTCGTTCGAGACGCGAAGCCGCTCGAGGAAAGCCCTCGTGATGGGCACTCCCGCCTCCTCGTGACTGGGAGAACGGATCCGCCCGCCGGCCTCGACGGTGGTGCAGGGCTTGCCGAGGTCGTGGCACAGGGCGCCGAGCAGGACGACGAAGTCCTCCGCCTCGTCGCCGGTCCGAGCTGCGGCCGCCTCGTCGACGACGAGCATCGTGTGCTCCCACACGGTGCCTTCCGGGTGCCAGATCTTGTCCTGCGGCACCCCCACCATGGCCGCAAGCTCGGGGAAGAACCGGAGGAGGCCGGTCTCGCGCAGAAGCTCGAACCCGAGCGATGGCTTGCGCGCCTTCAGGAGCAGCTTCTTGAGCTCCTCAAGCACGCGTTCGCCGGGCAGGTCGGAGAGGTCGATCGCCGCACAGAGGCGCCGGAGCTCAGCATCCGGCTCCATCTCGAAGCGCGCCCGGAACTGCGCCACGCGGAGCGCCCGGAGCGAGTCTTCGGAAAACTTCTCGGCGTCGGTGGCGCGAAGCACCTTGCGCTCGAGGTCGGTCCGGCCGCCGTAAGGATCGAGGAGCTCCCCCGTCAGGGGATCGACGGCCATGCTGTTGATGGTCAGGTCGCGCCGCCGGGCCGCCTCCGCAAACGTGAGCGATGGGTCGAGCTCGACGATGAAGCCCCGGTGGCCTCGAGCGGCCTTCGAGTCGCGCCGTGGGATGGAGAAGTCTGCGTCGATGCCCTTGACGCGAAGGACGCCGAAGGCTCTACCGACGGCAATGACCTCGCCCCACGCGCCCAGGACGCTTTCGAGCTTCTCGATCGAGAGCCCGTAAACCTCGAAGTCGAAGTCCTTCGAGTCGCGCCCCAGGAGCCTGTCGCGGGCAAAACCGCCGACGAGGAGCGCCCGCCCGCCTGCGGCGCGGATCGTCCTCGCCATGTCGATGATGAAAGGCGCGAGAGAGTCCTCGCTGGAAAGCTTCATGGATCAAATCCCCGCGGCGGGCCGCTCGAGGGCGGCGGTGGCGCGCACCCAGTCCCGGCGTACATCCTCGGCGAAGGCCTGCCAGCCCCGCTGGCCGTCGAGCTCCTCGTGCCGGACGTTGAGCCAGACGCCCTCGCCGCACGGGTCGGCGCTCAGGACGATCCGGCTGGGCCCCCGGCTCACCCCGCATGCCTCCCACGAGCACCCGGAGAGGACGAGGCGGCGGGGCGGCGAGTGCTCGCTGATCGTCCCCGAGACCTTCGTCCCGTCCTTCCGCTCGATCAGGAACTCCCCTCCCACGCGGGCGTCAACGAGCGCCCTGTCGGCGTCGAACCAGACGAGCACGTCCTCCGGCTCGACAAACGCAGCGAACACGCGCTCGAGAGGCGCATCGACGAAAATGCGGTCGGCGACGAACGAGTCCATGCCGAGACTATAGCACAGGGAGGCCAAGCAGCCCCGGGGCTCCATCGCTCCCCGTCTGCCACGGGGGAGGCCGTTTCTGCTATCCTGCCGGCATGGCGAAGCCCCTTGATCTCTCCGCAAGCGACCGCGAGTTCTTCGGGCTTGCTGCCCAGGCAGCCTTCGCCAACCCCTTCGGCGCCGAACGGGCGGAGATCGACTACAAGCTCGCCGGCGTCGCCGGGCCGGACCGGCGCGACGAGAGGCTGCGGCTCGTGCTGACAGGGTCGCCGAGCGCCT
>Ga0073934_10010139_pt1 | contig 11792 bp, 9 predicted proteins | sample LarsenN4metaG_FD_76834 | JGI IMG/M metagenome (GOLD analysis project Ga0073934, IMG submission 76834) | Hot spring sediment bacterial and archeal communities from British Columbia, Canada, to study Microbial Dark Matter (Phase II) - Larsen... ... | reverse complement strand
GGTTGGTGTAGGCGAACTTGTCTTCGGGCGGCACCATCGGCAGGAGCGCCCGTTCGGCCAGCGCGCCGTCCCCGACCTCGCGCCGCCCCGGGCCGCGGAGGAACGCGACCTCGCCCACCGAGAACGGCGGGAAGTTGTAGTGGAGCATGAAGCGCTTGTAGAACTCGCCGCTCACGTGCTCCACCTTCTGTTCGTCTTCCGCCGTGCCGAGGGTGCACGTCACCAGCGCCTGCGTCTCGCCGCGCGTGAAGACCACCGAGCCGTGGACCCGGGGCAGCACGCCGACCTCGCTCCAGATCGGCCGAATCTCGTCGAACCGCCGTCCGTCGAGGCGCACGCCGCGCTCGAGCACCTCGTCGCGCAGCACCTTCTCTTTCAGCTCCTTGAAGATCGCCTTGGCTTCAACCTTCCGCTCGACCTCGTCCTCGGGCATCGACGCGATCAGCTCTTCGAGCACCTCGTCGACCCGATCGTAGTTCTCGATCTTGCCGCGGATGCGCATCGCCTCGGACAGCGGCACGTAGATCTTCTCCTCGACCTCACGGAAGAAGTCGTGGCCGATCTCTTTCTTCGGCAGCTGCATCTTCCGCCGCCCGCACGATGCGGCCAGATCGTCGATGCCGTCGACGATCTGCCGGATCGCCGCGTGCGCGGCGTCGAGCGCGCCGACGACTTCGTCCTCGGTGGCCTCCTGCGCGCCCGCCTCCACCATGACGATCCCCTCGCGGCTCCCGGCCACCACGAGATCCAGCCTGCTCTGCTTCCGCTGCTCGAACGTCGGATTGACGACGAACTGGCCGTCCACCATCCCGACGCGGACGCCGGCGATCGTCTTCTCGAACGGGATCTCCGAGACGGCCAGCGCCGCCGACGCGCCAGTAATGGCCAGCACGTCCGGGTCGTTTTCCGTATCGGCCGAGAGCACCAGCGCAATGATCTGGGTCTCGTAGTGCCAGCCGGCGGGGAAGAGCGGCCGGTGGGGTCGATCGATGAGGCGGCTCGTCAGGACTTCACGCTCGGACGGCTTGCCTTCGCGCTTGAAGAAGCCGCCCGGGATCCGCCCCGACGCGTAGGTGTATTCGCGGTAGTCGACGGTGAGCGGAAGGAAATCGATCCCCTCCCGTTCGCCAGCCGCACGGCAGGCGGTGACGAGCACGACCGTGTCGCCGGATCGCACGACGACGGCGCCGTCGGCCTGCTTGGCGAGCTTGCCGGTCTCGATGGAAATCGTGCGCGCTCCGATCTGGATGTCGCGCTTCTGCAGATTCACGTTGTGCATAGAGCTCTCGCGGGGACCTGACCCGTGCCGTTACTTGCGGATCCCGAGGCGCTGGATCAACGCGGCATAGCGCTCCGAGTCCTTGCTTTTGAGGTAGTCGAGGAGGCGGCGGCGCTGCCCCACCAGCTTCAGCAGCCCGCGTCGGGAGTGATGGTCCTTCGCGTGCACCTTGAAGTGCTCGGTCAGGTAGTTGATGCGCTCGCTGAGGAGCGCCACCTGAACCTCGGGCGACCCGGTATCGCTGTCGTGCGTCCGGTAGTTGCCGATGATCCCTGTCTTCCGATCCTTGCTCAACGCCACGGGCAGTTCCTCCACGCACGCCCCAGACCTCGCTCCCCCGAAACGGCCGGCAGAGCGCACCGGGACGCCGTACTGTTGCTAAATTCGCCTACGAAAAGACTGATTAGTTTAGATCAGGACGATGGACGGATGCAAAACGCCGGGGGTTTCGCCTCGGCGGGCGAGCGCCAGCAGCGCTCCGGACGGCCCGAACAGCCGCACCCAGCCGGTCGCGGCCGCCGGCACGCCGCCGGCCAGGTGCTGAGGGCCGACCTCCCGGCCGTGTGCCACGCGCATTTCGCCTTCGGGTGTCACCGTCGTCGCAGGGAGCGCGGGAAGCAACCGCGCCAGCGGGACCATCCGGGTCAGCGCCTGCTCCGGCGCGGCCGCAAGCGACTCGAGGCCGACGGCGTGGTCCAGGCTGAATTCGCCGCTCCGGGTTCGTCGCAGCCCCGCGAGGCAGGCGCCGACACCGAGCCGCTGTCCCAGGTCGTGGGCGAGCGAACGGACGTAGAACCCCGCCGAGCAGGTCACCGCCACCGTCAGCATCGCCCCCTCCATCCGCACCAGCTCCAGCCGCCGGACGCTGACCGGCACCGGGGCCGGCTGGACCGGTGCTCCCGCCCGCGCCAGGTCGTAGGCGCGGCGGCTGGCGATCTTCTTGGCCGAATACGGGGGCGGCGGCTGAAGGTACTCGCCGGCGAATTCCGGCAGCGTCCGGCGCACGTCCTCCGGGGTCACCGAAGGGTCGACGCGGGCGATCGGCCGTCCCGTGATGTCGTAGGTGTCGGTGGCGAGGCCGAGCTGGATCTGCGCAAGGTAGTCCTTCTCGGCGCCGGTCAGGAACTGGACGAGCCGCGTCGCGCGGCCGACGGCCAGCGGCAGCACACCGGTCGCCAGTGGGTCGAGCGTTCCGGTGTGCCCGATCCGAGGCTCGCCGAGCGCGCGGCGGGCGGCGGCCACGACGTCGTGCGAGGTGAGTCCGGACGGCTTGTCGACGACCAGCACGCCGGCAGTCACGAACGGACGGCAGCCTTCTCGATCTGCTCCATGATCATCTCGCAGAAGCGCTGCTTCAGATCGTCGAAGCGTCCCCTGGCGCTGCAGCCGGAGGCGTTCTTGTGGCCGCCTCCGCCGAAGGCCTTCGCCACCGCGTTGATGTCGACCTCACCCTTCGACCGCATGCTGACGCGCCAGTCGTCGGGGCCGTTTTCCTTGAAGAACACGACCGCCTGGATCTCCTTGACGGTCAGCGGCAGGTTGATGAGCCCTTCGGTGTCCTCGTACGTGCCGCCGCAGGCGCGGGCCAGCTCGCGATCGACGTAGACGGTCGCCAGGCGGCCGGTGGCGTCCAGCTCCATCCTGCTCAGCACGGCGCCGAACAGCTTGAGGCGGCCGAGATTGTTGCTGTCGAAGATGCTGCGGGCCACTGCGGGCGGATCGACGCCCGCCTCGACGCAGCGCCGGGCGATATCGAACGTTCGCGGCGTGATGTTGGAGTAGTGGAACGACCCGGTATCGGTCAGGATGGCGATGTAGACGTGGGTCGCGATGTCGCGGGTCAGCGGCACGCCAAGCGCGTCCACCAGCTCCAGCACCATCTCTCCGCAGGCGGCCGCCGTCAGATCGAACCAGTTCAGCGCCCCGTACATCGTGTTGCCGGGATGGTGATCGATGTTGATGACGAACCCGCGCTCGAAGCCGCTCACGCCGGTGCGCGCGAGGTCGCCGCACTCCATCACGAGCACGGCGTCGCCTGGATCGTCGAGGCTCCGGCGCACCTCGATCTCGGACACGCCGGGGAACACGAGCAGCGGCGCGGGGGGCTGGTCGGCGTTGATCAGTCGTACGTCCTTGCCGAGCCAGCGGAGCGCGTACGCCATCGCGAGCTGCGATCCGATGGCGTCCCCGTCTGGCCGCACGTGGGACGTGATCACGAACCGCTGCCGCCGCCGGATCTCGTCGGCAATGCGCTGTCTGGTGTCAGTCGCTGCTGTCGTCATCCGGAGTGAGCGGCGTGGGCGGATGCTCGTGCAGGTCGCGGATGATCCGCTCCACGCGATCCTGGTGTTCGATCGAGACGTCGAACCGGAATTCGAGCTCCGGCACCCGGCGCAGGCGGAGGCGGCCGCCGATCTGACGCCGCAGGTACGGCGTCGCCCGCGCGAGCGCCTTCGACGTCTCGCTCCGCGCTGTCTCGTCGCCCATCGACGTGTAGAAGACGCGCGCCAGCTGCAGATCGGGCGACACGACCACGCGCGTCAGCGTGATGAAGCCGATGCCCGGGTCGTGGATGTCGCCACGGCTGAGCATCTGGCTGATTTCCTGGCGAATCTGGTCGCCGACGCGGTCGGGACGGAAGCTCGGAGCCATTTCAAGGGAACCATTCAGAGACGGTGCCAGCTACGTCAGGAACTCGACCTCGCTGCGGGTCATCAGGCCGGGTTCGACCCGCTCGATCTCGTCGGCGACCGCCGCCAGCTCGCGCTCGACGTGCTCGGTCGTGGTCGAAATGGCCACGATGCCGAGCCCCGCCCGCTGCCAGACCTGCTGGTGCTCCACTTCCGCGACCGAGACGTTGAACTTCTTCAGCCGATCCTTGATCGACCGGAGCACCATGCGCTTGTCCTTCAGCGACTGCGCATGCGGGATGTGCAGCTCGACGGACAGGAGGCCGACGATCATGGGACGTCGATGAGTCGAGGGATTCCCCGGATCGGCGCCCTACACCCCGCGGCCGGCGTTCCGGCGCTCACACGGCGGCTGTCGCACCGACGCGCTCCATGGTGAAGACTTCGATGACGTCGCCGACCTTGATGTCGTTGTACCGCTCCAGGCCGATGCCGCACTCGAAACCGCTCTTCACCTCGCTCACGTCGTCCTTGAAGCGCCGCAGCGAGGCGATCCGGCCTTCGTGGATCACCACGTTGTCGCGCAGGAGGCGTGCCGTCGTCTCGCCGGCGCGCGTGATCCGTCCCTCGGTGACCATGCAGCCGGCGATCGACCCGACCTTCGGCACCTTGAACACCTCGCGCACTTCCGCGGTCCCGAGACGCACCTCCTTGAAGGTCGGCTCGAGCAGCCCCTCCATCCCCTTCTTGATCTCCTCGGTCACGTTGTAGATGACCGAGTGGAGGCGGATGTCGACCTGCTCCCGCTCCGCCATATCCTGCGCGTTGCGGTCTGGCCGTACGTTGAAGCCGACGATGATGGCGTTCGACGCGGAGGCGAGCAGCACGTCCGACTCGTTGATCGCGCCGACCCCCGAGCGGATGATCCGGATCTTGACCTTCTCGTCCGAGAGCTTCGTCAGCGTATCGGCGAGCACTTCCGCCGAGCCCTGCACGTCGGCCTTGACGATGATCGGCAGCTCCTTGACGCCCCCCTCGGCAATCTGCTCTTTGAGCGACTCGAGCGTGAGGCGGCCCCCCTTGGCGCCGAGCGCGCGCTCCTTCTCCTTCGCCTGGCGGAAGGTCGCGATCTGCCGCGCCTTGGCCGGGTCGGTGACCGTCTGGAAGGGATCCCCCGGCTGCGGCAGGCTGGTCAGGCCGAGCACCTCGACCGGCGTCGCTGGTCCGGCCGACTTCACCTGCCGCCCGCGATCGTCGATGAGCGCGCGCACGCGCCCGACGACCGGACCGGCGATGAAGTTGTCGCCCACGCTGAGCGACCCGTCCTGCACGAGCACCGTCGCGACCGGACCGCGCCCCCGATCGAGCTTCGCCTCGAGCACCGTGCCGGATGCGGGGCGCTTGGGGTTCGCCTTCAGCTCGAGAATGTCGCTCGAGAGCAGAATCATCTCGAGCAGCTGATCGAGATTCTGCCGCTTCTTGGCCGACACCGGGACCATGACCGTCTGCCCGCCCCAGTCCTCGGGGACCAGCCCGAGCTCGGCGAGCTCCCGTTTCACGTTGTCGGGATTGGCGCCCGGCTTGTCGATCTTGTTGATGGCCACGACGATCGGCACGTTGGCCGCCTTCGCGTGATCGATCGCTTCGCGCGTCTGCGGCATGACGCCGTCGTCTGCGGCGACCACCAGCACGACCACGTCGGTGACCTTCGCCCCCCGCGCGCGCATGAGCGTGAACGCCTCGTGGCCCGGCGTGTCGAGGAACACCACGCTGCGTCCGCCGACGTCCACCTTGTAGGCGCCGATGTGCTGCGTGATGCCGCCCGCCTCGCGCTCGGCCACCCGGGTCTCCCGAATGGCGTCGAGCAGCGACGTCTTGCCGTGGTCCACGTGGCCCATGACCGTGATCACCGGCGCGCGCTCCTGGATGTCTTCCGGCCGCGCTTCGGTGGCTTCGGCCTCGAGCAGTTCCTCCTCGAAGCTTCGCGTCTCGATGTCGGCGCCGAACTCGCGGGCGATCTCGCGTGCGGTGTCGATGTCGAGCGTGCTGTTGATGGTCATCATCATCCGCTTCATCAACAGCTTCGCCAGAACGTCCTTCACGCGGACGTCCAGCTTGTCGGCCAGATCCTTGACGGTCATGCCCTCGGCGAGGGTGATCGTGCGGCTGATGGGCGGCGGCGCCGCGGCCGCCGGCTGCGCCGGAGGCGCCGGACGCTCGCGCCTTGTCTGCGGCCCGGCCGGACGCTGAGCCGGCCGTGGCTGACCCATCGGCGGGCGCTGCCCGAAGGGCGGGCGCTGCGCCGGCATGCCGGGACGCGCCTGCTGCGGCTGCTGAGGCCGCACCGGCTGCGACGGCAGCGGACGAGGGCCGCCAATCATCGCGGGCGTGGTCGGGCGGGGCGGCGGCGGATACGCCGGCCTGGGCGCACCAGGCGCCGGCGGGCGCGTCGCCGGACCCGCCGGGCGTGCAGACGCTCCCGGCGCGGCGCCCTGCCGCGCGGCGGCAGGGGGTTGCGCCGGCGGCGGCTGCGTGATGCGCGGTTGCGTCACCGGCGGACGCTTCGCCGGCGTCAGCGGCCGCGCGGGCTGCGGCGTCTTTCCCGGTTCCTCGATGCGCAGCCGGAGCGTCGGCGGAACGAACCGGCCGGGCGCCGCCGGAGGCGCCGGCGGGGCTGGTGTCTCCGCCGGCGCGGCGGCTGCAGGCGCCGCAGCCGCAGGCGGTTCCTCGACCGGCGGCGCCTCGATCGGCTCGGGCTGCACGCGTGCGGCGGGCGCCTCGGGTTCGACCGCCACCGGCGGCGGGGGCGCCGCTTCGACGGCCGGAGCCGGCGGGGGCGCCGCCGCGGGCTCCTCGACAACGGCTGCCGGTGCAGGCGCCTCGACGGCCGGCGGAGAGGGCGGTGCAGCCGTCTGCGCGGGGGCCGGAGCCGCGGGCGGAGCCGCGGGCGCCGCCGCGGGCGGCGCCGCGGCAGGCGCGGCCGGCTTCACCGTCTTGACGAGCCTCGGCGGGCCCAGCACCGGAACGGTGGGCTTGGCGGGCTCGACCTTCTTCGGAGCCGGCGCCTTGCGGGCGCCCGCCTTGCCGTGAGCGTGGTGCGGCGTCTCCGCAAACATGTCGCCCCCCGGCAGGGCGATATTGCGCTGGCGCGCCACGCGCTCGACGAACGAGCGCGCCACGACTTCCTCGATGGTGCTCGACGCGCTCTTCAGCTCGATGCCGTGATCGCGCTTCAGCAGCGCGAGCACCTCCTGGCTCGTCGTGCCCAGCAGCTCCGCGACCTTGTAAATCCGAACCGTTGCCAAATGTCGTCCCCGTTCTTACGCGTTTTCCTTCTCGTGCTCTTCCTGCGCCTCGGCGGCAGGCGGAGCGCTCACCGGCTCGCCCGCCTCCGGCTCCACGGCGGCATCCACGCCGCCGAGCACCGCTTCGGCGGCCGCCCGGGCATCCGCGCTCGATGCTCCCTCGAGCACGCCGAACTGCGCTTCCACTTCGCGCCGCTTCTCTTCCTCGCTCTTGATGTCGATCTTCCAGCCCGTCAGCTTCGCCGCGAGCCGGACGTTCTGCCCCTTCTTGCCGATGGCGAGCGACAGCTGCTTGTCCTCGACCACGACCTCCATCACGCGCTCCTTGTCGTCCACGATGGACACCCGCTGGACCTTGGCGGGGCTGAGCGCGTTGGTGACGAATGCGATCGGGTCCTCCGACCACTCGACGATGTCGATCTTCTCGCCCCGCAGCTCGCGGATGATCGACTGCACGCGCGTCCCCTTCATGCCGACGCACGCCCCCACCGGGTCCACGTCGCGCTCGCGCGAGTAGACCGCCACCTTCGCGCGGTCGCCCGCCTCCCGGACGGCGCCCCGGATCATCACGGTGCCATCGTAGATCTCGGGCACTTCCTGCTCGAACAGCTTGATCAGGAGCGCGGGATCCGTGCGCGAGAGGACGATCTGCGGCCCTTTCGCGCTCCGGTTGACCCCCTTGATGACCGCGCGCAGGCGCTCGCCGGGCGTGTAGCTCTCGGCTCGCGACTGTTCCTTGCGCGGCAGCACCGCCTCGATGCGGCCGATCTCGACGATCAGATCGCCGTTCTCGAACCGCTTGACGGTGCCGGTGATCACTTCGCCGACCCGCTGGTTGTACTCGGCGAAGATGTTCTCCCGCTCGGCCTCGCGCACCTTCTGGAAGATCACCTGCTTGGCGGTCTGCGCCGCAATCCGGCCGAGCACGTCCGTGCGCTTCGGGAACTCGATCTCCATGTCGACCTCGGCCTCATCGCCGTAGAGCTCCTGCGCCTCCTGCAGCGAGATCTCGGTGGCCGGGTTCGTGACGTCCTGGACGATGTGCTTGATGGCGAAGAGATCCACCTGGCCCGTCTCCGGATTGAAGCGGGTCTTGAGGTTCTCGTTGGTCTTGTAGTACTTGCGCGACGCGGTCAGCACGGCATCCTCGATTGCCGTGATGATCGTCTCGGCCTCGATCCCTTTTTCCTTGGCCAGCGCTTCAATCGTCTGCATCAACGGGTTTTGCATGGTCAGAACTCAACTTCCAGCCGGCCGCGCGTGATCAGCCGGTAGGGCAGCCGGTGCATCCGGCCGTTCGGCGCCTCGAGCAGAACCTCCTCGTGCTCGACGCCGCGGAGGCGCCCCTCGAACGCTTTCTGGTTGTCGACCGCCTCGGCCACCACGACCTTGGCCAGGCGCCCGGCGAACCGCTGATAGTCCGCGACGCTTCGCAGCGGACGATCCAGTCCGGGCGAGGACACCTCGAGCGTATACGCGAACGGGAGCGGGTCTTCGACGTCGAGAATGGCGCTCATCTCGCGGTTGACCTGCTCGCAATCCTCGATGCTGACGCTCTCCTCCGGAGTGGCCGCCGGCCCCGGCCGGTCGATGAAGACGCGGACGACGTGCCCGCTGGCCTCGCGCCGGCTCTGGACGTCCCAAATCTCCAGGCCGCGTGCGGCCGCCACGCGCTCGGCAATGGCGCGAACGACGTCCAACGACTGCATACCGGGTCCGGGCGCCTCAAACAAAAAAAGTGGGCACGAGCCCACTTGGGGTATTGCTCCGTGTAGCAACACATAAATGTATCACACGGGCGGGTGCGCCGCCACCCGGCGGAGACGGGCCGGCGCCGAACTACGGGAGGTCGACCGGGCGGGCCAGCAAATCGTAGCCCCGGTATCCGGTGATCTCGACCTCGACGAACTGTCCGGCTGAGATGCCCGAGGGGTCGCACTCCGTGAGGTAGACGAGCGGGTCGATATCGGGCGCGTGCGACTCGAGCCGGCCGCGCAGCACCAGCTCGTGCTCCGCCGATGGACCGTCCACGAGCAGCCGCCGCCGTTCGCCCACCCGCTCCCGGTGCGCGGCGGCGACGATTCGCTGTTGCGTGGCCATCAGCCCGGCCTGGCGCCTCCGCTTCACCCGCGCCGGGACGTTATCGTCCAGGCCGTACGCCGACGTGCCTTCCTCGTGGGAGTAGGTGAAGACGCCGACGTGGTCGAAGCGGACCGCACGCACGAAGCTCTGCAGTTCCTCGAACTCGGCGTCGGTCTCTCCCGGGAAGCCCACGATGAAGGTGGTGCGAAGGGCCACGCCGGGCACTCTGGCGCGGATCCGGTCGAGGAGCGCCTCGTACGCCGCGCGCGTGCCGGGACGCTTCATCCGGCGCAGCACCGGGTCGGCGGCGTGCTGCAGCGGCAGATCGACGTACCTGCACACCTTCTCGCACTCGGCCATCGCCTCGAGCACATCGTCTCCGATCGTGGTGGGGTAGAGATACAGCAGTCGAATCCACTCGAGCCCGTCTACGCGGTTCAGATCCCGCAGCAGCCGCGCGAGGGCGCCGCGCTCGCCGCGGTCGATCCCGTAGAAGCTCGTGTCCTGCGAGACGAGCAGCACCTCTTTGACGCCTCGCCCGGCAAGGGCCTGCGCCTCGCTGACGATCGATTCGATCGGACGGCTGCGGTAGTGGCCGCGCAGCGCCGGAATGATGCAGAACGCACACTTGTAGTCGCATCCTTCCGCGATCTTGATGTAGGCGTAGTGTCGCGGTGTGGCGAGCAGCCGAGGCGTGTCGGCGTCATAGATGTACGACGGCGAGGGGCGCGAGGCCGCCGCGCGCGGTGTCTCCGTGGCTGCCGGCCGGACGGCCGCCGGCCGCCCGGCCGGCTCGCCAGTGGATCGCAGCAGGGGGATGATTCGAAGTCCGGCGCTCCCGGGCCCCGCCAGGCCATCGCCAGCCGGCGCCCCGTGTTTGCCATAGCCGATCGCCCTGACGATCTCGGGCACCTCGCCCGTCCCAAGCACGGCATCGATTTCCGGGATTTGCGCCTGCAGCTCGGCCCGGTATCGCTCGGCCATGCAACCCGTGACGACGAGCGTGCGGCACGCGCCGGTCTTCTTGTGCTCCGCCATTTCGAGAATGGCGTCGACCGATTCCTGTCTGGCCTTGTCGATGAAGGCGCAGGTGTTGACGATGAGCACCTCGGCCTCGGCCGCGTCGCGCGTCAACTGATGCCCCGCAGCCGAGGCGAGTCCGAGCATCACCTCGGAGTCGACCAGGTTCTTGGGACAGCCGAGGGATACCATTCCGATCTTCATGCCTGAGTCTTTCTGCCAGGCGGTCGGCGGGTTGGCTGTAGGCGGTAGGCCGCCCACCGCCGACCGCCCACCGCCTACCGCCTAGGGATACAGCCGATACAACATCCGCGGGTACGGAATCGTCTCGCGCACATGCTCCAGCTTGCAGATCCACGCGACGCAGCGTTCGATCCCCATGCCGAAGCCGCCGTGGGGGACGGTGCCATACCGGCGCAGGTCGAGATACCACTCGAACGCCTCCTGCGGCAGGTTGTGCTCGCGGATGCGCTGCAGCAGGAGGTCGTAATCGTCCAGGCGCACGCCGCCGCCGATGATCTCCCCGTACCCTTCGGGCGCCAGTACGTCGACGCAGAGCGCCTTCTCCGGCTCCTGAGGGTCAGGCTTCATGTAGAACGCCTTGATGCTGGCGGGGTAGTGGGTAACGGCAACCGGGCGGTCGAACTGTTCGGACAGCACGGTTTCATCGGTGCCGCCGAAATCGGTGCCGTATTCGAACGGCAGCCCTTTCTCCTTCAGGATCTTCGCGGCGTCGTCGTACTTCAGCCGCGGGAACGGCGGCCTGACCGATTCGAGCATCGAGGTGTCGCGTTCGAGCAGCTGCAGTTCGGTTCTGCGCCGGTCGAGCACGCGGGCGACCACGGCGCTCACGAGCCCCTCGGCAAGCTCGATCACCTCGTCGAGGCCGGCGTAAGCCATTTCGGGCTCCACCATCCAGAACTCGGTCAGGTGGCGGCGCGTCTTCGACTTCTCGGCGCGGAACGTCGGGCCGAAGCAGTACACCTTGCCGAGCGCCATGGCATTGGCTTCGTTGTAGAGCTGGCCGCTCTGCGTCAGGTATGCCGTGGTGTCCTCGAAATACTGGACCGGGAACAACGTGGTCGTTCCCTCGCACGCAGCCGGCGTGAAGATCGGCGTGTCGCACAGAATGAAGCCGCGGCTGTTGAAGAAGTCGCGCACGGCGTTGATCACCTCGTGACGCACGCGCAGGATGGCCGTCTGCCGCTCCGACCGGATCCACAGGTGGCGGCGATCCATCAGGTAGTCCACGCCGTGCTCCTTCGGCGTGATCGGGTAGTCGTGCGACTCGCCGTGAATCTCGAACGACTGCACGTCGATTTCGTAGCCGCCCCGGGCGCGGGCGTCGGCGCGGACGGTGCCCGTCACCGAGAGCGACGTCTCCTGAGACAGGTGGTCGGCGCGCGTGAACGCCTCGTCGCCGACGGCCGCTTTCGACACGACCGCCTGGATGAAGCCCGTGCCGTCCCGCACGAT
>Ga0073934_10010138_pt1 | contig 11793 bp, 10 predicted proteins | sample LarsenN4metaG_FD_76834 | JGI IMG/M metagenome (GOLD analysis project Ga0073934, IMG submission 76834) | Hot spring sediment bacterial and archeal communities from British Columbia, Canada, to study Microbial Dark Matter (Phase II) - Larsen... ... | reverse complement strand
TTCACGTCGCGCCCGGCCTCGGCAACGCCATGGGCATGCTCTACGACGCGCAGATGGCGGGCTCCCCGATTCTGGTGACCGCCGGACAGCAGGACACGGAGTATCTCGTCACCGAGCCGATCCTGTCGGCAGACCTTGCGACGCTCGCCCGCCCGTTCGTCAAATGGTCGGCGCAGGTGGAGCGGCTGTCCGACCTGCCGCGGCTCGTGCACCGTGCGGCCAAGACCGCGCTGGCACCGCCGACCGGCCCCGTGTTCCTGTCCCTGCCCGGCGACATTCTCAAGAACGACGCCGACCTCGACCTGATGCAACCGACCCGCATTGCGCCGCGGCTGCGGGCCGATGCGGACGCGATCGCGGCGGCGGCCGATCGTCTTGCCAAGGCGGAGCGGCCGGTGATCATGGCCGGCGACGCCGTGGCGTACAGCCGCGCGCACAAGGAGCTGGCGGCGCTCGCCGAACTGATTGCCGCTCCGGTCTATGTCGAGTTCGTTCCCAACACCGCGTCGTTCCCCTCCTCGCATCCGCTTTATCGCGGCCAGGTGACGCGTTCGCAGCAGGGGGTGCGCGAAGTGCTCGATCGGCACGATCTGTTGTTCTCGGTCGGCGCCGATCTGTTCACGCTGTCGCTGCCCTCCGGGATCGAGCCGATGCCGCGCGGCATGCCGCTCATCCACCTCGACACCGACCCCTGGCAGATCGGCAAGAACTATCCGGCCGAGGTCGGCCTGCTCGGCGATCCCAAGGCCACGTTGCCCGATCTCACCGCCGCGGTGCGCGCGCGCATGAGCCAGTCTGCGCGGGACAAAGCCGCCGCGCGGCTGAAGGCGGTTTCCGAGGCGATCGCCGCCGAGCGCGCGGCGTTCCGCGCCAAGGCGCGCGCTCTTGCCGACAGGACCCCGGTGCAGCCGCTCGCGCTGCTGGAGGCCATCGGCGCCCTGCTGCCGAACGACGCCGTGGTGATCGAGGAGGTGCTGTCGTCGGCGCCGGGGGCGCGCTCGCTCATCAATTCCAACGACGCACAGAGCTTCTTCGGACTGCGCGGCGGCGGCATCGGCTGGGGTCTGCCGGCGGCGATCGGGGTAAGGCTCGCGCTGCCCGACCGGCCGGTGGTGGCGATGGTTGGCGACGGCAGTGCCATGTACACGGTGCAGGCGCTGTGGACGGCGGCACATTACAGGCTGCCGGTGATCTGGGTGATCTTCAACAACACGAGCTATCGCATCCTCAAGCAGCGGCTCGTCGCCTTGCGCGGGCACGCCGAACAGGCCGATCGTTTCGTCGGCATGGAGCTGACCGACCCGGCCATCGATTTCGTCGGCCTTGCGCGCTCGCTCGGCATCGAGGCGGAGCGGGCGAAGACGGTCAGGGACACGACCGACCTGATCGCAAAGGCTCTCAAGGACGGCCGCGCGCTGCTGATCGACGTGGACATGGAGCGCGGGTACAAGCCGATCTGACCGCCGCATGCCGCCGCGCATCGCCGTCTTCACCAAGAACCGTACCAATCCGGCCTATGCCGCGGCACGGCTCGGCGCCGACCGCACCGCGGCAAGGCTTGGCGCGCAGACGCGGCATTACGTCCCCGACAAGCCGGACGATGTCGACGAACAGATCGCGCTGATCGCGCACGCGGTTGCCGAGCGGCCTGACGCCGCCGTGTTCGTGCCGGTGCACGCAACCGCGGTGAACCCGGCCGTTGTGCAATTCGACGCCGCCGGCATTCCGGTGTTCAACATCATCACGCCGACGACCGCCGGCCGGCGCATCACCTTTGTCGGCTCCGACGACCGCGCGCTCGCCCGCGACGTCGCCTGCCATCTGTTCGAGACACTGTCCGGCCGCGGCGAAATCGTCGTGGTCGAGGGCACGCCCGCTTCCGCCACGAGCCATGCCCGTGTCGCCGGCTTCCGCGATGCGCTGGCGGACCATCCGGGCATTGCCGTGCGGCTGTCGCTTGCCGGCGCGTATCAGCGCGACGTTGCGCGGGAGGCCTATCGCGCCGCCGCCGCCCGTTGCCGCGGCGCCGATGCGATCCTTTGTGCGAACGACGTCATGGCACTCGGCGTGCTGGAGGCGATCGAGGTCGAGCCTCCCGCGCACCGGCGCCCGCTGGTCGTCGGTGTCAACGCCATTCCCGAAGCCGTAGAGGCCGTCGCCGCGGGACGCATGCTGGCGACCGCCAACTTCGATGCCATGGCGATGAGCGAAATCGCAACGGAGGCCGCGTTGCGCCATCTGCGCGGCGACGTGGTGCCCGCCGAGATCCTGCTGCCGGTCGAGGTGATCCACGCCGGCAATTGCGCCGCCTGGAACAGGCCGTTCGCGGCGCGTCCCTCACCCGACTGGGACGCGGTGGTCGCCGCCGCCGACGGCGGGCCGCGGCGATCGCCGGCGCCAACGCGCTAGCGCCTCTGCCGGCGAAGCGGAAATAACGTTCGCCGATCAGGACTTGCGCAATTGCCAGGGCGCCGGGGCACATTGCGGCTCGATCGAGCCGGGAAAATGCGCGCGCCGCGCGCTTAGTCCTCGAAAGTCTCGCGGCCGGCAAGCTTGCGGCGCAGGGCGCCCGCCTCCTGCACGGTATCGACGACGGCATGCAGCGCGCTTTCGATCGGCCCTTCCTTTTGTGCCTTGGCGCGGCGCCGGCGCTTCGTTGTGGCCTTCGCCTTGGCCTTCATACCCTGTTTTCGCCCGGCAACGGCGCGGCGCACCGGCGCCCTCTTGCGTACCTTCTTACGCGCCCTGCCGCGAACCGTCTTGCGAGCCTTGGCCATGTTTCCCTCCAGCCTGTGCGAATCTCCTCGGCGACACGCACGCAGTCTAGCGCGGTCTCGTTGCGCCAGGCCATCGAATCCTGTGGACGCGGAGCGGCCTCACCTTGGCGTCTCGATCGGGGCGTCCACGAACACCTTGTACTGCTGCACGCGCGGTTTGGCCTTGTCCTCCTCGTTGACGAACCGAAACGAACTCTTGCCGAGCAGTTCGCGCGGCAGGATCATCACCCGGATGAAGCGCGTCGGCCGGTCGGCCGCGGCCTGCGCGAACACGGGATCGACACCGGTTTCGTACCAGGGGCTGCCCGGCCCGTAGGAGGTGGAGCGGCCGTGCGTGTCGATGCGAATGCCGCCCTCGATCAGGCACCGGATGCCCGGCCCGGCATGGCGGTGCAGGTAGGCGCAGCCGCCGGGTGGAAACGCCACGCTGTCCCCGCGCATCAGCAGGGCGCCCGTCGGAATGGTATCGAGCAGGGCCGACAGCTTTTCGCGCGAGCGCACCCCCGGCGCCACGATGGACAACCCGGTGCTGCCGCCCGCCGACAATTCGTAGCGCCAGAGCGTGACCCCTTCCTCTCCGGCGACCATGCGGACCGCAGCCTCGCCGTGCCAGGTTTCCTCCCTGGCGAGCCGCTTGCCGTTGATGACGGCCGCGCCATGCACGACGAAGATCATGCGCGCCAGCGCCGGCAACGTCACCTCGCGCGCGCCGCTCGTCAGCGTGTCCTCGTAGAGGCGGAGAATGGGAGGCATGGACTAGCCTTTCTGTTCGTGCCGGATCGCCCGCCAGCCGATGTCGCGGCGGCAGAAGCCGTCCGGCCAACGAATGCGATCGACCGCCGCATAGGCGCGCGCCTGCGCCTCGCGCACGCTCTTGCCGAGGGCCGAGACGTTGAGGACGCGGCCGCCGTTGGCAAAGATCGCGCCGTCGCGCGCCACCGTCCCGGCGTGGAAAATCTGCACGCCCTCGACCGCGGCGGCGTCCTCCAGGCCCTCGATGCGCGAGCCGCGCCGGTAGGCGCCCGGATAACCCTTGGCGGCCATCACCACGGTCAGCGCGGCGTCCGCATACCAGCGCAGATCGAAGTTCTTGAGCTGGCCGTCGCGCGCGGCGAGGAGCGCCGGCACGAGGTCCGACATCAGCCTGAGCATCAGCACCTGCGTTTCCGGGTCGCCAAAGCGGGCGTTGAACTCGATCAGCTTGGGGCCATCGGCGGCAATCATCAGCCCGGCAAACAGCACCCCCTTGTACGGCGCGCCCATCCGCCGCATCGCGGCGAGCGCCGGACGCACGATCTCGTCCATGGTGCGCGCGGCGATCTCCGGCGTCATGACGGGGGTCGGCGAATAGGCGCCCATGCCGCCCGTGTTCGGCCCCTGGTCGCCGTCGAAGGCGCGCTTGTGGTCCTGCGCCGAGGCCAGCGGGATCGCGGTCTCCCCGTCGCAGAGTGCGAAGAACGAGGCCTCCTCGCCCGTGAGCATCTGCTCGACCACGACCTCGGCGCCGGCCGCACCGAGCTCGCCCGCGACCATGCGCGCGATGGCGGCTTCCGCCTCCGCCACCGTCTGCGCCACCACCACGCCCTTGCCGGCGGCAAGCCCGTCCGCCTTGACCACGATGGGCGCTCCCTGCCGGCGCACGAATTCGATCGCCGCCTCCGCGGTGCGAAACCGCTCGTAGGACGCGGTCGGAATCCCGTTGGCGCGGCAGAGGTCCTTGGCGAAGCCCTTCGACCCTTCGAGCCGCGCCGCCGCCTTGGACGGGCCGAAGGCAGCGATCCCCGCCCCTTCCAGGTCGTCGACGAGGCCCGCGACCAGCGGCTGCTCGGGCCCGATCACCACGAGGTCCACGCCGAAATTGCGGCAGAAGGCGATCACCGCCGCATGGTCGGCGATGTCGAGGTCGACGCACTGCGCCTCGCGCGCGATGCCGGCGTTGCCCGGCGCACAATAGAGCCGTTCGACCAGCGGGCTTGCCGCCATCTTCCAGGCCAGCGCATGCTCGCGCCCGCCGGAACCGAGGAGCAGGATGTTCATGCCGGCAGACCCCTAGCACGACGGCGGTGGGCGACGGAACGTGCGCTGCGGCGCATCCACAGGGCGGCTCGACGCAAGCCCGCGCGCGTGCTTTGCTTGTGCCATGCGGATGTGCGCGCTTCTTGCCCTGCTGCTCGCACTGCTCGTCCCGCCGCCGGCCGGGGCGGGTGAATATTCGTATGCCCATCGGCCCAAGGTCACGATCAAGGGCGGCGGCACGCACGTGAGCCCCTACCCGATGGGCAAGCGCGCGGCGGCCATCTGGCACGCGGACGCCTGCTGGCGCGACTGCACGTCCGACTGCAACTGGCGCATGGAGACGTGTCTCGGCGCCGCGGATGCCGACGCCTGCCGCCCGCATCTCGACGCCTGCGACCGCGCCTGCCTGCGCGCCTGCCGCAGCCGCGGCGGACCGCTCGTCGGCTTCATCGATTTTTGATTCGGGCGCAGCCCGGGGGACCGTACCGCCGCCGCGTTCGGGCCACCGGCCGATCGCGCGCCTTGGCCCGGTCCGCCCGGCCGGCTAGAACGTCCGCAGAGCGAACGGGTGACGCATGAGCCGCATGGAGAACGAAGACCCCTGGGCCTGGATGCAGCCCTATGACGTGCGCCGCTTCGGCGAAGTCATCATGGACCCGCAGGAGCAGGAGCGCTGGTGCCGCGCGGTGCTGCTCGGCGGACTGCCGTTCATGTGGCGCAAGGCCGAGGTCGCCCGCAACCTGATCTACGACCGCCTCGAACTGCGCGAGGGCGACAAGGTGCTCGTCATCGGCGAATGCATTGAGCCCTGCGGATTCGTTGACGACATGCGCAAGCGGATCGGGCCGCGCGGCGAGATCAAGGTGTTCGATATCACCGATGAAGCGCGCGACAACTACATCGCCAAGCGGCGCGGCCGGGGTGGCCAGCTCGCCACCTGGGCCTGGAACTACACGCGCGACATCCCCGACGGCGCCTTCGACTGCGCGGCCTGCCTGCAGGGCGTGCAGCACACCGATGACTGGCGCGAGACCGGCGCGGAAATGCTGCGGGTGATGAAGCCCGGCCGCAACATCGTCCTGGCCGAGATCGCCTACAGCCCGGAAACGCGCATGAAGATCGGGCTCGACATGCACATCGAGTATGTGTTCGACAAGCTCCTGTCGAAGGTTGGCTGGAAGCTCGAGGAGTTCCCCTATTACAGCCCGCAGGATCTGGCGGCCGCCTTCAAGCACTCGGCGGTCGACTGCGACCACTTCGTCTGGAAGGGAATCGAGATTTTCTGGGGCCGCAAGCCATAGATGCGACGCGCCGACCGCGTCCACCGCCTGTCAGCGAAAGCGATCCTCGATCCTCGCCCAGTCGTCGAAGCCGACGATCGCCTTATATTCCTCGAAGCTCACGCCGCGGCCGATGAAGCCGATGTCGTCGTGCTTGAGGCGATCGAGCACGTCCTGCATGGTGCGCACCGCATGCATCAGCAGCGAGATGCCGTAGATCGCGATCTTGAATCCCATGGCGGCAAGCTCGGAAGGTTTCAGGATCGGCGTGCGGCCGCCTTCCAGCATGTTCGCCATCTGCGGCACCGGAAACGTCTTCGCGATCCGCTCAAGCTCGGCCACGTCGTGCGGCGATTCGATGAAGATGCCGTCGGCGCCGGCGGCGAGATAGCGCTCGGCGCGGCGAAAGGCCTCATCGAGCCCGTGCACGTCGCGCGCGTCGGTGCGGGCGAGGATGAAGGTGTCCGGATTGAGCCGGTTGCTGGTCGCGGCGCGGATCTTGGCCTCCATCTCGGCTGTGGGAATCACGTCCTTGCCGGCCATGTGGCCGCAGCGTTTGGGCGCGACCTGATCCTCGAGCATGATCGCGCCGGCTCCGAGCCGCTCGTAGGTGTGCAGCGTGTGGACGACGTTCTTGACGTCGCCGTAACCGTTGTCGCCGTCCACCATGAACGGCAGCGCACTTGCCGCCGCCACGTCCCGCACCGCCGAGGAGATTTCGCCGAGCTGCACGAGGCCGATGTCGGGCAGGCCCCAGCGCGCCCCGATCATCGGAAACCCGCCGGTGAAAAAGGCCTTGAAGCCGGCGCGCTCGATCAGCCGCGCCGAGATCGCGTCATAGGCGCCGGCCAGCACCAGCGGCCGTTCCGACTGCACCAGCGCACGGAAGCTCATTGCAGCTTGATCTTTCCTTCCGCGAAGATCGCCTTCCAGCGCGCGGTGTCCTCGGCCAGGAGCACGCGGTAGCCCTCGGGCCCCTTGGTCAGGGGCGGCTCGGCGCCGGTCGCCGCCATCTTGGCGATGACGTCGCGGTCACCGAGCACGACGCTCAGTTCGGCGTTCAGCCGCTCGACGATTGCCGCCGGTGTCTTCGCCGGAGCAACCAGCCCGAGCCAGGAGATCGCCTCGAAGCCGGGAAGGCCCTGCTCGGCCACCGTCGCAATGTCCGGGGCGAGCGGCGAGCGCTGGCGGGTGGTAATGGCAAGCCCGCGCAGCTGGCCGGCGCGGATCATCGGCAGCGACCAGATGATGTTGTCGAATTGATAGTGGACGCGGCCCTCCATCACATCGGGCGCCGCCTGCACCCCGGTGCGATAGGGCACGTGCACGGCGCTGATGCCGGCACGGGCGTTGAACAATTCGCCGATCAGATGCGTGATCGTGCCGTTGCCGCTCGAGGCAAACGACAACCCGCCGGGACGCTGCTTGGCATACTGGATGAACTCCCCGACATTGGTGGCCGGAACCTTGGGGCTGACGATCAGGAGGTTCGGCAGCACCGCGGTCAGTCCGATGGGGCTGAAGTCGCGCGCCGGATCGTAGTTGAGCGAGGCTGCGTTCTGCGTCAGCGGCAGGATCACCTGTGCGCTGTTGGTGGTCATCAACAGCGTGTAGCCGTCCGCAGGCGCCTTGGCGACGTAGGCGGTGCCGATGGCACTTGCGGCGCCGGCCCTGTTCTCCACCACCACCGGCTGACCGAGCCGGGCGGAAAGCTTCTCCGCCAACACGCGCGCGATGGCGTCGGTGCCGCCGCCCGCGGTGAACGGCACGACGATCGTGACCGAGCGGCTCGGCCAGACTTGCGCCGCTGCCTCGCGTCCCGCAACCGATGCGAGGATCAGGACCAGGCCGGCAAACACAAGGCCGATGGCACGGGGCGCAGTCCATCCACCTCGCGCGCCACCTCCGCCTGCGCCGACGGCAATCCGCTGCCGGCGTCCCACATCCGCGCAAAGATATCGCTGCCGAAGGCGACTCGTTCGATCACTCGACCCTGTCGTAGGACGTGCCGGATTTCGCTTGACCACGCCAGACCTCCGCTACCGTTGCGCCCGGCATTCCACCTGCAACGCCCGCCGCGGTCAATGCGATCGGGCTTGCGCGCAACGCCGGGCGCCGATGCAAAACTGGCTGAACCGCTTCCGCCGCGATGACGGGCGCTCTACTGTCGTGCCGATGCTGAAAAAGCTTTCCGCCCGCCTGCGCAAGAGCGACATCGATCTGCGGCTGTTTGTGCCCCTGCTCGCAAGCACGCTGCTCGTGCAGATGATCACGGCGGTGGTGCGCATCACCGTGTCGTATCGGGCGGTGGAGCTGAAGCTGTCGATCGTCTGGCTTGGCTTCGTCGCCGCCGCCTTCGCGATCGTGCCGATCCTGATGGCGGTGAGGGTCGGCCGCTTCATCGATCGCGGCCATGACGCGCACACCGCCTGGATCGGCTCGACCATCTTCGCGCTGGCCTGCGGCGGCTTCGCCGTCTGGTCAGTGCCGGAGGGGTTGCTGCTCTGGTCCACGGTGATGGGCACTGGCCACCTGATGCTGATGGCAAGCCAGCAGATGCTGTGCGTGCGCGCCGCCGGTCCGCGCAGCATGGAGCGTGTGTTCGGCAACTACATGGTGGCAGGCGCTGTCGGCCAGGGACTCGGACCCTATGTGGTCGGCTGGATGGGGGGAGCGGCCACGGTACCCCCGACGCGGCTGCTGTTTGCGGTTGCGTTTGCGCTCGCGCTCCTCTCGCTCGCCGTGGCGCTGACCCTGCCGCCGCGGCGTGACCGGCCGGCGGCGATCAGCGGCGCAGAGGTGGTCCCGGTCGCGCGTCTCCTGCGCACGCCGGGGCTCGCTGCCGTGATCGTCACCGGCGTGATCATGGTGTCGGCATCGGACGTGGTTTTGGTCTATGTGCCGTTGCTCGGCGCCGAGCGCCACATCGACGTGCACGACATCGGCCTCCTGCTGACGGTGCGCGCCGCGGCCTCCATGGTGGCGCGGCTGTTCCATGCCCGCATGGTGATGGCCTACGGCCGCTGGCCGTTGATGACGGTCACGACCTTCGTCTGCGCCGCCAGCTATCTTGCGCTCGCGCTGCCGATGCCGCTGTGGGCCATGTACGCAACGCTTGCCGCCATGGGCTTTACCTTCGGCACTGCGACCACGCTGTCGATCACCATCGTGGTGGATATGACCGCCGCCGCCGCCCGCGGCACCGCCAACTCGCTGCGCATCATGGGCAATCGCATGGGCCAGTTCACGCTGCCGTTCGTGGCCGGACTGGTGGCGGCGGCGGCCGGCCTGTCGGCTCTGTTCGTGGTCATCGCCGGCGCCATCGCCGCGGCGGCCGCAACCATGGCATGGAAGCGGCCGCGCGGCTGAGCGATCGGCCGCGCAGGGCGGCGGGCGCGGCAGCCATCATGCGGTTCCTCGCGCGCAGCGGCGCCATGCGGCGGCGCCCGCTGCGACCTTCGCTTTGTAGACGAGATGATCCGCCGCTTGCTAAATAGGCACGCGCCGTCGCCGCCACGCCGCGCAAAGCATGAGCCACGGGGGGACTTGATGAACGTCGTCGACACCACGCTTGCGCCGGCGGGATCGAGGGCGTCGAACCCCGCGCCCGCGCAGGCGCAGGCACCGTCCGCCCCCGGCGCCGGTTGTCCGGTGAACTCCTACACGGAATGGGATCCGCTCGAGGAGGTGATCGTCGGTCGTCTTGAGGGCGCCACCATTCCCTCCAACCACGTCACCGTCACCTTCAATCTGCCGCCGCTTGCCGCCAGGCTCTACCGCCTCGCCGCGGGTTTCCGTTATCCACAATGGATGGTGCGCCTCGCGCAGAAGGAGCTCGACGGATTCATCCACATCCTCGAAGCCGAGGGCGTCACGGTGCGGAGACCCGATCCGATCGACTTCCGCAGGCGCTATCGCACGCCGCACTGGTCGTCGCGCGGCTTCTGCGTCGCCTGCCCGCGCGATCCGTTCCTGATCATCGGCGACGAGATCATCGAGACTCCCGCCTGCTGGCGCTCGCGCTATTTCGAGACCGACGCCTATCGTTCGCTGTTCAAGGAGTACTTCTCCAAGGGGGCGCGCTGGACCGCCGCACCGCGGCCGCAGCTCACCGATGAGCTGTTCGACTACAACTATCGCATTCCTGCGCCGGGCGAACCGCTGCGCTTCGTGGTCAACGAGTTCGAGCCGGTGTTCGATGCCGCCGACTTCGTGCGCTGCGGCCGCGATCTGTTCGTGACCCGCAGCAACGTCACCAATCAGTCCGGCATCGAGTGGCTGCGGCGGCATCTGGGGGAAGGCTTCCGCATTCACGAGATCGTCACGCGCTGCCGCCAGCCGATGCATATCGATTCGACCTTCATGCCGCTCGCGCCCGGCAAGGTGCTGGTCAACCCCGACTACTGCGACCTCGAGCGGCTGCCACCCGTGCTCAAGAGCTGGGACGTGCTGATCGCGCCGCGGCCGGACCCGGTTTCCGGCATCATGAGCCGCATCTCCATGTGCAGCCCGTGGACCAGCATCAACGTGCTGATGCTCGACGAGAAGCGCGTGGTGGTGGACAAGTCCCAGGTCTCGCTGATCAAGGCCTTCAAGGACTGGGGCTTCGAGCCCATCCCCTGCCCGTTCCTGAGCTACGGCCCGTTCGGCGGCTCGTTCCATTGCGCCACCCTCGACGTGCGCCGCCGCGGCGCGCTGCAATCGTATTTCTAGCGCGGCGATGACGCGCCGCTGTGCCCACCTGGCGCAAGGGAGGTTTGCCGCCGGCGGGCGCAACGCGCGGCGGCTTTTGCAAGCGACGTTTCATTCTGTAATGTGCCGCCATGGCTGACCCCCAGGCCAACGTGGCCGAGTTCACCGTCTCGGAACTGTCGGCTGCGCTCAAGCGCACGGTCGAGGACGCCTACGCCTATGTGCGCGTGCGCGGCGAAGTGTCGGGCTATCGCGGTCCGCATTCCTCCGGCCATGTCTATTTCGCCCTGAAGGACGAGGGCGCCAAGATCGACGCGGTGATCTGGAAGGGCACGTTCGCCCGCATGCGGTTGAAGCCCGAGGAAGGAATGGAGGTGGTCGTCACCGGCCGGCTCACCACCTATCCCAACCGCTCGAGCTACCAGATCGTCATCGAGACGCTGGCGCCCGCGGGCGTGGGCGCGCTGATGGCGCTGCTGGAGGAGCGCAAGCGCAAGCTCGCCGCCGAGGGCCTGTTCGACCAGGCGCGCAAGCAGTTGCTGCCGTTCCTCCCCGAAGTCATCGGCGTCGTCACCTCGCCGACCGGCGCGGTGATCCGCGACATCCTGCACCGACTCGCCGACCGCTTTCCCCGCCATGTGCTGGTGTGGCCGGTCAAGGTGCAGGGCGAGGGCGCGGCCGAGCAGATCGCCGCCGCGATTCGCGGCTTCAATGCGCTGCCCGAACGCGGCTCGATCCTGCGCCCGGATCTCCTGATCGTGGCGCGCGGCGGCGGCTCCCTCGAGGATCTGTGGGCGTTCAACGAGGAGATCGTGGTGCGCGCGGCGGCCGAGAGCCTGATCCCGCTCATTTCGGCCGTCGGCCACGAAACCGACGTGACGCTGATCGATTTCGCCGCCGATCGCCGCGCGCCGACGCCGACGGCGGCGGCCGAGATGGCGGTGCCGGTGCGCGCGGAATTGATCGCGGAGCTCATGAGCAAGGCGCGCCGCGCGCTCGCCTGCTGGCAGCGCGCGCAGGATCACCGC
>Ga0073934_10010137_pt1 | contig 11794 bp, 11 predicted proteins | sample LarsenN4metaG_FD_76834 | JGI IMG/M metagenome (GOLD analysis project Ga0073934, IMG submission 76834) | Hot spring sediment bacterial and archeal communities from British Columbia, Canada, to study Microbial Dark Matter (Phase II) - Larsen... ... | reverse complement strand
TCCCCCCACACCCCCCGCCGAAGAAAAGAAGAAAGGTAAGGAAAATTTTTGGGTTTTGCACACACGAGTCCGCGAGTGCGGTCGAGGCGCATTGGTTCGCATCACCACGCAATCGGAGCGTACGAGGCAGTTTCAAGCCACCACGCGCTCCACGCGTGCGAAGTCAGGGGTTCTGCTCGAAATGGGTTCTAACTTTTTCGAACAAACACCACCCAAAGAAACACCGGCGGAAAATGAAGAAAGGGTCGCCGTCCGCGAAGCGGACGGCTCTCTGCCTGAAATGAAATTCGCCTTTGTATGCGCCGTGAATTCCCAAAGCTCCCCCCAATTGCATGAAAGCGTTTTGTCTTTGAGAATGGGGTTCGAGTCGATTTTTTGGAAAAACTCTTTCCACGCGAAATAATTTTCGCCTTTTTCCAAAATAACGGCTTCTCTCAAAGACAAAACGAAACTCCGCAAAGTTTGTTTATGCTTCAAGTTGCCTTTGGCCAATCAAAATATTATTCCGACAATTTGTCGGAAAACGTAAAGCGCGGGATTCGCCAAAAACTCAGGTGCGGAGAGTAGCCCGGCCTTGCACCTTTCGGGTATGTGAACAATCCCAAAACCAGAAACATTGAACCCGATCAAATGAAAGCAAGGGCTATTAAAAAAGCCTTTGAGGAGTACGCGCAGGGTCGTCATACTTTGGAAAGTTTAGGCCAACACTTGAGTTTTTGGGGTGTGGTGAGCGGAACCGGAAAACCGCTTTGTAAAGCAACTTTACAAAGAATGCTGACAAATAAAGTTTATATTGGCTTAATTGTTCACAACGGCGAAACCTACGAAGGCGGTTTTCCGCCAATTGTTTCCAGAGCGACTTTTGAGAAAGTGCAGGAAGTATTAAAGAACCGAGCCAAGCCGCGCCATTCTAAAAAGAGACATTATTTTCCTTTCACCGGCTTACTCACTTGCGGTGAATGCAGTGCGGCAATCACGGCTCAATGGGCGCATGGCAACGGCGGAACTTATCGCTACTACCGTTGTACTAAGCGGCTTGGCTCTTGCTCGCAAAGATATTTAAGAGAGGATTTGCTTATTGAGCAGTTAAAAAACAAAATCTCAAAAATCGCTCTTTGCGAAGACTGAAAAGAAAAGATGTTGACGCAAGTGGAAGTGTGGGAAAAAGAAAATATCCAGTCTTCGCAATCTTTCGCCCAAAATCTGGAAAAGGAAATCAAGGAAACTGAGCAGAAGCTCGACAGATTGGTAAACGCCTTTTTGGACGGGAGTATTGAAAAAGAATCTACCTTGTCAAAAAAGACGAGCTTATCAAAACAAAAACAGACCTTAACAAAAGAAAGTCTGATTTTGGGCGAAAGGGAAACAATTGGATTGAACCTTTGCGGGAATGGATAAAAACCGCTCACCGCGCCGAAAAACTGGCTTTGTCCAATGATTTTTACGAAATAAAATCATTGGCGGAAAAAATTAGAACGAACCGCCGTTTGCTGGACAAAAAAGTCGTCTGGAATTGGTCGGGCGAATGGCGGATTGCGGCGGAAAATCAGAATAAAATCCCCCCAGCGCGCGAGCGAAGCGAGCGCGTTCCTTTTTCCGAAAACTCTCAATGTCTAACTTGGTCGGGGTACCCAGACTTGAACTGGGACCACATCCTCCCAAAGGATGTATGCTGCCGTTACACCATACCCCGTTCCTGACCAGCCACGGATGACAAACGGCGAAAAGTAGCTATGTTAACACACTGACAAAAACTATAAAGGACATCAGAATAATATAAAGGACACTCTAAAGGACAATGTCCTTTAAAAATTTAACTCTGGCAACCCTGTCCTTTATATTCAAAAGGACACTCAAAACTGCAAAGCTCCAAGGCCTATCGGACATGTTTTTTTCCGCCAGATACGTCCCTATTACTCTGGATAAACGCTTGATTTTCTCGGGACCAACATTGTACTCTGGTTTGTAAGTGTCGTAATTTTCGCGTGAAATTTTCTTTCGTTCCACCTCTGGTATTTTATCAGAAACAGTCTTCACCTCAAAAAAGAAAAGCTCTCCAGATCTTTCGCCGACAATGTCTATCTCCCCCCACCTCTTCAAATAATTTCGTTCCCTAATTCTGTAACCACGACCCTCCAAAAACTCACAAGCAACATCTTCTCCAAGTTTGCCAACCAACGATCGGCCAGCTTTTTCAGAATGGCTATAGTCAATCATATAAAAAAGAAAGGAAAAAATTTTAGATCGGTAAATTTATAGTTCGCAACGGTTACTTTAGTTTCACGTGAAAGACTATACAAATACGGCTAAATTCAACTCAAAGGACATAGGTAAGCTGCTAAAGGACATGTCTTTTACACACTTTCCCCAGAGTTATCAACAGTATGACTCAAAAAATCACGATTTCTGGCCTTCTACAAGGATTGGTCTAAACAACAAAGTGTTGAGCAATAAGATGTGTCCTTTAATCAACAGGTCGTCAATTGGTGCGGGTAGGGGTAATCGAAACCCCGACTCGTCCTTGGCAAGGACGCGTTTTACCACTAAACCATACCCGCCCTTATACCCGCCTCAAGCGAAACGAGCCGGGTTAAACTCATTATAGCAAGTACGCCAAATTTCTGAAACGGACGCTCCCGGAGGGACTCGAACCCCCAATAGCGGTTCCGAAGACCGCCGTGATGTCCATTTCACCACGGGAGCACCGCTAAATAATACGCTAAATTAGTCAATATTCAAAAACTATAATAAGATAGGAGGGTGAAAAGTCCTAAAAACGAAGGTTTTTTCGCCGTTCCTGATGATGTGGCCATCATCGCAAAAACCTTGGAGAGTAAGGGTTTTGAAGCGTATTTAGTTGGCGGCTGTGTCCGCGATATCCTGATAGGCCGAAAGCCAAGTGACTGGGACATTACCACCAACGCTACACCGGCTCAAATCATTGCCTCCTTTCCTAAGACGTTTTACGAAAACGAGTACGGAACGGTCGGCGTGGTCAACGAATCCACAACCGACGAGAGCACAAGGGTGGTGGAGGTCACTCCATACAGACTGGAAGCGAAGTACTCCAACAGCCGTCACCCTGACTCCGTAACTTTTGGAACAAAACTGGAAGACGACCTTAAACGTCGTGACTTCACAATAAACGCCATTGCTCTAAAGGTCATTAACGGTTCTAAAGGACACTATAAAGGACATCTAAAGGACATCTATGGCGGTCTAAAAGACATTAGCGAAAAAAGTGTAAAAACTGTAGGAAAACCCGAAGAACGCTTTACTGAAGATGCTCTACGATTGATGAGAGCCGTCAGGATAGCCACGGATCTTAGTTTCACGATTAACACTGATACTGAAAGGGCTATACTACTAAACGCAGAAAAATTAAGGGTGATATCAAAGGAGAGGGTGAGAGATGAGTTTGTGAAAATAATAATGTCAGACAGCCCAAAAATGGGCATTGGATTGCTAAATAAACTCGGGTTACTGCAGTTTATCGTTCCAGAACTGCAAAAAGGAATTGGAGTGGCACAGAACAAGGCCCACACCTTTGATGTGTGGGAACATTCGCTAAGAACGGTTGAACATGCGGCACGGAAAAGTTGGCCTCTTGAGGTAAGGTTGGCAGCCTTGTTACACGACATTGGTAAACCACAAACGAGGAGGTGGTCCAGTGAAAAGAAAGACTGGACCTTCTACGGTCATGACGTTATTGGAGCAAAAATAGCTGTAAAAGTGTTATCCATGCTCCGATTTCCCGTGAAAACCATAGAAAAAGTGGCTAAACTGGTCCGCTGGCATATGTTCTTCTCCAACACAGAGCAAATAACTCTTTCCGCCGTCAGACGGCTTGTCAGCAGGGTGGGGAAAGATGATATTTGGGACTTGATGAGTGTAAGAATTTGTGACCGAATCGGCACCGGCAGGCCAAAAGAAAGTCCATACAGACTAAGAAAATACAAATCAATGATAGAGGAGGTAATGAGGGATCCCATTTCCGTAGGGATGCTTAAAATAAACGGCAGTGTTATTATGAGCAAAACCGGCCTCAAGCCTGGGGTAAAGATCGGTATGATCCTCCATGCCCTACTTGAGGAGGTACTCGATGACCCTCAAAGAAATACGGTTGATTATCTTGAAAAAAGGGCTAAAGAACTGGCTGAACTAAATGACGAGGATTTAAAGGCACTCGGCCAAAAAGGTAAAGAAACCAAGGAGAAAACCGATCAAAAGGCAATCAACGAAATACGCCGTAAATATTGGGTAAAATGAAAGCCGCCGTTGCGGCAAAGTGGGAAAGGCCGGAAGCGGCGGCTGTTAGGTTGCCCGCGTCTTTTTTCCGAATCCAGTGGAGGTGTTTCTTGTGAAAAGAAAACTTTTGGCGGCTCCGGAAAGTTTTTAAAAACACGGGGAAACCTCAAGGGAGAGATTGCACCCCTCATTTGTTTAAAGAACTTCCGCTCAAGGTCCTCCTTTTGGGGAGTGTTTAAAAAGCTGATTACCCGAGCCAACCTGTGCATAGCTTAGGTTTTCTAAAGGACATTGTAAAGGACATTCTGTGGATAAATGTCCTTTACAATGTCCTTTAGGATGTCCTTTAGAAAATGGCTTAACGGGACTGTTTACTGCTCACAGATAAAAAACATTCTGACATTGACATAAAACCTTTAGTATGATAAACTACTAAAGTATGGGGATAATTATTTCATGGTTAGTTTCCTTACTCGTCGGGACAACGATTATGATTAACGGCGTAGCGGTCAATACCGACGAGCTTATGGACAAAGCGGTCAGGGTGGTAAACAAAACAAACATTCATCAGTTTGCGACCGTACTTGAGCTTTACTATCTTGACCACAACGAATACCCTCGCGTAAGGGGCGGGGCGGCTCTTGTATCCACCTTGTCGGAGGGCGGCTACATTCAAAACAAACCGCTCGATCCAACAGTGTTTGAGTACGAACCAGCGGCGGATGGGGAAAGCTACAGGTTAACCCTAAAAGATATTTAATAAAAAACGAATCGTTGATAGATCTTGCTCCAGCTTCGCTTTCGGCTGGGCAGGAGAAACGGTCAGGTAGAACGACCCGACGCGCCGGGTAAACAACTAGCGGCGCGCCCTGTTGTGAAAGGCTTTGTGGACCTCCTTTAGGTGCTGATCGGTTAGATGGGTGTAAATCTGGGTGGTGTTGATACTAGCGTGGCCAAGCATCGCCTGTACCGACCGGAGATCAGCGCCGTTTCTGAGCAAATCAGTAGCGAAGGAATGCCTGATAATGTGGGGGGTAACCTTTCTCGTAATGCCGGATTTAACGGCGTAATGCTTTACAATTCTTTCAACCGAGCGGGGAGTAAGCCGGCCAACGCCCCGTCCGCCGGTTTTTCTTGGTTCATTGATTTGTTTCGGACCGACCCCAATAAACAAAGCTTCGTCTATATCAGTTCTTTTATCAAGATAGGCCTTAACAGCAGCCTTAGCGGTAGGGGAGAGAAAAACCACCCGCACTTTTTCTCCCTTGCCGCGCACCGAAAGCTCATCTTGTTTCAGGTTGATATCCCGATTAAGCGAACAAAGCTCGGAAACCCGCAAGCCGGTGGAAAATAAGAGCTCTAAAATCGCCTTGTCGCGCAACGATTTAAGGTCGGTGCCATCAGGAGCCAGAAGCAATCGGTTAAGTTCGTCATCGGAAATTAGGTCAAGTGAGCGCTCGGCGATTTTTGCCAGCTCAATCCGCTCCGGCGGCAGAGACTTCACACCAATCCGGGCCAGGTACTTCAAAAATACCCTGATGGCAATCAAGTAGTAGTTTTGAGTTTTCTTTTTTAAGGTCCCCGCCCGGCCATTCTCTTCCGCCCCCGGCTGGCGGTTTAGCCACAAACGAAACTCTCTCACCGCGCCGTCGTCAACATCTTCAGGATTCTTGAGTTTTGAAAACGCCAGAAAACGGGACAGGTAGCGGTCATAATTCTCAACAGTCTTCAAACTGCGGCCCTTTTCCACCTCAATATACTCTAAAAACTGCCTTTTTAGTTTTTCCAATGAATAGGCCAACATGTCGCACAACATTTTAACATGGTCTGCCGGCTTCCAACACCAGCAAAAAGCAAAAAATCGTCCTTGGCGGCGGGGCGGCTTGCTAAACCTCACCAAAAAGTTTCCTTCGCTTAGCTCAACTCATAAGTATGGCAAGAGGGGCTTTACCCATCGCAAACTTACAGAAGAATCTCTCGGGTTTTTCGCGCTCGCCCTAAATCCGATTGCTCATGTAGGTCCCCGCGAAAACAAGTTAGTCATAACACTTCACAGCCAACCCGCTCCGGCGCATGAAAACGGACAATCCGAGCAAACTTGTAAAACTCCGCGCTTGTGCTAATATGTAAGGCACGATGCTTACAAAAACCAAGAAACAAGAGCTTATAAAAAACCTTGCCATTCACGAGAAAGATACCGGCTCACCGGAGGTTCAGGTCGGCGTCCTGACGAAAAGGATTGAGGAACTAACCTCTCACCTTAAAGAACACAAAAAGGATCTCCACTCGCGGCGGGGGTTACTGCAGATGGTCGCCGACCGGCAGGCCCACCTTAAATATCTTGAGAAACGGTATCCCAAGCGCTACGCCGCTCTGATCAAGAAACTCTCGCTTAAAAAATAGCCGGCCCCGCGACGCGAAAAAACACCTATGGCTGTCATCAAACACACTGCCCAGCGAGTCGGCGTCTTTATTGACACCCAGAATCTGTATCACAGCGCCAAAAACCTCTACGGCGCCAAGGTTAATTTCGGCCAAGTGGTAAAGGGCGCGGTAGACGGCCGGTCGCTTATCCGGGCCATAGCTTATGTCATCGCCACGGAAGGCGGCGAAGAAAAGAGTTTTTTTGAGGCGCTGGCAAAGATGGGCATTGAGACAAAAACCAAAAACCTCCAGGTTTTCCAAGGCGGCGCCAAAAAAGCCGACTGGGACGTGGGGCTGGCCGTAGACGCCATTAAGATGGCGCCGAAACTGGACGCCGTTATTTTAGTTTCCGGCGATGGCGACTTCGTGCCGCTCGTGGAGTACCTGAAAACCAATGAGGGTTGTCAGGCGGAGGTGGTAGCCTTCGGCAAATCCACCTCGGCGAAACTGATTGAAGCGGCCGATTCTTTTACCGATCTGGATGAAAATCCGAGAAAGTATTTAATCGGCGGCTCCCACTCAAGAAGCTAGAATAAAAAAACACCGCTGCGGCGGAAAAGTTAGAAAACAAATCCCCCCTTTGGCAAACTACTGTCAATAAAACTTTAAAAATTGGCAGTGCCGGCAGAAACGGTGAGGGCGCGCCTGCCGGACATTTCCAGTGTTTAAGTACGACAAGGCCCGCCCCGACTTGCAGTCGGGGCGGGCCGGCAATAAAAAACGCTCCGATTCCCGGTCGGAGCGGTTTTAAGCCTGGTAAGCAACGTTTACAGTAAGCTAACCAACTGCTGAATCTTACTGGCCGCGCTTTGGTGCTCGGCTGATTCAAGAATCGCTCTCAAGCGACGCAACTTCACTTCCAGCGCCTTGCGGCGCCAATGTACGCCGCGCAGGTTAATTTTCGCGCGCAAACCATCCCTCTCCTTCCGGAGTTCCGCAATGGCAGCGTCTATCTCCGCGATTCTTTTCACAATCACCTCCCGCTCGCTAAGCCTGGTGGTTGTCACACCCAGGGCGGCCTCCACAGAGGCGAAACCCGTTTTTGCCTCCTCATACTCGGCCGCCAGCCTCTCCAGACGGGCAATCCGTCCTGTTACACTTTGGTCGGCCGCCGGCGGAGTAACTTGCGGCTCTCGGGAAACACGGATAATCGGCCGATCATTTTGGACGTCATACCCGCGAGCAACTAACTTGTACAACGGCGGCTTGGTGCCGGCGATTTTCCGGAGAATTCGGCACCGGCCCAGAATCCTTGCAAACCTCGCCTGCTCAATAATACTCGAGTCAAAGGTCAAACCGAGAATTTGCTTGGTGAGAGGAAAAATATCCTTAAATGACAACGGTTCCGCTCCGTCCTGGGTTCTCTCCCGTAAACCCTTGACGAGGTCGTTGAAACGATAGCGGGCGGCCCAAACAGCGTCCAAGCTTGCTGGGACAGGGGGCGCTTCAGCCGAACTGACCGGCGCTCCCGCTTCCGCAACAGCGGGAGAAGGAGTTAGGGGTGGAGAAACTGGCGGCGCAGAAAGCTCCGCTTCCGGCAAAGCTGCCGGCAAGACTGCTTCCTCAACCACCGGAGCTGGCTTCTGCTCCTCCATAACAACACCTGAGGTTTGGGCCGTTAGCGCCAACTGACTTTCAGGAACTCCTGCCGAGACAGGCAGGAGAGGCCAGACCACTTTGGCGGGTTTTGGCTGCTCGCTGAATGGCACCGTTCCCGTCCGCCGAAAATCCCCCAGTGCCTTCTCGGTTATGAGAAGGTCGCGTTCGTTATCCATTGCCGCCAGAACGGTCTTAAACAAATCACTGGCGGAAACAACCACTCCTTGGCTTACCCCCTTAACTTCAACATTGAACCGGCGGTTGCCGCCGGGAAGCAAGAAGATTGTGCTGATGGTGTTATGGCCCGTGTGTCTTTGTACCCGTATCCCCGACTGGCGCGGGCCGATGTGGTGAACCGGCCGGACGTCGGAGAGGATGATCTCGTCCAGACCCAGCCGGAGAACGCAAGAGAAAAACTTGGTCATCATAACGATGATCTTTTCTTCATTAGGGTTGCAGTTGCTGCTGCTGCCGATGATAACCTTTGGCAACAGACTACTCCTGATGAACGCCGTTCCGGCGCCGCTTTCGGTCTTTTTTTCTATGCTCATAAGCATTTCCTTTCTGTTTCTGTTGTAGAGAACATTACCGACATAAACGATATATAAATTTATAATTTTGTCAAATCGAGAAAAGGGTGCTAAACTTTCTTCGGCCGATTTTATGGGTTAAGTTTGTGGCTTTCGGATAGATAGGTTTGAAAGGACGGCCTTTCAAATTTAGTATCCGGAAGCCACTCGTCGCCAATATCAGATTCGCGTTATCCCTGCCTAACCAGCGCTGGGACGCGCCGATTTAGGTGTTGGCGCCAGGCTTATGAAGAAAAAAGAATACTCCATTGAGATTGGCGGCAAAACTCTGACGGCCGCCTTCACCGACCTTGCCGAGCAGGCGGACGGGTCGGTGCTGGTACGTTACGGCAACACCGTGGTGCTCGTTACCGCCGTTATGTCAAAAACCGAGCGAGACGGCGACTTTTTTCCGCTGACCGTTGATTACGAAGAGCGGCATTACGCCGCCGGTCAAATCTTAGGCAGCCGCTTCGTCCGCCGCGAAGGCCGTCCGTCCGAGGAAGCCATCCTCTCCGGCCGGGTGGTAGATCGGACAATCAGACCGCTTTTTGACAAGCACATCCGCAACGAGGTGCAGGTTGTGGTAACCATCATCGCCCTCGGCGAGGACGACCCGGACATTCTGGCGGTCACCGGAGCGTCGCTCGCGCTCTCCACCTCGGAAATTCCCTGGAACGGGCCGGTCTCGGCGGTGCGCGTCGGCCAGCAGGCGAACGAAGCTGGATTTGTCATAAACCCGACCTATTCTTTCCGCGAGGCGCCGGAAACCGTTCTTGACCTGACCGCCTGCGGCAAAGACGGCCTGATAAACATGGTGGAGATAGGCGGGAAGGAAGTACCAGAAAAGACCGTCGTCAAGGCGCTTGAAACCGCCTCGTTTGAAATTGAGCGGCTGCAGGAGTTCCAAAGGAAAATAATCGCCGAGATCGGCAAACAAAAGAAAATAATCAAAAAGCCGGAGCTGCCGGCGAAGCTGGCAGAACTCTTTGACGAAAAAATCGCGCCCCAGTTTGAAAAATTTGTGATGGCCGGCCCCGGCAAAAATAAAATCAGTGATCTTAAGGAGGAGTGGCTCGCGCTGGCCGCCGAGAAAATACCGGAGATTAAAAAACCCCTGGCCGACGGCTATTTTGAAGAGAAACTGGATGCCTTCGTCCACAGAGAGGCGATTGAAAAAAACCGCCGCCCGGACGGCCGGGGTCTGGACAATCTGCGTCCCATCTTCGTTCAGGCCGGCGGTGTTTCGCCGATCCTTCACGGCACGGGAATTTTCTACCGCGGCGGCACTCATATCCTCTCGGTGCTGACCTTAGGCGGCCCGGGGGACTCATTGGTGGTAGACACAATGGAGTTCCAGACGAAAAAACGCTTCATGCACCACTACAATTTCCCGCCGTTTTCAACCGGCGAGACCGGCCGTCTTGGAGGGTTAAATCGCCGGATGATCGGTCACGGAGCGCTCGCCGAAAAGGCGCTCCTGCCGGTTATTCCTGACAAGGAAACCTTCCCCTACACCATAAGAATCGTGTCCGAGGCTCTCGCCTCAAACGGCTCAACCTCAATGGGATCGGTCTGCAGTTCCACCCTTGCTCTGATGGACGCTGGCGTGCCGATAAAGCGGCCGGTCGCCGGCATTGCTTCCGGATTAATGATCTCCCCTAGCTACCCGACGGACGGAAAGTACAAACTTCTGACGGACATCCAGGGGCCGGAGGACCACCACGGCGACATGGACCTTAAGGTGGCTGGAACAACGGTGGGCATCACTGCCGTCCAGATGGATGTCAAGGTCGCCGGCATTCAAATCCCAATTCTCGCCGAAGCTCTGGAGAAGGCCAAAGACGCGCGCCTGCGAATTTTGGACATCATCGCGAAGGAAATCTCGGCGCCGCGGCCAGACACCTCGCCGAACGCCCCGAAGATCATCGCCATAAAGATAAAACCCGATCAAATCGGCATGGTCATAGGCGCCGGCGGCAAGACAATAAACGAGATTATGGAACAAACCGGCGCGGAGATTGATATTGAGGACGACGGCACGATCTTTCTGACCGGCAAGGGGGGCGCCGCCGAGGCGGCCAAAACGATCATTGAGGAAATGACCCACGAGTATAAACCCGGAGAAAGGTTTGAAGGAGAAGTAACAAGGCTCATGGACTTCGGAGCCTTCGTAAAAATCGGCCGGAACGCCGAAGGTCTTGTCCACATCTCGGAAATGGCGCCGTACAGGATAGAAAAGGTGACGGATGTCGTGCGCGAAGGCGATCGGGTGCCGGTAGTGATCAAGGAAATAGACGAAAAAAACCGCATCAACCTTTCCATAAAAGACGCTGACAGCGGTTTTGCGAAACGTCAGGAGATGCTGAGGAAAATCGCGGCGGGAGATCAACTCGCGGGCGACCCGCCATCCGCCGGCGCGCCCCGGCGGGGCGGTCAGTCGGGCTACCACCGCTCAAACCGCCGCCGGCCGTGAAAAGTTTGCCCATCAGAGCAAAGAGTGCGCGTGATATAATTCCGGACGATGGAGCCAAAAGATGAAGAGGGAGTGAAAAAAATACCCGACCTCGAACCGTTGCGCACTTTTCAAAGCGACGTAACCGATCTTATAGAAAAGGGACACCTCTCCACGGCCAATATAGTGCTGGCGGAACAGGAAAGACGGGCGAGAACCGGCGAAAACGTCCCGCCTGCATTAATTGCCGAACCGGCCGAGAGACGGGGCAGAACCATTATAATCGGCGGTGTCCTGCTCGTTCTCGCCGGCCTGGCCGCGATCCTTTTTATATCCCTTAAATGGCGGGGCAGTGACCATCCTGCGCCGGTTGCGGAACCCTTCATCATCGGTTCAGAAGATTTGAAAACCCTGTCCTTGGAGGGTTTGAACCGGCCCGCGGCGGTTAAGCTTTTTGAAAAAATCCGGCTCAAAGGCCCGAACTAAATATGAAGGAGCG
>Ga0073934_10010135_pt1 | contig 11796 bp, 10 predicted proteins | sample LarsenN4metaG_FD_76834 | JGI IMG/M metagenome (GOLD analysis project Ga0073934, IMG submission 76834) | Hot spring sediment bacterial and archeal communities from British Columbia, Canada, to study Microbial Dark Matter (Phase II) - Larsen... ... | reverse complement strand
GGAAGTGCTCCCGAATCCGTTCCCATTGGTCGTCGCGCAGGCGAAGCATGCTCGGACTTATAGGTAGAAATCTTCAGGCCGTCAACTATTTTGAGATAGGTTCTAGTCTTTTGCTACAAGGCTAGTTGTAACGCCGAGCCAACACGGTAAGAAAGGTTGAAGCAAGCCACACGAGCACAAGGGCGTGATGATGTCGGCGACCGCCCACCGATATGCCAATGTCAATGAACCGGAACCCAGACGTCCGGCCGAAGCACCTCACCAGCACAGGTCTCGCCGTGCCCCTATCATGGCTGCTATCCTTGCCTGCCTACTCGCGCTCTATGCGCTGCTCGGCTTTATCGCGCTCCCCCGGTATCTCCAAACGAACATCCCCGAGACCGTATCGGCCTACCTCGGTAAAACCGTCAGCGTAGCGGATGTACAGCTCAACCCGTTCACATTGGCACTGACAATCCGTGGCCTCGACGTTAGCGAAGCGGACCAAACCACACTGATGGGTTTTGACGAACTGCTCGTCGACTTTTCACTGTCGTCGGTGATCACTCGCACGTGGACCTTCGATCACATTCGGCTGCGGATTCCGTACGCTCGACTGGTGATTGATCAAAGTGGAAACCTGAACTTCCGTACGCTCCTTCGACATGAAGCGACGCCGCCTTCGCCGGCTGCGGCATCAGCAGAGATAAGGGACCCCGAGGTACAGGATCTTGCCGTTCCCGCGGTCATGATTCAGGCGCTCGATGTTGAGAATGGCGACATTGCGTTCCACGACCGATCACACACCCCCTATGACAACAGGGTCCATGTGTGGTTTGCTCTCAAGAACTTTGGGGCACGCCAGGCACAAGACAACACTTTTGCCTTCAGGGCGGAGTTGGATCACGGGGGTACGCTTATCGGGGATGGTCGGCTGCTCATCAATCCCTTGTACTCGGAAGGTCGCATGACGGCGACCGGTGTCAACCTTCGCGACCTTTGGGAGTCTATTCAAGACACGGTGGAGTGGGAGGTTCGCGAGGGGACGCTGCAGGCCGAGACCGCCTATGCCGTCGAGGCGAAACGGGAAGGGCTGCAAGTCAAGACGTGGAATGGCGCCCTGCAGGTGGATAATCTGACTGTGCTTGAAAAGGGCAGCACGCGCACCATGATCGCGTTCCCCACTATTGCCGTGCAAGGCATGGAGTTTGATCTCAATGAGCATCGTGTAGGTATCCGTCATGTCGAATCCTCTTCGGCGGCCGTCCAGCTCGTGATCGAAAAAGACGGCCGGATGAATCTCCAGCGACTGCTGACTGTCCCGACGCAGCGGACGTTAGGTCACGTTCGACCGGCATCCCGCGAACAAGCCGCATCGTCAGCCTGGGCGGCTCGTATCGACAAGGTCGTGATCAATGACTACCGGGCGATGATTGAAGACCAACGGACAGCGAAACCAGTTCGATTCGCACTGTCCAAGCTCCATCTCGACCTCGAGCATGTGGCCTACCCTGGGACGATGCCGCTCCGGTTCGTCGCGTCGGGGTTACTCAACGAGACCGGGGCGCTGACGGTCAGCGGTGACCTGACGCTCGATCCGTTGGGCTCGGAAGGGCAATTGATGCTGACCGGGATCCGACTTCGCGACCTCGTGAAGTATGTGCAAGGCATCGCGAAGTGGGACATCCGCGAGGGAACATTGCAGGCCGAGACTTCCTATGTCGTCGGATGGAAACGGGAAGGGCTACAAATCAAGACATGGGATGGCGCCCTGCAGGTGAACAATCTGACCCTGTTCGAACAGCACGGCAAGCAACAGCTCATCGTGCTGCCCTCCTTGGCGGTGCGCGGCATCGGGTTCGATTTGCGTCGGCACCACGTATCCATTGAACATGTTGTGTCGCACAACGGCTCGGTGTTTGCAGTCGTCGAGCAAGACGGGCGGTTCAATCTTCAGCGGCTTTTCGCGCCGGAGCCAGAGCGGTCGTCGCACGCCGCATCGCCGGCCTGGACGGCGCGCATCGACAAGGCCGAGATCGATCGATACCGCGCGATGATTGAAGACCAGCGGCCGGCGCAGTCTGTTCGGGTCACATTGTCACAGCTCGCCCTCGGGCTCGCGCATGCAACTTACCCAGCTACAAAGCCCGTTCGACTGGCGGCTTCCATGTCGGTCAACAACCGTGGCGCACTCGCGGTGACTGGGGAGATCACGCTTGCCCCTCCCGGTGCGGATGTCACGATCACTGCGTCGCGGCTTCCGTTGTCTTCAGTCCAGCCGTATCTGAAGGAGGTCGCACACGTTGAGATCAAGGAAGGGGAGGCGAATGTGGCAGGGCAAGTCCGCTATGCCGCAGGGCCGGCGCCCTCCTTTCAATTTCAAGGAGATGCCAGCGTGACGAACCTCAAGACGACGCATGCTCAACTCAAAAAAGACTTGGTGAATTGGGAAACCGTGGCGGCCAGCACCATCGACGTACGACTTCCAACCGGCGGACTGACAATCGGGGAAATCCTGATGCGACAGCCGTACGTCGACGTGATCGTAACTGAAGACCGAACGTTGAACCTACAGACAGTGATGAAACCGCGAGAGAAGGATGCGGGAACCACTCCGGAAGTGACGACGATCGAGGCCGTTCATATCGTCGATGGGTCGGCCCATTTTGCCGATTTCTCCATTCATCCTCAGGTCGATACGAGCATCTCTCGTCTCAACGGCTCGATACGTCATCTCTCGTCGAACGACGCAGACCGTGCAGACGTAGATCTCCGTGGCGCAGTGGAAGAGTCGGCGCCCGTGACCATTGTCGGCACGATGAATCCCTTGAGTCGCGAGGCCTTCACCGATCTGCATGTCTCGTTCAAGAACGTCAATTTCCCTGCCCTCTCGCCCTACTCCATCAAATTTGCCGGGTATCCCATCGAGCAAGGCAAGCTGTCGATGGACATCACGTATCGCTTGGCCCATCAACATCTGGATGCCGAGAACGAGGTGATCATCGATCAATTAACCCTCGGCGAGAAAGTCGAGAGTCCAGACGCAATCTCCCTCCCCGTCAAACTGATTGTGGCGTTACTCAAAGATCGACAGGGGCGCATCAATGTCCGTCTGCCGGTCAGCGGCGACTTAAACGACCCGAATTTTCATTACGGCAGGCTGTTATGGAACGTCGCTGTGAACGTCTTTCAGAAGGCGGTCGCGGCACCCTTCGCATGGCTGGGCACGTTCGGAGGAGGCAGGAGTGAGGAGGAAGTGAGCCACATCCGTTTCGCCGTCGGCAGTGCTGAAGTACCGCGCGAAGATGAACAGAAGTTACTTGCCCTGGCCAGGTCGCTGGAAGATCGGCCAGGTCTGCTACTGGAAGTGACCGGAGTAGCGGACCCCGTTGCCGATGGCATGGCGTTGCGCCAAGGGAAATTCCAGGAGCGGCTGACCTCCATCAAGAAGGCTCTGGCGAGCGAAACGTATGCGACGACCGCTTCAGATCGAGCGGCGACAGATGATGAGGCGATTCAAGCCTTGTACCTTGAGACGTTTGGAGAACTTCCGTCTGGGTTGGGGAATGATCAGGGCCTCAACGTCGGAACTGAAGACCTTCGGGCCCGTCTCTTGAAGACCATCACGGTCGATGAGTATGACCTTCGCCGACTGGCGCATGAACGCGCGATGCAGGTCCGGAACTTCTTGGTGAATCGGGCCGCGGTGTCGGCCGACCGTATCTCTATACCGGGAACGAGGATCGATGGTTACGCGGAGAACGATCAGGTCGAGACAACGCTGGACCTCACGGCGAGTTAAGCCGGGGCGCACACCCGCCAACCCTCACGGCTCCGGTGGACAAAGTGAAACTGAGAATCCTCCCTGTTGCCTTCATCATGGATGAGAATATTCCCTCGCCATAAGAAGTCGCCTATCGTAGTCCATGGTATAGCGCGCCACCTGCTCGGCTTTGAGCATGGGCTGAGAAATGCGCTGTTGCACGTCGCGCGGAATCATCGCGAGTCTGTTTCCATTACAGCGCCCTTCACCTGTTCAGCAAACAATGGTCGGATCCTTCCTCCGAAACCACTGACACGAGACATCCCAAGAAGGGACAACGACAACTCCGGCCGGCGCCGATTACATAAACTTCGTCGGAAACTGTTTCACCATGGCAGCCGCGAGCGTGTCGGCAATCACATAGACATGGTGCTCCATTGCCGGCCAGGTCTCCTCTTCGCCGGCGTAATCTCTATCTTGAAACTTGTTGATCTGAGCCACATGATGGTCGACATGAGTAGCGAACAGACTTCGGACGGTCTCTTTGGAGAGATGGGGATTGATCCCACTAAAAAATGCGGCGATCTCTTCGGTGTTCGAGGCAAACTGAGCCCTAGCTGCATCCTGCTGGCGTTTATTCCCGGCCACAGTGGCCTCGGAGTATGCTTCGATCGCGCCATAGTGCTCAGTGAGTAGGGTACGGAGGCGATCAGAGGCTGCTTCGCCGTAGAAAGGGGTAAACGTCTTCGCAATATCTCTTGCGTTGGCGGCCACAGCCTTTTCCGCAAAGTCCCGAGACCTCCGATCATTCTTCGCGTTGTCCAAGACGACATTGCGAATCCAAAAGAGGTGTCGCGACCATTCATCGCGCAAAACAGCCTGCAGGTCCGCAGCCGTGACAGGATGTGGGTCTGACATCGAAGACGATTCGTGTGCGCACCCCCCAAAGCCGACGATGGTCAATATCAGTAATACGATGGACCGACGCATTGTGTTCATGACGAACCTTCCTTCAGTGAATGGTTGGTGGACTCAGTTCTTCTTCTGCGGTTAAGGCGATGAAATGGTCCTTCGGACGCTTACCCATGTGATAAATCCCACTTGTAACGCTTATCCATATCCATCATGTAAACATCATGTAAACAACGTGTAAACCATCACTCATTCATATCTTGTTCAACCCATTGGGGCGTACGCCTGGAGTCGTCGAGCACTTCAGTGTATAGTGCGGCCCCCATGGAATGGCTCAATTATCACCATCTACTGTATTTTTGGTCCGTCGCCAAACACGGGACCGTGGCCAAAGCCTGTGAGGAACTTCGCCTGGCTCAACCGACGATCAGCAAACAGATCGGGCTTCTGGAGGAAACGCTGGGAGAAAAATTGTTCCAGCGGACCGGTCGGCACCTCGTACTGACGGAAATGGGCCACATCGTCTTCAGGTACGCCGAGGATATCTTTTCCATTGGACAAGACCTCATGAATACCGTGAAGGGGCGGGGGAGCGGCCGTCCGATTCGCCTGAACGTCGGCATCGTTGACGTCGTGCCGAAGCTGCTGGCGACCCGGCTTTTAGAGTCCGCCTTCAGGCATTCACCGTCAATGCATATGGTCTGCCGGGAGGCCAAGGTAGATCAACTTTTGGCTGATCTAGCGATTCATGGATTAGATTTGGTCATCGCCGATACGCCGGCTCCTCCTTCGATCAAGGTGCAGACGTATAACCACCCGTTGGGAGAATCCGGCGTGACATTTTTCGCTGCGCACAAGTTGGCCGCTCGATACCGGCGTCACTTCCCCCGTTCCTTGAACGGCGCACCGGTCCTGCTGCCGACTTCCAATACCATGTTCCGGATGTCGCTGAACGACTGGATGGCACGCCAGGAACTGCACCCCACCATCATCGCGGAGTTCGAGGATAGCGCCACGTTAAAGGCCTTTGGGCAGGAGGGACATGGGGTATTTCCGGGCTCCACAGCCATGGAAAAGGAAATCTGCCGACAGTATCAAGTGGGGGTGGTGGGACGAGTGGATTCCGTCAAACAGAAGTTCTATGCCATCACCGCAGAGCGTCGGCTGAAGCATCCGTCCGTGGTGGCCCTCTTTAAGGCAGCCCGCCAGGAAATATTGACATGAATTGCGTATGAGCGCGCATCAGAATATCCGGGCTTACTTTCTCAACGTGCGAACGTACGCCAGTACATCCTTGGTTTGCTGCTCTGAAAGGCGCCATTTCCACGGCGGCATCACCTTGCCTGGTCGTCCTTCATGAATGGTTTTCAGCAAATCCATGCTCAGCTTTCGTTGAGTCGCCGCGGAGGTTAAGTCGGCAACCTCTGCGCCGACAATCTCAAGCCCATCTCCTTTGCCCCGGGGCCCATGGCATGTGGCACAATGTTTATCGAACAGTCCCTTGCCCACTCGGGCATCTCCGTCAAGAGTAACGCCACGCTTTGAGTCAGCTTGCTTATGGGAAGTCGAACCCGACGGCTGTTCGGACGTTGGGGTTGACTGAGCAACGTCCAGGAAGTTGGGAATCCCCGCGATCATCAGGATAAAGGTTGCCGGCAGTTGAAATCCCCACCATCCGCGTCTTATGAAGCGTCCGTTTTTGAATAATGCCATACCGGCTCCTCTTGTTAACTCGTCAGTTTGTTGTAAGCGTCGAGTGCGGTGACCTTGTAGCATTCAGCTAAGGTGGGACCCACGATGTGCCCTTGCTCAACCACCGCTGCGTGTTTGCCCAACTTTGCCGCCTGCACGGCCGCCCGCTGCCCGGCGGGGCCGCTGCCGATACACAGCCAATCATAGTCGTAGCCCTCCTCCATCTTTATCTCCTCCTCGCCGATCGCGCTCATTCGCTACAGCCTGCGTGGCGCCGTCGTCGAATTATTCACCGGCACGGCCAGAAGCGGGCAGTCGGCACGGCGTAAGACACGCTCAGTCGTGCTCCCGAGCAGCGCATCGAGAAAGCCGTGTCGCCATTCAGTGGCCATCACGATCAGATCCGATTGATGGACGTCGGCTGCATCGAGAATTTCGTCCACCACGATCCCGGTTCGAGTGCTCTCCTTCCAAATCCATCCATCCCGCTGGGGTGGGCGCAGCTGCGGCAGACCCGATGGCTCTCCCACGTACAGGACGTCAAACATCACCGACTGCACACCAAGACCGGCGACCAGCGCGCACGCCGCGTCAACGGCTGCTTGCGGATGCGGGCGGTGATCAATCGGGACAAGAATGCGTTGCAGTCGAACGGCTCCTGTGTCAAGCGAGACGAATCCTTTGCAATGCCCAGGTACAAACAAGGTCATCGTCAGTGATTTGCGCGCCAGCGACTGGCCGACCATGTCGGGCACCCATGCCACGAGAGGATCCTCCGGATGTATCGCCAACACGATCAGGTCTGCCGGCTTACGCCACAACAGTTGTAGAATGGACGCGACCGGGTTGTCACCTTTCGCGAGGATCTTTCGCACGCCCAGACCGAGTGACAGAAGTTCGTCCTTGGATGCACCTTCTCTGAGCACGCCCCAACGGCCGAGTGTGGCCCGCACCCGTGGAAAGTTCTCAAAATCGGGGTCGGCCCGTACGGGATCGACATGCATGATCGTAAGGTCGCTCTTCATGCCGAGGCCGAGCTTCAGCGCGTGACCGAACGCCGCCATGCTGGCCGGAGAAAAGTCGGTCGGATGTAGAATATGCCGAATGTGCGTCAAGCCTGTACCGATCGGACCGATCATTTGATTCTCCTCATGGTAGTCTCATCTGGGTAACTCACTGTACCATCCCGACTTCGCACTCCTCTTCTCGCCGTTATCGGAATGTGGGCGTGCAACCCCTAGACCGACGACAGCGAGTGCGAATAGCGTCATTGATCGGCGTATTGACCTCCCTACTATCGAATGTCCAGTTGAACATCAACGCCCCACCGTCCGCGATATTCGCATGCTGGTGCACATCATGATAGGGCCTATGGCCGTCATGCAAATGGGGGTCCGTATGAATGAAGCGGATTCCATCATCCGTGGAGGCCTTCTCGGGTGGAGGAGGACCAAAGAACTGCGCTCCCCCGACGTGGAGGTAGCTCGTCTTGTCGGACGGTTTCTGGGACTCCGTACGACTGCGTTCCTTCTGAAGTCGGGTGCCCACTTCCGCCCAGGCCGGAGTAACAGCAAGCCCGACGACGAACAGCGTGAGAGCCATGGATATTCCGACGATGGGTGCAACTGCTGTGATTCCTCGGCCGACCGCTTGAGTTATGGTTCGTGCGTTCATGATATTCTTCCTTCCGTGCTATGAATACCGTCAGGATGAAATGTATCCGGTGTCTTGCTCATAGACAAATAGATAAGTCGCATAGAAATGATTTATAAATAGAATGACTCGCCACGTCACTCTCATGCTCGTCCGCCAATATCACAGATGTCGGAACAGAGTTCTGCTCCTCTGGTTCAATATGACAGCCCACCGTTCCACTATTGAGGCGTGAGGGGCGGAGTAAATTGACTCGGTCGCCGGTTCTTCCTAAGATGGCGGCGTGGGTCACCGCAAGGCGTGGAGACTGACCCCTCATGAGCAACGAAGGCGGTTCTGTGCGTAGTCACGCGCTCGATCTAGGGCAGAAGGTCCGCTCCCTCGTTCAGGATGAATCCGGCTCGGAAGAACTCTCAGTTGACGAACTGGCCGCCTCGACGAAGCTTCTATCCTGGGAGGCGGCACAGCTCCCCAATGGATGGAGGTTTTCCTCACGTCTGCCGATTATTCTGGTCTTACTGTTTTTACTCACCATCTTTTTCGTTCCCTGGACCCAGACAGTAACCGTGACAGGCCAGATGTCGGCCTACACTCCGTACGAACGACCGCAGGACATCGCAGCCCAAATTACGGGCCGTATCAAGAAATGGCACGTCTTCGAAGGGGACCAGGTTAAGGAGGGAGCTCTCATTCTCGAATTGGAGGACAATGACCCGAATTTCATGTCTCCTCACCTGCTTGCCTTTCTGGATCAACGCAAGAAAGCGCTGGAGAAGGCTCAGCATGCAGCATTGGTGAGGATAGACCAGCTCGACAAGCGGATTCTGGAAATGCGGAACCTGGTAAGGGCCGCTGTTCCGTCCGCAGAGGCCCGCGTGGTCGAAGCTGGAAACAAGGTGCGTGAAGCATACCAGAAGGTAGAGGCAGCCAAAATCTCCGCCACGACGGCGGCGCTGAACGTCGAGCGGCACAAACAACTGTCTAAAAGAGGGTTGGTCTCTCAGCGAGAATTGGAATTGACGATCCAAGCGGATACCGCGAGTCAAGCAGAACTCGAGGGGGCACGCGCGAATCTTCAAGCGGCCGAAGAGGCGATGAAATCCCTCAGCTTCGGCCGCGACCAAGTCAATGCCGAGATGTTACAGCGGCTGCTCGATGCGGAGGCGGGGCGCGATGCGTCGGTTGCCGAAGCAGCCAGGGTCGGCGAACAGCTGGCCGATGTGTCACTCCGACTGTCAAACGCCGAGCAACGTCGTCTGGCCAGTAAGGTTTTAGCTCCGATCGACGGCACCGTCGTCAAGATGGCCAAAGCCGGCGCCGGGGAAACCGTGCGTCAAGGAGATACATTGATCCGTCTTTCACCCACCAGTACGGACAAGGCGATTGAGATGACAGCGGACGGCTTGGACGCCCCCTTACTGAATGTCGGTCGGAAGGTCAAGATTCTCTTCTATGGCATCCCCGCGATCCCTCTGCCGGCATGGCCTGAACTGATGGCCGGCACCTATTCCGGCGTGATTAAGGTCATTGATCAAGTCGACGACGGAAAGGGGAACTATCGTTTTTGGGTTGTTCCGGATCCGGATGATCACGACTGGCCGGAACAGTCTCATGTGCGGCAGGGCACGAAAGCGATGGGATGGGTCGTCCTGAACCGAGTTCCTCTCTGGTATGAGATGTGGCGCAGATTTAACCTGTTCCCGCCTGATTACGAGGAACGGTCCCATACGATCCTGGACACGCTTCTGCCAAGGGCTGGGCGAGGCGGGAAGTAATGCTCTATCCCAGGCCGGTGCCGGTTCTCATAACGGCTTCAGTGATTGTACGAAGCCGACACGGTTTTCAGGGGGGCAACAAAGGAATCGGGCTGGCCGACTCACCGAGAGACAGGCGGCGATCGACATAGGGAATCAGGTTCGGATCGTTCGAGACAAAAATGACGGTCCAGGATTCCTCTTTGGAGCAGAGTCGCCGCAGAATGGTATCCCGCAAGGTCGGCTGCATGTCATGAATCAAACCATCGAAGATAAGGAGCTTCGGCCGCCCTAGAATGGCGCGCGCGAGTAGAATGCGTAAGATATGTGTCGGTGCCGGGGTTTCCCCCAAGGCGCTGACGTCCGAGTTGAGCCCTAATGGAAGGGCCCCAATGACGTCCTGCAGATGCGTCAGCGAGAGCGCCCAACGGACATCTTCGTAGGAGACGTAGGGGCGTCTCCACACGATATTGTCCGCTATCGTTCCGTCGATGAGCGACAGCTGCGCGTCAACCATGAAGCCACGGCACTGATTGACGACGCCCGGGGCAAGATCCCGAAGATCGACGTCATTGTAGGAAATGACCCCGCTCGTCGGCAACTCGAGGCCCGCCAACACTCTCGCGAGGGACATTCTCGCCGTCGTCGTCCTCGCGTAGATAGCGACTTTCTCGCCGGGCGCAACGTCCAAACTGAGATTGTCGAACACCGACGCGCCGTCGTGAATCAGTCCCAACCCTGTACACATCACCCGGATGCCGTGGGTCTTCGGGTCGGGGAGGGTCACGGACGATGTCGGTGGGCGGTGGCGTTGATCGCTCGGCAACTTAAAGAATGTATTCAATTCCACCAAAGCCGTGAAGAAGAAATATACCTGCCCCACACTCTTGATCACCGCATCAAAGTTGACGAGGAGGCCCCCCACCACGACCTCGACCGCGACCAGTTGGCCGAGGGTGAGTTGATCGATGGACAGGAGCCAGCCGGCCAGGGCCAAGGCACCGCTGTGTGCGAGGGCTTGCCCGCCCACCGAAGCGATAAATTGGCGCAGCAGGACGGCGAACCGGGCCCGTCGACGCTCGATGTACTTCTTCGCGAGTTCATCGGTCTTCTCCATGAGCAACGCGCGGCTGTCGGCCGCCTTGATGTGCAGCAAGTTCTGCGAAATTTCCTGGATCCAGTGCAGCATGTCATACTTGGCATGAGACATTTCGACGGTGGCTCGCAGTCCTCCACGAGACAGGACGAAGAAAATGAAGGCTGACCCGATGAGCAGGACGAGATTAAAAAGAATGAAGTAGGGATGGTAGAAGACCAAAATCATCATCCCGATGACCCCACCCACCACCACATTGATGAGATCCACGAGGAGCACCGACAGCGCACGCTGCATGAACGCCGTCTCCATGAAGGAATTGGAGACCTGCGGTTTGAATCCGCGAAATTGAACATGAGGAAGTTTCTGGGCCATCGCGAAGGCGGTCCTCACGAACAGTCGGCGCTGGAGCACTTCGACGGCGTAGTATTGCAATGCTTTGAATGCGCCGACGACCATCAGCACCGTGACCATGATAACGGCAAGCGTGACGATCATGACCGGCTGAATCGCAAAAGAGAACGTGTTGACGAGCTCTTGAACGGTCAAGGGGACGATGAGTGAGAAGAGTCCGACGACGAGCGAATACGTGACCACAAGACCAAGGATCGTGCGTTCAAGCCGGAGAAACTTCCCGAATAGCTTCAGGACTTCCCACAAATTAGGGTGCTTGCCAAGGACTTCTCCCATCCGTCATCTCCTATGATGTATCGGGAGGCGTTCGGGCGGTTGTAGGACCCTCTGCACTCGTAACTCGCAGCACGTCAGTAGACCTGCATGCTTGTTCTTCACCCCTCGCCTCAACGAGAACTCACCCGTATGGCCTCGGTCGTGCCCTTGGCCCAAGCTCCGATGGCCCACTGGTACTGAGCCAAGGCCTTATAGTATTCGGCCTTCGCTCGAATGACCTGTTGTTCCGAGTCAATGGTATTGCGTTCTCGAAGGTT
>Ga0073934_10010134_pt1 | contig 11798 bp, 6 predicted proteins | sample LarsenN4metaG_FD_76834 | JGI IMG/M metagenome (GOLD analysis project Ga0073934, IMG submission 76834) | Hot spring sediment bacterial and archeal communities from British Columbia, Canada, to study Microbial Dark Matter (Phase II) - Larsen... ... | reverse complement strand
CGCGCTTACCGGGTGGTTGCGCCGGATTTGCGCGGGCACGGCCAGAGCGACGCCCCCTTTACCCAATATACGATGGCCGAGATGGTGGCCGATTTGCAGACGATTGTCGAGACGCTCGATCTGCCGGAGCGGTTTGTGTTGGTCGGCCACTCTTTTGGCGGCTCGATTTGTGTGGAGTATGCTAATGCTCATCCGGAACGGCTGGAGAAGCTGGTCTTGATCGCGACGGCCGGGGAGTATCCCCAGCGCCGCCTGGCGACCTGGGCGATCCGGCTGCCAACGACCTTTTACCGGCTGTGGTGGGATTACCGGCCCCGCTGGAATGCGGAAATCCACGTGATGAAGCGGATGATGCTCAACAATATGCGCCAGTGGCAGGGCTGGCCGCTGCTGCGGAATATCCAGACGCCGACGCTGGTGATTACCGGTGAGCGGGACACCTATTTTCCGCGCTATGTTTTTGAAGATGTCAGCAAGATGATCCCAGGCGCGGAAGTGGTGGATGTTGGCTCGGCCAAGCACAAGGTCCAGTTAGAGCGGCACGAGGCGGTGAACCGGGCGATCGAGCGGTTTGCGCAGGACGGGCGGCGGGTGCTGTGGCGGGACCATCTGAGCCAGCCCAACCACCTGCTCAGCCAGCGGCCGTGGCTGGCCAGCTATAGTAAAGATGTCCCGCCAACCGTGCCGATCCCCCGGCAGCCGCTCTTTAAGTTTTTGGAGAGCGCGGCCGACTGGCTGCCCCGGCGAACGGCGACCCTATTTTTTGGCTCGAAATTGAGCTATCTGCAACTGGAGCAGCAGGCGAACCAGTTTGCCCACGCCCTGCACGGGCTGGGCCTCAAGCCAGGGGAGCGGGTGATGGTAGTGCTGCCCAATATGCCCCAGATGGTCATCGCCTATTACGGCACGCTTAAGGTTGGCGGCGTGGTGGTCTTATCAAACCCGGAAGCGGATGCGGACCAGATTGTGCGCCAGCTCAACCAAACCGGGGCTAGGGCGCTGGTGACCCTACGGGAGTTTAGCCGGTTGATCGAGGCGGTGCAGGCCGGGACCCAGGTGGAACAGATCATCCTGGCCGATATGCGCAGCGCCGTTTCAGCCGCCGTTTACCAGCGGCTGTTAACCCGCTGGGGGATCGAGCGGGCTGACGAGGCAACCGTTCAACAGGCCGGCTGCCTGCTGATGACTGAACTGATGGTGGATGCGGCCAAAACGCCGCCGGCGATCGAGGTTAGCAGTACGGACCTGGCGGTGATCATTTACACCAGCGGCACGACCGACGCGCCCAAGGGGGTCTGTTTGAGCCACGCGAACTTGGTGGCCAACGCGATTCAGACTCGCCATTGGATCCGAGATTTGAATTATGGGGAAGAGATTTGCCTGTCGGTGGCTCCCCTGACCCACAGTTATGGGATGACCAATGCCATGAATATTCCGATTGTCCTGGGGGCGACGGTGGTGCTGCTGCCGGTGTTTGACCTGGAGCAGGTGCTTGAGCATATCAAGCGCTACAAGCCGACGATCTTTCCGGGCGTGCCTTCGATGTACACCCTGATCAACCAAACGCCCGGCGTGCGGGCTTATGGCCTTGATTCGATCAAAGCCTGCGTCAGCGGAGCGGCGCCGCTGCCGATCGAGGTCCAGGAGGCTTTTGAGAAGCTAACGCGGGGGCGGCTGGTGGAGGGATATGGCCTGACCGAAGCCTCGCCGGTGACGCACGCCAACCCGCTCTACGGTGCGCGCAAGGTCGGGTCGATTGGGATTCCGATTCCCAATACCGAGGCCAAGATTGTCGATTTGGTGACAGGCCAGGAACTGCCGCCGGGGCAGCTTGGGGAGCTGGTGGTCCGGGGGCCGCAGGTGATGCAGGGCTATTGGGACGATGAAGCGGCCAGCCAGGAGGTGCTTAAGGATGGCTGGCTTTATACCGGCGATGTGGCGGTGATGGATAGCGACGGCTATTTCCAGATTATCAGCCGCAAACGGGATACGATTATGTCGGGCGAGTACAGCGTCTATCCGCGTGATGTGGAGGAGGTGCTGTATGAGAATAATAAGGTGCTGGAGGCGGCGGTGGTCGGCATTCCGAGCGAGGGGAACGGCCATAAAGTCAAAGCTTTTGTCGTGCCCCGTAAAGGCACGACGCTGTCTAAGGATGAGCTGCTGGATTTGTGCCGGCGGCGTCTGGAAGCCTATGCCGTACCCTGGGAGATCGAGTTTCGGGAGGAGCTGCCGAAGTCGTTTATCGGGAAGGTGTTGAGGCGGATGTTGGTTGAAGAGGAAAAGTAAAACGTAAAGCGTAAAACGTAATGGTGGGATAGGTGATAGGGCTTGCTGAGGGTATGGGTGTTTGAGTGATTATGTTTGGTGAATTGATGATGGACAGGAGTTGGTTATGAGGCGTCCCAGGATTGGGCTGGTGTTGGGGGGTGGGGGGAGCCGGGGCCTGGCGCATATTGGGGTGTTGAAGGTGCTGGCGCGGGAGCAAATCCCGATCGATTTTATTGTGGCGACCAGTATGGGCGGGATTATCGGGGTGATGTTTGCCCTGGGTTACCACCCGGCCGAGATTGGGCAAGGGGTCAGCCGGCTGCAGCAGAGCCTGTTATTTAGCCTGAAGATGCTTTCGGCCCGGGCCCGGCAGCGGCAGGTGCTGGATAATTTGACGGAGTTTCTGGGCGATAAGACGTTTGATGACCTGGCGATCCCGGTGACGTTGATGTGCGTGGATATGCGCCACGGCTGCGAGGTGCAGTTGCAAAGCGGGCCGCTCGTCCCGGCGCTGCTGGCAACCAGCGCGGTGCCGGGCGCTTTTCCGCCGGTGAAGCTGGAGGGGATGGAGTTGGCCGATGGGGGCGTGATCGACAGCTTGGCGACGCACGTGGCTTACGAGCAGGGCGCGGAGCGGGTGATTGCGGTTGATGTTTATCCGGCCCTGGATAAAGATAATCCCTGGGCCGATCCGATCAGCAGGATTCTCGGCCTGCAACTGCCCGGCGCTGTCTTTGGGCTGAACGGTAATGACGAGGATAAGATCCCTAACCTGGCCGCTTCGCTGTGGCGCTCGGTGCGGGTCATGACCTGGTATCTGCACGAACAGCGCCTGGCGGCCCACCCACCCGATATTTTGCTGCGGCCCGATGTGGATAGGCACGCTTCGCTGGATTTCCGGGATATCGATACGCCGGTCCAGGCCGGTGTGGCCGAGGCGGAGCGGTATCTCAGCGAATTGAGGGCGTTGGCGGGGGGACAACAGCGAATTGGGAAGGCAACAAATTAGCCGGGGATGGAGTCGAGCCTTTAGGCGGGAGGGGTGCGGGGCTAAAGCCGCCGCCTTGAAAGAGTGAAGCTGTGTGAGATGGATAGTGTAGTGATCTTATGGATAGTTTGAATGGGGCCGGGTTGGGGATATATATTCATATTCCCTGGTGCCCGACCCGGTGTATTTATTGTGATTTTAATACCTATGTGGAGGGGGAGCCGGAGCTTAAAAGGCGCTACCAGGCGGCGCTGCTGCGCGAAATTCGGGAGGCGGGGGCGGCCTTGGAACGGCCGGCGCTGGCGACGATCTTTTTTGGGGGAGGGACGCCGACGACGCTGCCGCCGGAGCAACTGATCGAGCTGGTCGAGACGGTCAAGGCCAGGTTCCGGCTGGAGGCCGGGGCAGAGGTGACGGTTGAGGCCAATCCGGGGACGCTGTCGGTGGATTATCTGCGGGCGCTGCGGCAGGGCGGCATCAACCGGCTGTCGCTGGGCGTGCAGAGTTTTCAGGATGAGGAGCTGCGCTTTTTGAGCCGGCTGCACGATGCGAACGCGGCCCGGCAGGCGGTGGCGCAGGCCCGGGCGGCCGGGTTTGAGAATGTGAGCCTGGACCTGATCTTTAACCTGCCCGAGCAAAGCCTGGCCCAGTGGCAGTTTAATCTACGGGAGGCGATCCGGCTGGGGCCGGATCATCTGTCGATCTATTCGCTGATCGTGGAGCCGGGGACGCCATTGCAGCGGCAAATCGCCCAGGGGCTGGTCCGCCGCCTGGATGATGACGCGGCGGCCGATATGTACGGGGCGACAATGGAGATGCTGGGTGAGGCCGGTTATGTTCATTACGAGATTTCCAACTGGGCCAGGGGTGAGGCCGGGCTGCCAGAATGGCAGACGCCGCCGCTGGCCTCGGCCCATAACCTGATCTATTGGCGCAACCAGCCTTATCTTGGGCTGGGGGCCGGGGCTTATGGCACGATCAACGGCGAGCGGTGGGCCAATGTGAAGCGGCCGCAAAGCTACATCGCCCGGTTGGAGACGGGCGGCGGGCTGGGGCCGGCGCGGGAGGAGAAGACGGTGGAACAAATCGACCGGCAGACGGCGATGACCGAACAGATGATGCTGGGGCTGCGGCTGGTCCGAGAGGGGGTTAGCGCGGCGGCGTTTGAGGCGCGGTTTGGTTTGGCTTTAACCGAACGGTATCCGCAAGCGGTGGCTTTTGGTCTCGATCACGGGCTGGCCGAGTGGATTGAAGCGCCAGATGGGCCGCATCTGCGGCTGACCCGGCAGGGCCGTTTTTTGGCGAACCAGGTGGTACTGCAATTTATCGAATAATGTTTGAAATATGATGACTCACGGACAGAAACGAACACGGATGTTTTGATTGATTTTTGTTCATCCGTGTTTTCTTCTATCCGTGAGTCAAGATTTTGTTTTACTTGTTGAGGATTTGGCTGATGAAAATCGTTCGTAGTCACCGCTTCAGCGCGTGAGAAACGGCTAAAGCCGTCACTACGAACCAGCCAAACATTATTTCTGGGGAGAGTAATAAGCAGATTATGGAAAGTGTAGAAGCGGCCTGGGAGGGGCTGAACGAGGAGATTACGAGCTGCCGGGCTTGCCCACGGTTGACGGAGTGGCGGGAGCAGGTGGCGAGGGAGAAGCGGCGGGCTTACCGGGAGTGGGAGTATTGGGGCCGGCCGGTGCCGGGCTTTGGCGACCGGCAGGCGCGGCTGTGGATTGTGGGGCTGGCGCCCGGCGCGCATGGGGCGAACCGGACCGGCCGGATGTTTACCGGCGATGGTTCAGGCGAGACGCTTTACAGCGCCCTGTACCGGGCCGGTTTTGCCAACCAGCCGACTTCCGAGCATATCAACGACGGCCTGGCTTTGTCCGATGCTTTTATTACCGCCGCAGGGCGCTGCGCACCACCGGGTAACCGGCCGGCGCCGGCCGAACTGGCTAACTGCCAGCCGTTTATGGAGCGGGAGTTTGCGCTGATGCCCCAGGTCCGGGTGATTGTGGCGCTGGGGCAGATCGCTTTTGAGAGCTGCCTGCGCCTGCTGCGCCAGGCGGGGTATGAGCTGCCCCGGTTGAAGTTTGGCCACGGGGTGCATTATCCGCTCGATCAACCGCCGCTGCCCCGGCTGCATCTGCTGGGCTGTTATCACCCCAGCCGCCAGAATACGCAGACCGGCCGGCTGACGCCGGAGATGATTGACCAAGTGTTTGGGCTGGCGCGGTCGCTGCTGTGAATTTAATGGGGTTGGTGCGCCAATGAGTGAATATCAAGTTTATGAGTTTCAAGCGGTTGACCGGCCGCTAAATGATGAAGAGATAACGGCGATTCGTAAATTGTCCAGCCGGGTTCGGCCGACGCGGACCAGCGCCACATTTGTTTATCATTGGGGCGATTTTCCCCGTAAGCCCAGGGACGTGTTGGTCCAGTATTTCGATGCGATGCTTTACCTGGCCAATTGGGGCGCCAAGCGGCTGATGTTCCGTTTTCCGAAACATTTGATTGAGCTTGAGGAGGTGCGCCGCTATCAAGTGGAAGAGTTGATCATGTTCTCGACGGCTGGAGAGTATGTGGTCTTGGATATCCATTTTTCTGAGGAAGATGGGGAATATTGGGATCAGGTTGAGAGGGAAGGCTCGCTGTCCTCGCTGGTCCGGCTGCGGGAGGATATTTTGCGGCAGGATTACCGGCTGCTTTATCTGGCCTGGCTCAAGGCTATTCCTTATGAAGATATTGCACCTGAGGTGTATGAGCCGCCGGTTCCGGCAGGCTTGCAGCAGTTATCGGCGGCTTTGCAGGATTTTATTGAACTGTTTGAGATCGATGAGATGTTGGTGCAGGTGGCGGCTGAGGCGAGCCCGACGATCCAAAGGCCGGTTGAAGAGCAGGTATATCAAGCCGTCCGGCAGCTCTCGCGGGCGGAATGTGATGATTTTCTTATCAGGCTGGCCAAGGGGGAGGCTAATCTACCCCTTGCCCTCAACCGCCGCTTGCGTGAACTGGCCGGTATTGGTCAAGCGGCCGCCCCGTCGCGGCGAACCGTGGGCCAACTGCTGGCGGCGGCAGAGGAAAGAAGGGGACAAGAAGCGAAACGGTTGGCCGCCGAAGTAGAAGCGCAACGGCTGAAGGCTTTGGAGGCGCTGGCCCGGCGAGAGGCCGAGGCCTGGCGGCAGGTGGGTGCTTTAATTCAGGAAGGCAAGGCCAGACCTTATGATGAGGCAGTTGAATTGCTGAAACAGCTCCGGGATTTGGCGGTGCATCAGGGGAAGGAGGCGGCGTTTCGGGAGCGGATGAGCCGGATTTTTGAGGCTCATAGCCGCCGCCCGGCTTTGATGGCCCGGCTACGGAAGGTAGGGTTGGTGAGATAACAACGGATCGCTCGGATGGAACGGATCCAGGAGAGTAGCCTTAGCCGGAATGATCCGGCGCGGTTGGCCAGCCGGGAGCATTCAGCCTCCGGCGCTGGCGGCAGGACACGAGCCAGCTAGATAACATCATTAAAGCAGCAGGCGCATTTATAGCCCGTTAGGGTCGGACGGTTGAAGTGGCGCTTTTTGTGTGATAGAATGGATAGGAGAAGCCGCCGCACTTTAAGTTACTGCCCGGAGGATATTATGCGTATTGCCACCCCAACTGAAATTGAGGAGATTGCCTGGGAAGGTCCGCTGGAGCCGCCGGCGGTTGCCAAGGCGATTGGGAAGGATGTTCGCCCGGTGGCGGCGATTGGCAAGCCGGAGGTTTGGGAGAGCGCCAAGGCCTTAGAGAATGAGGTGAACCGGGTCTGGACGCCGCCGCTGAGCGGGGCCAGCTTTTGGCTGGTGCGCCTGGCCTGCACGCTGCGCAAGCCGGCCAGCCTGGTCGACATCAGCGAGGTCGAGCAGGCGCTGTATTTGCGGCCCAAGAACCGGCAGGCCAAGGCGGACAGCACCTATGCCTACAGCCTGTTCCCCGACCGCCTGACGGCGGAAAGCAAAACGGAGTTTACGGTCAACCTGGGGCCGGCCCTGAAGTTTGGCGAGGCCGAGTTCAACCTGGGCGGTGCGGGCGCGACGATCGAGTATCGCAAAGTTTACCCCGTGATCCAAAGTTATGGGGCGGGCAGCCCCAGCCCCTACTGGCTGTTCAAACCTCACGCCGCTCACCCCCTGGAAGGCGACCAATTTGTCTATGCCGTGCTGGCCGCCCAGCAGGACGCGGGCGGTATCCGCGTCTCGCTCGATCTCAAGGTGACGATCGAGACAGGGTTGGGGCCGTTTAAATTTGCCCTGCCGGACAAGGCAAGGGCTAATTTGAGTTTTACGGTACCGATGAACTAAAACGTAAAGCGTAAAACGTAAAGCGTAAGGTCGTCCACCGGAAAAACTTATCCAACCTGTCCTTTCGGCGACTGCTCTCCTGTCATTTCGACCCGCAGGGGAGAAATCCCTTCGACCCGCAGGGGAGAAATCCCTGGAATCGTTTAATAACCGAGTAGGTGACGCGGGAAGAAGGCAACGAGTATTGGGTAAATAATTCTGGTGAATTACTAAAGAGCGGCCCTACGCTGAGAGCGCCGGTGGCATGGCGGGTGATACGCAACACGTGAGGGCTTTCCACTTGGAATCATTACGGGTTACGCATTACGCTTTACGAGATAGGATTATGACAAGGAGAGCAATGATGGCTGCCATCCCCTATGAAATTCGGCTGATCATTAATTCCAGCGGCGACAATTACAGCGCCTACTGGATGGAGTCGGAGGGGCAGACCTCCGAGCCTTTTGCGCTGACCCTGCCCTTGACCCAGGCGGACGCCAAGGATTTGCGCTGGTACCTGGAGACCTATATCCAACTGCCGGGCGCGGGCGACCACGCCAGGGCCAAAGAGATTGAGCAAAAGTTAAAGGGCTGGGGCGAGGCAATGTTCAAGGCGGTGTTGGGCCATGGTGAGGGAGTCCAGATTTATAACAACCTGATGAACGCGGCCAAAACCGGCGACCGGCCCTGCCTGCTGACGATCGGGGCCAAAGATCCGGCCATTTTGACCCAGCCGTGGGAGATGATGCGGGATAAGCGCGGGCCGCTGGCCTTTCAGGGGGTGACCATCCGCCGCCAGCTTCAGGGCAGCAGCCGGCCGTCCCAACCGGCGCTCGGCCTGCCCTTGCGGGTGCTGCTGATCGTCAGCCGGCCGAGCGACACCGGCTTTATCGATCCGCGCAACAGCATCGCCCCGCTGCTGGACGCGCTGGAGGCGCTGCTGCCGGGCCAGGTGACGATCGATTTTTGCGACCCGCCGACCCTGAGCCAACTGGAAGAGAGAATCCGCCAGGCCCGCCGCGAGCGGCAGCCGTTTCATATCGTTCATTTTGACGGCCACGGGACCTATCTGGCCGAAACCGGCATCGGCGCGCTGGCCTTTGAGCGGGAGGACGGCACCCTTCAACTGGTCCCCGGCAGCCAATTGGGCGATTTGCTGGCCCAGTCGGATATCCCGCTGGCCCTGCTGGAGGCCTGCCGCAGCAGCGATTTGTCTGACCAGCCGGTCTTTGGCTCGGTCGCGCCGGCGCTGCTGGAGAGCAGGGTAGGCAGCGTAGTGGCCTTTAGCCATTCGGTCCACGTCCAGGCGGCCCGGCTGCTGGTCGAGCGCTTTTACCGGGAGCTGGCGGCGGGGCAAAGCATCGGGGCCAGCCTGTCGGAGGCCCGGCGCAAACTCCACGCCGACACGGCCCGCTGGCTCCATCTCGGCCCCAACGCCGAAACGGTCGACCTGCAGGATTGGTTTATCCCCCAACTCTACCAGGCCGGCCCCGACCTGGCCCTGATCCCCAGCCCCACCGAACCTACTACCCCGTCGCAACCTGCTCCCCTGCTCCCTCGCTCCCCTGCTCCCCTGCACAACTTCCCGCCGGAGCCGATGTACCGCTTCCACGGGCGGGCGCTGGAGCTGCTGGCGCTGGAGCGAGCCTTCCGGCGCTATCCGGCGGCGCTGGTCAGCGGGATGGGCGGGATGGGCAAGACGGCCCTGGCTCGCGAAGCCGCGCAGTGGTGGCTGCGGACCGGCCGGTTTGAAGCGGCGGTCTTTTGCAGCTTTGAGGGTAAAATCGGAGCTGAGCGGGTGGTGCAGCTTATCGGCCAGGCCCTGGAGGGGGACGACTTTAGCGCCCGGTCAGCCGAAGCGCAGTGGCAAACTGCCGTTGCTCTGTTCCGCCGGCAGCGGGTGCTGCTGGTGTGGGATAATTTTGAGAGCACGCTGCCGGTGTATCAGGCCCTCCCCCTAACCCCCTCCCTCGGGGAGGGGGAACATCGAACCCTCCCCCCTGAGGGGGGGACTGAGGGGGGGCCTCAGGGTGGAGCTGAGGCGGAACTGAATACCACGTACGTCCTCACCCACTTCTCCGGCGAGGAGCGGGGGCGGCTGGGGCGGCTGTACCGGGAGCTGACCGGGGGGAGGCCGGCGGGGCGGCTGCTGGTGACCTGCCGGCCGGCCGAAACGGGGCTGCCGGGGATTAAGGAGATGGCGCTGGAGGGGCTGGCCCGGCCGGACAGCCTGCACCTGCTGGCGGCGATTTTGGATCAGAAATCGATCGAGCTGGAGGAGCGGCCGGGCTACGAGCGGGAGGAGATCGAGGCGCTGCTGACGGTGCTCAACGACCATCCCCTGTCGATCGAGCTGGTCACGCCTCACCTGAAGCGGCTGAGCCCGGAGCGAATTCGAAAGGAGTTTGGCGAGCACCTGAACGAGTTTGCCGAAGACAGCGCCTTTGAGGGGCGCAACCGCTCCCTGCTGGCCTCGCTGCGCTTTTCGGCCCGCCACCTGAGCCCGGCGGCGCAGCAGACGCTGCCCTACCTGGCCTGGTTTGAAGGAGGCGTTTTTGAGGCGATTTTGCTGGATTTTACCCAACTTTCGCCCGATACCTGGGCGGCAATTCGCAATGAGCTGGCTGCCACCGCCCTGGTCAAGGTAGAAGGTGTGGGCATTCCCTACCTCCGCTTTCACCCGACCCTGCCTTACGCCGCCCGCCCCGGCGACGTACCGGGCGAGCCGGCGGAGGCGGAGACGCGCTTTATTCAGGTCTACCTGGCGGTGAGGCACGTCGCAGACGAGGCCCTATTCGGCCGCCAGCCGGCCGCCGGGATGGCCCTACTGGCCGGGGAGGAGGCCAATCTGCGCCGGGCCATTAACCTGGCCTTCCGGCGCAAGGAGCAGCATCAGGCCTGGCAGATGGCGGATACTCTGCGCAACTATCTGGAACGGGCCGGGCGGCTGCGCGAGCGGAACGCCCTGACGGCCTGGGTCAAGGCCCACTTCCCGGAGGCAGCCGGGTTGACCACTGCTGCCTGTGACGCCATTTGCCAGCACGCCTGGACCCGCTTCAGCCAGGGCGAAGGGGCGGCGGCCATCCAGATGGTGCAGACCCTCATCACCCGCCTGGAACAGGAGGGGTTGGCGGATGGGACCGATCCGACATTTCAGATAGCGGTGAGTTATGTTTATTTGGGGCGCATATATGATGACGCAGGCCGCTCCAACCTGGCGCTGGAACCCTTACAAAAAGCGATTGCTCTTTTTGAGCAGTTGGGTGACCCCCAGCAAGCTAACCTGGCCGCCCCCCTGGGCGACCTGGCAAATGCCTACCACAATTTGGGACGCTGGGAGGAGGCGCTGGAGGCCGCCGGACGCGCCCTGGCGATTGACCGCGACCTGGGAAGAGATCGAGAAATTGCCGTCAAAATAGGGCAAATCGCTCAAATCCTGATGGCGCAGAACCGTTACGCGGAGGCGGAGGCGCGCTATGAAGAAGCGCTGGCCGCCGCCCAGGCCGCCGGAGACCTGGACCTGCAAGGATCACTCCTCCAGCACCGTGGCGTTTTGCAGAATGGTATGGGCCATCAGGATCAAGCCATAGATTTTTATAAGCAAGCGATGACCTTTTTCCAGCGAGCCAACGTTCTTGACGGAGAAATGCAGACCTGCAACCTCTTGGCGAGTGCTGAACAAGAGCGAAACCAACTCAGCGCCGCCGAAAGGTGGTACACCCGCAGCCGCGAACTGGCACTGCAACTGAAGGACCGCGGCCAGCAGGCTATTGTGGCCCAAAACCTGGGCATTCTCTACCAGGTGTGGGCCGAGAACGCGCCCGACGACAACACCCGTACTGCCTTCCTGCGCCAGGCGGTGGTCTCGGTGGAGGAAGCGTCTGCCATAGACTTGGAAATGGGGAACCCCATTGACGCGGCGGCGTCTTATTCTCAGTTGGGAAAATTGTACCTATTGCTGGGCGATCTGGATCGTGCGGAAGAGAACGCGATGAAATCGCTGCAAATTCGGGAGCCGCTCAACCATTCGAATACTTACATGGTATACGGCAATCTTGCCGACATTGCCGGGGCGCGGGGGGATACCACAGCGGCGGCGCAGTGGCGAGAGAAGGCTGAGGCGAAGTGGGCGGAGATAGAGCGGTTGCGGCAGGGGCCTGGGGCTGGGGGTTAGGGTGGTGATGGAATGGGGGGATGGGGAGCAAGGGGGCAAGGGTGCAGGGATG
>Ga0073934_10010133_pt1 | contig 11798 bp, 10 predicted proteins | sample LarsenN4metaG_FD_76834 | JGI IMG/M metagenome (GOLD analysis project Ga0073934, IMG submission 76834) | Hot spring sediment bacterial and archeal communities from British Columbia, Canada, to study Microbial Dark Matter (Phase II) - Larsen... ... | reverse complement strand
CGCCCCTCGGCCTCGGTGATCTCCTTGAGCACGGCCTTCATGCGCTCCTCGAACTCCCCGCGGTACTTCGCTCCTGCGAGCATCGCGGAGATGTCGAGCTGGAGGAGCTTCTTGTTGGCCAGCGAGGTCGGGATGTCGCCGGCGACCATGCGCTGCGCGAGGCCTTCCACGATCGCCGTCTTTCCCACGCCCGGCTCGCCGATCAGCACCGGGTTGTTCTTGGTGCGGCGCGCGAGGACCTTGATCACCCTGCGGATCTCCTCGTCCCGGCCGATGACCGGATCGAGCTTGCCGCGCCGGGCCAGCTCCGTGAGGTCCTTGGAGAAGCGCGCGAGCGCGCGGTAGCTGTCCTCGGGCGTGTCGTCCGTCACGCGGTGGGAGCCGCGCACGGCGTCCAGGGCGCCCCTCACTTCGGCCAGCGTCGCGCCCGCGTCCCGCAGAATCCGGCCCGCGTCGTCCTTCTCGCCGGTGAGCCCGAGGAGCAGGTGCTCCGTGGAGACGTACTCGTCGCCGAGCTCGCGCGAGACGTCCTCCGCGCTGTGCAGTGCCTTGCGGAGGTCGCGCGAGAGGTTCGGCTCCGACCCGCCCTCCACGCGCGCCATGCGATCGAGCGCTTCCCTGACCCGCTGGCGCACGAGTGGGACCGCGATCTCCAGCTTCTGCAGGATGGGTACGACGATCCCTTCGTCCTGCTCGAGCAGAGCCGCCAGGAGGTGAGCGCCATGGATCTCCGCGTTGCCGCGGCGTCGAGCCTCGGCCGCTGCGGCTTGCAGCGCCTCGGCCGCCTTGACGGTCAATCTTTCCGGGCTGAGCATCGCGCCATCCAGGCTTCTCGAGTCTTCTCGGTGCCCCGCACCGCCGCTGCCACATTGGCACCGGCGGCGCGGTAACGCCTACGGAAAACTCAAGATCCGGGCCACCCCGGAAGGCCTACGGGCGCGGGTTGCCGACCACTCTCTTGATGTGCGTCCCGGCCGGGATGACTTCACCGGGCTCCACGCGGTTCAACTCCGCCAACTCCTCGAGCTCGATCGGGCCAGGGTTGCGCGAATGATAGGCCTGCAGCGACATGGCGCTGGGCAGCTGCTCGATCTCGAGCGTCCACGGCTGGACTGCCAGTATGGCGCGGTCCGTGAGCGGCTTGAAGCTCGAGATGGCCGAGGCGATCGCGCTGGCATGCCCCCGCCAGGCGGCTTCTGGCGCATAACCCAACAGCCGGTACATGTTGCCGTCGTACCTGACGAAAGCGACCTCACCCGAGATGACTCCTTCCTCGGTGGCCGCGTCGAAGTCGGCACGCGCGATCTCCACGCCGCCCGACCCTTCGCGGCGCGCCGGCCCGGGGCTGATGCCTTCCTGGCTCAGGAACTCCCGGAGCGCGGCCTCGGGCGACGCGGCCTCGGACTCGATCGCCATCATCATGATCGCGTCCTCCCGCGGAGCGATCGCCGCCACCATCGTCTTCTGATTGATCCCTCGCCACCCCGTCGGGAACGTCAGCTCGAGCTTCAGATCAGGATGGACGAAGCGCGAGTCCTTGAAGTATCCCTCGCGCGGATTCTCGCCGTAGATCAGACCGTCGATCTGCGCGAGGTACTCGTCGCGGGCGACGCGACCCTCACGGGGGATGTTGTTCTCCGGGTTCTCGATGATCTCGCGCATCGCCTGCTCGCGGTTCTCCGGATACGGGTGCGTGAGCTGCCACTCGGGAACGCGCCCATCTCCGCTGCCGCTCACACGCGCGAGCATCTGGAAGACGCCGATCATCGCGTCGGGGTCGTAGTCGAGACGGCCGATGTAGCGGAGGCCGAGCCTGTCGGACTCGCTCTCGTCGCCACGCGAGTACTTCAGGTTCATGAGCTGGAGGCCGACCATCGCCAGCTGACCATACTCGCGAACCGTCTCCGAGAAGATCATGCCGACGCCGAGGCCGATCTGCTGCAGCTGCTGCCGGCTCATCTGGCTGGCCGAGTGGCGGGCGGTCACGTGCCCGACCTCGTGCCCGAGCACGCCGGCCAGCTCCGCCTCGCTGTCGAAGTGCGCGAGGATCCCTCGTGACACGTAGATGAATCCACCCGGGAGCGCGAAGGCGTTCACGATCGGGTCGTCCACGACCTTGAACGACCACGGCAGGTTCGGCCGCTCGGAAACCGCGGCGATCCGCGTGCCGATTCCCGAGACGTACGCCTGGAGGCCCGCGTCGTCCACCAGGCCGAACTGGGCGGCAATCTCCGGATCCGCCTGCCGGCCCATCTCGATCTCCTGACCCTCGCTGACGAGCGAGAACTCCCGCTCGCCCGTCGCCGGGTTCACCGCACAAGCTCCGAGCACGGCGAGAGCGGCGAGGAGCTCGATACGCGATCTCATGATATCCTCCATTTCCCCCGTGCCACTTCGGCCCGCACAAGGCTCTAGGGTAGCTCCGGGGCCACCAGTTTCAAGGATCCTGGGGGTTCCTTTCGGGATACCACGTCCGCATGAAGCGTACCGTAGGGGTTACCCTGACACTCCTGGCCCTGGCGTCGTGCGGCGGCGACACCGGGCCGGTGGCGAGCGACGTCATCGAGCGGCAGACGTTCATCGACACCTACGTGGAGCTGCGGCTGGCCGCCGTCCAGGCCCCGGATTTCCGCGTCCCGCCTTCGGAGCGCGACCAGATTCTCGCGCGGCACGGAGTGAGCGCCGAGGATCTGCTCCGCTTCGCCGACGCCTACGGCCGAGATCTCGAGTTCATGAACGAGGTGTGGAGCGAGATCGAGGCACGCTTCCAGGAGAGTAGCGGGGACGCGACGCCGCCGGGCTAGGCGTGCTCAGCTCGGGATCCTGAAGCCGATCGCAATCGACTCGCGATCCCCCAGGCTGGCCCCGGCGCGGATCATCCACCCGGACCTCAGCACGAGATCGAGGCCGAGGTCGATGGCGCCGTCGAAGTCCAGGTCGTCCTCGACGATGTCGAGAACGACGTGTGCGCCGCTGTAGGGGCTGACCACCACGCCGTCGCCTTCGCCGCTCCACCCGACGATGATCCCGGCCGGCCCGGAAATGACCCAGTCGCTTCCGACGCTCATGCCCCCGCCGGCCCACCACACGAGGTCCACCTCCGACCCCTCGACCGCCCGCGCCAAGAAGCCCGCGACGTCGATGCCGAAGGAGACAGCAAGGTCGCCGGCCGGCCCCGACTCCTCCGCCAATGCCGCCCGATACCCCACGCCCACCGGCCCAGCCGAGTGCCGGAACTGGCCGAGGACCCCGAGGTCACCTCCGGCCGGCTCGATGAGGAAGAGCGAGAATCCCGACGGGACCACGGGGCTGATGAGCGCAGGAGCGTCCCACGCGATCTGGCCCGAGACGGGAAGGGCGAGGAGAGCGGACAGGGCGATGGCTGTAAAGGTGCGCTTCACGGGCTCCTCCATAAGTTCTTGGGGGAAGTTCTTGGGGCGGTTCGTGTGCAGGGGGAAGGCGCCGGACGGCGCCACCACAGACCACAAAGGGTAGATGCAAATGACGTTCCAGCGCCACTTCAGCGGTGCGCCGTGGGAGAGCAAGGTCGGCTACTGCCGCGCCTTGCGCGCAGGGTCGCAAATTTCCGTGACTGGCACCGCGCCCGTGAACCCCGACGGCAGCGTACATGCTCCGGGAGATGCCTACGCGCAAACGCTGCGCTGCCTGGTGATCATCCGCGAGGCACTCGCAGCGCTCGGCGCGGGCATCGAGAACGTGACGCGCACGCGCATGTTCGTCACCGACATCGAGCGCTGGCAGGAATACGGGCGCGCCCACGGCGAGATCTTCCGAGAGCATCCGCCCGCCACCACCATGGTCGAGATCCAAAGGCTCATCCATCCCGACATGATGGTCGAGATCGAAGCCGACGCGGTCGTCGGGGAGCGATAGGTCTACTCCCATTCGATCGTCGCGGGAGGCTTCGAGCTGACGTCGTAGGTGACGCGGTTGATACCCTTCACCTCGTTGATGATCCGCGTCGAGATACGCGCGAGCACCTCGTGGGGGAACGGATACCAGTCGGCCGTCATCCCGTCGCGTGACGTCACGGCCCGCAGCGCGAGCACGCTCTCGTAGGTGCGCGCGTCGCCCATGACGCCGACGGAGCGCACCGGAAGGAGCACCGCGAACGCCTGCCAGATCTCGTCGTAGAGGCCGGCCGCCCGGATCTCCTCCAGATAGATCGCGTCCGCCTGCCGCAGGACATCGAGTCGCTCGGGCGTGACGTCCCCGAGGATGCGAATGGCGAGGCCAGGCCCGGGGAACGGGTGCCGTCCCACGAACTCCTCCGGCAGGCCCAGCTCCCGACCCACCTGACGGACCTCGTCCTTGAACAGCTCACGGAGCGGCTCGATGAGCTGGAAGGGAAGACGCTCCGGGAGGCCTCCTACGTTGTGGTGCGTCTTGATGGTCACCGACGGACCGCCGGCCGACACCGACTCGATCACGTCCGGGTAGAGCGTGCCCTGGACCAGAAACGAAGCCTTCGTGCCGTTCTTCGTGGCCGCCTTCTCGAAGACGTCGATGAAGCGCGCGCCGATCGCCCTCCGCTTGGCCTCGGGGTCCACCACGCCGCGCAGGTCATCCAGAAAGGCGGCAGACGCGTCCTCCACGACGAGCTTCATGTCGTAGTGCGTGCGGAAGAGCCGCTCCACCTGCTCGCGCTCGTGCTGCCGGAGAAGGCCGTGGTCGACGAAGATGCAGGTCAGCCGGTCGCCGATCGCCCGGTGCACGAGCACGGCCGCCACCGACGAATCCACGCCGCCCGAGAGCCCGCAGATCGCCGTGCGGTCACCCACCTGCTCGCGGATGCGCTCGACGGTATCCTCGATGAACGCGCCGGCCGTCCAGGTCGGGCGAACCCTCGCGACCTCGAAGAGGAAGTTCGAGAGGATCTCGTCACCGCGCAGGGTATGCGCTACCTCGGGATGGAACTGCACCGCCCAGATGGGACGGTCGGTGGCACGGAAGGCAGCCACGGGCAGCGACTCCGTCGATGCGACCCGCTCGTACCCCGGAGGCGGGTGGTCCACGTGATCGCCGTGCGAGCACCATACGGTGGTCTTCGCGCCCGCCCCGAACCCGGCGAAAAGCCCCACGGACTTCTCGATGGAGAGCTCGGCCCGCCCGTACTCGCGCCGCCCGTGCTCGACCTTGCCGCCCTCCAGCTGCGCGATCAGGTGGAGCCCGTAGCAGATGCCGAGCACCGGCACGCCCAGGCGCAGGAGCCCCGCGTCCGTGGTCGGGACTCCCGGGTCGTACACCGAGGCCGGCCCGCCCGAGAGGATGACCGCCGCCGGCTTCCATTCCTCGATCCACTTCAGGGACCGCGTCGGCGGGTGGATCTCGCAGTAGACGCGCTCCTCGCGGATGCGGCGGGCGATCAGCTTGGTGAACTGCGATCCGAAATCGAGGATCAGGACCCGATCGTGCTCGTGGCTCACGTTGGTCGCACGTACGCTAGTATGCCCTGGCCCATGCCACCTCCGCGATCGACGCCGCCTTGCCCGACACGCACTTCGCCGGGGCGGTCGGCGACCTGAACTCCTCGTCGACGATCGCGCGCAGCGTGGCCTTGGTGCGCTCCTTCACCTCGGCCTCGACGGACGGGTCGCCGCTCCATCCCGTGAGCACGAACCCCGCTCCCCCGTCGAGCGCTTCGGCCAGCTCGTCGATCGACTTCACTCCACGCACGGTGTTCGCGTCCCGACGCTCACGCGCGGCATGGAGCAGCTCGACCTGGAACGCGTCCAGCTTGCTCGGCAGCTGATCGAGCGCCTGCGCCTCGGGCACGAAGGCTTTGCGCTTCTCGCCCTCGGGCGTGACACGACGCACGAGCGCGAGCTGCTCCTTCGCGATGTCCTTCGGGCCGATCTCCACCCGGAAGGGCACCCCTTTGCGCTCCCACTCGTAGTACTTGGCGCCGGCGGTGACGTTCTCGCGGCCGTCGACCTTGACCCTGACGCCGGACGCGCGCAGACGCTTCGCGACAGTCTCCGCTTTGGCACGCACGGCCGCCTCCTCGGCGCCTCCGAGGATCGGCACGACCACCACCTGGATCGGCGCGAGCTTCGGCGGCACCACGATGCCCGCATCGTCGCCGTGGCACATCACCAGCGCGCCGACGAGCCGTGTCGACACGCCCCACGACGTGTTCCACGCGTACTCCTCGCGCCCGTCCTCCGTCTGGAACTTGAGGTCGAACTGCTTGGCGAAGTTCTGGCCGAGGAAGTGGGACGTTCCGGCCTGGAGCGCCTTGTTGTCCTGCATGAGCGCCTCGAGCGTGTGCGTGCTGACCGCGCCGGCGAACTTCTCCGTGTCGGACTTCCGGCCCGTCATCGGCGGCAGCGCGATCCACTCCTCCATGAACTTGCGGTAGACGCCGAGGATCATGAGCGCCTCCGCCTCGGCTTCCTCGGCGGAGGCGTGCGCGGTGTGCCCCTCCTGCCAGAGGAACTCGGCGGTGCGCAGGAAGAGCCGCGTGCGCATCTCCCACCGCATCACGTTCGCCCACTGGTTCATCAGGATGGGCAGGTCGCGGTAGCTCTGCACCCACTTGGCGTACATCGCGTAGATGATCGTCTCGGAGGTCGGGCGGATCGCGTACGGCTCCTCGAGCTCCTTCCCTCCGGCCTGGGTGACCACGGCCAGCTCGGGCGCGAAGCCCTTCACGTGGTCCTTCTCGCGCTCGATGAAGCTCATCGGGATGAGGAGCGGGAAGTAGGCGTTCTCGTGCCCGGTCTCCTTGAGCATCGCGTCCAGGGCGCGCTGCATGTTCTCCCAGATGCCGTAGCCCCACGGCCGGATGACCATGCTGCCCTTCACGGGCGAGTAGTCCGCGAGCTCGCTCCTCAGAACGACCTCGTTGTACCACTCGGCGAAGTCCTCGGACCTCGCGGTGAGCTTCTTCTCCTCAGCCATCCGCATCCCTCGTCATGTCAGCTCGGCGAGCGCGATCTCGCGCTCGCCGCCGGAGCCCATGTCCCTCGCCACGACGCAGCCGCGCGCGAGCTCGTCCGGTCCGACGATGAGGACCTCGCGCGCACCCTCGCGCCCAGCGGCCTTGAGCTGCTTCGTGACCCCTTGATCCTTGAACGCGTACGCGACGCTGCGCCCGCGATCCCGGAGCGTGTGCGCGATGCGCAGCGCCTCCGCTCTCTGCTCCGCCGACACCGCGACTACGAAATAGTCCAGCGTGCGCGCGTACGCCGGCACGAGGCCCCGCTCCGCGAGCAGCTCGCCGAGCACCACGTCGCCCATGCCGAAGCCGACGGCCGGAAGCGACTCTCCTCCCACCAGCTCGAGCAGCCTGTCGTAGCGGCCGCCGCCGCAAATGGCGCGCAGGTCGCGTTTCCTGTCGAAGAGCTCGAAGACGATGCCCGTGTAGTACGCGAGCCCACGCACGATGCGCAGGTCCACGTCGACGTAGGAGCCCAGGCCCATCGCGCGAAGCATGCCGAGATACTGCGTCAGGCGCTCGATCTCGGCGCCGACTGCGTCATTGCCGCGGAAGTGTTCGCGCACGGTGTCCAAGCCGGGCGTGTCGAGGAGCTCGAGCAGCGCGTCGGCCTCGTCGGACCCGAGCTTCGCTTCCGTCAGCAGCGCCGATCTCGACTTGTCGCGCGGCGCGCGCTCGAGCTTGTCGATCACGCCGAAGGCCGCGGGCAGCCGGTCCTCCGGCACGCCCTGCGCCAGCAGCACCTCCCGCAGCAGGCGCCGGTCGGACACGCGCGCGCCGAAGTCCTGATCCGAGAGACCCAGCTCCCGCAGCCCATCGATCGCGAGAGCCAGCACCTCCGCGTCGGCGGCGACGTCGTCCTCGCCGACGATGTCCGCATTCCACTGGAAGTGCTCGCGCAGCCGGCCGCGCTGCTGGCGCTCGTAGCGGAAGAGCTGCGGCATGCTGAACCAGCGGATGGGCTTGCTCATGCCGCGGCTCCGATCGCCGAGGATGCGGGCGAGCGAGGGCGTCATCTCGGGGCGGAGCGCGATCTGGCGCCCGCCTTTGTCCGTGAAGGCGTAGAGCTGACCTACGATCTCGGCCCCGCTCTTCTCCACGTACAGCTCGAGGGGCTCGAGCGGGGGCCCATCGTACTCCAGAAAGCCGTAGCGCCGGGAGACCCGGCGCCACGCTTCTTGGATGTGCGAGCGGAGAGCGAGCTCCTCGGGAGGAAAGTCGCGGAATCCCGGGAGCCTCGCGAATGCCGAGGTTGCCATGGTGGCGCGGAATCTAGTCGGGAAGGCCCGGAGTTCAACACGGATTCCACGAGCCCGTTCAGTCGAGAGAATCGAGGTCGAGCGTCCGCATCGCACCTCCGACGGTGTGGACCGATCCGGTTACCACGACCGTGCCGTTCGCCGCTCTCGCGGCCGCTTCGGCGATCGCGTCCTCGAAGCGCTCGAAGCCGAGGACGGGCGCTCCCTTCGGACCGATCGCTTCGATGGCGATAGCCGGATCCCAGCGGCGTTCGGCGGGGGCGGAGGGCGGCACGGTCAGCACCATGGCATCCACCCGCTCGCGGAGCGGCGGGAGCATCGCGCGCCAATCCTTGTCGCCGAGGATTCCCACCAGACCCACGCGCGGGCGCGGAAGCTCGATCCGGTCGAGCGTGTCGGCGAGCGCGAGCATGCCCGCCGGATTGTGCGCGACGTCGAAGAGCCACGTGCGCCCCTCGACCACCCGGATCTCGTTGCGGCCGGGATGGCGCACGTTCGCGATCCCGTCCCGCACCTCACGCGCGCTCGGGCGCAGGTCGTCGGGCAATCGCTCGAGCATGCCGACCGCCACGGCGGTGTTGGCAGCCTGATGCGCGCCGACGAGCGGCGTGGCGAGCTCCAGCTCGCCCCACGCGTCCGTTCGCACGCGTAGCCTCGTGCCCGCGCGGTCGGCGCGTGCGATCCGCACGTGGTCGGGGCGAATCACGTGCAGCGGCGCTCCTTCCGCGCGCGCGGCCCGCGTGAAGATCTCCAGGAGCTCGGGATCGGACTCGCCGGTCACGAACGGTACGCCCGGCTTGATGATCCCCGCCTTCTCCCGGGCGATCGATGCGAGCGAGTCGCCCAGATAGTCGGCGTGATCCATGGCGATGTTCGTCACGCCGCTCACGTCGGGCCTCAGCACGTTGGTCGCATCGAGGCGGCCGCCGAGCCCGACCTCGACGGCGGCGACCACGACGCCTTCCCGCGCGAACGCGTGGAACGTGAGCACCGTCGCAGCCTCGAAGAACGTGAGTCCGAAGCGCGAGACGTGCTCCCGGATCTCGTCCGCGTGGGCGATGAGCGCGTCCTCCCCGACCGGGCGGCCGTCGATGCGTATGCGCTCTCGGAAGGAGCACAGATGCGGCGACGTGTAGCAGCCCGTCTTGCGACCGGCTTCCTGGATCACGGCCGCGACGGTCGCCGTGACCGAGCCCTTGCCGTTCGTCCCTCCGACGTGGAGCGACCGGAACGCACCGTGAGGATCACCGAGCGCGGCCAACGCGCGCTCGGTTCGCTCGAGCCCCCACTCGACGCCCGTGGCCAGCGCCGGGAAGAGCCGCCAGAGGAGCGGGTCGGAGCCGAGCGGGTCGAGCCGGTCGGGACCCTTTGCCTTCGTCGCTACGGTGCGTCCCACCCGGCGAAGGTGTGCCGGAGGACGAGCGCGATGGTGTCCTTGAGCTCGCGCCGGTCGACGACTCGGTCCACCATGCCGTGATCGCGCAGGAACTCGGCGCGCTGGAAGCCCTCGGGCAGCTCCTGCTTGATCGTCTCCTCGATCACGCGCGGACCCGCGAACCCGATCAAGGCGCCCGGCTCGGCCAAGTTCACGTCGCCGAGCATCGAGTACGATGCGGTCACGCCGCCCGTCGTCGGGTCCGTGAGGACCGACACGAACGGCACACCCGCCTCGTGCAGGCGCGCGAGCGCCGCCGAGGTCTTGGCCATCTGCATCAGCGAGTAGATGCCCTCCTGCATGCGCGCGCCCCCCGAGGCGCTCACGATGATCAGCGGCATACGCGCTTCGAGAGCGCGCCGCGCGGCCCGGGCGATCTTCTCCCCCACCACCGATCCCATGGAGCCGCCGATGAACTCGAAGTCCATGACGGCGATCGACACGTCGATGCCCTGGATCCGGCCGTTGCCGGTGACGACCGCTTCGCTCTTGCCCTTCGACTCGGCGGCGGCGATCCGCGCCGGGTAGGCCTTGAGGTCGTGGAAGCCGAGGGGGTCGGCGGCGCGCAGGTCCTCGTCGTGCTCCTCGAACGTGCCGTCGTCGAGGAGGATGGTCAGATACGCCTCCGCGGAGATCCTGATGTGGTGCCCGCAGTTCGGGCAGACGTTCAGGTTCTGCGTCAGCCTCTCGCGGTAGAGGATCTCGCCGCAGCCGGGACACTTGTCGAAGACGTCCTGCGGTACGTCACGGCGGTCCTGCGCAGTGAGCGGCTTCTTGTCCTTGCGGAACCAGGCCATGGGTCTCCTAGGGGAGGCTACGGGCTCGTCAGCGCTCATGAGCAACGCGGACGGCGATGGCGACGGCGACCCATGACATGAACAGGAACGTCCCTCCGTAGCTCACGAACGGCAGCGGAATCCCGGTGATCGGCACCAGGCCCACCGTCATGCCGATGTTGACGAAGACGTGGACGAGCCAGGCGCCGAAGATACCGAGCAGCACCAAGCCCGCAAAGGGATCGGGCGAGCGCTCGGCGAGCCGGACCAGCCGGGCCAGGACGAAGGCGAAAGCCAGGATCGCGAGCGCCGTTCCGGCGAACCCCAGCTCCTCGCCCACCACGCTGAAGATGAAGTCGGTGTGCTGCTCGGAAAGGAAGTCGAAGCGCTTCTGCGGACCCAGCGTGTACCCCTGCCCGAGGAGGCCGCCGCTGCCGATGGCCACCTTCGATTGGATGACCTGATATCCGGCGCCTCGCGGATCCACCTCGGGATCGAGGAAGACGAGGATGCGGTTCTGCTGGTAGGTCGCGAGCGAGTTCCAGAGCGGCCGGGAGATCGTCGCGGCGGCGAAGTTCGCGAGCACGATCGCCACCGACTCGAAGAGGAAGAGCCGGTACCGGTAGAAATAGAGGAAACCGATGATCGCGACGATGTACCAGGACCAGATCGTGGTGTCGTAGGAGATGAACAGCGACACCACCGGGCTCATGACGAGCAGCAGCAGCGCGACCGGGGTGCCCGCCCAGAAGAGCATCGCGAAGAGGATGCCCACGAACGCCATGGCAGTCCCGATGTCGGGTTGGAGGACCACCAGCAGCAGCGGCAGCCCCACGAGCGCCGCGGGTGCGAGCAGGTCGCGGAGCATCGTCACGCGCGTGTCGCGCTGAGAGAGCAAGCGCGCCACCACGAGAATCGTGGTGAGCTTGGCGATCTCCGCGGGCTGGAAGCTGATCGGACCCAGGTCGATCCAGCTCTTCACGCCCGCTGCGGTCCCCGACCCGGTGCCGATCACGAGCGTGATCCCGAGCAACAGCATGCTGACGACGTACGCGGGCACCGCGACCCATTCGATCCAACGCGCCTCCACGCGCGTGATCACCGTGAACGACGCGAGCCCGATGCCGAACCACATCACTTGGCGCAGCCAGGCGTTGTCGGTGACGGGGTTCGGGATGTGCACGGCGCCCGCCGAGTAGATCATCGCGATGCCGAAGATCGTGAGCGCGCCGATCGCGAACACCAGCAGTGGATCGAGCGACCAGCGGTCGAGAACGCGGATCATTGGCCTGGATTGCCCTGTTCTTGGCTCTGGCCTTCCCCCTGGACCCGCGGCGCCGGGAAGCGGACGCGGTACCATGGCGCGG
>Ga0073934_10010132_pt1 | contig 11799 bp, 5 predicted proteins | sample LarsenN4metaG_FD_76834 | JGI IMG/M metagenome (GOLD analysis project Ga0073934, IMG submission 76834) | Hot spring sediment bacterial and archeal communities from British Columbia, Canada, to study Microbial Dark Matter (Phase II) - Larsen... ... | reverse complement strand
GGCGCCTGTTCGCGGCGGGAGGCGAGCGCGGCGTCTACAAGACGATCGACGCCGGGAAAACGTGGAACCGGGTTCTGCACGTGAACGAGGACACGGGCTGCTCCGACCTGGCGATCGATCCGCAGGAAACCCAGGTACTCTACGCAGGCATGTGGGAGTTCCGGCGCAAGCCCTGGACGTTTACTTCGGGCGGGAAGGGAAGCGGGCTGCACCGCTCCACCGATGGGGGTAAGACGTGGGAGCGCATCGGCGAGGGGATGCCTGAGGGTGAGTTAGGCCGCATCGCGGTGGCTGTCGCACCCGCTCGAGCCAGCGTAGTCTGGGCTCTGGTCGAGGCAAAAAAGGCGGCGTTGTTGCGCAGCGAGGACATGGGCCGCACCTGGAAGCCGGTGAATACTTCATCGACCATCAAAGAACGCCCATTCTATTTCAGCCTTCTTGTGCCCGACCCGAAGGACTACAACCGAATCTATAAGCCCGGCCTGGTGCTGAACGTTTCCACCGATGGCGGCAAGAGTTTTGCAAACGTAGGTCTCGGACTGGGTGGAATCCCTTTCCATCCGGACCTGCACGCCCTGTGGATCGATCCGCAGAACCCCGCGCTGATGTACCTGGGCACCGATGGTGGTGTGTACCGGACACAGGATCAGGGCGCGACGTGGCAAATGCTGCGGAACCTGCCGGTGTCGCAGTTTTATCACGTAGCCCTTGATATGCAGAAGCCGTTTCACGTTTACGGCGGATTGCAGGACAACGGCAGTTGGACAGGCCCGAGTGAATCGGTCGGGGGTGTGCAGAACAAAGACTGGCTCTCGGTCGGCATCGGCGACGGGTTTTACGTCTGGCCGCATCCGAGCGACTCCAACATCATTTACTCGCAGTATCAGGGCGGGAAACTGCTGCGCTTCCACCGCGCTACGAATGAGATCAAATCGATAGCGCCGCGCCCGGATCCGGGCGGGCCAAAACTGCGTTTCAACTGGAACACCGCCACTGCGCTGAGTCCTTCCAATCCCGATGTGCTATATGCGGGGGCGCAGTTCGTATTCCGCTCGCGTGACCGCGGGGAAAGTTGGGAGCGGATTTCACCCGACCTGACGACCAACGATCCGGCCAAGCAGAAGCAGGCCGAATCCGGCGGTTTGACGATCGATAATTCGTCGGCTGAAAACCACTGCACGATTTATACGATCGCAGAATCGCCCAAGGATCCGCGAGTAATCTGGGCCGGCACCGATGACGGCATGCTGCATGTCACCCGCGACGGGGGCAAGACGTGGAAGAACGTAATTGACGCAGTCCCAGGCGTTCCCAAGGGCACCTTGGTGTCGAGCGTCGAAACGGGGCGGCACGCTCCCGGAACCGCCTACGTCACATTCGACGGTCACATGCTCGGCGATATGAAGCCGTACGTCTACCAGACCAGCGACTTCGGCGCAACGTGGCGCGCCATCGCGACGGATGCGGTGAAGGGCTACGCCCACATTGTGCGCGAAGACCTGGTGCGTCCGGGAATGCTATACGTTGGCTCCGAGTTCGGGTTGTTCATCAGCCTGGACAACGGAATGAATTGGGCGCAGTTTACGGGAAATCTGCCGAACGTCGCAGTCCGTGACATCGCCATTCATCCGCGCGACCACGCGCTGGTGATCGCCACTCATGGACGAGGCATTTACGTAATCGACGATCTGACGCCGTTGCGGGCGCTCGATCAGAGGGTGCTCGACTCCGCTTTGACGGTTCTCGATTCCAAGCCGGCAGTGCTGCGACTGCCAGCGGCGGGGCAGGGATACGGCGGAAGCGACGAGTTCGTTGGATCGAATCCCGATGAAGTGGCCTGGGTCACGTACTACTTGAAGGAACGGGCGATGTTCGGCGATTTCAAAGTGGAAATCCTGGACAGCGACGGGAAAACGATCAGCACTCTTGTGGCTGGAAAGCGGCGCGGGATCAACCGGGTCGGCTGGGCGCTGCGATTGCGCCCGCCCCGCGTGCCGACAGGCGGCACGCTGGAGCAGTTTTCTTTGGTCGGTCCGTCCGCGCCGGAGGGCCTCTACACCGCGAGAATCACCAAAGACGGCCAGACCTGGAATGCGTCACTCCGTGTCGCGCCGGACCCTCGATCTCCACACACGGAAGCCGATCGCAAGTTGCAACAACAGACCGTGATGCGGGTGTATCGCACTCTCGAAGACCTGGCATATTGGAGCGCGGCGTTGACCGAGGCAAGAGATCAAGCGCGAGAGATTGGCGGCAAGACCAAGGACGAGACTGTGGCCAGGGCTGCCAAGTCTTTTGCGGACGACCTGGACGCAATGGCTAAATCCGTTGCGGCGCAAAAGGCGGAAGGCATCAGTGGCGAGATGCAGTTGCGTGAGTTAGCGGGCGAACTGTACGGCGAAGTGTCGCGTTACGGCGGCCGTCCGACCCAATCGCAATTGGACCGCGCGGCGATGTATGAAAACGACGCCCGGAAGTTCGCCGCCGCTGCAGGGAAACTGCTGGAACGGATCGACTCCGTCAACGCACAGATCAAGACAGCGGGCGCCATTCGTAAGTTGAGCCGTGAGGAGTTCGAAAAGCGTCCGAGATAACTTCACGCGGTCCCTGCGTCAGCCAATCCAATCGCGATAGAGTTGTTGTTTTGAATAACGACCCGTCGCAAACAAACTTGATCACGCGCCGTAGTGTGCTTGGCGCTGCGGCGATCGCCCTCGGAACCGGTGACGCGCAACCGCAGCGGCGGCTCCGCTTGTGGTACACGTCGCCGGCGCAACGCTGGATTCACGCGCTGCCCGTGGGCGATGGATTTCTCGGCGGCATGGTCTACGGAGGGCATCCACGCGAAATCATTTCTCTCAACGAGCACACTCTGTGGAGCGGTTCGGCGCAAGAGTTCGATGGAAAGGCGTTCCGGGAAGCGCTTCCGAAGGTACGCGAATTGTTGTTTGCCGCACGGTATGCGGAAGCGAATGAGCTTGCGTCGAAAACGTTGGTGGGGCCATGGGGACCTTGGTATGGTTCCTATCAAACGCTGGGAGACTTGAAACTCACGTTTGCGGATGGCGCCGCGGCGGAGTACCGGCGCGAACTGGACCTGGACGCCGGAGTCGTTCGCGTGCAGTATCGCATTGCGGAAACGATGTTCCGGCGCGAGGTCTTCGTCAGCGCAGCAAATCACATCTTGGTCGTCCGGCTGGAAAGTTCGCGCCCCGGGGCAAACTCGTTTTCGCTGGAGTTCGCACGCCCGGCGGGAGCGAGTATCCGCGTAACTAACTCCGGCAGCATCGAAATTGAAGGCAAAGCGGAGCCCGGTGGTGTGACGTTCGCCGCTCTGGTGCGGCTTGTCCTCGAGCAGGGCAGCGCAACGACAGATGGCGGGCGCGTCGTGGTGGAGGGAGCGGGGGCAGCAACCATCCTGGTTACCGCTGCCACGAACTATTTCGGTGACGATCCAAAGCACGTGTTCGCCGCGGCGGCGGAGGCCGCGCCTTCCTATGCGGATCTGCGAGCCGCGCACCAGAGCGAGTACCGCAAGCTGTTCGGCCGGGTAACATTCGATCTGGGCGGATGGGAAAAAGAGTCCACGCCGACGGATCAGCGCCTGGAAGCAGTAAAGGCTGGTGGAACCGATTCGCAATTAATTGCGCTGTATTTCCAGTATGGGCGCTATCTGCTGCTCTCGAGTTCGCGCAAGGGCAGCCTGCCGGCGAATCTACAGGGGATTTGGAATCATCTGCTCGATCCGCCCTGGCAGAGCGACTATCACATCAACATCAATATCCCGATGAATTACTGGCCGGCGGAAGTGTGCAACCTGAGTGAAACGCACGAGCCGCTGTTCGACTTTATCGACCGGCTGCGCGAACCCGGCCGCAAGGTCGCGCGCGAATGGTATGGCGCCGATGGAATCGTGTTGCACTACACGACGAACGCATGGGGCTACGCGACGCCCGGCCACGCGTTGATCTTCGGTTTGTGGCAGGATGCGTTCCCGTGGTTATGTCTTCACCTTTGGGAGCGCTACCGGTTCACGGGAGACAAGACCTTTCTAGCGAATCGCGCCTGGCCGGTGATGCGGGAGGCGTGCGAGTTCTACTTGAGTTTCATGGTGCGCCACCCGCTCAGCGGGAGACTGGTTCCGGGACCGCAATCGTCTCCGGAGAATACTTACCTTACTATCGGCGGCTCCCGCGGCTGGGTCGCGATGGGATGCACGTCCACGATACAGGCGGTGCGCCAGCTCTTCCGCGATACGATCGCGGCGGCGCGAATCATCGAAGCCAAGGGCGCGGCCGCGAGCTTTGTGGCGAGGCTGGAACAAACGCTGCAAGATATGCCGCCGCAGGTGATCATCGGGAAATATGGCCAGGTGCAGGAGTGGCCCTCGGATTTCGACGAAGCAGAACCAGGGCACCGTCATGTGTCGCACCTGTATGCGCTGCATCCGGGCGATGGGATCGATCTGGAAGCGACGCCGGAGTGGGCTCGCGCGGCGCGCCGCACTCTGCTTCGCAGGTTAGAGCACGGTAGCGGTCAAACCGGCTGGAGCGCCGCGTGGATGGTGAACTTTTTCGCGCGCCTGCGCGATGGCGAGCAGGCGGGCGCCGCGCTGCTGAAGTTGCTGCGGCAGAGTACCGAGGCGAACCTGTTCGATACTCACCCGAGCGGTCAGGGTCCGATTTTCCAGATTGACGGCAATCTGGGCGGATGCGCCGGAATTGCGGAGATGCTGCTGCAAAGCCATACCCGCGACCTGTTCCTGCTGCCTGCGTTGCCGCTGGATTGGCGTGCAGGCAAAGTAACCGGCCTGCGGGCGCGCGGTGGCCTGGAAGTGGATATCCAGTGGTCGGAGGGGCGCGTCAAAGAGGCGACAATTCGCGCTCAAGAGCGGAGGCCTGTGCGGGTGCGGGCGAACACGGCGATCAGGTCGGCCACGGCAGGAAGTGGCGCTGACGGGGCGAAGGTAGTAACCGCAGTGATCCCGGCCAAGGGGACTCTTCGCATACTAGGAGTGTAAGCCGCGATTCCTACAGCGCCGCAACCTTGCGATGTAGCACCAGCAGGTACACCCCCATGATCACCAGCAGCGCGCCGTTCAAGCCGATCATCACAGGTGCTCCGAGATCTTTGATGAAATAACCGGTCATCAGGGCGCCAATCGGCATGCCGCCGCGGAATGCTACGTTGTAGACGCTCATTACGCGGCCGCGCATCTCGTCTGTCGCCACCAATTGAACCAACGAACTGATGAAGGCGAAGCTCGCGATCAGCATCGAGCCGGCTATGAACAGGAACAACATACTTAGTGGCAGCACAGGCGTCAATGCGAACGCCGCCATGAACAGGCCTAATCCCGTAATCGTGATTACCGCCTGCTTGCCCAGATTGGCGCGCTTGCTCTTGCCGGCGACGTAGATCGCGCCCAAAATTGCGCCGGCTGCTTCGATAACCAGCAGAGCGGTGTAAAGACCCTCATTGCCGTGGAACACTTCCTTGGCGAACACCGGCAGAAAGACGATCATCGGAATACCCAGCATCGTCATCATGAATGCGACCAGGATCAACGACTCCATCGCAGTTTGCTTGCGAATGAAGGCGATGCCTTGCTTCATGCTGGTCCAGATGGTTTCCTTGGTCTGCGCGGGAACATGGCGCGTGTGGATCAGGATCAACGTAATGATTACCGCTACATACGAGATCCCGTTAAAGGCGAAGCACCACGTCGCCCCCAGTTTGGCCAGCGCCAGTCCGCCCAGCACAGGTCCGATGATGCGGGCCAGGTTGAACTGAATCGAGTTCATCGCGATCGCGTTGGGCAGGTGCTCGCGGGGCACCAGCGTCGGGATCAGGGCTTGATAGGCGGGTCCGCCGAACGACTGAGCGGTTCCGACGACAAAGGAAAGCGCCAGGATATGCCACACCTGCACAACCTGAAATGCGAACAGCGTTGCCAGGACAAAGGCGCAGGTCATCTGAATCAACTGCGAAATAATCAGCAGACGGCGGCGGTCGATCCTGTCGGCAGCTACCCCGCCAACCAGGGAGAAAAGGAAGATTGGGATCTCACCAAGAAACGAATCCAGTCCGAGCATGAACGCTGAGCCGGACAACTGAAACACCAGCCAGCTCTGCGCGAGCTTTTGCATCCACGTGCCGACGCTGGACGTGCACGCGCCAATCCACATGACTCGAAAGTCACGCGACTGAAAAACACTGAAGGCTTGTTTTAGCAAGAGTCAGGCCGCACGATCAGGGAAGTGGCTGTGGTCTCTGAATCAGATGCAGGATATTCTTGTCGGCGTCCTCGAAAAAGACCAGACGGTTGCCTTGATTTGTAAACGGCTCGCCGAGAAAGGTGACACCCTTCTCCTTAAGCGAGGCGTACCCCTGGTCAAAGTCGGCCACCATCACCGCAAGATGACGCAAGCCGGGAGTCCGCATCTGGTTCACAGGCGGCTCTCCGGTCGAGGGGATGATTTCGAGCATCGCCCCGTTGGGCGCTCGAACGAAATAATTGCCGTCGTACTCAAAATTGATCCTGAAACCCAATACATCGACGTACCATTGGGCCAGACGTTGGGGAGCAGGCGAAGCTATGGCAGTATGCTCCAAACCGGTGAACAACATACAAGGGAAAGTGTAGCAGGGGAGCGGGTCCGAGGCGGTCACTTCCAGGCGAAGTCGGCCACAATCGGAATGTGGTCACTGCCGTTTGAGTCGTCACGCCGAATCCCGTAGTGATTGCGCCAGCGCTCGCCGATTTCCTCGGAGTGGAACAGGAAGCTGCGCAGCTTGCGGAGAGAGGAGGGACTGAAGAGCAGGTAATCCAGGCGCTCCTGGACGTAAGGAGACGGGCTGCGGTCGGCGTGCGTGGTTGCATTCGATGGCTGGCGCAGCCGCAAGCCGCCATCTTCCTCCAGGTTGCCTCCCGCCGGGTCCATACCCACACTCAACACCTCTAAAGGCTGCCGTGTGCTGACCAGATTGAGGTCGCCTCCGACTACGGCCGCGTCGACAGGGCGCGCTTTGAGCGCCGCACGGATCTTTTCGGCGATGGCGGAAGCTTCCGCCATTCGAAGTTGTTCCCGAAAGCTGTCCGGACGGTTTTCACAACACACCAGGTCGAGACCTGAGGCAAGCAGGGTCTTGTTGCCGATCTTGATGTATGCTCCAGCAGACGTTACGCCAGCTTCCAACGGCTTGCGCGCCGGCTTGGGCATGCCCGGCCCCAGCCTGTTCACAGCGTCGGTCTCGTGCTGCACCTGGACAAAGGCCGGTTCAAGAGGATACCGACTGGCGATGACAATGCGCTCATAGCCACCCGTGTCGGACTTGAGGATATGCCAGTCGGCCTGCGCAACCGCATCCTTCAGAATCGCTTCAAAGTACTTGGGCTCCTTGGTCTCCAACACCTCATCGAGGATGACTACATCCGGATTCAGTGCCTTGAGAACACGTAGAATGCGGTTCTCGTCGAACAGACGATAGACATTCCATACAACCACCCGCAAGTCCGTATTCTTTGGCCTGGCAAGCGGGTCCGTCATGCGGAAGGGGTCCGGGAGGGCAGCCTGGCGTACCAGGCCAGAGGAGAACGAGGCATCCTGGATGGTCGCTTTGGACGCGTTCTTCACAATCAAGCGCCAGTGAATCATTGTTGAACCGAACAATCCCACGCGCGCACCCGCGTCAGGTTGGCGGCGTAGCGTCAGTTCAATGTCGCGAGAGCCATACGTTGGCGCCAGAGCCATGTCAAAATCGTGAACCGCGTTCATCTGTGCTACGGATTTCCCCTTCTCGATGGTCGTGACCGCCACTCCTTCGGAGAAGACTAAGACGATATCGGCGCCTTCCAGTCCCTCATAGGGACCGCCCGTGGTCGGATTCCCGTCGGCATCCGCGGCAAGGATCAGTTTTCCCGGCCAGCCCATCAGGTTGCCCGGACGGTCCAACGCGAAACGGATAAAGAGGCGTTCCGGGTTAGCCGCGACGGAAAGTGCACGAACGGGACCAGTGCCTGAAGGCGACTTCCAGGAGAGAGGAATCCCGCGCCAATCGTCGATACGGCCATCAACAATGGGTGATTTCTGAGCCGAGACCGGCAAACCGAGCCATAGCGCCAAGATCAGCGCCGGAGTCAAGAAGCGCACGTAACTATTAAACGACACGTTACCGGGCCGGACAAAATCGGACACAATTAAGCAGGGGAGACGCCACAGCCTGTCCAGGTAACCGGTGCGGCCGGCCGGGCGTCGGAAAGGTTGACATGCGAGCGACCTGGGTCTGGGTGACAGCGCTGGCATTAGGACTCTGTGCGCAACAGCCGTCCTCGCCACCGAAACCGGTTGAGGATCCGGAGGACCCCGGGCGCCCGAAGCTAAAGCGGGGCGGTCCCGCGCCGAGGGTTAAGAACGAGAGCAGGCCGGAGCGTGTGCCTTCAAGAGCTCCCTATCGGGAGATTGTTACTGACGTGGAAGGCAAGGTTGTGGCTGATAGCGCCACGGAGGCGCCGCCGGAAAGTGCGGACCTAATCACACGCGCGCGCCACGCGGCGTTCGAGTTCAGCCAGCAGTTGCCGAATTTCCTCTGTGACGAGTACGTGTTGCGGTACACCAGCGAGACCAAGCCTCCGAACTGGAAGCTGAGAGATCGCGTTCAGCTCGAATTAATGTATATCGGCGGCAAGGAAGACTATCGCAACATCCGGCGGAATGGGAAACCGCTGAAAAAAGGCAGCCCTGAGGACAGCGGCGCCTGGTCAACAGGTGAGTTTGGCTCGATCCTGCTTTCGATCATGTCCAGAAACTCGGCGGCGAAGTTCACGCCGAAAGGACCATCCACGGCGGCGGGATTGACAGCGGATGTGTACAACTACCGAATTGAGAAGGCGAACTCAAATTGGGAGATCCGTTTCGGGACAACGGTTAAGCCAGCCTATACGGGCAGCCTGTGGATCGATCCGAAAACAGCGCGCACCCTGCGGATTGAGATGAGCACTCGCGAACTGCCCCCCAACTACGACTTTGACCTGGTAGAAAGCACAGTAGATTATGGCTGGGTGCTGATCTCCGGTGAGAAGTACCTGCTGCCTACGCGAAGCGAAAACTTGTCCTGCCGGACCGGTACGTATCTTTGTTCGAAAAACGAGATCGAGTTCCGGAACTACCGGAAGTTCACCACGGAGTCGCAGATACTCCAGGTGGAGAGCGAGATATCCTTCCCGGAGACGGAGGAGAAAAAGCCCGAAAGTGCCCCCGCAAAGAAGAAGAAGAAATAGCCCGGCTCTCCGTGTTGGCCTTCTGCTGATTGTTCCTTGCGTTCTGGTTGCCCAACCGGCCCCGGTCTGTCCAAGCGGAACAACCGGACCCGGTGGCGCCGTGAGCGTCGAGAGGATCGAATCGGAGTACCGGACTGCTCCGCGAATCACACCGGCGCCGTTCCGCAACAGACAACCGGCAAACCTGATGCTGTCGGGATTCGGTTTCAATCGAACCGGCGGTCCGCTTGTGTTCCGCTACAACAGCGGCATCGCGAGCGATGGGGAACGGCTGCTCCTGGCAGACCGCGGGAACAATCGCGTCCTGGTCTGGAACCGGATACCGGAATCGAACACTCCCCCGGATCTCGTGCTGGGCCAGCCGGATTTCGCCTCGAACGAATCCGGTTCGGGCCGTCATCAGATGAACTGGCCGTTGAGTGTCGCTACCGACGGGAGGCGCGTGGTGGTCGCCGATGCCTACAACGACCGGCTGCTGATCTGGCGCGAGTTTCCTACCGGGAACGGCGTGCCTGCCGACATTGTGCTTCCCATCCGCTGGCCATGGGGCGTTTGGACGGACGGCACGAAGCTGGTTGCGTCCTCGACCCTCGACAGAGTGGCGCTGGTTTGGAACAGCTTTCCTGAAAATGACAATGCAGCCGCTGATCTGCGGCTCAGTGCGGGTGGAATGTTCGGGACGCCTCGCACGATCACCAGCGATGGCTCGACGCTGATCATCGGCGATCACAATTCGCGCAGTACGCCGCTTGGACAGGGAAGTTTTCTTTGGAGGCAGTTTCCGGCAGCGGACGTGGAGGCGGATTTCTTCTTCTCCGATCCTATCGACGAAGCCTCGGCTTGGCTGCAAGGAGAGTTCTTCCGCGATGGAAGACTGGCGTTGCTGGGCCGGACTCTGCACTTGTGGAATTCGGCTCCGCCGGCGCGCAATCAGCCACCAGACTTGTCCGTGCGAGGGTTCACGTTCCAGGGCGGAGACGGGTCCGACATTGCTGTTGCCGGTGATCGGATGTTCATATCGGCGGCCAACGGCAACAGCGTGCTGGTCTACAACTCTCCGCCTTCGCGCGCGGATCAGGCGCCGGATTGGGCCCTGGGTAGTCCGGATATTTGCACCAACACACTCGAGACCAACTTCCACATTACAAACCCTGTTCCGTCATCGAACGGAACAAGCTTATTCATTACTTCCGATTTTGACCGTAAGTTATACGTGTGGAAGCATTTGCCAGATGATACTGCGGCCCGTCCGGATCTGGTGTACCGGCTTCCCGATTCGCCTTGGCAACATGCGCTGTGGGAGAACACGCTGGTAGTCGCTGGGAAGCGCACCCTTTGGGTCTGGACGGATCTGCCGCTAAACGGGGAAATGCCGGCGATCACGTTGCGCGACCGCATTGGCAGCGTGCGGTTTCAGGAGATACGGGGAGTTGCCTACGATGGGCGCTACCTATCGGTTTCAGACATGCAGGCGGGACGGGTGTACGTATGGGACGGCGTCCCCTCGGCGGAAACCGAACCGAAGTTCACGCTCACCCTGAACCGGCCTACCCGGTTGTCAACAGACGGGACATGGCTAGTGGTCACGACAACGGAGAACCAGTCCGCCCGATTGTTCCGCCTGGATAACTTGACGTCCGATGCGACACCGGAGATCCTGGGTGGCCCTGGACGATTCAATCTGCCGGAACATGCGCTGGTCGCGCATGGAAAGCTATTCGTTGCGGATACGGTTTTCAACCGCGTGCACGTATGGAACTCGGTGGAAGACGGTTTGGCAGGGAAGCCTGCGGATGCGGTTCTCGGATCGGCAGACCGGATACCGTCGAACCGTCCGGATGGCCTGTTCTGGCCAGGGGCTCTGGCTTTCGACGGCTCGTATTTGTGGGTGGGCGAATTCAAGTTTTCTGGCAGGATTCTACGCTATGGCGAAGAAGCGCCGGTATTTACAAATGACGCGCAGGCGCTTGTAGAGCGCGCCCGCGCAGCCAACCCGCAGCGCTTCCAGTACGCGTTAGACCGGGGCGCCCAGATCCTGCCGACGCCGGATGGGCGCAGTTTCTACGTCCTCTGGAAGCCTGCCGGCGCATCTGCGAATGTGCCGTTGATCGTTTCTCTGCATGGCAGCGCCAGTTGGGCGACCGACGAGTTTTTCCTGTGGCGCGAGCAAGCCGAAGCCTTCGGCTACGGGATTCTCGCTCTGCAGTGGTGGTTCGCGAACGGGGAGACGCCCACTTCATACTATGCGCCGGGTCAAGTTCACGAACAGCTTCGCGTAACGTTGAAGGCGGCCGGATACGGGCCCGGACGGACGCTGCTGCACGGCTTCAGCCGCGGCGCCGCGAATATCTATGGCGTTGCGGCGCTGGACTCAAAGAGCGAGCGGCTGTTTGCCATGTACCTGGCGAATGCCGGAGGCGCATCCGCGGATTTTCCGCCCAATGTCGCGATCAGCAGCGGAGAGTATGGCTACAACGTATTCTCGGGGACGTATTGGACCCTGTTCTGCGGCGGACTGG
>Ga0073934_10010131_pt1 | contig 11799 bp, 10 predicted proteins | sample LarsenN4metaG_FD_76834 | JGI IMG/M metagenome (GOLD analysis project Ga0073934, IMG submission 76834) | Hot spring sediment bacterial and archeal communities from British Columbia, Canada, to study Microbial Dark Matter (Phase II) - Larsen... ... | reverse complement strand
TCAAGTAAACTCAGCAATTCTAGCAATTCTGAGCCACCCCATCATGCCCCTGCGCAGCCACAGGGAGAAGTCTTGCCGAAACGTCCGGCCTCGTCCGAAACGCGGCCGCCCCGGCGATGCGACCCCACCGCTACCGCGTTACTGCTTGCCCACCCGGTATAGACGCACGCCCCATGGCTCAAACGAGTCATTAAAAAAACCCTGTCCGGCGGCGATGGACCGGGCCTCTCCAATCACCTCGATGGAGGCCCCGGCCTGAAGACTTGGGATGGTGATTCTGGCGGTCGTGGGGCTTCCTCGCATCGCAACGGCAAAGAGGTAGAGCTCATCCCTGTGCTTTCGTGTCGTGATGGCCACTGGCACATCGGCGCTCGACGATTCAACCTGGACGGCATCCGGCGCGAGCGGAGCATTCAGGACAGGAGCCAGGGCAGTGATCTGGCGGTTCAGGGCGGTGACCGCGCTGAGCATCTCGGGGTCATCGAGCAAGGCGGCCTCGCGGAACGTTGGTTTGAACTGATGCACAAAGTAGATCAGGCCGCGGGATCCATGGATGATGGACATCCAGGCTTCGGCACGGACCTCAGCGGGCGCGGGTTTGCGCTCAACATTGCTGATTCGGGTGCACTCAAGGCAGTTCCAAACCGCTTTTCGCCCGGCGCTCCAGGCCACGAGCCGTTCCACTCCGCGCCCGACATACCACAGGTTGCCGGCGACTTCCGGCTTGTCGTGGACGGCCGGGTAGATATCGAAGGATGCAATGTCGCACCCCTGGAGATAGAGCGGGTAATCCTCGGGATGCCGGCTGCGAACGCCGCGGCCGTGCCAGCCGTCCCACGCAACGCCCTGACCGAGGTTGAGAAGAATGGGACGCGATGGGTCGGCTGCGCGCATTGCCTGGTAATCGCTCACGATTTTCTCAGGCGGCACCGGCGGGCCCCAGCCCTTGCCGTCGCCCAGAGGTTGCGCATTGTCCGGTTCGTCGCCATGCATCCACGCGAGGATGGTGGGCGAATGGCGGTTGCTGAGAGCGAAGGCGTTCTGGCTGCAGACCAGGCGCATGCCGGCGTTCTCCAGCAACCGGAGTTGCTCGGAGTTGGGCCCTTTCCAAAGTCCGACGTAAGTGTTGATTCCCGCGGCCTTGTACTTCGTGGCATTGGCGGGTGATTGCAGCCACACAGCGAGCGGGAAGAAACCCGGGTCGGACCAGGGCGAGTTCGTCCAGCCAAGGCCGGCCGGCGAGGTGGCGGACGGCAGGGCGGATGCGGCCAGGCTGGCTGGGCCGCGAACGAGAAACAGGGCGAGCAAAAGCACGCTGCGGGCATGCGGAAACAGGACCGCCGTCAAGCGCCGTGGCAGGGAAGCGGGAGGCTCGGTTTCGGGAGTTTGGATCATAGCGAGTGTCCTCGAAGAATACGGATGCGGAAGCGTCATGGCAATGAGGCGAGCAATTCTCATCATGGTGGGGCGCGCTCGCCGAGCGCGCCGAACTCAGTAAAACGGTAGGGCGCGTCTCTCCGAGCGCGCCGTCCAGCGCTCAGTGCTCGCCGAGGGAAGTTGCCACGGCACACGCGGCACGCGCCCCTTCATAACGAGAGTTGCTGCCATGAGGCGAAAGAACCGCACCGCGATTCTCATCCTGGCCTCTGTGGGGCAGGTCTCGGGTCTGCCGGTTGGGGAAGTCTCCGGGCGCCCTGCGAACCGCAACTCGGTTTCATGGAAAGGGGGCAAAGGGGCAAAGTTTTGTAGCTGCCAACAGGATGCGCCTCGGCTACTTTGCCCGGAATTCTGACTGTATTGAAGGAAATCCGCCTATGACAAAGATGCACGAGATAGATTACAGGGTTTTTGGAAGCGAGATGCAGTATGTGGAGATTGAGCTGGACCCCATGGAAGCGGCGGTGGCCGAAGCGGGCGGAATGATGTACATGGAAAACGGGATCGAAATGGAAACCGTGTTTGGGGACGGCTCGCAGCAGAGCAGCGGTTTCCTCGGCGCGCTGATGGGCGCCGGAAAGCGACTGCTGACGGGCGAGTCCCTGTTCATGACCGTCTTTCAGAATCGCGGCACGGACAAACGCCGGCTCGCCTTTGGGGCTCCTTATCCCGGCAAGATTATTCCGGTGCACCTGAGTGAAATCGGGGGCGAGCTGCTGTCGCAAAAAGACTCGTTCCTCTGCGCCGCGAAAGGCGTGAGCCTGGGGATTGCGTTTACCAAGCGGTTCGGGGCGGGGCTGTTCGGCGGCGAGGGATTCATTCTGCAACGGCTGCAGGGCGATGGCTGGGCGTTTCTGCACGCCGGAGGCACCATTCTCGAGCGCGCCCTGGGGCCGGGTGAAATCTTGCGCGTTGACACCGGCTGCATCGTTGCCTTTCAGCCCTCCGTGGCTTACGAAATCCAGTATGTAGGGAAAGTGAAGACCGCGTTATTCGGGGGGGAAGGGCTCTTCTTCGCGGTTCTTCGCGGTCCCGGACGCGTGTGGCTGCAGTCGCTGCCCTTTAGCCGCCTCGCCGGCCGGGTTTACGCGGCCGCGGGAGGCGGGAAGGGCGAAGGCTCGATCCTTGGGGGGCTGGGCGGATTGCTCGACGGCGACAACTCCTGATCATGGCCACCGTGTTGCCCTTTGCGGCGCTCCGTCCGCGGCCCGAGTTGGCTTCCCGGATTTGCGAGTTGCCTTACGACGTGATGTCCACCGAGGAGGCGCGCGCGCTCGCATCCGGGAATCCCCTCAGCTTTCTCCGTGTCAGCAAGCCGGAGATCGAGTTGCCTCCCGGGACCGACCCCTACGCTGCCAGCGTGTACGAGCTGGGGGCGATGAATCTGAGGAAACTGATCGACTCCGGTTCCCTCGTGCAGGATAGCCGCCCTTGTTTCTACCTGTACCGGCAGATCATGGGCCGACACTCGCAGGTGGGCGTGGTGGGCGTGGCTAGTTGCCAGGAATACCTCGAAGGGAAGATCAAGAAACACGAGCTGACACGGATCGACAAAGAGGAGGATCGGGTCCGGCACATCGACGTCCTGAATGCGCAAACCGGACCGGTGTTTTTGGCTTACCGGGAGCAGCCGGAGATCGAACACCTCGTCAGCCGTGCGATGACCCGGGCACCCGACATTGACTTCGTGGCTGTTGATGGAGTGCGACACACTTCGTGGACCATCGCCACCGACGCCGAGATTGCCGTGATCCGGGATGCATTCGCAACGGTCCCGGCATTGTACATTGCCGACGGACACCATCGCTCGGCCGCGGCGGCGCGCGTTTATACCGCGCGAAAAGGCGCCGGCCAGAGTGCCTTTTTCCTGAGTGTCATTTTCCCGCAGGGCCAGTTGCAAATTCTTCCCTATCACCGCGTGCTGAAGGACCTGGCCGGGCAATCGCCCGCCGAGTTGCTCAACCGGATCGCCGCGGTGGCTGACATCGACGACACGGAAACAGCCGAGCCGCGGCGTCCGGGAGAAATGGGGATGTATCTCCAGGGCAAATGGCGGCGGCTGCGAGTCCGCGACTGCTTCCGAACCGGCGCAAACCCGATCGATCGGCTGGATGTCAGCGTGCTTCAGGTCAGCATCCTGAGACCTGTGTTTGGAATTGAGGACCCGCGCACCAGCAAGCGCATACATTTTGTTGGGGGAATCCGGGGCACCGGCGAATTGGAAAAGCTGGTGGATTCGGGCGAATACGCTTGCGCTTTTTCGATGTTTCCCACGCAAATGGCTGAGTTGCTTGAAATCGCCGACCGGAACGGAATCATGCCGCCCAAGAGCACCTGGTTCGAACCGAAGCTTCGGGATGCCATGTTCTGTCATCTTCTTTGAACCGCGCTTTCCCTTGGCGGAGGGGCCGGCGGCATCGGAGCGTTTTCGGAGACTGGCGCGCGAATGCCATTGACAATTGGCCGGTTCGGTTCTGAATAGGCCATAGCAAATCACCCGGCCACGGGAGTGGCGAGTCGTGCCAGGACAGCGGTCCTCATTTCGGCCTCTGTGGGGCGGACCTCCGGTCTGCCAGTTGGCGGAGTCTTCGACTCCGCGAGGGGACCGGAGGTCCCCGCCACCGGCAGACCGGAGGTCCGCCCCACCGGGGCAACCGAGGATTGCGGATGCCAGGAATTGCCTGGTGGACAGGGTCCGAAATTTATCATTTAAAATGGGACATGCCGGGCGGAACGCCCCGGGCGTGAAATGAGCGCGCAACAGATAGAATTTGGCTTGAGCGTGCCCGTTTGTGCATGGTGCAAACGGACAAGCGTGGCACAGTCCCCCGGGACCGTGTCCCACGGTATCTGCCCGCGTCATTTCCGCAAGCTCAGCGGGCAACCCGTTGCGGCGCGTCGTTCCCGCCGGCAAAACGAGCACGGAAAAGTGCGCGCCGCAGAACGCCACCTGCTGTTGCCGCTGTGAGCGCCGTGCCGCTTCCAGAAGACCGCTGCCGTGAACGACCCGGTGCCCCGCAATTGGCAAGGCGTTGACTGTGGTGAAAGTGACGGGGAGGATGTCCACCAAAATCAAAATCTGCGGGATTACCAATGCCCAGGATGCTTTGGCCACAGCCGAAGCCGGGGCTGACGCGCTCGGCTTTGTTTTTTGGGAGCGCAGCCCGCGATTCGTGACCCCCGAAACGGTGGCGGGCATCGTCCCGCAGTTGCCGCCTCACGTCATCAAGGTCGGAGTTTTCGTCAATGCGGCCGAAGACTTGGTCTACCGGGCCATCCGTGAGTGCGGGCTGAATGTGCTCCAGTTCCACGGAAACGAAACCCCGGATTACTGCAAACAGTTCGGCCTGATGAGCATGAAAGCCATTCGGGTCAAGGACCAGCAATCAATCGCGCTTTGCCGCCGTTTCAACACTGAAGCCTTGCTCCTCGACGCATGGTCGCCAGCTCAACCGGGAGGCACGGGCGCCGTTTTTGATTGGGACCTGGCGGTTCAGGTGCAGGCGCTCGGACGGACAATCTTCCTGGCCGGAGGGCTGACTCCGGACAATGTGGGCGAGGCCATCCGCAAGGTGAGACCTTTCGGAGTGGACGTCTCCAGTGGGGTGGAAAAGGAACCTGGCAAGAAGGACGCCGGGAAGGTCCGCGCCTTCATCCAGGCCGCGCGCGCAGCCTCGGTGGGCTCCGAGCCGCTCAAGCCGCTGCCGCTCTTTTCCGGGGCTTAGGCAGTCGGTAAGGGGGCTGGCGGTTCGCCCAATGTTGAGGCGAGCAAGCTCAGGCAGAACACGCGGACAAAATCAAAAGCGTCCTTGGCCACGGCCTCTACGTCGCGTGCTGGCCATTGGGCCGGACCTTCAGACCGCTGATGAGCATCGCCGGCAGGATGTGCTCGGTCTCATCGTCAGTCCAGATGCTGACGCGACCGCCGGCAGGGGAAACGTGCGCGTGACCATGTGTCGGAACGTCGTACTCACGCCCGTCAGCCGTATATACCACGAACGGCTGGAATGGCCGCGCTGCCAGCCGGTCGCGAATGCCTTCGTCATAAGCCAAACCTATCAGAAGACCGCCCAGACGCAAAACCCGCCACCATCGCTGAATTCGCTTCCGCGCTCTTGTTGAAGTCCAGCCGCGGCTTGAGCTTTTCCGCCTAAGTTCATATCTTTCGTCCATGCCGATCTACGAGTTTCATTGCGAGAAATGCGAGAAAGACAGCGAAGTGCTGGTTCGTTCCAGCAATTGGGAAGGAACCAAGTGTCCGCACTGCGGCTCGAAACGGTTGACGAAGAAGCTCTCAGTGTTCTCGTCGAGCGACGGCGGACCGGGTGACGCTCCCGCTTGCGGAATGAATGGCGGCGGAGGTGGCTGCTGCGGCGGCCGATGCGGAGGCGGGCACCGGCATTGATGGGCCGCCCGAAGGCCAAGCCGGCGCGTTTTTCAGTCGCCCTTGCTTCCTCTCAAAGATACTCTGCGCGGCTATGAAAACTGGTCTGATCGCGTTGTCGTTCGCGGTCGGGATGGCGACACTGCAGTTGCGCGGGGCTGACCCGATACCTCTCTGGCCGCAAGGAGCTCCCGGCGCGCTGGGAAAAGAGGCGAAAGACATTCCGACGGTAACACCCTACCTTGCGCCTGCGGATAAGGCTACCGGGGCGGCTGTGGTGATCTGCCCTGGCGGAGGCTACGGAGGCCTGGCCGCGCACGAGGGAAAGGACTACGCGCTTTGGCTTAATGAGCAGGGGGTGGCTGGTTTCGTGCTCCAATACCGGCTTGGTTCAGCCGGGTACCGGCACCCGGTCATGCTCCAGGACGCGGCCCGGGCGGTGCGGACAGTGCGGGCGCGGGCGGCGGAGTGGAAGCTGGATCCGAAGCGGCTCGGGATCATGGGTTCCTCCGCGGGCGGCCACCTGGCGGCCACCTTGCTGACTCACTTTGATGAAGGCAAACCGGACGCGGCGGACCTGATTGACCGGCAGAGTTCGCGTCCGGACTTCGGCATTCTCTGTTATCCGGTGATCACCATGGGAACCAACACGCATGCCGGGTCGCGGGCTAATTTGCTGGGGAAGGAGCCAACTCCGGAGCAGATCGCCGACCTTTCGAACGAACTCAAAGTCACGCCGCGGACCCCGCCCTGTTTCATCTGGCACACCTGGGAGGACCCGGCCGTCAAAGTGGAAAACAGCCTAGCGTTCGCCAGCGCTTTGCGGGCCGCGGGGGTGCCGTTCGACCTGCACATCTACGAAAAAGGACAGCACGGTATGGGGCTCGGCAAGACCGAGCGGCATCCTTGGGCGAGTGATTGCGCTTTCTGGCTGCGGACCCGAGGGCTGGCCCAATGAGCCAGGAACTGGCGCCTGGGTTCGAAGCTCAAGAGCCCGTTTCCGAGGCTCCGGCGATCTCGTGCGACGAGTATATAACATCCTGTTCACGGCGCTGCTCGTGATCGGCGCTCCTTTTCTGCTTGGCAGGCTTTGGCTGCGAGGCGGATGGCGCCCGGGCTTCCGTCACCGCTTCGGCAGATACGACCCGAAGTTCAAACAGGCCATCACCAACCGCCACGTGGTTTGGATCCACACCGGCCCGGCGCGCGAGCTGAACATCCTGACGCAGCTCATTCGCGCGTTCGAGACAAGACTGCCCAACGCGAAGCTAGTCGTGTCGACGACCAGCACTGCGAGCATGCAGGAATTGAGGCGCCACTTGCCGAGCCAGGTCGGGCGCATTTACTTCCCGCTTGACCGGCGGTCCTGGGTGTCACGCGCACTCTCGACGCTGAATCCGCAAGCCGTCATTTTGACCGACCCGGACATGTGGCCCAATTTCCTCTGGCGCGCGAGGCATCGAGGGACCCCAGTCTTCCTGGCGGCCGGACGACTCTCGGCCAGGTCGCGAAAGCGGCTTGAACGGTTCAGCTTCTGGTTCCGGCCGCTCATGTCCTCCTTGGCTGGGGTGGCCGCTCATTCGGAGGCCGACGCGGCCGAGTATGTGCGGCTGGGCTGCCGCTCCCAGACTGTGCGGGTGGTGGGGAATCTGGATCTCGACGCGGCCAACCTGGTCGAACGGCGGCGCCTCGACGTGCCGGCGCTGTTCCGGCAGTTGGGAGTGCGTTTGGGGGCGCCGGTGGTGGTCGCCGGAGGGACCCAGCCGGGTGAGGAAGGCGCATTGGCGGATGCGTTGCTGGAGCTGAAGAAATCGTTGCCAGGCGTTTTTCTGGTGCTTGCGCCGGCCCAGGTTCAGCGCAGCCGGCAGGTCGGGCGGGAGCTCGAGGCGCGGCGCATACGCTACGTCTACCGCAATGAAGTCATGCGTCACACCCAGTTCAACGAAGGGGAGCTGGATTGCCTGTTGCTCAACACGACCGGGGAACTGAGCCACTTCTATGCGCACGCCACGGTGGTCTTCGCCGGCGGCAGCCTCGCAGGCACTGGCGGCGAAGACCTGATTGAGGCGGCCGTGCTTGGGAAACCCATCCTCTTCGGCCCGCGGCCCAATCAGTCTGCGGAGTTGGCCGGGGCTCTGGTGAGCCGGGGTGGCGCCGTGCAAGCCGGGAATGCCGCGGGACTCGCCGTGCCGCTGGCTGCGCTGCTCAGCAACGAGGCGCGACACCTGGAAATGGGAAAAAAGGCCCTGGCGGTCGCGCAGGAAAGCCTCGGGGCCATAAACCGCACGGTGGCCATGGTCCTCGAGCACTTGGACGAGGAAGTGTACGTGGCACCCGCGCCCTGATTTGATTCAGCCGGGTGCGGGCGGCGCGTTGATGAGATTTTCGCGGGGCAAGGGCGGTCGCTATTGGAGAATCCGGCGTCCCTCGTCCAGGAAGATGCCCTTGAAGTTCATCTCCAGGGCTTGGGGATTGCTCGCTTTGCTGAGCGCTTCCTTCTCGGTGACCTTGCCGTCCTTGACCAGGTTGAAGAGCGACTGATTGAAAGTGATCATGCCGTCGTCGAGGCCGGTTTCAATCGCCGCGGGCAGCTTGTCGAGGCGGTTCTCCTCGATCAGCTTGCGAACCGTGGGAGTGTTAATCAGGATTTCCATGGCTGGAGTCATGCCGTGGGACACCGTTCCGACCATGCGCTGGCAAATGACCGCCTGGAGCGTCCCGGCCAGTTGGCGGCGGATTTGCTCGCGTTCATCCGCCTTGAAAAAGTCCAGGATGCGGCTGATCGACTGGGATGCGTTGGTGGTGTGCAGGGTGGAGAGCACCAGGTGGCCGGTGTCGGCGGCGCTCATGGCCGCGGTGAAGCTGATGGAATCGCGCATTTCGCCGATCATGATGATGTCCGGGTCCTGCCGCAAAATGTGCTTCAGCGCGTGATGGAACGAGAGGGTGTCAAGCCCCACTTCCCGCTGTTCGATCACACACTGGTTATCTTCGAACACGTACTCGATGGGGTCTTCGAGAGTGATCAGGTGTTTTTTGAAGTTGGCGTTGATGTGCTCGACCATGGCCGCCAGGGTGGTTGACTTGCCGCAACCGGTGGAGCCGGCAACCAGAACAATGCCGCGGGGGGATTCGGCGATGGTCTTGATCTGTTCGAGCAGGCCAAGTTCCTGGAAGCTGGGGACAACGGTCTTCACGTAGCGCATGGCCAGGCACCACTGGCCGCGCTGCTGGAACAGGTTGGTCCGGAAGCGGCCCACGCCCGGAACAAAATACGAAAAGTCGATTTCGCGCTGCTCCTGCAGGCGGGTCTTGAGATGGGCCGGCGTGACCTTGTCAACCACCATATTGATCCACTGCTCGGTCGGGAAGGGGCACTCGATCGCGATGAGTTGGCGGTTGATGCGGAAGACCACGGGCGCGTCGATCTTCAGATGGACATCGGAGGCGCCTCCCTCCACCGCGGTCTTCAAAATCCGTTGAAACATTTCCATAATTTCAAGTTACCAAAGCGCGTGTTTGGACCAAGGAAAATGCTGCTGCTCGTTGACGCCGGAGGGGCGTATGGTATCGTGCATTGCTGTATGAGCGCGAGAAAAGCCCACCACATCCCGGGGACGATTGACCATCAGGTCACGCTGCAAGCGAGGCAGACCCGGCTCACCCTGACGCCCGGATCGGTCGTGATCCACAAGAGCGGAATCGAATTTCGAAGCGCCAACGCCTTTTCCCCCTGGGCGGAGATGACCCTTACGCTGGAATCGCCGGATGGCGCCAGGGTCCATGCCACAGGCGTGGTCATTTCCTGCACGGGGAACCGGCATTCCGGTTACCATGTCTCGATGGTTTTCACCGGCTTGTCGAAAGTGGCCGAGGCGCGGTTGAGCGAAATGGCCCTGGCGCAGCGTTGACCAGAGGACGAACCGGGAGCTGAATCAGGCGCGTGTCGGCGCGCCTTTGTCTGTAAGGGCCGCTCAGCGGTTCTTCCGCTATCCACCCATTACCACTCGATCACGGCGGCACCCCAAGTGAGGCCCGCGCCGAAGACGACGAGCAGGACCAGGTCTCCGGGTTGCACCCGGCCTGATTTGACCGCTTCGTCCAGGGCAATCGCCACCGAGGCGGCCGAGGTATTACCGTAGCGGTCGAGATTGACGAACATCTGTTCAGGGCTGGCCCCAAGCCGTTCTCCCACCGCGTCGATGATCCGGCGGTTGGCCTGGTGAGGGATGATGCACTTGAGACGCGAGACGTCGATTTCGCAGCGGCGCAGCGCTTCCTCCGCGGCCGTCTGCATGGCTTGGACGGCGTTCTTGAAGGTTTCTTTCCCTTCCATCCGCAGGAAATGCATGCGGTTGTTGACGGATTCGACTGTGGCGGGGCAGCGGCTGCCGCCGCCCGCCATGTAGAGCAGGTCCGCTTTGTTGCCGTCGGCGCCCATAACCGCCGTGAGGAGACCGTGGCGGTTGGGCTTGTTCTGCAGGATGGCCGCCCCGGCCCCGTCGCCGAAAAGGACACAGGTGTTGCGGTCCTGCCAGTCAACGATCGAGGAGAGCTTCTCCGCGCCAATCACGAGGACCGTTTCGTACGTGCGGGACATGATGAACTGCTGGCCTATCTCGAGCCCATAAATGAAGCCGGAACAGGCGGCCTCCAGGTCGAATGCGGCGGCGCGGACGGCCCCGATTTTGCGCTGAACGAGGCAGGCCGTGGAGGGGAACGGCATGTCCGGGGTGATGGTCGCGAGGATAATCAGGTCGATTTGCTCCGCCGTCACCCCGGCGTTCTTTATCGCGTTCAGGGCGGCCGCCGCCGCAAGGTCCGAGGTGAACTGACCCGAGGCGGCCAGGCGGCGCTGCTTTATGCCGGTGCGGGTCGTGATCCATTCGTCCGTGGTGCTGACCATCTTCTCAAGGTCGGCATTGGTGAGGATTTTATCGGGCACGTAGGATCCGACGCCGGCCACCGAGCAGGTGCGGCCCTGGAAGTTGTATTTAGCCCGGGGGTTTTTGAATCTTGGGGTTGAGGATGGACTCATTCTGAAAGGAAGGAGTTGGAATCAGGTTAGGAATAGTCTGCGGGACAAAGTTCAGAACACACTTGAAATGGAGATCGGAGGGCGAAAGCCAAAGACGCACGGGTTTGAGATGGGAGGTCGATCTCATTGCAGGCGTTGAACCGGTGCCTCACACTTTGTAAAGAGCCGGAGCGAGATCTCGAAAAGCCAATCGTTCGTTGGCGGCGACGATTTCCTGGGCAATCAACTGATTGACGTGCTGCTGGATGTTGCGGGTGGCGACGCGGATGGCGTTGGCGATCGCGCGTTCTTTGGCGGAACCGTGCGCCTTCATCACGGCGCCATTAAACCCGAGCAGCGGGGCGCCGCCATAGCCTTCCGGGTCCATTCGCCGCTTGATGGCGCGGAACGCGTTTTGGGCGAGCAAGGCCCCCAGCTTGCGCCGGGCGCTGACCATGAGTTCTCGTTTGAGAAAACCAAACATGGCGGTGGCCAGGCTCTCGCAGGTCTTGAGCACGATGTTTCCGACAAAGCCGTCGCAAACGACGACATCGACCCGGTTGTGGAAGAGGTCGTGCCCCTCGATGTTGCCAATAAAATTCAGGTCTAGCCGCCGGCAGAGCTTGAAGGCTTCCAGTGTGAGCTCGTTGCCTTTCGATTCCTCCGTGCCAATGCTGAGGATCCCCACGCGCGGATGGCGGTAACCGAGAATTTCGCGGGCGTAAATGTTGCCCATGACGGCGAAATGCGCCAGATGCAGCGGTTTGCACTCGGTGTTCGCGCCGGCGTCGAGCAGCACAAAATCCTGGTCCGGCGTCGGGATAACCGTGGCGATGGCCCCTCGGTCCACACCTTCGACCCGGCCGAGCTTGAAGGTGGCCGCGGCGAAAATGCCCCCGGTGTTCCCCGGCGAGACGACCGCATCCGCTTTGCCGTCATGCACCAGTTCAACGGCGCGGGC
>Ga0073934_10010130_pt1 | contig 11801 bp, 7 predicted proteins | sample LarsenN4metaG_FD_76834 | JGI IMG/M metagenome (GOLD analysis project Ga0073934, IMG submission 76834) | Hot spring sediment bacterial and archeal communities from British Columbia, Canada, to study Microbial Dark Matter (Phase II) - Larsen... ... | reverse complement strand
CTGCGCCGCGTCGGGTTGGCGCTGGCCGACGGCCGGCCCGTCCGCGCCGAGCTGCTGAACTACCGCAAGGACGGCACTCCCTTCTGGGCGGGAGTCATCCTCACGGCCCTGCGCGCCCGCGACGGCCGCCTGCGCGGCTACGCCATGGTGACCCGCGACCTCACGGAGTGGCGCCGGGCGGAGGAGAAGGTGCGGGCGAATCAGCGGGAGCTGGAACGGGCAAACGCCCGCCTGCGCCGCGCCATGACCGAAACCCACCACCGCGTCCGCAACAGCCTCCAGACCATCTCCGCCATGGTGGACCTCCGCCTGTCGGAGGACCGGGACGCCATCCCCACGGAGGAGCTGCGCCGCATCAACAGCTGCGTGATGGTCCTGGCCGAGGTCCACAGCCTCCTCACGGAACAAGCACGCCACGACGGCCAGGCCGACTCCCTCTCCATGCGCGACATGCTCGGACGCCTGCTGCCGCTCATGCAGTGCTCCTGGCCGGCCCGCCGCATCGTCCACACCCTGGACGACCTGGTGCTGGGAGGCGCCCAGGCCACGGCCCTCGCTCTCACGGCCAACGAGGTGGTCCACAACGGCCTGAAGCACTGCCGCAGCGAGGTGCGCGTCGGGCTGAAGGTGCGGGACGGCCTGGCCGAACTCAGCGTCTGCGATGACGGTCCCGGCTTTCCCGCCGGGTTCCGCCCGGAAACCGCGGGTCGCACCGGCCTGGACCTGGTGACGAACCTGGTGCAATGGGACCTGGCCGGGCAGCTCAGCTTCGAGAAGGGCCCCCTGGGCGGAGCCTGCGTGCGTGTGCGGTTCCCCGTGGCATCCCGTGGGGGGGACCCGTGCCTGGGCCTCCCTCCGCCCCCAGAGGCCCAGGCGGTCCCCGCGGATTAGCCCGCGCGGGTGTGACACCTCAGCCCGCCGCGCGCGACTCCTCCACCAGACTGCGCAGCTCCCGCCACAGGTAGAGCCGGTCAGCACCCCACCGGTCCGCACGGCCGCTGGAGCTGTGGACCACGAACTGGCGCGACACGCCCAGCAGCTCCGCCTGCAGCCCCCAGCGCGGTGCGTCGACGCCATGGCACATGCGGTGCACGTCGCGTCCGTTGTAGCAGACGAACCGTGGCGCCAGGCGCACGACCCGCGACAGCAGACGCTCCCGCTCCTCCGCCGTGGGTTCCGGGAGAAGGTCGTTGGAGACCGAGATGTGGCCGGGCAGGATGGCCGTGAGCCCGATCCCGTACTCCAGCACCCGGGCATCCTCGTCCGCGGCCAGCTCCCGCGGAGTGAATCCCGACTTGTGGAGCAGCTGCCAGAAGCGGTTCCGCGGGCCCGCGTAGTAGTGGCCGGTGGCCGCCGCCGCGAAGCTCGGCGCGGCGCCCACCACGATCACATCCAGCCCTGGGGCCAGAATGTCGGGCAGCAGGGCGCGTGCCTCCGGGCTTTCCCTCATCGCAGCCTCCGGCCTCCAGACATCACCAGCGCGCCCGGCGGACGGCTGCCGCCGGGCGGAGAGCCGAATCCGGGCGAGTCAGGCAGGGGCCGCCGTTCCCCGCGTCGAATCGCCGAGCGTCTCAGGATTCCACACTCTCGACCCATTCGTCCATTCGACGACCACAGGGGGATACCACCGTGAGCCACACCTCGACGGCGACTCTCGCCAGCCGCGCCCTGGACGCGGGCGGCGGCATCCTGCGCCTGGCCCCGTGCTGGGTGCCGCGGTCGTTCTGCGTCCCTGGACGCCGCATCAAGCTTCATCCCGACGACTACTATGCGCTTGGCGCCGCCCGCGGCGGCATCGACGAGCGCTGGTTCTCCTCCACCACCCCCGCCGACAACGGACCGCTCACCGCCCCCAACGAGGGGCTGAGCTGGATCGTGGCCGGAAAGGGCGATTCCGCCGAGCGCGTGCTGCTGCGCGACGCCATCGAGGAGCTCAAGGGCGCCATTCTGGGCGACCGCATCTGGAGAGAGCACGGCCGCTGGCCCGTCTACTCCAAGTTCTTCGACAACAAGGGCGCCCTCCCACACCATGTGCACCACCGGGACCATCACGCGGCCCTCGTGGGACAGCTGGGCAAGCCGGAAGCCTACTACTTCCCGCCCCAGCTCAACAACCACGGCGGCGACTTCCCCTACACCTTCTTTGGCCTGGAGCCCGGAACGACCAGGGAGCAGCTGCGCGAGTGCCTGGTCAACTTCACCCGGGGCGACAACAAGATCACCAGCCTCTCCCGCGCCTACCGCCTGGAGCCGGGCACCGGCTGGGACGTGCCCCCGGGCATACTCCACGCGCCGGGCGGCCTCTGCACCTACGAGCCCCAGAAGGCCTCCGACGTCTTCGCCATGTACCAGTCGCTCACGGGCGATCAGCTCGTGCCCGAGGAGCTCCTCTGGAAGGATACGCCGCCGGACCGCAAGGGCGACTTTGACTACCTCGTGGAGGTGCTGGACTGGGAGGCCAACGTGGACCCGAACTTCGTGGCCAGCCATTTCATGCGCCCGAAGCCCGTCCGCGACCTGAGCGAGATGCGCGCCGACGGGTATGAGGACCGGTGGATATGCTACCGGAACCGCGCCTACAGCGCCAAGGAGCTGACCGTGCTGCCCGGACGCACCGTGCGCATCAAAGACTCCGCCGCATACGGACTCATCGTGCTCCAGGGCCACGGGCGAATGGGCGTGTGGGACATCGAGACCCCCTCGCTCATCCGCTACGGCCAGCTCACCAACGACGAGTTCTTCGTGACCGAGGAGGCCGCCAGGGCGGGCGTCACAATCGTGAACCCGTCGGACTCGGACCCCATTGTCATGCTCAAGCACTTCGGTCCCGACAACCCGGACCTGGTGCTGGAGGGCTGAGCAGGCCCCGGCGCCGCGGCAGGAGAGGGCAGCTCCCGCCCCCGGCGAGGCGTGTCGGTGCCGTGCGGCGGTCCCGGTGGTCTCACAGCCTGGCGGTGGGAGCACGACCCCGGTCCTCGCCCGGGGGGCCATGGGCCGCACATCCGTCGGAGGCGGCCAACCGAGGGTCCCCCGTCGGGCGTCACAAGCCGGCGCACAGATCAAGGAGGGGATCCGTGCGGGCGACAACCTCACGGCCCGGAACCGAGTCCAGGGGTACTCGCCCCGTCGTGTCCGGCGCCATGGCGATGCGGTCGTGCTCTCCGCCCCGCAGCGCGGCAAGCAGGCGTTGCCGCGAGGTCTCCCGGGCGGGCTGATCCGCGCGCTCAATCATGGCACGGCCCCCGCGCCCCATCCAGCGGGATGGCCCGTGCGGCTCCGTGCGGCCGCGAGCGCGACGCGCGGCGGTGCCAGCGCAGGCGACGGTGACGCGGCTGGCCCGTGCCCGCGCGTGCGCGAAGGCTGAGCCCAGCTAGGCCGGACGCAGCAGGCGCTCCGGGTCCGACTCCCCTGGACCCGCCGGCCGCAGGAGCGAGGGCCTGCCCGGTCCCTGCGCCTCCGCGGGCCGAAGAAGGGTCTCGGCCGCCTCCAGGCGCTCCACGCGCTCCCGGAGCAAAGGGAGGGCCGCCTGGGCCGCAGCCTTCAGCCGGGTGCTGTGCTTGGCGAGCCCCTGGCCCTTGGCCAGCCGGCCCAGCCAGTCCAGGAATCGGCGGTCTCCCAGCACGGGCAGCGCCTCAGCCACCGCCAGGGCAAGCTTCTCGTTGCCATGCTCCGTGTCGGTCACCGCCTCGTGGAGGGCCCCGAGCTGGTCCTCCGTCAGGACGGGCCGGGGGGTGGCGGCCAGCCGGGGCAGGAGCCGCGCCACCGCATCCGCCGCCAGGCGGCGGGTGGGGCCGTCCTGGCGGGTGAGGGCCAGGCAGAGCGGGCCTGCAGCACGCGGGTCGTCGCAGGCGGCCAGGGAGCGGGCAGCCCGCTTCTGCCGCGCGGTGGGCGCAAAGTGCGCGGCGAGTGCCGCGGCGACCAGGTAGTAGAGGTACGTGAAGGCGCCGCCCTCGAGGTGGAACGAGATCTGCTGAACAATGGTGACCACGCACACCTGCACGACGACGAGCACAGCCACCAGGACCCAGAATCGAAGGGTCTTTCTCCTGCTCTCGTGCTCCAGGGTCTCGATGAGTTCGGCGGCCTCCGCCTCCACGGCTGCCGTGTCCGCGCCAGACTCGTGCCTGTCGCCCGACACCTGGCTGCGGGCCTCCGCATTCAGCTCCAGCTCCATTGCCACTCTCCGCTGGGTGCTCGCACAGGTGCGCCCTTTGCAGTAACGACGTCTCCCGTAAGAAGGGGGTTTCGGGCTACGGGCGGGACGCTCCCCTCCGCGAGGACAGGGGCTCCGAGCCCTGTCGATGGAAAGGACTCAGCACAACCCAATCGCACACACCTACCGGCCGGCGGCCTCGCGACGCTCCTCGCGTCTGTGAACCAGCGGCCTGCGCAGCACGTAAACTCCTCAGGGAGCGAATTCACCCCCTGGAGAGCGACGATGCGTGCCATGACGCTGCGCGCCCCGGGGCCCGCCGAGTCGGAGCCCCTGGCGCTTGCCCAAGTCCCCGTCCCGGAGCCCGGCCCCGGCGAGGTGCTCCTCCGCGTGGTTGTCTGCGGAGTCTGCCGCACGGACCTGCACGTGGTGGAGGGGGTCCTGCCCGTGCATAGGCCCCGGATCGTGCCCGGGCACGAGGTCGTGGCGGTGGTGGAGCAGTGCGGGCCCGGCGCTGAGCGGTTCTCGCCTGGGGACCTGGTGGGCGCCGCCTGGCTTCATCGCTCCTGCGGCCAGTGCGCGCACTGCGCCCGCGGCAGCGAGAACCTCTGCCTGAGCCCCCTCTTCACCGGCTGGGACCGGAACGGCGGCTATGCCGACTACATGACCGCGCCCCAGGACTACGTCTATGCCCTGCCCCGGAACGTGCCGCCCCGCGACCTGGCGCCACTGCTCTGCGCGGGGATCATCGGCTACCGCGCCCTGGTGCGCAGCGGCGTACGGCCGGGCGAGCCGCTCGGCCTTTACGGATTCGGCGGCTCGGCCCACATCGTCATCCAGGTGGCCCGCCACTGGGGCTGTCCCGTGTACGTCTGCACGCGGGGCGAGCGGCACCGCGCGCTGGCCCGGGAGCTGGGCGCCGCCTGGACCGGTGCCGCCACCGACACGCCGCCGGCGGCCCTGCGCGGCGCCATCCTCTTCGCGCCGTCCGGGGACCTTGTGCCCGTGGCCCTGCGCGCCCTGGATCGGGGCGGCACCCTGGCCATCGCAGGAATCTGGATGACGCCAATCCCCCAGATGGACTACCTGGAGTGCCTGTTCCAGGAGCGCGCGGTGTGCAGCGTCACCGCGAACACGCGGGAGGACGGCCGGGCCCTCCTGCGGCTGGCCGGGGAGATCCCGCTTCGCACCACCACCGTGGAATACCCGCTGGAGCAGGCGGGCCGGGCACTGGTGGACCTGAAGCGCGACCGGATCAACGGGGCCGCCGTCCTGCGCGTCTCTCCCGATCCCCCATAGCTCCGCTCCCAGCCCCAATCCGGCGTTCGGGTGAACGCCCCACGACCCCATGATGCCCGCTGCACCGGCATCTCCCTTCTGGAGGGCCGCTCAGGCGCAGGCGGCTGTGCGGAGGCACCCCCGGGGAGCCGCCAGCCCGCGAATCCCCGTGCATTCCGTCACCGGCGCTCCGCCGCACTCCCCGGAAGGATGGAGTAACGCGAATCATTTGTTGGATTCTTTTCACATCGAGCGCCGATTGACGGTCGGCTAACGATGGGGCCCCATAATAGCCCCGGATGGCAGGCCGGCAACGAGGCCGGCCATAGGAGAGCGGGCAGATGGGCGCGAATTCCCTCATCATGGCTAGCGCTCGGAGCGAACCGGTGGTGCCTTCGGCACCCGTGCGGGTGGAGATGCTGGGCAGGCTCCAACTCGTGGGCGCCTCCGGGCGTGTCTGCCGGCTGCCCCTGAGCCGCCCCGCCGCCCTGCTGGGATGCCTGTGCATCACCGCACGAAGGGAGCACACCCGCGAGGAACTGGTGGACGTGCTGTGGCCGGACGCCGATCCGGCCGTCGGCCGCAACAGGCTCAAGCAGGCGCTCCACATCCTGCGGCAGTCGCTGCGGGATGGAGGCATCGACGCGGATCGACTGCTCGATGCCGACCGCGAGACGCTCCTGGTGAACCGAGCCGAATTCTCCACCGACGTGGCTGAGTTCGAGTCGCACGTCAGGGCTGCGGCGGAAGCCGACAGCACGGCCGAGCAGATCGCACTGCTGGAGCGGGCCGCGGCCCTGTGCCGTGGAGAGCTCCTGCAGGGGTTCTATGACCAGTGGATCGAGGCCGAGCGCAACCGGCTGCTCGCCATGCAGGCGGAGGCGGAATCGGCCCTGGCGGACGCCCTGGAGCGCACCGGCGACATGAGCCGCGCGCTGGACATCGCTTTCCGCCTTGTTCAGGCCAATCCCCTGGAGGAGTCATGCCACCAGCGGGTCATGCGCCTGCAGATCGCGCTGGGCCAGCCGGTTGCCGCCGCCCGTCAGTTCCGCGAGCTGGAACGCATCCTCAAGCGCGAGCTGGACGAACTGCCCTCGCCCTCCACCCGGCAGCTCTTCGCCAAGGCTCAGGAGGTGGGGGCCGCAGGCCTCCCTCCCCAGCCGGAGCGGCCGCCTGCCGCCATGCCTGCCATCGACACCATCGGCGGAGCGCTGCCATTGAACTCAACGCACTACATCGAGCGCGAGGCGGATCATCTCTTCCGCGCCGCCATCGGCCGGCGGGACAGCATCGTCCTCATCAAGGGCCCCCGCCAGGTGGGCAAGAGCTCCCTCCTGGCCCGCGGAGCACAGCATGCACGCTCTCTTGGAGCGGAAGTGGTGGTCATGGACCTGCAGAAGCTGCAGGCAAGCCAGTTCGAGTCTGTCGATTCCTTCCACACTGCCTGCGCCCGCATGGTCTGCGACCAGCTCGGCCTGTCGCGCGAGCCGGAAGAGGTCTGGCTGGCCCACCGCAGCGCCAACGACAACTTGGAACGCTACCTGCTGCGCGAAGTGCTGCGCACCCGCCAGAACCACGTCGTCTGGTGCCTGGACGAAGTCGACCGGCTCTTCGGCTGCTCCTTCGGATCGGAGGTGTTCGCCCTATTCCGCTCCTGGCACAACGAACGGGCCCTCAATCCCGATGGGCCCTGGTCCCGGTTCACTCTGGCCATCGCCTATGCCACCGAGGCCCACCTGTTCATCAGCGATCTGAACCAGTCGCCCTTCAACGTGGGCACCCGCCTGGTTCTGGGCGACTTCACGCTCGAGGATGTGGCGGCGCTGAACAGCCGGTTCGGCTCGCCCCTGCGGGAGACCGGCGAGGTTGCCCGGCTCTATGAGCAGGTGGGCGGGTGCCCCTACCTGGCCCATCGGGCGCTCCATGAGATCTCCTCCCGGCTGCTCGCGCTTCCAGCCTTCCTGAAGGAGGCCTCCCGCGAAGACGGCCCCTTCCACGATCATCTCCATCGGATTCTCATGGGAGTGCGCAAGGACCCGGTGCTGCTGGCAGCCGTGCACGAGATCCTGCGCGGCCGGCCGTGCCCCACGTCCGAGGCCTTCTACCGCCTGCGCAGCGCGGGCATCCTGGTCGGCGACTCGCTCACCACCTGCCGGCTCCGGTGCGGCCTCTACGCAGAGTACCTGGGAGCCCGCTTGCCATGAGCCCCGCCTCCCCGGAGTTCTTCGTCACCGGCGGCACCGTCCCCCGGGATGCCCCCTGCTACGTGGTGCGCCGCGCGGACCTGGAGCTGTCCGAGTGCCTGCGCCAAGGGGAGTTCTGCTATGTGCTCACGGCACGGCAGATGGGCAAGAGCTCCCTCATGGTGCGCGCCGCCGCCCGGCTCCGGGCCGAAGGCCGCGCGGTGGCCGTGCTGGACCTCACGGCCCTTGGACAGAGCGTCACCCCGGAGCAGTGGTATGGCGGACTTCTCAGCAGGCTGGGACGCCAGCTCGCACTCGAGGACGAGCTGGAAGCCTTCTGGCAGGCCAACTCCCACCAGAACCCCCTGGCGCGCTGGTTCGCCGCCCTGCAGGAGGTGGTGCTCGTCTGGCGGCCCGGACCGGTCGTAATCTTCGTGGACGAAATAGACGTGGTCCGGAGCCTCCCCTTCAACACCGACGAGTTCTTCGCGGCCATCCGCTCCTGCAACAACCGGAGGACCGAGGAGCCCGCCCTCCAGCGCCTCACATTCTGCCTGCTCGGAGTGGCAACACCCTCCGACCTGATCCGCGACACGCGCATCACCCCCTTCAACATCGGACGGCGCATCGAGCTCACCGACTTCACCCCCGAGGAGGCCAGCGTGCTGGCGCGGGGCCTGGGTCAGGGTGCCCGGGCCGCGGCCACAGTCCGGCGTGTGCTGCACTGGACGGGCGGCCACCCCTATCTGACCCAGCGGATCTGCCAGGCGGTCTCCCTGACCAAGGAGCCGCCCTCTCCCCGAACCGCCGACCGCGTCTGCGCCAAGCTCTTCTTCGTCCATCATCCCTGGGAGCAGGACGAGAACCTCCTGTTCGTGCGCGAGCGCATGCTGCGGAGCGGCCCGGACCCGGTGGAGGTGCTGGAGCGCCACGCCTCCGTGCTCAGGGGCCGCCGAGTGGTGGACGACCGCACTGACCCCGTGGTCAATCTGCTGCACCTGGCCGGGATGGTGCGCTCCCGCAACGGGCGGCTGGAGATCCGAAACCGCATCTACGCCCGGGTCTTCGGAAAGGCCTGGGTGGCCGCAGCGCTTCCCCGTTCCGAAGCAGAGCGGCAGCGGGCTGCCTTCTGGCGCGGCGTGGCCCGCAGCGCAGGCTTCTCCCTGGCCATCTTCGCCGCGATTGGCTGGACGGCCCTCTACGCCTTTCGCGAGGCGGGCCGTGCGGCCGCGCGCGAGGAGGAGAAGGCGGGCCTCCTGTATGTCACGCGGATTCAGCTGGCGCAGAGGGAGATGTCGCTCCACGATGCCGGGCGCGCCCGGGAGATCCTGGAAGTCACCGCGCGCGACCCCCACGCCGGCTTCGAGTGGGACTACCTCTGGGGCGTCTTCAACCGGGAGAGCCGGGTCCTTCAGGCCGGCGCCGAAAGCGTGCTCGCCGCCGCCATCAGCCCGGACGGCCGGACGGCCGCGGCAGGCGGCAACGATGGCATCATGCACCTCTGGAGCCTCCAGACCGGCCAGGAGATCCACCGCATCTCCGCCCACCGGCGCTCGGCCATGGGCGCCCTCTGGCTGGACGCCGGCACCCTCGCCACCGCGGGGATGGACGGCCTCATTCGCTTCTGGGATCCAGCAACGGGGAGACTCAAGAAGGAGCTCCACGCCCGGGTGGGCGGCGTGCGTTGCCTGGCCGCCTCTCCCCGCACCGGACTGCTGGCTGCCGCCGGAACGGGCGCCACGATCCGCCTCTTCTCCACCGCCACGGGAGTGTCCGCCGGAAGTCTCCGCGTGCCCAGCGCGCCCGTCCTCTCCCTGGCCGTCTCTCCAGACGGGTCGCTCGTTGCGTGCGGCACCACCGACGGGGCCGTGCGCGTGTGGGACGCCTCCACCCGGGCCCTGCGCTGGACCCGGGACGGGCGCCGCGGCCCCCTCCTGGCGGTGCGGTTCTCCCCCGACGGGCGCCTCCTGGCCACGGGAGGATACGGTCCGGAGGTCCGTCTCTGGCAGGCCCGAACCGGCCTTCTGGAGCGCGTTGCCGCCGTGCCTGACCCGCCGGTGGTCTGCCTGGCCTTCTCGCCCGCTGCGGGACAGCTGGCCGTGGGAACCGGTGGAAAGGCCGTGCACCTCATCGAGCCAGAGACGGGTGCTTCCGTCCGCACATTGACCGGACACCGCGGACCCGTCCAGGCGGTTGCGTTCTCGCCGGACGGCCGAACCCTGTTGTCGGCAGGGCTCGATGGCACAACCCGCATCTGGGATGTGGCGCCCGCGTCGCGCCGGCACCTCTCTGCCCCCTCGGGCGCGCGCCCCCTGGCTCTGGACGCAGCGCGGAACCGCGCCGCCCTGCTCTCCCGCGACGACCGGATTCTGGTGACATCACTGGACAGCAGAGCCCCCGTCGTCCTGGCGCTGGATCCCGCCGTTCATGCGTCCGCAGCCGCCTTCGTGCCGGGAACCGGGCAGATCGCCGTGGGCACCGATGCCCGCGGAATCCTCCTGTTCCACGCAAGCAGCGGCAAGCCGGTCTCCGCGATCCCAACGGAGGGGCCGGTGCGCGCCGCCCTGGCCTGGTCCCCCGACAGAGAGCGCGTGGCCGTGGCTCTGGAGACGGAGATCCACCTCCTGCGCGCGTCCGACGGCCAGCGCCTGGCCGTGCTTCGAGGCCACTCCAGCCGCGTGAGCGCGCTGGCCTTCTCCGCGGACGGGAGGCTCGTCGCCAGCGGAAGCTGGGACCGGTCGGCCTGCGTGTGGGAGGCGGACACGGGCCGGAGGCTGCTGGTGCTCAAGGGCCACAGCGGGCCGGTCCTCTCCGCCGCGTTCTCCCGCGACCGACAGCGGCTGGCCACGGGAGGCGGGGACGGCACCGTGCGGCTCTGGGAGATGGAAGGTGGAAACGAGGTGCTCCTGCTCTCTCCCGGCGACCAGCAAGTTCTCTGCCTGGGTTTCACGCCCGACATGCGTGCCCTGGTCGCGGTGACTGGAGACCGCGTGATCCACCGCATCGCCCGCCCGGACAGCCGAAGGCCGTTGCGGGCCCGCTGACCGGCTTCGCACACCGCATCCTGAGAGGAGAAGCGCATCATGGCACCAAACCGCAACACCAATGGCACGTCGGATGAGGAAGGCAACGAGCTGATCCAGGGCGCCGCCATCGTGCGCGCACGCTGGCTGGCGGCCGTCGGCGGAATCCCCTGCGGCGAGCTGCTTCGGGAGCCGTGGGACCGCCTGATCCCCCGCGTCCAGGAAGCGGTGGCGAAGGAGCCCTCCGCCTTCCGCAACGCCCAGGCGGTGGCCCAGCTGCTGGAGGACCTTCGCGCCCACCCCCAGATGACCTTCGAGCACCTCGTCCTGGCCGGCGCGGTGCCCGAGAACCACGCGATCCACCAGACCCTCCACCGGCTCTGGCGCGCTCAGGGGGTCCACCTTCCCCGCCTCGTGAGCGAGCTGGAAGCCGATCCTGAAGCTCTGGCGGCCGTGAACCGCCCCATCCAGCGGGGGGTGCAGCGTCTGCTCGCCAATGAGGAGGCGGCCAGCCTCACTCCCACCCGCCTCCATGCCATGGCCTCCGCTGAGCTCTCGCCGGAGGCGCGCTCGGCCATAGTGGCCGCCCAGCAGACCGGCGCGCTGCTGACGACGCCGAACTACCGGTGCTGCCTAAGCGTGTCCATGACCAACAAGTGTGTGGACACCTTCCTGAGCCTGTACTGCGCCCCGGGTGCCGGAGGGACCGGCTGCAGCGGCGCCTCCCAGTCCTGCAGCTGAACTTCGGTCAGGCCCGATCGCGTCCCCGCGGCCTGCCTGGCGCCGGAACGCCTCCATCCATCCAGCCCTGCACCGCAGGGTCGCCTGGCAGGCGCTCGCTGGCCAGATGGGAAAACGCCTCCAGGCTGGCACCCGGGAGCAGACGAAAGAGGTGCGTGGGGCAGGCACAGTCCGAGGCGCCAAACCCCCGGGGGCCCGGCTCCGCGTGCTCCCAGGCAGCCAGCAGAGCGGCCCAGAGGTGCTCCCGGGGCCGATTGCCGCACGCCCACCACGCCCCGCACACCAGGCACGCGGCCCGCAGATGGTCCACATGCCACTTCGGGCGGCCCGAGCCGCGCAGGTGCCGGCCCAGCCGCGCCCGGACCCCGCCCGGACCGAACGCGCTCCCCACATAGGCGAAGCGGCCCGCCTCCAGCGCGGTCT
>Ga0073934_10010129_pt1 | contig 11802 bp, 9 predicted proteins | sample LarsenN4metaG_FD_76834 | JGI IMG/M metagenome (GOLD analysis project Ga0073934, IMG submission 76834) | Hot spring sediment bacterial and archeal communities from British Columbia, Canada, to study Microbial Dark Matter (Phase II) - Larsen... ... | reverse complement strand
GTATGGTCGAATTTTCGACCATTGAGTATCATTCAGGTCGGTTGGGTAAATTTGTTGAGATTTAGTCATCCCACAAGTTTGCCCAACCTCCCCTATTTTTTCAAGTTTTCAGACACTTTCTTACAACGAGTTCGCTGACCGCCGGGACGCACACGATTACAGTCACTTACAATGGCGATATAAATTTTGCCGTTAGTACATCTGCACCCTACGTCCAAGGAGTGGGTCAAAGCGTTACCACAACCGTTCTGACCTCAAACGTCAACCCCTCTGTTTTCGGACAGTCTGTTACTTTCACGGCGATAGTATCGTCCACCACGGGCGTACCTACAGGCACGGTCAGTTTCAATGAAGGTGCTACTCCTCTCGGTACCGGCACTCTTAGCGGCGGCGTCGCAACCTTCAACACAAGTACATTAACATCCGGTGTTCACAATATCATAGCGAACTATAGTGGTGACCCGGACTTCTTTGGAAGCGTATCTGCTGTGCTTGTTCAAATCGTGGGTCCTGATACGATCATCGATTCCAATCCTCCCAACCCGGATAACGACCTGACACCCACTTTCACTTTTAGCAGTACGAGTGCAACAGCAACATTTGCGTGCCGCTTGAATGGAGGCGCATTCTCCGCATGCAATTCAGGAGATGCATTCGGTCCATTGGCGGCAGGAAACCATACCTTTGAAGTCAGGTCTACAGATTCGTTTGGTAATGTCGACCCAACCCCAGCGTCTTATTCATGGACGATTGACACCAGCACCCCAGATACTGTGATCAACACCACCCCGCCTATCGTAACAAACAGCACAGACGCGACTTTCACTTTCTCAAGCCCAGCGATCGATCTCGCCGGTTTTGAATGCCAGTTGGATGGCGGCGGATTCACAGCCTGCACCACCCCGCACAATATCTCTGGTCTTAGCGGCGGTTCGCATAAATTTGAGGTGCGCGCATTCGATACAGCCGGCAACAGGGATCTTTCACCCGCATCTTACACGTGGACGGTTGATCTTGCCTATCCAACAGTTCTCTTCAACGCCAACACAGTACCTGCAGATGGTTCCGTTCTAGGTACGGGACCAACCAGAATCAGGGTCGCGTTCAGCAAGGATGTGAAGAACGACGGTTCGGCAGATGCGGTTAACAATCCGGCAAACTTCTTGTTGGTAGAAGACGGAGTCAACGACACATTCGACACAGTCTCTTGCCTCAACGGACTGGTCACCGATGATGTGTCAATCCCGATAGCGATTCCTACCTATAGGAACGGCAACGGAGCTGGTCCGTTCGTAGCCACCTTTACGATCAACGGTGGTACCCGCTTGCCCGACGGCACATACCGCCTCTTCGTATGTGGTACCACATCGATTCAGGATCTGGCAGGCAACGAACTCAACAACGGAGCCAACGACACTCTCATTACCTTCACGGTACAACGAGGCGCAGGAGGAGGTGGAGGAGGCGGTGGAGGCGGTGGGACTGGTACCACGACAACCGCCGGTGGATTATTCATCCCCGTGACCGGCTTCCCGCAGGGCGAAATCACAGTGCTTGATCCGCAACCGGCGGAGAAAGCCTACACCGCCACAGACGTGTGGATGGAAATACCCCGCCTCAACCTGAAGACCTCGATCGTCGGCATTCCGCAGACAAAGAATGGCTGGGATGTTTCCTGGCTGGGCAATAACGCCGGATGGCTGAACGGCTCCGCCTTCCCCGGTTGGGATGGCAACTCAGTCATCACAGCCCATGTTTGGAACACGAATAACAAACCGGGGCCGTTTGCAAACCTGCTCAACTTGCAATATGGTGATAAGGTCAAGATCCATGCGTTCGGTCAGGTCTACACGTTCGAAATCACTTCGAGCTCACTGATCACGCCGACCAACATCAACGCCGCATTCAAGCACGAGGAAACTCCGGTGCTTACCCTCATTACCTGTGAGAACTATCAAGAACGGACGGAAACCTATACTCACCGACGCATGTTGAGAGCGGTCCTGGTCAGCGTGGAAAAGGAAAAGTGATCTGCAACCGTTATACATCTAAAGACTAATGTTTGAGACGTGAACACAGAAAAGCCGTTCCATAAATTGGAACGGCTTTTCTAATTTAAATATAAACTCCTGTCGAGTTACAATTTTTTCTTATTGATTTCCCAGCAACACGAGACGCTCGTATTCAACCTTTGGTATGGCGATAACGAATAACCTGCCCCAACTCAGATCGCCATCCTTCTCGATGCATGTCTGGAAGGTGATGTTACCGTCGCTGAAGAAAACTCGCTTGAACATCTTCTCGACAGAGAGGACTTCGTCGGTTTCAAGGTGGCGGAAGGAGCTGTATGGACTGTTGGGTTGCAAAGCTTGATATTGAAGGACTTCGTACACAACAAAATACTCTACCTTGCCGTCGCCATAAACGAGGCGGACTTCGTCTCCCACTTCCAGGTCAAAAAAGGAAGCGCCGGCAAGGTAGTTGTGGGCAAGCAGCCCGGTGGTTCCGTACTGACTCGCCATGCGGAATTGTGTAACTTGTTCGGGTTCGCTGGACAAAAATGATCCGTAGCCATAAGGCTGTTGAACAATGGGGAATGCAAGCACATTGGGGACATACACCCCTCGCGGCAGATCCGCACGACCATCCTGAACAGTAGTTGAAAACTCTGAAAAAACAGGAAGGGCTGTTTCCTCAGCGCCAGCCATTGCAAGGGCCGGGGCCGGGTTGAGCCACAGCGATGCAAGAATGACCAGCAGAATGCCAGCATTAAAGAATGTTTTGATGTTTAATTTTTTGAGCGCCATTTGTCTCTCCTTTTTTCGACAAAGGCGCTCAAATCAACACGGCAAAATCAAGAAATTGTTTTGCTCACGTCGGCAGCCTGGCGATCGTGATCCCTGAGGCGGGATTGTAGACCCATGGCTTTGCGTCCCCGTCTTTCAACGGGTTTGCCTTTATCGAACTTATAATGATGTTTCCAATAAAAGAGCCTGGCAGGATGCCAGGCGCCAAAAGGAAAGAGTTTTTATCTTCGGCGGCCTGGCGATCATGATCCCGCGGACGAGATTGTAGATCCATGGCTTTGCGTCCCCGCCTTTCGACGGGTTTGCTCTTATCGGATGTTGTTGAGCACAGTATAGCAGAAGGTTACAAATTCAGACTTTACATTTAAGTTATATCGGCTTACAGGACTGCAACGTGCCAGACAAGCTCACGCAAACTCCGTTCAGCATGCCTGCACAAATCGTTTACAAAACCGTCACATTTCGTGACGATAACTGTTCTATAATCTGGTAACCGCAATCCATGACAACTACCTCATTGAAATCCCCTCTCCCATTCTGGGTCAAACTGCTGTACGGTTCCGGCGATTGGGGCATCTCCAGCATCGGCATGATGCGATCCATTTTTCTTGCACTCTATCTTACAGATGTTGTAGGATTGATGCCGCGTCTGGCATCCTTTGGCGTCCTGGTCGGAATCGCCTGGGATGCCGTCAATGATCCCATCATCGGAAGATTGAGCGACCGCCTGCAAACGCGCTGGGGCAGGCGGCGTCCGTTCCTTCTTTGGTTCGCCATCCCGTTCGGCTTGAGTTTTGTCATTTTATGGTCTGCACCAAACTGGGATAGTCAAATTGCGTTGCTGATCTATGTGACTCTTTCATTCATGATCTCCGACACATTGACAACTCTTGTCTCTGTCCCATTTCTGTCCCTGACTCCGGAGCTAACCCCCGATTACGATGAGCGTACCGCGCTGACGAGTTTCCGGTCATTCTTTCAACTGGTCGGTGCATTCACGGTCGTGGTCGCCGCGCCTTCGATCGTGGATATGGTGGTCGAAACAGGCGGCACACAACAACAGGGTTTCATGCTTGTGGGAGCGATCTTCGGCGCGATCGGCGCAATCCCCCTTTTCCTAATCGGGCTTTTCCTCCGGGAGAGATCAACGCCAGAACAACAAGAAAGCATGCCCTTCCGCGAAACCCTGCAGGCGGCGTGGAACAACATCCCGTTTCGGTACGCGGTAGGCATTCATATGCTCAACTGGTCTGCGGTGGATATGGTGGCGGTGGTCTTTCCATACTTCCTGCTCTATTGGGTTGCACGTGGAGACCTGCTCGCGTCCATCAATTTTTTTGGCATTGAACTCGCATACGAATCCGCGTTCTTTGGAACGCTTATGCTTGTCTGCATTCTTTTTGTTCCCTTCTGGCTTTGGGTTTCAAAGTTAAGGAACAAACGCGAAGCATATGCGTTCGGCATGCTCCTCTGGGTGATCGTCACTTTTCTGATTTATTTGATTCAACCCGGCGATCTATCTGACCTGTTCATCCTCTCTGCCTTCGCGGGAATCGGCGTTTCCGCCGCGTACACCCTGCCAGATGCGATGTTCGCTGATGTGATCGAATGGGATGAATTGCGGACAGGCCGCCGTCAGGAGGGAATCTTCTACGGCATCCGCACACTCATCCGCAAATTGACCGGGGCGCTCGTCCTGTTCGTGACGTTGCAGGCGTTGGGTTGGTCCGGGTATATTTCCCCTCCGCAGGGCGTGCTTCAATTTACCCAGAGCGACTCGGCGTTGCAAATGATCCGTTTGCTGGTTTCGCCGCTGGGCGCGATCTTGCTTTCAGGGACGATTGTTCTCGCCTGGCTGTTTCCGCTTTCACGCGAAAAACACCACCGCATTCAGCGATTGCTCGAAAAACGAAGGGAACGATCAGCGGGGTGAATCAGAAAACAAAAGCGAAAGCGATCGCCATGCCACACAGCATCACATCGAAAACGACAAGGAGCAACCAGATCAACCACTGCGCAGGCGCTTTCTTCTCCAACACCGCATCGGATGGGTTGTTCGGGTCATAGAACACCATCACCTGTGCGCCTTGCGGGTAACGATCCACAACTTTCCCTGCGCCCGTGCCGCCCACCTCCATGCCTGGCGCGATCTTCGCTCCTTGATACATCTGTCCACCGACCTGATACGAATATTGGACAACAGGATAGTTCGTCGAACCGTCGTTTGAACTCCTGCGCTCCAAATAGGATGCCAGCACTGTTCCCATCGTGGATGACCAACCTTGTACGGCATTCATCTTTCGGCGGGTTGCGAAGATAATGGCAAGGAAAATCACATTTAATATCAAGAAAACGCACCCAAGGATTCCCACTGTAATCAAAGTTTCGTTATTCATATTCAATCTCCTAATTGCTGATCGTCACCTGAATGATCGCCGTCTCCACTCGTTGGTCGCTCCGAACCACTTGCAACTGCACCGCATACAACCCGCTCAAACCTTCCGTGTTCCACTCGGCGAGTAAACCATTGGTCACAGGCTCGCTTCCCTCACCAACTTGTATCCAATTCTGTGGGTTCAATCCTTGTCCGACCAACACACGATACGAAGCGAAGTCCGTCCCGGAGGCTGTGCCATTGACCTGTACAACGCCGCCCACTTCAGAGAACAATTCAGGGAACGCGATGTTCACATCGGCGTTGACGGGCGGGGCTTGTATGACGTCGTACGTCGAGGGTGGAATTTCCAAACCCGCGCTCTCTGCCCAGGCACGTGCATCCGACGGTACAACAAGATAGACCCGCTCCTCGACCAGTTGCGGAAGTGTGAACACCGTTGCGAGCAACCCCGTCTCTCGATTGATCGCATACTTCCGATACATATTGTCCGGCTGAATCGGTTCATTGCCGTTCAGGAACACTTCGCTCACCAGGATTGGACAATCCGATGTAGGCAACATGCCCGATGGGTCGCATACATTCATGACAGAAACTCCCCCAGGCAGAGACCAATCCTCCACCGGCAAATGCTGTGATGCAATCTGTAATAACGCATTCCACAAGACCGCAGGGACACGCGGCGAGAGTTCATTGGAATCGCGCGTACCCACCCACACCGCGACCACCCGTGAGGGTGTATAACCGATCGTCCACGCGTCGAGGCTGTCTTCGGTCTGGCCTATTTTCACCGCGGCAGGTCGGCCGGCATTGAAAGCGCTGGAACTCGCTTCACGGACAGTTTCATCGCTAAGCGCATGATTCATCAAATATGCGAGGGCAGGCGTGACAACCGGTTTTGCCTGCGGTCTGGACCAATCCAGCCAAACACTGCCATCAATTCCATCCACGCGCAACATCGTTACCGGTGCCAACTCATCATTCACATCCTGACCAAAATAAACACCTTGTTGCGCAAATACTCCGTACGCGCCTGCCGCATCCAACAGAGATAACTCGGCATCACGTTCAACGCCAAAAGACGATGTTATCCTTTCCACGTTTTCAGCGCCCATTTGTGCAAGAACCTGAGCGGAGGGCGCAGGGTAATCGTTTACCAACGCAACGCGCAAGCGCATCGGTCCATGATACGCACCGTCGAAGTTTTGGATATCGGTCTTGCCGGGGATGTCCCAGATCAGCGACGCGGGACTCAATCCGCGCGTGAAGCCGGTGAGGTAGATGAACGCATCCAACGCGGACCCCGGCCTGTGCGCGCCGACGAGAGGCGATTCCCGCCCTTCGAAGGTTTCGCCAACCACCGCAAGCACTTGTCCAGTCTGCGGGTCTGTGATGATCCCGCTCACTGACGAATCGGGGATGTCGACCGAGGGAGGCAATGCGGAGAGATATCGCAACGACTCGCATTCGATTGACGGGTCGGGCAGACCGGCAAGCCTCGCTGCGTAAAACGCCGTGACACACGATGATTGTTTTTGTAAATCAAAGTCAAGTGTTGAAATGATCGTCAACCCGCCGCGTTCGATTCGCGCACGCGGGAATTGTGAATCCAACTGGGAGAGGAGAAGGTTGACGAATGCCGCGGCAGACTGAACGGATGCAGGAGGCGGAGTCTGAAAAAAGGGAGATTCTCCAAGCGCGTTGGCGGTCGCCTGGTCAGATAAATATCCCAACGCAGACATCTTCTGAATCGTTTCACGTCCGCGCTCAAGGGCGATCTGCGGCGCATCGAACGGATTCAAACTCGGCGAATCGCTCACCGCCGCGAGGATGGCAGACTCGGCTGTGGTTAGTTGTGTTGCAGATTTTCCAAAATACAATTGCGCCGCTCCTTCGGCACCGAAAGCATAGCGGCCAAAATGCGTCGAGTTGAGATGCCATTCAAGGATCTGCGTACGGCCAAAGCGCGCGGTGGCTTGCGCGGCGAGGATACGTTCGCGCAGCGCACGTCGGAGCGAGGGAGGCTCGTTGAAGAGGAGAAGTTCATAGACAAGTTTTTGCGCGAGGGTTGGGTGTAATTCGTAATTGGTAATTGTATCGAGTGTATAGCCCGCGTGATCGAAAAAGTTTGGGTCGGAGGTTGCGATGATAGCGTCAGCCAATGATTTCGGCAGGTATTGAGGGTTTGTATCGCTAAGGGGAATGTATCTGCGCGGGGATTCGTTTGGTGCAAAGGTAAACAAAACATGATCGCCTGTGCGGTCATAAATCCTGGTTGGTTGGAGGAGTAGTCCATCGGGAGGATTAAGGAGGATTGCGAGGGTTTGGATGGAGGGCAGATCGCGCGTCAGGTTGACATACGCGAACGCGGCTGAGATGAGGAGCGCGGCGATGAAAAGCGAAAAGATCATCCCCGCACTGAGGAAAGAGTTACGCACACGCGCTTCACGCGTGTGTCGTTTTGCCAGCCGTCTTTCACGCCGCGCGCGCAGGATGGGAATGGTGGATGGCATAAGGCAAGTATACAGGGAGATGGGGAAACAGGGAAACACAGGAAAAAAAACAGTACTGGCCGCAATCGAAAAAAATTCACCCCGTGATCAGATCCCCCAACCATTCCATCAACCCGCCCGATTCATTTTCGTGTAAATCGCTTCTTACTTCGCCGTTCATCCCATTGATCAACACCAGATGCTCGCGCCCATCAAATGGAAGTACTGTCATCCACACGGGGAGGAGAGTTAAGCGGAACGATTCAACAACCATGTTTGCAGAAGATGCTGAAACCAATTTTACGGGATTAATCAGCGTGGGTAAATCGCTTTTGTAACGTGCCAAGCCTTGCGCGCGGGCGTCGAGCGAGGCTTCTGCCATGGGGATATCGTATACCTCGGCGGGCCAGTTCGCAAGATAACCCGGCTCATAAGCTTTGACGGCACGCAACTCAAACGTGGGAATCAATTTGAGGAACACAGCAGAAAGTTTTCGCGCGGCAGGAATCGGCAGATCGTTGATCTGTACTGAGTACGAATCGGAGATCCGTCTAACGCGCGCCTCGCCCAGCCGCTGACTGAAAGCATCGTTATCACTCTCGTATACCTCGCCTGTGTAATCGATTTCCCCGCCAAGGTCGAACGTCCATAGCGGAAGATAAACTCCACGCGGGAGTTCCACTTTCTTTTGAGGTTGAATCTTGTTCCCCTCCACCCATTCGACCAAATGCCTGACGGCTCGTTTCTGGTCGAACTGATGCGGGATGATGCCATCCGGCGCAAGCAGTTGCTCCTCCGATTCCCAATTTACCACATGCGGCGAACCGCAATATACGCAGGTTGTTGAAATCTGGTTTGGCGGCAAAATAAATTCGCACCCGCATCCCTCACAGTGAAAGACCTGCTGATCGAGCGGCTTGCCATGTCCGCGCGCGGTTGCCATGGCAATGATAAAATCTTTTTCATCGGCAGTGCCCGGCAGTGCAGTGAACTTCTGGTTGCGTGAGCAATATTCACAAACCAACGACTGACCGTCTGGAGAAAATATCATCCGCCCGCCACATTTAGGACATATGAACCGTTGTGCATCCGCCGCGCGCAAACCTTCCGGCGGAAGCGGCAAATGATCGGGGTCAACGATCTCATCCGCCTTGAGTTTGCCATCGAGGATCGCCAATGCACGCCGCGCCCGCGCGTGTTGCAAGTCATGTGAAAGACAATTTTCCAACGCCTTGCGTTTCTCCACCTTGTCTTCCACCAACTGGCTCATCCAGAACCATGCCTCGGCAAGCACATCGTGATCGTTGCTCATGTACAAGGCGCGATCCAAATAGCGAAGCGCGGCGTCCTTGTGCCTTGCCTTCGCCTCGATGATCCCGCTTTTTAGAAGTTCCCGTCCATAGTCGCTGAACATAAATTATTCCTATTTAGGCGGAGCATGCTCCGCCCCTCCAAGGTCATTTTCTCACAATGGCATCTGTCATCTTCGCCACGCGCACCATCTCTTTTACATCGTGCACGCGCAGAATATCCGCGCCGCGTGCGATACCGACCGCCACCGTTGCCGCCGTCCCTTCGACGCGCTGGTCAGCGGGCAGGTCAAGTGTAAAGCCGATGAACGATTTTCGGGATGTCCCCAAGAGTACGGGATACCCCAGCGCGCGGATCTCGTCCAGCCTGTTGATCAGTTCCAGATTTTGCTCACGCGTCTTTCCGAAGCCGATGCCGGGGTCCAAAATGAGACGCGTTTCTTCCACCCCAGCCTTGACCGCGATATCCACGCTTGCAAGAAGCTCGCGCTTTACATCATCGATTAAATTTTCATATTCCGCGCCGGTGTATGCGTTGCCCAACCGTTCACGGACTTCCACGCTTGCGGGGTTGCTTCGGTTGTGCATCAAAATCACAGGGGCATGAAAGGCTGAGGCAACTGAAGCCAGTTGAGGGTCAGCACGAAGCGCCCACACATCGTTGAGGGTGTGCGCGCCGGCTTTGAATCCCGCCTCTGCCACTTTCGCTTTGGAGGTGTCAATCGAAATAATCGCTTCGGGGAAATTTTTGTGAATTCCCTGAATGACGGGAACGACACGTTCGATCTCCTCCTCCGCTGTAACAGGCTGTGAGCCGGGTCGCGTGGATTCGCCGCCGATATCGAGGATGTCCGCGCCGTTTTCGAGGAAGTATTTGGCTTGTTGGAGCGCACGATCTTCTCCCTCACCCCAACCCTCTCCCGAAGAGAGACGGGGATTCATCAGCCCGTCGCCTGAAAATGAATCAGGTGTGACGTTAAGGATGCCCATGATGTACGTGCGGCTTCCCCATTTAAATTCATGGTTTCCAATTTGGAGGGATTGGGATTTCACAAGAATGAACTGACGCAGAGACACGGAGAAAAATTTAATCTCTGGGTCTCCGCGTCTCTGTGGCAAAACTACGGGATCTGATCGAGCGGGCGGGCGAGCCACGCTTCGGCTTCGTTGATATCGGTGAAGATCTTCATCGCGGAGGCAGTGCCAGCCAGTGCAAGCGCGGCAACTTCACGGACGGCATTTGCCACATTCTCATCGGCGACCACTACCGCCACACGGATGTTACGCGCGGAGGGATCGCTATTTGCCTCCACTGCGGCGCGGATGGCTTTTTCGGGAATCTCTTTTACGGCGCGCAGGTCATACAAATTGCGCGTACGCCCCGAGAGACCCAGCAGATGGTCCATGGCGAACGCACGCCAATCGTTGAGCGTGGCATCGGAGAGATCGGTAAAGGTGAGGGTCATGCCGCCGTCGCCGCGACGGACAACAGAGAGACCAACACCGGCTTTGGGAGTCCAGTTGAGGGGTTTGATTTCGGTCATGGGATGTGCCTCCGAAAGTGATTATATCGTACGTGCCCTATTAACCGCGAAGCACGCCAAGTGCGCGAAGATTTAAAAGTTCTTTCTTAACGTTCTTTGCGGCTCAATTTCTCCAACAGACTCAAAATGTACTTCGCTGTTCGCTTGCCAGACGTTCCATCTGTAAATGTGATTTCATCTTCGACAAACCTGCGGCGTTCGACAGAATCGACGGTCCGGTCTTTCAAATACAGATTCAATGCATCACGCAATTCGTTTTCGTCCTGGGCTACTCGTCCCGCTTTTGCTTCGCGGAAGCGTTTATGCGTGGGCCAGTCGCCAATCCTCTTGAGGGAGAGCGAAAATTTCTTCGGGTGATTCCAGCCATTCGGAGCATCGATCGTCGCTGCGATCATGGGGGTATCGTGAACGGCGGTTTCAACTAACATGGTTGAGTAAACAGTCACCACCACATCCGAATACGCCATCATGGAGGATTTCTCATCCATGTCTTCGCCGCCGTAGTAGCCGAGTGATCCGCCCAATGCCACAGGCTGGACGACATGCACGTTGGGATATTTCTTCTCCAACTCAAAAACTTGCGCACGTTCATCCGCAAAGATCTTCGGCTTGTCTTGAAAATGACTCGGATGCAAACGGATCAACAACTGCGAAGGCTCCGCCAGTGAATCAGATGAGACCAATTTCGCTAAGGCTTCAATGTTCGGGAAGTTCGGCGCAAAGTGGACAAAACTGCTGGCGTACGAGATCAGCTTGCGATTGGGGTCAAGCCCGTGCAGCTTGAAATATTCGTCGCGCGGCATGAGCCACTGCTTGCGGAAATATCCGTCATAGGAGGGGATGCCGCCCACGTGCACATGCTCGGGATTCCAATCCGAGCCTTTGACGAGCTCCTCTTTTTGCAATTCAGACCAACAGGTCGCCCACTGTACGTCTGCACCTGAGACGTTGTATGACGATGAATTGTCCCAGCCGACGATGACGGTCATGTTCGGGATTCCGCGTCGGGCGGATTCACGCAGGAGGTAACGGTCCATGCGCCAGCCAGGAGTCGAAGCGATGACCATGTCGGGTTGGTATTTGTCAAAGAGGTCAGTATACAGCCCGGGGGTAGGCGTGAAGCGGTTCTGCATCCGAATCAAAAGTTTGCGGGCGAAAGAAAAATTCCGCAGGAGAAAAATCATCTTCACGGCAGGAATCCAAATGCCCAAACGGAATTTCCAGCCGTTCTCCGCCCAGACTTCCCAGATGTGG
>Ga0073934_10010128_pt1 | contig 11802 bp, 15 predicted proteins | sample LarsenN4metaG_FD_76834 | JGI IMG/M metagenome (GOLD analysis project Ga0073934, IMG submission 76834) | Hot spring sediment bacterial and archeal communities from British Columbia, Canada, to study Microbial Dark Matter (Phase II) - Larsen... ... | reverse complement strand
GTCTCGAGTTGTCGCGGGATCGACTTCAGGGTGCGGATGTTCGCCGTGATGTCCTCACCGATCCGGCCGTCCCCACGGGTCGCTGCCACCGTGAGGACGCCGTCCTCGTACGTCAAGGCGCAGGCGACGCCGTCGATCTTGAGCTCGCAGACGAACGTGGGGGTCGCGCCGGCGAGTCCACGGTCGACCCGAGCGCCCCAGGCCCGGAGCTCGTCTTCGGAGAACGCGTTGTCCAACGAGAGCATCCGCGCCCGATGCTCGACCGGAGCGAACAGGTCCATCGGCGCGGCGCCCACCCGCTGGGTCGGGCTGTCGGGCGTGACCAGCTCTGGGAACGCCTCCTCGAGCGCCGCGAGCTCCCGCATGAGCTCGTCGTACTCGGCGTCGGAGACGACCGGCTCGTCGAGCACGTGGTAACGGTACGCGTGGTAGTTGAGCTGCTCTCGCAGCTCCTCGACCCGCAGCTTGGCCCGCGCTCGCTCCCGCTCTCCCGCCATCTACGCCGCGATCTCCACGCTGCCGGCCAGGCCGATCCGATCGCCCTGCACGACGACACCACCGCGGACGCCGGGGACCTTCCGCAGGTACATGAGCGCCAGCCGGAGCCCATCGGGCTTGGGGACGATGGCCTGGACCCCCGCGGCGGCGGCGTCGGCGAGCATGCAGGACTCTGCGACCACGGCCATCCCGTCGATCGGCACCCGACCCTGTCCGAGGACCGTGGCGACACCGACCCCCGTCTTGCTCGGCTGGACGACCACCGCGATGCCGCCGCCGTCGGGTCGGGTGTGGATCGTCAGCTTCTGACGCTTGCGCGCCAGGATGAAGAAGTCCCCGCCGCAGCTGACGGTCACCTCGGAGAGATCGCGAGCGAGGAACCGACCCACGTGGTCCGTCAGCGCGCCGCGGAGGGAGAACATGGGGCCGACACCCGCTCGGCCCGACGCGGTGATGATCTCCCTGACGATCTCGGGCGCGTCCTCCGGCAGCTCGATCGGCCGCTTGCTCGAACGGATGGCCGGGTTCCGGATCGTGTACGCGTGCAGCTGCTCCCAGAACGACAGGGCGGCGGCGCGCGACTCCTCGGTCAGCTCGGAGGCGGCGCTGATGTGCACCACCATGTCCTGCACCTGGATGTCGAAGGTGCGGGGCTTCCTCCTGAGGAGCTTCACCTGGGGGCGACCTTTCGACGGACCCGAACGCCGATGATAGCGAGCGCCGCCGACGCCCCCACGGCCCGTGAGGGCGGCGAGCGGGCGATCAGCGGATCGACCTCACGATCCGCCCGCCGCCCAGCAGCTCCTCGCCCTGATACACGACCACGCTCTGTCCCGGCGCGACGCCGCGCTGGGGGACCGCGAACCCCACCTGGAGCACGTCACCCGAGGCCTCCAGCACGGCCGGGACATCCTCGCCCCGGTACCGGATCCGCACCTGCGCCTCGAAGGGTCCTCGCGCCGGGGGCCCACCGGCGACCCACGACACGCGGTCGGCGACGAGCCCTCGCCGCTGGAGCATCTCACCGGGGCCGACGACCACGCGGTCCGTCCGGGGGTCGACCTCCAGCACGTACAGGGGGCGCGGGCCGGAGACCCCCAGCCCGCGTCGCTGGCCGACGGTGAACGTGGCCGCCCCGCCGTGGCGCGCCAGGACACGACCCTCCGTGTCGACCACCTCGCCCTCGCGCACGAGGTCAGGGGCGACCATCCGCAGGAACGTGCCGGCGTCGCCGCTCGGAGCGAAGCAGAGCTCCTGCGAGTCCGGCTTGCGCGCGACCGGCAGGCCGAGCCTCGCAGCGATCGCACGCGTCTCGGCCTTCGTGAGGATCCCGATCGGGAACAGCGAGCGCGCGAGCTCGCGCTGGCCGAGCATGTGGAGCATGTACGACTGATCCTTCGCGTGGTCGACGCCCTTGCGCAGGCGCCACGCCCCGTCGGCCCCGCGCTCCGTGCGCACGTAGTGACCGGTCGCCACGAAGTCGATCTCGAGCTCGTCGGCGCGGCGCAGGAAGGCCCCGAACTTGATCTCGCCGTTGCACCGCGCGCACGGGTTGGGCGTCCGGCCGGCCTCGTGCTCGGCCACGTAGTCATCGATCACGGCGCGATCGAACTCGAGCGTCATGTCGGCCACCTCGAACGGGATCCCGGCGAGGCGGGCCACGGCCTCGGCGTCGGCCCGCGCCGCCGGCCCGCAGCAGCCGTGCTCCACACCGTCCAGGTGGACGAGCCGCATGTGGGAGCCGAGCACCTCATACCCCTGCTCGTGCAGCAGGCACGCGGCGACCGAGGAGTCCACGCCTCCCGACATCGCCACCAGCACGGAGCCCTTCGTACCCACGGCCTCCGATGGTACGACCGGGCCGAGCACCGCCGGGTATCCTGCCCGCAGCCCTCGACCGGAGGCGGTGCGGATGAACGTCGTGGTCCTGGTGAAGTACGTGCCCGACCCCGTGGGCACGCCCACGCTCGGCGAGGACCTCCTGCTGGTCCGAGAGGGGACCGACGGGACCCTCGACCCCGGGGACGAGCACGCGGTCGAGGCCGGCCTCCAGACGATCGAGACGCATGGGGGCGAGCTCACGCTGGTCTCGATGGGCCCGGAGGTTGCGATGACGGCGATCCGGAAGGGCCTGTCCATGGGTGCTGACCGAGGCGTGCTCGTGAGCGACCCGGCGCTCCGCGGCGCCGACACCCTGGCCACGGCGAGGGTCCTCGCCGCGGCGATCGCCCGTCAGCCCTTCGACCTCGTGCTCTCCGGTGTCGAGTCCACCGACGGGTACACCGGGACGCTGCCCATGACGGTCGCGGAGCTCCTGGGAGTGCCGAGCCTCACGTTCGCGCGGCGGATCGACCTCGGCGAGGGCATGGTCCGGATCGAGCGTCAGACCGACCTCGGGTACGACGTCCTCGAGTCCCCGCTCCCGGCCCTGGTCACCGTGACCGGCGCGGCGAACGAGCCGCGGTACGCCACGCTCAAGGGGATCATGTCCGCCAAGTCCAAGCCCGTCGAGCAGCTCGGCCTCGGCGATCTCGGCCTGACGGCTGCCGACGTGGCGGCCTCGCAGCGCGTCCTCTCCGTGACCGAGGCGCCCGCTCGGGGACAGGGAGAGGTGATCGAGGGCGAGGACGCGGTCGCGCGCGTCGCCGACCTCCTGAGCGACTCCAAGGTGATCTGAGGTGGGCGCGGTGTGGGTCTACGCGGAGATCGGCCCAGACGGTCCGGCGACGTCAGCGCTCGAGCTCCTCGCCAAGGCCAGGACGCTCGCCGACACCGTCGCGGCGGTCGCCCTCGGCCCCGGCGCGACGCGGGCGGCGGAGACGCTGGGCGCCCACGGAGCCGTGACGGTCTTCGCGTCCGACGACCCGATCTACCAGGAGGCGGTCGCCCTGCCCGCCGCCCACGCCCTGGCCGAGCTGGCGGCACGCCACGTCCCGGACATGATCTTGTTCCCCACCTCCCACGAGGCCCGGGACGTCGCCGGACGGCTCCAAGCCAAGACCGGAGCGACGCTGATGGGCAACGCGACGGATGTCCCCGCGCTCGACCGGGCGGTGACGCAGATCTTCGGGGACACCCGCATCGTCGAGGTGGCGCTCGAGGGCCCGAAGCCCTCGATCGTCCTCGTGAGGCCCAAGGCGTTCGTTCCCGAGCCCACCGGTGGAGCCGCAGAGGTCATCCCGGTGGACGTTCAGATCTCCGACGAGCTTCGCGTCGTCCGCCGGGTCGAGCGGCACGCGGAGACCGCCTCCGGTCCCAAGCTCGAGGACGCGAAGGTCGTGGTCTCCGGAGGTCGCGGCCTCCAGGACCCGGCGAACTTCCGGCTGCTCGACCTGCTGGCCGGGGCGATCGGCGGTGCTGCGGTCGGCGCGACCCGGGCCGTGGTGGACGCCGGGTGGGTGCCGTACAGCCAGCAGATCGGCCAGACGGGCAAGACCGTCAAGCCCGACGTCTACATCGCGGTCGGCATCAGCGGGGCGACCCAGCACGTGGTCGGGATGAGAGGCGCCAGACGGATCGTCGCCGTCAACAAGGATCCGCTCGCGCCGATCTTCGGGTTGGCGGACATCGGCGTGGTCGCGGACGCCCTCGAGTTCGTCCCGAAGCTCGTCGAGGAGATCGAGCGGCGCAAGGGAGCTTCGTAACGGGACGGTGCGGACGGACCGTGGGCCGCGGGAGGCCCCGATGATCGCGGCTCGCTTCGACGACCTCACCCCGACGGCCGAACGCGCCTTCACGCTCGAGGAGCCGACGGCCGTGCTCGAGGCCCACCGCCCCGACGAGGTCGTTCCGGTGCTCGATGCGGCCGAGCGCGCCAGCCGGGGTGGAGGCTGGGTCGCAGGGTTCGTGGCGTACGAGGCCGCGCCAGGGCTCGATGCGGCGCTGGCGGTCCGAGCTCGTGCCGACGACGGGCCGGCCATCGACCTCCCGCTCGCCTGGTTCGGGGTGTTCGACCAGCGCAGGCCGGCCCCGGCGCTGGACCCGCCGCCGAGCGCACCCGCGTTGCCTGGCCCCTGGTCCCCATCCGTCTCGCGCGAGCGCTACGACGCGGCGATCGAGGCGATCAGGGCGTCGATCGCCGCCGGCGAGACCTACCAGGTCAACCACACCTTCCGCCTGCGCACGCGGATCGCTGCCGACGATCGGGAGCTCTACCGACACCTCTGCCTGGCCCAGCGCGGCGGGTACGCCGCCTACCTGGACACGGGTCGCCATCGCGTGCTCTCGGCCTCGCCCGAGCTCTTCTTCCGGATCGACGGGGAGCGGATCCTCACCCGACCGATGAAGGGCACCGCGCCGCGGGGCCGCTGGCTGGAGGAGGACCTGGAGGTCGCACGCCGGCTCCGCGCCTCGGAGAAGGACCGGGCCGAGAACGCGATGATCGTGGACCTGCTGCGCAACGACCTGGGACGGATCTGCACCCCCGGCGGCGTGGAGTGGAGCGACCTGTTCAGGACCGAGCGCTACGAGACGGTGTGGCAGCTGACCTCGGCGATCTCGGGCACGCTGCGGCCCGGGACCGGTCTGGCCGATGTCTTCCGTGCGCTGTTCCCCAGCGGATCGGTGACGGGAGCGCCCAAGGTCTCGACGATGGCGATCATCGCCGAGCTGGAGGACGCTCCCCGAGGTGTGTACTGCGGAGCGGTGGGTTACCTCGCCCCGCCGGGGAGCGGCGGGCCCCGCGCGACGTTCAACGTGGCGATCCGCACCGTCGTCGTCGACGTGGCCTCGGGTCTGGCCGAGTACGGCGTGGGGGGAGGCGTGACGTTCGACTCGTCGGCATCGGCCGAGCACGAGGAGGCGTTCGCCAAGGCGCGGGTGCTGACGGTGGCGCGCCCGGCCTTCGCCCTGTTCGAGACGCTCCGATGGTCGCCGACCGACGGGTTCCGTCACCTGCAGGAGCATCTGGCCCGGATGCGGTCCTCGGCGACCTACTTCGGCTTCGCCTTCGACCGGGACGCCGCGGCCCGGGTCCTCGGGTCCGCGGTCGGAGGGAGCATGGAGCTGCGCGTGCGTCTCACCCTGCAGCGCAGTGGGGAGCTCCAGGCCGAGAGCACGCCCCTCGAGCCGCCGGTGCAGGCTCCCGTCCGACTCGCCGTGGACGACGATCCGGTGGACCCCGCCGACGTCTGGCTCTTCCACAAGACGACGTGGCGGGAGCCCTACGAGCGCCGCCGGGCGAGGTGGCCCGACGTCGACGACGTGGTGCTCGTCAACCGGCTCGGCGAGGTGACCGAGACGACGGTGGCCAACCTCGCCGTGGCGCTCGGCGACACGTGGGTGACCCCGCCCCGCGGGGCCGGCCTGCTCGCGGGCACGTACCGCGACGTGCTCCTGCGGGAGGGACGCCTGCGCGAGCGCCCGATCACCGTTTCGGAGCTACGCTGCGCACGGGCGCTCGCCGTGGTGAGCTCTGTCCGAGGGTGGCGACCGGCGGTGTTGGCGTGAGCGGACGGGTGTCGACGGTGCACCTTGGCCAGTTCACCTGGGAGCACGCCAACGCGATCGCCGGCGAGCTGGAGCGGGCTGGGATCGTGTGGTGGTCCAAGCAGCCGGGCGTCATCAGCAGCGTCTGGGAGCACGGGGTCCGGCTGTTCGTGGACCGCGACCGGCTCGACGAAGCGCGGGCGATCGCCGCCCGGGTGCTCGAGGCCGGACCCGGTCCCTAGGCGCCTCAGGAGGTCGAAGGCTCCCCCTCGGGCCAGTCGAAGGGGCGCATCCGCTCCAGGTCGAGGGGACAGGCGCAGAGTGGACACCGAGGCGGCTCCTCGTAGACGAGGACCACGCGCTCGCAGAACGGGCACTCGGCTGCCGGCATCTCCGGGGCGCCGTCGATCCGGTTCGTCATCCTTGGGGGCCGCCGGTCGGGGGGAGCGGTCTCGTTCCTGTTGTCGGTGGCGGTGACACCCGGCTTGACCTGTCCCTTGGTCGTAAGCCGGAAGCCCTCCCGGGCGGGAGGGCTTCCTGTGGGGCTCGTGAGCTGAGGGGGGCTCAGGAGCTCACGCCGCCTGCATCTCCTTGCGGCTGCGGCGCTTGCCGCGCGCCACGTAGGTGTGCACGGGCTCGTGTTGCCAGCAGAACTGCCACTTGTTGTACATCGAGAGCTTGGTGCCGCACCCCTCGGCCGCGCACGTGCGGCCGGAGCCGTAGGTGCGGTTCGCGCGCGGGAGCTCGCGGACACGGGCACCGCGGTACATGGACTCCGAAGCCATGTCTACTCCTTGGTTCGACCGCCCCGCCCATCGCTGCGGGTCATCTCCTATTCGAACCATCGGATCGGCCGGTTCGTTCCCGGGCCCGGGCGATCGGCCCACTGCATGGGTTCGCAGAGGGACGGGGCTACTCACCCTCCATGCGCTCGAGCAGCGCGCCGGTCGGCGTGGTGAGCTGTACGATCCTCGGCGTGAACCCGAGCCCCTCCCAGAACGCCATCGCCCCCTGGTTGGGCGCGAACGTCTTGAGCTCGATCCACTCGATGCCTCGGGACCTGGCGAACCGGGCGGCCTCGTGCACCAGCAGGCGCCCCACGCCACGGCCCCGGTATCCGGCTCGGACCACGACGCCGGAGATCTCGAACGCCCGCTCGTCGGAGAACCGGGACGGCACGTGCGCCTCGCCGTAGGCCATCCCCACGACCTCCCCCTCGTCGTCCTCGGCCACCAGCACGGCCGCGTCGGGGTTGCCCATCTCCTCCCGATACTTCGCCCCGACCTCGTCGTAGAACCCGGGTCGAGGCGTGAACACCCGCCAGTCGGCCTGCATCCGGTCGAGCTCGTGGAACAGGGCGACGAGCGATGGCACGTCCTCGGGCGTCGCCCGCCGCACCCTCATGCGATGACCTCCATCCCCGCTACCGTCCCTCGAACCTGGGCTCCCGCTTGTCGAGGAAGGCTCGCATCCCCTCCTCCTGGTCCCGCGTGCCGAAGAGCGCGACGAACACCTCGTGCTCCACACGCAGCCCGCGCTCGCGCTCGAGCTCGACGGCCGCGCCCAGGGCTGCCTTGGCGGCGCCCAGCGCCCTGGTCGGGCCTGCCGCCCACCGCGCTGCCTCGGCCCGAGCCGCGGCGAACACCTCGGCGGCCGGAAGGACGCGGTCCACCAGCCCGATCGCCATCGCCTCCTCGGCCGCCACGTGACGTCCCGAGTAGATCAGCTCGCGGGCGCGTGCCAGGCCCACCAGGCGCGGGAGCCGCTGCGTCCCCCCGGCTCCCGGGATGATGCCGAGCCGGATCTCCGGCTGGCCGAGCCTGGCATCCTCGGCCGCGAACCGGAAGTCCGCCGCCATCGCCACCTCGCACCCGCCGCCGAGCGCGTAGCCGTTGATGGCTGCGACGACCGGCTTGGGGATCGCCTCCACGTCCCGACACGCCCGCTCGAGCGCGGAGACGTCCGGCTCGATCTCCGACGGCCCGTACGCCACCATGGCCTTGATGTCGGCCCCGGCCGCGAACATGCGCTCTCCTCCCCACAGGACCACCGCTCGGATCGTCTCGTCCTCGGCCACCGCCCGCGCCGCCTGCTGGAGCTCGAGCGCCACCGCCCGGGAGAGGGCGTTGGCCGGCGGCCGGTCCAGACGGATCGTTGCCACCGGTCCCTCGACCTCCACCCGCACGAACTCCCCACGCACGGCCCTATCTTTCCAGACCCGCAGCGTCGGCGGCGTCGACCGACCGCTGGCGCGCCCCGGAGCGGCCCCGCGCCTGGCCGCCTGTCGCGACGTCTTGCAGATGCAAACGGCTGTTAGGATGCCGACCGTGAGCGAGCGGATGGTGGATGACGTGATCGAGCTTCTGCGCCGGCGGGGCCTGCGCATGACCCCGCAACGTCGCGTCATCGTGGCCGAGATCATGCGGACCCAGGGTCACATCTCCCCGACCGCGCTCGCCCGCAAGGTCCAGGGCGACATGCCGGGGGTCAACGCCTCGACGATCTACCGGACCCTGTCGCTCCTCGAGGAGGCCGGGGTGCTCGCCCACGCGCACCTGGAGGGAGGGGCCGAGTACCACCGCGCCGAGGAAGCCGGTCACATCCACCTGACCTGCTCACGCTGCCACGCGGAGGACGACCTGTCGCTCGAGGACGCGGCGGCGATCCAACAGCTCATCGAGGAGCACCACGGGTTCCACCCCGACCTCACCCACTTCGCGATCAGCGGGCTGTGCTCGGAGTGCCGGCGAGCGGTCGCGGCCGGCTAGCCCCGGATCAACAGCCGAGGGCCTTGCGTGAGCTCGATGAGCGCGTGCTCGGCGATGGGACGGCCCATGCCATGCCCCGGGAGCGCATCGCCTCGGCCGGGTAGAAGCCGAACGGGAGCTCCAGTCGGTTCGACGCCATCAGGACCTCGTCCGACAGGATGTCCACCGTGGGGCCATCGGCGACGATCGCCCCTCGGTTCATCACCAGCGATCGCGGACAGAGCTCGAGGGCGTACGGGAGATCGTGGGTGACCATCAACATGGTGATGTCGAGCGAGCGGAGGATCTGCGCGAGCTCGCGGCGGCCGGCCGGGTCCAGGTTGGACGAGGGCTCGTCCAGGACCAAGATCTCCGGCTGCATCGCGAGGACGGTCGCCACGGCCACCCGGCGCCGCTGACCGAAGCTCAGGTGGTGCGGCGCACGATCGACGACGTCCTGCATCCCGACCGCCTCGAGCGCGCCCGTCACCCGCCGGTCCAGCTCGTCGCCGACCACGCCCATGTTGGCGGGCCCGAACGCCACATCCTCGCGCACGGTCGGCATGAACAGCTGGTCGTCCGGGTCCTGGAACACGATGCCGACCCTCCGGCGGATCTCCTTGAGATGCTCCTTGGTGACGGGGAGGCCGCCGACCGAGATCGATCCCCCCTGCGCCGTGAGGATGCCGTTCAGTTGCATCACCAGGGTGGTCTTGCCGGCACCGTTGGGTCCGAGGAGCGCCACCCGTTCGCCCCGTTCGATCGTCAGGTCGATCCCGAAGAGGGCCTGCGTGCCATCCGGGTAGGCGAACAGGAGCTCGTGCACCTCGAGTGCCGGGTCCGCGGTCATCGGGTCACCCACGCGACGGCCATCACCAGACCGGCCACGGCGGGAACCGCGAGGGCGGCCGCCCACGTCGTCGCCGTCGCCGGCGCCTCCGCGGATCGCGGCATCGAGCCCGTGTAGCCCCGCGACAGCATCGAGAGGTACACGCGCTCGCCGCGCTCGTAGCCACGGATGAACAGGGCGCCCGCCGACGCCGCCACCGCCCTCGCCTGCCAGATCCAGCGGGGGTCGTACCCGCGGGACTCCCGCGCGACCTTCATGCGCCGCATCTCGTCGGCGAGCACGTCGAAGTACCGGATCATGAACGACGAGATCGAGGTGAGGACCCGGGGCATGTGCAGGGCCTCGAACCCACGGAGGAACTCGGGCATCGTCGTCGTGGCCGCCACCACGATGCTGATCGCCACGCCGAGCGTGGCCTTCGCGAGGATGTTCCACGCCCCCCACAGACCCTCCACGGAGAGCGAGAGGCCGAGGACCTCGGTGCGCTCGCCCCCGCCGAAGAAGGGCAGCAGCACCGCGAACAGGACGAAGGGCACCTCGAACACCATGCGCCGCAGGACGAACCCGGCCGGGATCCGGGCGACGATCACGAGTGCCGCGACCATCCCTGCGTAGACGCCGAAGGCCCAGAACGCCTCCCGAGGGGTCGCCACGATCGCCAGCACGAGCAGGATCTGCGCCGCGAGCTTGCACTGCGGCGCCAGGGTGTGGATCGGGCTGTGGCCGTGGACGTAGAGCGCGTGCGTGTGGGCGCCGCTCATGGCGCCGTCTGCGGCTCCGCCGGTCCCTCCCGCCCCCGCCTGGACCGCACGGTCCGCAGGGCGCCGAACAGGATCATCCCGACCCCGAACGTGACCGCCACGCCGATGATGCCAGCGAGCCCGGTGGACAGACCTTCGTCCTCCACGCCCTCGACGCCGTAGTCGGCGAGCGGGCTGTCGGCCAGGGTGTGCTCCTCGGCGGTCGCGTCGAACCCCTCGTCGATCGAGACCTTCTCGAGCCCGTCCGGTGAGCTGCTCGCGTAGGGGCTCGCGAAGAACGCCAGCCCCAGCGCGACGATCAACCCGCCGATCACGAACAGCCACACGTTCCTGCGATCCATCGCTAGCCCCCCACCGCCGGCTGGGCGGGCCTGACCTCGAGCTCGGGTGTGAGATCGCGGGCGCCGTACACGAGGTCCGGTCGAACCGCCATGACCGCGCCGACCGTGAGGCCGGTGATGATCCCTTCCCCGATGCCGATCAATGCATGCACGCCCACCATCGCCGCGAACACGGCTCGCAGTGACACGTCACCGACGCCGCCGAGCGCGTACTCGACCCAGAAGCCGATCGAGGCGAGCACCACCGACACGCCGGCGGCGATCGCCGAGGCGAGCACCACCATGCTCTTGGTCTTCGGCAGGACCCCACGGATCGCGACGAACACCACGTAGCCGCCGAGCCCGCCGATCAGGGCCATGTTCACGATGTTGAGACCGAGGGCGGACAGACCGCCGTCGGCGAAGAACAGCGCCTGGATCAGCAGCACGAGGGCGACGCAGAGCGCCCCGAGCCACGGGCCGACCAGGACCGTGGCGAGGACGCCGCCGAGCAGGTGACCGCTGGTCCCCGCCGCCACGGGGAAGTTCAGCATCTGGACCGCGAACACGAAGGCCGCCACCAGCCCGGCCAGGGGCGCCTGCTTGTCCTCCATCGTGTCGGCCGCCTTCTTCATGCAGACACCGACGCCACCCACGGCGACCACGTTGGCGGCCATCGACACGCCCGTGCTGATGAACCCGTCGGGGATGTGCATCCGTTCTCCTCCCGGCCCGGTCAGCCGTCCAACTCAACTGCAACAATTTGCTCCTGCAATATACTGCAGGACCATGCCAACCTACCCGCACCCTCGAGATGCGTCAAGGGAGCCGGGACCTAGAACCGCGGCGTCTCCTCGTACCCACCGAAGACCTCCCGCAGAGCCTGCACGATCTCCCCTTCGGTGCAGCTCGCGCGGGCGCACTCGACCAACGGGGGTACCAGGTTCTCCTCGCCCCGGGCCGCATCCTGCAGCCGCCGGAGCGCCACCCGTGCACGCTCGGGATCGCGGCCTGCCCGCACCTCGCGGACCCGTCGGATCTGCTGATCCTCCACCTCCGGGGAGATCGCCAGGATCTCGATCCCGCCCTCATCGTCGTCCCCGACGAAGTCGGTCACGCCGACCTTGGCGAGCTCCCCGGCCTCGTAGCGCTGCTGCTCGCGCCAGGCGGACTCGGCGATCGCCTGCTGGAGCTCGCCG
>Ga0073934_10010127_pt1 | contig 11804 bp, 12 predicted proteins | sample LarsenN4metaG_FD_76834 | JGI IMG/M metagenome (GOLD analysis project Ga0073934, IMG submission 76834) | Hot spring sediment bacterial and archeal communities from British Columbia, Canada, to study Microbial Dark Matter (Phase II) - Larsen... ... | reverse complement strand
CTTAGAGATATTGATGCTGAATACTATGCTTTCATAGGTTTTATATCACCTAGGGGAATTGAAGAATTAGTTATCGATAGAATGAAGGAGATCCTGCATAAACTTGATGCCAAATCCGATATGAGTTTAATCAATACTGATGGATATGTAGATGAACATGGAATTGATTATAAGGTAGCGCTGGCAAAAGCATTGAAACCAGATCTAATTGTTTGTATTGGTAATTATGCAGAAAAGTTTGCTGGATTTGAAATTATTAATGTAAATGCCCCTAAAAGGATCACAAAGACACGTGTGGAGAGGGAAGAACGGAGGCTGACACAATATGTAAGATTTATCGGTAAAGGCGAACGAGTCGTTAAAATAGCACATGCGAATTTTGTATTCTTGAACACAACTTATGATCATAGTATATTCAAAGGCAATCTGGTGAAAATTGGTAATACCATACTCACAGTAGATAGCATGGGAGGCATGTTTATTGGTCTTGGGATTAGGGATACTGTAATGGGATTTGGAACGATAAGAAGGATAACAGAAGGGAAGATGGAAATTAATACCCAATATGAAGGCAAGGTCGATACTATAATGTTGAGTAGCATAAAACTCTCTCATAATATGGGAAGTGAGTACCGACTTCCCCTATCTATGGATAGAGGCAAAGGGTCTGAAGGGCTTGCCCTTTCTTAGTGCTATTGTTCTTGCCGATAACTTATCACGCATACCTCTCCTGTTGGTATCCATCGTATGCACTGCAGATGTACCATGCTCGTTAACCAATTCTATTATTATCTGGTTTCCAAATCTCTCGTATAATTTGCTAGCTATCTGGTTAGCCATCACACGATCCCCATAACCTACTCTAACTATCTTCTTTCTTGACTCTACACCATCCAAAAGTGCACTTATCAAATGGATGCTTTTTCGTACAGATGTTACTACTTGACTTTCTATCTCCTTCTGTAAATAGAATACTGCTATCCCTATTCTGCTACCCGGGTCGATACCTATAACCAGTTGGTCATCTTGATAGATTCCAGTAATACTACGCAGGATCTTAGCTTTTACCAAGGCAGGTTCCTCATCCAGCTCGCTATCAAGCAGCATATTCTTTTTTCCTACCAAGTTCATTTCTTGTTCTGTAGTAATTACTAGTGGAGAATTAATTGATGCGGCCTCTTCTGGAGAAACAGAATCAAATTGCAAACCCAATGATTTTAAAGCGTTTATAATTTTGTAATAAGGCTTTCCATAAACTGTAGCCACCAAAACCTTGGTTGGAAAGCTTTCCGTTCTCAGGGGCGTTTCATCAGACTGATTTCGATGCGGAAGGCTATTAAACTTTTGCAACTAATAGGGGTTGTTGCGTAATTCCGTGCTATGCCACGAGTTATCATGATTCCATGCTCGCCATACATAACTACACGCTCCGAATTGCCATAGAATACCATTTACTGCCTAAAAGATGAATTAGGCAACAACCCCCAACTAATACCCCAATAGATGTATGGAAGATTGAAATATTCTTCTCTATGCTTCATAGCATATGAAGCGATGCTCTTGCGGAAGGGATCTGAGACACACTGATGTTTGTACATTTGATGGTTGTAAAACGATCTATATCTGCGTAGGATGCAATAAAGAGATAGCATTGTGCTCATGCTCAAACCAATAAAAACTGTCAAATAATAGCCTTAAATTTGGGTTAGTAATGGTGATAGATTCGTAAATGGTCCAAAAAGATTCTTTACCCAGTAGAAAGGTTGTGGAGGGAACCGAAAGGGCTCCACATAGAGCAATGTACAAAGCTATGGGCCTTACTGATGAGGATCTTAGCAAACCAATGGTAGGTGTTTCGAATACTTGTAATGAAGCTACTCCCTGCAATATCCATCTTGGAAGACTGGCTGCAAATACCAAGGAAGGAGTTAGGGTTGCCGGAGGCACACCGAGAGAATTTACTACAATTGCAGTAAGCGATGGTATTGCGATGGGTCATGAAGGAATGAAGGCATCATTGATAAGTAGAGAAGTTATTGCTGATTCCATCGAATTAATGATGCGTGCTCACCAATATGATGGGCTTGTAGGTATTGCCGGTTGTGACAAGAGCTTGCCTGGAACAATGATGGCAATGGCGAGACTGAATCTACCCTCAGTTTTCGTTTATGGAGGGACTATTATGCCAGGAGTTTATGAGGGTAAGAACCTAACCATACAGGACGTGTTTGAAGCTGTTGGCGCTTATGATAGTGGGCAGCTCAATCTGGAACAGTTGAAGAATATTGAAAATTATGCATGTCCTGGAGCTGGTTCATGTGCTGGTATGTACACTGCCAATACCATGGCTTCAATAAGTGAAGCATTAGGAATTGCTCTCCCAGGAAGCGCTTCTCCTCCAGCCGAAGATCAAAGAAGAGCGGAAATGTGTTTTGAAACAGGTAGAGCTATGATGAATCTTCTAGAGAATAATATAAGACCCAGAGATATAATGACATTTGAGGCTTTTGAAAATGCCATTACAGTATTAAATGCTATTGGTGGATCTACCAATGCGGTCTTGCATTTGCTTGCGATAGCCAAGGAGGCTAGGGTGAAACTCGTGCTAAATGATTTCGAACCAATAAGAAAGAAGACCCCGCATATAGTGGACGTGAGGCCTGGAGGGTTCTATGTGATGCTTGACTTGGATAAAATTGGGGGAATTCCATTATTAATGAGCAAGCTTCTTTCAAAAGGATTACTACATGAAAACGTTATCACAGTAACTGGTAAAACTTTGAAAGAGAACCTTAGTGCTTTACACTTTAATGTTGATCCAAACCAGAAAGTGATAAAATCGTTTGATGCCCCCATTCACACAACTGGAACCTTGAAGATTCTTAGAGGCTCACTTGCACTAGGGGGTGCGGTGGTAAAAATAGCCTCTGTAAAGAATCTAAAGTTTGAAGGTAAAGCAAATGTGTTTAATCGTGAAGAAGATGCCTTCGATGCTATAGCGAAAGGTAAAGTTGTAGAGGGTGATGTAGTGGTTATACGATATGAAGGACCGAAAGGTGGTCCCGGCATGCGAGAGATGCTTGCGGTAACAGCAGCAATAGTAGGGCAGGGTCTTGGAGATAAGGTAGCATTAATCACGGATGGGAGGTTTTCTGGTGCCACTAGAGGGCTCATGGTAGGACATGTTGCACCTGAAGCAGCTGTTGGAGGACCGATAGGATTGTTGAAGAATGGTGATGTTATCAGTATTGATGCTGAGAAAGGCAAACTCGATGTAAAGCTTAGTAAGAAAGAGTTAGCAAAAAGGTTGAAGAAATGGAAACCTATGAAACCGAGATATACTTGGGGTGTGATGGCCAAGTATGCTTCTTTGGTAGGTTCAGCGTCCGAGGGTGCTGTAACTTATCCTCATCTGCTACTTAAATAATTTAATACTTACTTGCCGTGCAGTAAATCATGATAAAGAACAGAACAGAACTTTTGGGTCGTGGTAAATGTGTAAGAGCAAGGAAGTTACTTTTAGGGGCACTTGAAGCTTCATTGCTAGCAGCCGATCCAAAAAAGTTGGTAAAGAAGCATGTTAAATTTACACATAATATATTGCAGATAGCAGATAGATTCTATTCATTCGATGATTTTGACCATGTATACGTGATAGGAGCGGGAAAAGCATCTGGGTATATGGCAGAAGCATTGAACGAAGTGTTAAATGATAAAATAAACGATGGACTTGTCATTATCCCAGATTACTTCAAAACCGAATTGAAGACTGGGAATATAGAACTATGGTATGGAACACATCCAATTCCTAGTAGCAGGAATGCAAAGGGAACCAGAAAGATGCTGGATATTGTGAAGGACGCAACTACAAGGGACCTTATAATATGCCTAATTTCCGGAGGAGGTTCTGCCTTGATGGCGCTTCCTTACGAAGATATCACGATTACGCAAAAGAGGAAAGTAAGCAAAGAATTATTGCGGGCAGGAGCAACGATAGAAGAGATCAATGCTGTGCGAAAACACATTTCTTCCATCAAAGGAGGAAGGCTTGCAGAAATGCTCTCAAGATCCACTATAATCTCCTTAATAATTTCCGATGTGATTGGAGACAGGCTGGATGCTATTGCCTCGGGTCCAACAGCGCCTGATCCATCTACTTTTACTGATGCAATGGTGGTTCTAAAGAAATATAGATTATGGAAAGGGCTTGATAATGATGTAAGGAAGATAATAATGAGAGGGGTAGATGGAAAAATACCAGAAACGCCTAAACCTAATAGCAAAGTCTTCAAGAGGGTTCGAAACTTCATGATAGGAAATAACAGACTTGCGTGTATGGCCGCTTATGATTACCTAAAATCAAAAGGAGTAAGACCGGTTCTCCTTACCACTTTCATGCGAGGAGAAGCACGGGAAGTTGGTACAATCGTATCATCAATAGTTCGGCAGATTAGTAGAGGTGGTGTACTTGCCAAACCTGTATCGATAATTCTGGGTGGTGAAACTACGGTTACTGTAACAGGAAATGGTGTAGGAGGCAGAAACCAGGAACTAGTTCTTTCTGCAACCACTGGCATTTATGATGTTGGGAATACTGCCATCGCAGCAATAGGTACAGATGGTATAGATGGGAATTCTGATGCTGCTGGCGCTATTGCAGACTCTACTACTATTAAAAGAGCTCAAAAAATGAAAATGGTACCGGTTGAATTTTTAGCAAGAAATAATTCTAATATTTTTTTTAGAAAACTAGATGATCTAATTCTAACTGGTCCTACAGGAACTAATGTAAATGATATTGTTATTATAATATGCCTATAATTTCGCTTACTCTCTGATAGTGATGGTTGTCTGTGGTACTTTTGTGCTAATTGGTGTTGCACTTGCTACTCCATCCCATAGAAAGACCTGTACCGTAAATGTGCCAGTTGTTTCTGGTACCCATGATTGAGCTGCACTTAGTGATTCACTCGGTGGTAAGGTTCCACTCAACCATGAGAGTGATACAGTAATTCCATCGGCATCCTTAATTAATACGATATAGGCAAACTGTTGTTTTTGATCCAGATTGTTTCTAACATCAGCTTGAACTAGCACCTGTTGACCTGTAAAGACATCCTCCATAGGTTTACCTGCCTGATCTACAAGCAAAAGTCTTCCAACAACTGCCTTTCCTGTTGCTTTTACATCAAATTGTAATGAAGCAGTAGCAAGCCTATCTGCATAAGTTGCTTCCACTCTATATTTTCCCGGATTCACATTCTTACCCAACAATTCACCAGCTTCAATTGTGAACGTTCCATCATCATTAATTTCTTCTGCATTCACCGGTACAAACTTCCATAATGTATTGTTAACTCCGTAGATTTTAATTTCAATTTGTTCCAAAATACGTGGTGCGACCTTTCCTGTTATAGTCACCATGTCACCTAAATTATATGTAGTTTTATCTAGACTAATTGTTAAGGTGGGTTTCTCTTTTACTTCAAAAGATGTACTTGCTTTCAAACTCTTGTAAGTCGCCTCTGCAGTATGAGTTCCTACAACAGATGCTTGCGCCCCATCAAGTTTAAAGGAGAAAGAGTACAAGCCTCCCTGATCCAATGGAGTATTCCCGTTCTGGTATGTTTGTCCATTAGGATTCGTTACCGTTATAACTACATTTTCTCCTGCAGTGAAGGAACCAGTAACCCTACCGATCAATGTAGCTGTCATCCCAGCAGTATATGATCCTTTGAAAGGTTCGATAGTTAGAGGTGACTGCTCCTGTGCATAAACCTGAGTACTTGATGCAAGACTTGAGCCCAAGAGTGATGTGAGGAGAGAAATAGCTAGCAAAGTTCTCACAATATAGTGCATATCAGAGAGTTATATCCAACTATTATTTAAGCGCTCATATTTGCTTGGCTTTATCAATTGTTTTGATCTTTTTACAAAATGATAGATGAAAATCTGTCATCGAATCTGAGCATTTACATACGCTAGTAATATATGAGTGTCATCGAGTTATCATTTCACACCAGATATTTTTACTCCGTGCTCATACAACGTTTTATAGACTTCTGGAAGAGAATATACAAAGCCTACATGCACGCAATCATTTTTTTCGTCAAGCATACAGTAAAGCTCCCCTCCTTTGATCTGCACTTCGGCAATCCTGTTTTTTTTATTGTCCTTAACAACAACCCTGTTGTCATCAACATCTATCCTTTCCATCATAGGCGCATATTTGGCAAATATCTCATACTTCTGCATCAGTTCCTCCATCATACTCGTTAGATACCCAGAGAAACTTGTGATGCCTTTCATCTCCAGATCCTTCTTGCTCTTCTCGTAAACATCAAAAAACTTCTTGTATACATGCTCACTTACCGTTATTGATTTAAAACCACTTTTAGGCATAGTACGATCATGGTTCGGTACAACAACACAATATAAAAATTTTCTTATTCATTCACATGGAAGTAAGCTGGTGCTTAACTTAGATTGTTTTGAATGATTGTTTCCAGAAAACAAAGTTATAAATGCATAATCATTATCCCAGCAATACAACAAAAATGGGGTCGTGGGCTAGATTCATCGAACGGATAAACGTTATCTTGTTCATGAAGGTTAGCATGGTATGCTTCGAGCCTTGGGCGCTCGAGGTCGCCGGTTCAAATCCGGCCGACCCCACTAAACGTGTTTTATATTATGATGTTATTTTACTTGATATCAATTCGTAAAACAGATATAGTATGATTCTATTGTTGTTAAGATAACCTATATCAAATTACGCTAGAACCTCAATATTCTTCATTCTTGTTGGTGATAATGCTGTTGGATTGGCAAGGCTTTCCCATACGAATATTTCTATGGAATAGTTGCCTGTTGAAGAAGGAAGCCATGACTGTGCAACTTTAAGGGACTCATTTGGTGGTAATTCCGAGGTAATCCATGATAATGATACGGTAATTCCATCAGCATCCTTCACCTGTACTATGTAAGTAAATGGTTGTCTCTTGTTCTGTGCGTTTGTTACTACTGATTGTATAAGTAATTGTTCCCCTATCAATGCCTGTGAAACGTTCTCTCCAAACTGGTCAACCAGCGTTGGCTCCGTAATAGAAGTTCTCATCGTTGAAGATAATTGCTTGCCAAAAACGGCAGTAGCAACGATCGTTTTTGACTCGAGTGTGCTTATACCATCTGCCGATAGTGGAACTGGTGCCGGTAATGTATTATCGGTATAGGATAAACTTATAGTATCTCCATGTGATACTTGCAACCTATTGCCAGAGCTTACATCGTTCAGTGTGAACAATAAACTCTCCTCGAAGATACCATTATTCTTATCAGTCTCCCCCAATCTAATGGTAAGACCGTTACGATCAGTATCGGACCTTATCTTTACACTTACAACATCTGGTACATCCGGATTAGTACTTGCATCACGATCAGTGATCCTGAACTTTGCAATATCACCAAGATTGTAAGAGGATTTATCGAAGGAAGTTTTGGCTGTGTTGTATTCTATAAATGCTACTTGAGTTATTACATTCTCCGGATCTATCCTGTATGATATTGTAATACCATCATCTCTTCGCACTTGCATGTCCCCTAGATATTTGGAGGGATCTGGTGTTAGCTTGATATCATTCTGAAATACTCCTGTGTTTGTATCGGTCTCACGAAGAGAGATCTTTTCTGATCTCGCTAGCCCAGCGACAGTAACCTGCACGGTTTCTATCTTTTCACTGTTAATGTTAAGACTAGAATCGGTTAACGTTATAACCATTCTATCGAAGGCTGTGTATGTGGTTTTGTCTAATTTTAGAACAGGTGCTGCTCCAGCAAAATGAGGTAATTGTGTCACCAATATAGCAAATATGAATAAAATTATTATGTACCTAGATAGCATATCACTAACCTATTCTGCTTTTATAAATATGAGACATGGTCATAAAAAGTATGCATATTCATAAAGAAACAATATCAATTTTTCAGGCGTTCTAATTCCTGTATATGAACAATAATGATAATATGGTATGCGTTTGATGCTTGTTGCATTATTGAATTTCATATATTGAATATCAATGAATCGTTGGAGTTTTGTATGCATATAATTTATTTATATACCCCCAAAATGCTGGAAATATAGGGGAGAAAACAAGGCTCTGTTAAGTTGATGGCTCATAATTCTCCCTGTTAACTGTCGGCTCATGGCTGGCGTTCTGTATTAGTGTCAACCACCTATTCTTACCTTGGACTGTTATTCCACATGCTTCCGCCGGTGTCTTACCGTTCAATCCTTCGTGCTGTCGTATGTAGTTGTGGAATATCTGATACCCTGTTAGAATTGGCGTATCACTCTTCTTTAGACCCCTCATAACCTTCTCCCTATCCCTGATCTCGCCGTTCATGCGTTCCATCTTATTGTTATTCTTGTCTCCATGAATCCTTATCGTGCTTACATGCTCTGTCCGAGGCTTCTTCCACGTCCAGTATTCACGCATGTAGGCGAGATGGTAAGTGGGAAGCCCGTCAGTTATCAGAGTCATCGGCTTCTTGCCTGCTACCTGCCTAGCCTTCCTGAGCAAGCCCTGAGCATCGTGCTGGTGCTTCGTATCTGCCACTTCCTGAGCAATCCAGTATCTCGTCTCGTCGTCCATCATGGCAAAGAGGTATTTCTTGTCTCCCTTGACCTTTAGCCAGAGCTCGTCGGCTCGCCATACATCTGAGACTTGTGGAGTTATCTTGTCAAGGTATTTCTCCATCAGCCCCACGTATTTTTGAATCCACTTATACACGGCAACGTGGCTGACGTTGACGCCCTGCAATCTGAGGAATTTCTGTACGTTCCTGAGCGATTCGCCTGTGAAATAGAGCTGCATGGCGCTTGTAATAACTTCTGGTCTTGCCTTCATACCTTCAAATCCGATATTGATTACAAACCACTTTCCACAATCCTTACAGAAGAATCGCTGAATATCACCATATTTGTTATGTCGAATACCATGCTTTACTATCTTGCTTGAATTGCACGTTGGGCATGCGTGGATGTTGATAGGCTGTATAACTATCTGACTTGCTACTTCCTCCCTTATTGCAAGGCTGAATTCAACGGCATAGACATGCTTGCATCTAACTCCACGATAAACATGGTCTGGGCATGAACATATCCAGCCTAGTTCTGTCTGTAATACATTATATGCACCATTGCCAGATTGAGAATTAACCTTGTAATGTGTAGCATCAATTCGCTTAATCTGATTCTCTGACATTGCTATTTCCTTACCACGCATTTCACGCATGTTTGCTTGCATTTATGGCACCACAATCTATATGGTGCCATAGGTATAAAAACATTATGGTGCCATAATTTCATGGATCTTCGAACCAAAATAGTTGATTTTTTCCATGACAATGCATAATAAGTTGATTAAGAACATTCCTACCGATTAAGATGTAATCGCGTCTGCCACCGAAATAAACTTCAGCGTCTAGTGAGAATCCGTTGATCATAATCACAGCGAGATAGGTACGTTTGATTTCAACTGCTTCATTACCATACCGTATAGGAGTTTCACCACTAGGGATTAATGTTAATCTTTGAGTTAGCGTCTCTGGAACCCTAGTCAAATCTGCACCCGTGTCAACTTTTCCACGCTTAGCAATTACAACACTTGAAAAAGGATTTGCTATTTTTATGTCAAACATTAACGATGGGACTTCATATGATGTATCGTAGCTGTGTTGAATACTCATATAGATTCTGCTGATGGGTCTTCGTGTATAGTTTCTTCGAGTGCTATCTTACCAACATACATTGGTATGTATCCCTTCTTATCATACACCTTGCGTATCAATTGAAGTCTGTCATCCCCAATATCTACTATTTCTTCATTTACTATAGCAACATACTTACCAACATATTTTTCATCTTGTAACAATTTTACTTTAAGTCGATAAAACGCAGCCTTTTCCTTTTCAAATATTTCTTCAGATGTCAATGCTGGATCATTTTTGGACTGATGTGTACTAATCTCTGGTCGAGATGCGTGTAGAGCTCCTGTACAACACATAGTCTCATGGGTTGTCCAAAGTTGTCTTTCTGCGTGAACTAATTCTGATTTGAAGAATTGCGCATGTAGTCGGCTCCTATGAGAACATGCTAATGACTCTGCTACAGAACCTACAACTTTGCCTTTTTCGAACATTCTCATGTGGTCGCAGGAGACTCCACCGACAGAACCCTCTCCCTTTCTTGTCACTGTGTGCATGAACATGACTAACCATCCTCTGGCACGCAAGCTATCTTTCCTTCGAACTCTTGTTTAAGCGTTTTGGTATCCTTTACAGCAGTCTCATAAATTTCCTGCAATAGTTTAATAAGAATATTCAAATCATCCAAGCCACTGTGTAAAGTAAAGGTTTTCTTATCACCCCGCACAGTTATTAGTTCAAATTGGAGTCGCAAAATGGGTGCAAGCCCTAAAAAATTTCCCTTGTCGTCGACCAGAGATCTGTAATTAATTTCTGAATCCACCTCGCCAAAGTGAAGCTCTGGCGATACTTCAATACCTAACCAATACGATTTTCCTATCCCTATGATTGTTTGTTCATCAAGACTTCTTAGCATTGAAACGAGAAGAGAAACCTTATCTTTTTCGCACCCTATCTTCATAAGGTCGTCTTCAATAGATGCCAACTCTATATGATGACTCGTCATCATATGAACAACGAACTGAACGAAAGTTGCATATGCGTTCACAACATCAATTGGTGTATTAAGGGATTTTGCAGCATGGACAGTGGAAAAGGAATCACGCCTAATTTTCAATTCATCTAGTATAAACGAAATCTGGTTTTTGTTCAGGGAAAATGCGCGATTAACATCCCGAATGAATTTTTCTGGTTCTCTCGGCGGTATGATAGAAGTCGTGCGTTCTTCCTTTCCATGTTCTTTGGTCATCTGTTCTCTCCTTTCCCATCTTTCCTATCATGTTTTCTGCTTTTATGGGTCAATACAAGTCTACTGTCAACAATAGAAAGTTCGAGTTCTTCTCCCACTTTCCAACCCAATTCATGGATTTTATCTTCTGGTATGGTAACAACATGCTTATAATGTTCTTTATCCTTATACTTGTAAGCAAAACGTTTCTGTAACTTGACCATATTAGAATATCGTTATGGTGCCCTAATAAGTATTATGGTGCCATGTATGAGCCGACAGTTAACACGGACAAGTATGAGCCATCAACTTAACAGAACCTGAAATACATATACTTATTAGACTCTTCAAACGGTTGTGTGTACATGCAAACAAATACTGAAACAAGAACAGATAGAGACACTATATTCATAGGAAAGAAACCTCTTATGACATACGTAACCGCAGCTATTATGCAACTCACCTCAAACGCGGGTTCTATTACCATCAAAGCAAGAGGCATGAGCATTTCAACTGCAGTAAGCGTTGCACAGATAGTATGCAGGCAAATGGATGTGTTTAACATAGGTAAAGTAACAATAGGATCGGAGTCTCTTCAATCACAAGACGGCAGAACTAGGAATGTGTCAACGATAGAAATACAGGTTGCTAAGAAAGAGTAAGTAACCTTCCCGTATCTTTTATGAATCATATTATGTTTAATTTCTAATATACTGCAGTACAGACCTTTTTGCAATTTTAAACTTCATGTACGAGTTTACCTTTCTGAAGTAAATTCTACCAATCCGTAACAATAAGATCACCCTGCCTTATGCTATAAAGACATGCAGGTATACGATGAGCTTGAGTATTATCGAAAGCGTTGCTCCAT
>Ga0073934_10010126_pt1 | contig 11805 bp, 12 predicted proteins | sample LarsenN4metaG_FD_76834 | JGI IMG/M metagenome (GOLD analysis project Ga0073934, IMG submission 76834) | Hot spring sediment bacterial and archeal communities from British Columbia, Canada, to study Microbial Dark Matter (Phase II) - Larsen... ... | reverse complement strand
CGGCGCCGGCCGCCGCCCTCGCGGGGGCGTGTACCCTCGGACGACCGGATCCGGAGCGGCGGGACGTGGAGGTGAGCTGGTGAAGGTGCGGCCGGATCGAACGTCCTTCGAGGAGCTGTCCTCGAGCTGGCCGCTCGTCCCCGTCTGGACCGAGCTCCTCGCCGACGTCTCGACGCCGGTTGGCGTGTTCCCCACGCTCGCCGGCGATGGGCCGGGCATCCTGCTCGAGAGCGTGGAGCGCTCGGAGCGGTGGGGGCGCTTCTCGTTCGTGGCCGGGGACCCCGCCGGCGTGGTCGTCGTGGACGGCGACGGTCTGCGCGTCCGCGACGTCGCCCGCCCCCTGGGCGCCGAGCCGGTCTTGACGGGCGACCCGCGCGCCGACCTGCGCGCGCTCGCCGAGTCCCTCGCGGCCCCGCGCCTCCAGGGCCTTCCCTCGCTCACGGGGGGGCTGATGGGCTACCTCTCGTACGAGGCGGCGACGCTGCTGGACGGGCATCCGGCCCCGGCCGGCGCGACGCCCGGGCCGCCGATCGGGCTCCTCCTGGTGGACCGCGCGGTGGTGTTCGACCACTGGCGGCAGCGCCTGCTGCTCGTCGCCCACGTGCCGCGCGGTGCGTACGACGAGGGCGTGGCCGCGCTGGAGGACCTCGCGACCCGCCTGGCGACCCCGAGCGCCCCGCGGCCCGAGTCCCTCGGCGTCCCGCCGAGGCCCACGGACCGTACGGGTGAGCCGAACATGTCGGACGAGCGCTACCGGGAGATCGTCCGCACGATGAAGGAGCACATCGCGGCCGGCGACATCTACCAGGGCGTGCCGTCCCGTCGCGTCTCCTTCCCCGCGCCGAGCGGTGGGTTCCCGATCTACCGACAGCTGCGCGTGTCGAACCCGGCCCCGTACATGTTCTTCGTGCGGATGCTCGGCCTGGAGCTGGCGGGCTCCTCGCCCGAACCCCTCGTCCGCGTCGAGGGCCGGACGGTGACGACGCGCCCCATCGCGGGCACCCGGCCGCGGGGCGAGACCGAGCTGCGCGACCGCCTGTACGAGCACGAGCTGCTCGCCGACCCGAAGGAGCGGGCCGAGCACGCGATGCTGGTCGACCTCGCGCGCAACGACATCGGGCGCGTCTGCACCCCGGGGACGGTCAGGCCCACGGAGCTCATGGTCGTCGAACGCTTCTCCAAGGTGATGCACATCGTGAGCACCGTCGAGGGCGAGCTCGCGGAAGATCAGCACCCGCTCGACGCGCTCGCGGTCACCTTCCCGGCGGGCACCGTCACCGGGGCACCCAAGCGCCGGGCGATGGAGATCATCGCCGAGCACGAGCCGACCGCTCGAGGTCCGTACGCGGGCGCGGTCGGGTACTGCACCTTCGCGGGCGACCTGGACTTCTGCATCACGATCCGCACGGCGGTCGTCGCCGACCACACGGCGCACGTCCAGACGGGCGCGGGGGTCGTCGCCGACTCGGATCCCGAGGCGGAGCTCCAAGAGACCAAGAGCAAGGCGGCGGCGCTCATGCCCGCGGTGCTCGATGGGGGTTTCGACCGATGATCCTGGTCGTCGACCACTACGACTCGTTCACCTACAACCTGGTCCAGCTGGTCGAGAGCCTCGGCCATCCCACCGAGGTCGTGAAGAGCGACGCCGAACCCGCCCAGGCGCTCCTCGCCCTGGAGCCGGCCGCGGTCATCCTCTCTCCGGGCCCGGGACGGCCCGAGGACGCGGGGGTCTTCACCGACCTCCTCCACCTGCTGCCCGCCGAGGTGCCGGTGCTCGGCGTGTGCCTGGGTCACCAGGCGATGGGCCTGGTCGCCGGGGGGCGGGTCGAACGCGCCACCCCCGTGCACGGCAAGGCGAGCCTCGTGTACCACGAGGGCAAGGGCATCCTCGCCGGCCTGCCCAACCCCTTCGAGGCCGCCCGGTACCACTCCCTGGTCGTCCTGCGCGATGGATTGCCCGACGAGCTCGAGCTCACCGCCTGGAGCGAGGACGGGCTCGTGATGGCCACCCAGCACCGGACCTTGCCGCGTTTCGGGGTGCAGTTCCATCCGGAGTCGATCCTCACGCCCGACGGCCCGACGATCGTCCGCAACTTCCTCGCGCTCGCCCGCGCGTGACCTACCTGGCGGGCCCGGCGGCCTTCTCGGCGGCGACCCTGCGGGCTTCGATGAGGAGGGCGTCGACGAGCTCGGCCTCCGCCACCTTCGCGACGACCTCGCCGCGGCGGACGATGAAGCCGAGGCCGTTGCCGGCGGCGATGCCGACGTCCGCCTCGCGCGCCTCGCCGGGGCCGTTCACGACGCAGCCCATCACCGCGACGCGCATCGGCACCGTGAACCGCTCGCGCTCGATGGCCTCGTTCACCTTCCGCGTGAGCTCGAGCACGTTCACCTCGGCGCGGCCGCAGGAGGGGCACGCGACGAGGTCGAGCCCGCGCTCGCGGAGCCCGAGCGACTGGAGGATCCACGTGCCGACCTTGACCTCCTCGACGGGGTCGTCGGTGAGGCTCACCCGGATCGTGTCCCCGATGCCCTCGGCGAGCAGCGTCCCGATCCCGACGGCGCTCTTCACGGCCCCCATCGGCATCGGGCCGGCCTCGGTCACGCCGAGGTGCAGCGGGTAGTCGCAGGCCTCGGCGAGCTGACGGTAGGCCTCGATCATCACACCCGGGTTCGAGTGCTTCACGCTGATCTTGACGTCCGAGAACCCCTCGTCCTCGAGGATCCTGGCCTCGTTGAGCGCGCTCTCGACGAGCGCCTCGGGCGTCGGGGAGCCGTACCTCGCGAGCAGGTCTTTCTCGAGCGAGCCCGCGTTCACGCCGATCCGGATCGGGACACCCCGGGCCTTCGCCTCGCGCGCGATCAGCCGCACCTTGTCGTGATACTTGATGTTCCCGGGGTTGATCCGCAGGCCGTGGATCCCGGCCTCGAGCGCAGCCATGGCGTACTTCCACTGGAAGTGGATGTCGGCGACCACCGGGACCGTCGACTTCGCCGCGATCGCCGGGAGCGCCTCCGCGTCCTCCCAGTGGGGCACGGCGACCCGCACGATGTCCACGCCCGCCGCCACGAGGGATGCGATCTGCTGCAGCGTCGCGTCGATGTCGGCGGTCTTGGTCGTCGTCATCGACTGCACGCTGATCGGCGCGTCGCCGCCGATCGCGACGCCACCCAGCTCGATCCGTCGGCTCTTCCTCCGCTGCACGGGCATCCTGTTCCCAGGCTACCGGCTCACTCGCCGAACACGTGGAACAGGATCTGCCGATCCTTGGGCTCGTCCATCTCGAACAGGATCAACCGCTGCCAGCGGCCGAACGCCGGCTCACCCGCCGAGACGGGGATCGCGTGTGAGGTCGCCGAGAGCAGCATGGACTTCACGTGTGAGTGCCCGTTTCGCCGTTCGTGCGACTCCTCCAGGTTCTGCGTCCTTCGGTCGAGGTCGTCGTGCGCGTAGTAGGCGTCCTCGGGGACCAGGTGGCGCATCCGGTTGCGGAAGTCCTCCATGGCGCCCTCCTCCCACTCGTTGATCAGGAGGGCGCACGTCGTGTGGGCCGTGAACGCGACGGCCACCCCATCCGTGACGCCGGAATCCTTGATCGCGCGCTCGAGCTCCTCCGTCAGATCGACGAAGGCGTAGCGCTCCGGCGCGGCGACCTCGATCGTGGTGGTGACCGACTTCACGGATCCCTCCTTGTCTCGGTCGCGCCTGCGACCGGTAGCTCGAACGTGAACACGCTCCCCTCGCCCGGCTGGCTGTCGGCCCAGATCCGACCGCCGTGCGCCTCGACGACCGAGCGCGCGATGGCGAGCCCGATCCCGGTCCCGCCATCCTTCTGGGCCCGGCCCGGATCGGCCCGGTAGAAGCGCTCGAACAACCGCGGCAGGTGCTCGGGCGCGATCCCGGGGCCCGTGTCGGCGACGTGCACGTCGACCGAGCCGTTGCGGGGCTCCGCCGTGACCGTCACGTACCCGCCCTCAGGCGTGAACCGCACGGCGTTGTCGAGCAGGTTGAACAGCACCTGGTGGATGCGCTCCCGATCGGCGTAGACGGCCGGCAGGTCGCGGGGCACCGACCCTCGGAGCTCCACGCCGCGACCGGCCCGCGCGACCTCGATCTCCGAGAGCACCTGGGACACGAGCGGGGCCAGCGCCACCGCTTCGCGATGCAGGGGCACGTCGCCGGACTCCAGCCGCGACAGGTCCAGCAGCTGGTCCACCAGGCGCCCGAGCCGCTCGGATTGCGCGAGCATCACCTGCAGCGTCTCGGGGTCGGGCCGTTCGACGCCGTCGAGCAGGTTCTCCAGGTGCGCCCGCAGCGCGGAGATCGGGGTCTTCAGCTCATGGGAGACGTTCGCGACCAGATCCCGACGGAGGCGCTCGAGCTGGTCCAGCTCGGCGCTCATGCGGTTGAACGCCTGCGCGAGCTGCCCGACCTCGTCGCGCGAGGTCGTGTGGACCCGCTGCGAGTAGTCGCCCGTCTCCATCTTCCTGGCCGCCTGCGCCATGTCGCGGAGCGGCTGCGTCATCCCACGCGCCACCCATCGCGCGATCACCAGCGCGATCCCCGAGGCGAGCGCGCCGGCCAGCAGGACCTCCCACCAGTGCTCGCCGAGCGCGAACACGCCGAAGCCGAATCCGAGGATCAGGTAGGCGAGCAGGATCGTCAGACCGACGGCGAACACGATCACCGAGCCCAGCTTGGCTCGGATCGTCGGCAGCCGGTGGAGCAGGGTCACGGCTCGCCCTCGGCGCGGAACGCGTAGCCGACGCCGTGCACGGTGCGGATGAAGCGAGGCTCGACCCCGTCCTCGCCGAGCTTTCGACGGATCCGGGCCACGTGCGAGTCGACGACCCGGCCACCCGCGTAGTCCCGGTACCCCCAAACGCGATCCATCAGCTGCTCCCTCGTGAACACGACGCCCGGCTCGCGCGCCAGCGTGAGGAGGATCTCGAACTCGAGGGGCGTCAGGCCGAGCTCCCGGCCCTCGACCGTGGCCCGCCGGCGGCTCGGGTCGATCTGCAGCGCGCCGCGCGAGATCGGCTCGACCGTGGCCGGAGGCATCGAGGCGATGCGCTCCACCCTGCGCAGGATCGCGCGGACGCGCACGGCGAGCTCCCGGAGGCTGAAGGGCTTGGTGAGGTAGTCGTCCGCACCGACCGCGAATCCGGCGACCTTGTCCGCCTCCTCGGTCCGCGCGGTGAGCATCAGCACGGGGACCCATCGGTCCCGCTGGATGCGCTTGCAGACCTCGAGACCGTCCATGCCGGGCAGCATGAGGTCGAGCACCACGAGATCCGGGCTCTCGGCGTCGCAGACCCTGATGGCGTCGGGTCCGTCCCCGGCAACGAGCACCCGGTACCCCTCGCTCTCGAGCCTCGCACGGACGGCCTCGGCGATCGCCGCCTCGTCGTCCACGACCAGCACGGTTGGCGGGCTCACGCGCCTCATCGTAGCCGCGCGCCACGGTGACCCCGAGGGGGCGGTGTTGAGAAGTTGTGGCGGCGTCCCTACGGGGCCAGGGTGCCCGGCTTCACCAGGTCGAGGTAGATGATCGAGACGGTGAACACGATGAAGAAGGCCGCCACCGCGACGGACACGGGCACCACCTTGCGCATGTCGACCTGCCTGCCGCGGACCTTCTCGATCGCGAGGAGCGCCAGGTGGCCGCCGTCGAAGGGCGGCACCGGCAGCAGGTTCAGCAGCCCGATGAACACGTTCACCAACGCCAGGAGGTACAGGAGGTCGCCCACGTTGCGACCGGACGCGGTCTCTCCCGCCACCTGGCCGATCCCGACGACGCTCACGGGGTCGGTCGGCTCCCGAGGCGCGTCCGTGAACAGGAGCTCTGCCATGCGCCCGATGCCCTCGGGGCCGAAGATGCGCCCGATGTTCGTGACGGTCTGGACGCTCGCGTCCCACACGAGCCGGCCCCCGCCGACGATGGCCGCGATGGGCCCGACCGGCTCACGTGCCTGACCGAGCAGGACGCCGATCCGACCCACGGGCTCGCCCTCAACCGTCGCCAACACCGGAACCATGTCCACGGCGAAGGTGTCGCCGTCGCGCTCCACGAGGAACGTCACCTGCTCCCCAACGTGCTCGCGCGTGTACGTGACCATCTCCACGTCCGTGGGATCCTCCAGGCCGTCGATCGCGATGATGCGGTCGCCGACCCGCAGGTCGGCCTCGGCGGCCGGGGACACCACCCCACCCAGGGTGGGCGCGACCCCGGTGATCAGAGGGCTCCGCACATCCGGCTGCCCGACGAGGGCGAGCCACACCGCGAAGCACAGGTACGCCAGCACGAAGTGGGTGGCGGGGCCGGCGAAGATCACCAGCGCCCGCTGCCAGATCGGCTTGGCCCCGAAGGTCCGCGGCAGGTCCTCGGGCGCCGCGGGCTGGTACGGGTTCATGCCGGCGATCTTCACGTAGCCGCCCGCGGGGATCCATTTGAAGCCGTACTCCGTCTCACCGCGGCGCGTCGACCAGATCCGGGGACCGAACCCGACGAAGAACTCCTCGACCTTGATGCCGAATCGCTTCGCCGCGCCGAAGTGGGCGGCCTCGTGGATCACGATGACCACGATCAGCGCGACGAAGAAGCCGATGCCCCCGATGGTCCCCGCCATCAGCGCTCCCCGGTCACCGAGCCTCGATGATCTCGGCCGCCCGTCTGCGGGCCCACGCGTCTGCCCGCTCCAGGTTCACGACCGACACCACCGTCGAGGGCGTCTCGTGCTCGTCCACGACCGCCTGGACGACCTCGACGATCCGGGTGAGCGGGATCTTGCCCTCGAGGAAGGCCATGACCGCGACCTCGTTGGCCGCGCTCATGACCGCGGGGAAGGTCAGGCCGAGCTCGCCCACGCGGTAGGCCAGGTCGATCGCCGGGAACGCCTCGCGGTCGACGGGCTCGAACGTGAGCCTGCTGTCGGCGAGCGGGACCGGTGCGACGCCGGTCGGCAGGCGCTCCGGCCACCCGAGCGCGAGCTGGATCGGCAGCTTCATGTCGGGGACCGCCAGCTGAGCCGTCATGGAGCCGTCGCGGAACTCGGCCAGCGCGTGCACGATCCCCTCCGGGTGGATGACGACGTGGATCTGCGAGTAGTCCAGCCCGAACAGGTAGTGCGCCTCGATCACCTCGAGGCCCTTGTTCATCAAGGTGGCGGAGTCGATCGTGATCTTCGGACCCATCTGCCAGACGGGGTGGGCCAGGGCTTCCTTGACCGAGGCCTTCGCGAGCTCGGTCCGGGACCACCCGCGGAACGGACCGCCGGATCCGGTCAGGATCACGGCCTTCACGTCCTCGCGGCGCTCCCCTCGCAGGCACTGCGCGAGCGCCGCGTGCTCGGAATCGACCGGCACCAAGCGCTCGGGCTCGCCCTTGATCAGGTCCAGGACCAGCTCGCCGCCGACCACGAGGCTCTCCTTGTTGGCCAGGGCGAGGGTCTTGCCGGCCTGCAGCGCGGCCAGCGTCGGTGAGAGGCCGGCCGACCCGACCAGCGCGTTCAGCACGACGTCGGCGTCCGTGTCGCGCGCCAGCGTCTCGGCCGCCTCCGGACCCACGAGCATCTCCACCCCCCGGATCCCCGCGAGCCTCTCCTTCAGATCGGCCGCGGCGTCCTCGTCCGCGATCGCGACGTAGGGCGGCAGGAACTCGCGGATCTGGCCGACCAGCAGCTCCTGGTTCGTGCCGGCGGAGAGCCCGACCACCTTGAACCGGTCCGGGTTCCGCCGCACCACGTCCAGGGCCTGCGTGCCGACCGACCCGGTCGACCCGAGGATCACGAGCGTGCGCATCACAGAGAGATTACCCCGGCTTCCCCCGAAGTCACGCGTGGGTCGCTCGGCTCAGAGCAGGATCAGGCGCAGGTACAGGTACGCGGCCGGGGCGACGAAGAGCATCGCGTCGATCCGGTCGAGCACCCCCCCGTGCCCTGGCAGGATGCTGCCCATGTCCTTGATGCCGAGATCGCGCTTCACGATGGACTCGGCGAGGTCGCCGAGCGGCGCGAACAGCGCCACGACCACGGCGAGCCCCACGGCGCGCGGGATCGTGTCGAGCAGGTCGATGAACGGCGCCACCACGCCGACCGCCAGCGCGATCACCACGAGCGTGGCACCGATCGCGCCCTCCCACGACTTCTTGGGCGAGACGCTCGGCGCGAGCGGGCGACTGCCCCAGAAGTACCCCACCGCGAAGGCCGACGCGTCGTAGGCGATCGTGAGCCCCAGGATCGCGAGCGCGAGATCGGTGCCCTCCTCGAACGGCAGCACGGCCAGGATGTAGCCGCCGAACACCGGGATCCAGACGATCCCGAGGACGGTGAGGCCAACGTTGGACACCACGTTGCGGCGGTGCTGCGCGGGCACGGTCATGAACCACAGGAACGACGCGATCGTGCCGAGCACGGTGACCGCGAGCATCGCCGACTCGCCCCGGTAGTAGGCGGCCCCGAGGACGAGGGCCCCGCCCACCAGCCCGAGCGCCGTCGCCGGCTGGTAGTGGCGCTTCTGCAGGGCGAAGTAGAACTCGCCCTGGGCGATCAGGACCACGATGCTCGCGAGGATGGCGAACGGACCCGGCCCGATCGCGATAGCCCCCAGGGCGAGCGCCGCGAGCACGATGCCGGTGAGGAACGCGAGCTGCATGTTGCGCCCCGGGCCGCGCTCGGCCTCGGGGCCGACCTCGACCGTCGTCGGTTCCTGCCAGCTCGGGCCCCCGAGCGCCTCGGCACCGACGCGGACCGTGCGGACCGGGATCTCCGGCGCCTCCCCGGCCGGCGCCACCTCCTCCTCCGCGCCCAGGAGCTCCTCGATCCCCGCCTCGGGCTCCGTGTCGTACCCCGCCCCGGGGACCTCCTCGACCTCGGTCTCGACCTCGACCTCTTCCCGGACGGACTCAGCGAAGTGCTCGGCCGCGGCCTGGACGTCCTCGGGCGACGGCTCCTCCTCGATGGGCTCGGCCACGCCCGGCTCCTCCTCGCCGGCCGGGAGGTCGACGTACGCCGGAGGGACGCTGGTCGCCCGCTCGGCCTCGATCGCCTCCCCCACCTCGATGACGCCCTCGTCCTCCTCCGCGAAGAGGAACGCCTCGATGCTCTCCTCCGCCTCCTCGGCGACCCCGGGGACCGACCACGCCGGCTCCTCGGGCTCGGTCGGCTCGGGCTCGGTCGGCTCGGCGGGCTGGGTCGCGAACAGCTCCTCCGTCGCGGCCGGCCGCTCCTCCGGCAGAACCTCGCCTTCGACGGCCGCTCCCTCGTCGCTCCGGATGTCGGAGGTGGGCTCCGACGACCGCTGCTCGGCCGGCGGGGCTTCCGGCCCCTTCGTCTCGGGTGCCTCCGGCTCCGCCGTCTCGGGCCAATCGACGTCCTGGATGGGGGCGAAGAACTTGTCCAGGTCCTCGAACAGCTCCTCGTGCTCCTCGCGCCCCTCGTCGTCCTCGGCCACCTAGATCTCCTTGAGCTCCTGCTCCTTGTGCGCGATGACCTCGTCGATCATCACGACGTGCCTGTCGGTCAGCTTCTGGAGCTCCTTCTCCGACCGGACGAGGTCATCTTCCGAGATGGCGCCGTCGCGCTCAAGCCTCTCGAGCTCCTCCTTGGCGTGCCGGCGGATGTTGCGGACCGCCACGCGACCCTCCTCGCCGCGGTGGTGCACGACCTTGACGAGCTCCTTGCGGCGCTCCTCGGTGAGGGGCGGGAAGTTGAGACGGATCACCTGCCCGTCGTTGGAGGGGGTGATGCCGATGTCGCTCGCCTGGATCGCCTTCTCCATGGCGGCGATCGCGTTCTTGTCGAACGGCTGGATCACCAGCGTGCGGGGCTCGGGCACGGAGAACGAAGCCAGCTGCTGGATCGGCACCTGCGTGCCGTAGTAGTCCACGGACAGCCTGGACAGGAGCGCGGGCGTCGCACGCCCCGTCCGAACGCCGGCGAGCTCCTCCTTGAGGACGGAGACGGCCTTGTCCATCTTCTCGGAGGCCTCGGCGAGCGCCGTCTCGACCGTCATGCGACCCCCCCGTGGACCAGCGTGCCGATCGGCTCGCCGGATACCGCACGGCGGATGTTGCCGCTCTGCCGGAAGTCGAACACGATGATGGGCAGCTCGTTCTCCATGCACAGGGAGATCGCGGTCGCGTCCATCACCTGGTAACCCTCACGGAGCACGTCGAGGTACCGGATCGCCTCGAACCGCTCCGCCGAGGGGTCGACGTGCGGGTCGGCCGTGTAGACGCCGTCCACCTTCGTCCCCTTCAAGATCGCCTGCGCCGCGATCTCCAACGCCCGCTGGGCTGCCGTCGTGTCGGTGGAGAAGAACGGCGCGCCGATCCCCGCGGCGAAGATGACGATCCGCCCCTTCTCGAGGTGCCGCTTGGCCCGCAGCGGGATGTACGGCTCCGCGATCTGCGCCATGTGGATCGCCGTCTGGACGCGCGTGGGGACGTGGATCTTCTCCAGCGCGTCCTGCAACGCCAGCGCGTTCATGACCGTCGCGAGCATGCCCATGTAGTCGGCCCTCGCGCGCTCGATGCCCGGGGCCTGACGCCCGCGGAAGATGTTGCCGCCCCCGACGACCACCGCAGCCTGGACGCCGAGGTCGACGACGTCCGCGAGCTCGTGCGCGATGAGATGCGTGGCCTCGGTCGAGATGCCGTACCCGGTGTCGGCCGGTGCGAACGCATCGCCGGAGAGCTTGAGCAGGACCCGGTGGTACAGGGGCCGCGTGCCCCGCTCCTGCGTCGCCTCGCCGTCAGCCATCCGGGCCTAGCCTAGTCCAGTTCCTCACCCAGCTTGTACCGGGCGAACCGGCGCACGGCGACCTTCTCGCCAACCTTCGCGCCCAGCTCGTCCAGGAGCTGCTGGATCGTGCGGGAGTCGTCCTTCACGAACCGCTGATCGAGCAGGACCGTCTGCTCGTAGAAGGCCTCGAGCTTGCCCTCGACGATCTTGGGGATGACGTTCTCCGGCTTGCCGAGCTCGCGAGCCTGCGCCTCGAAGATCCGTCGTTCCCCCTCGAGCACCTCCGCGGGGATCTCCTCGCGGCGGACGTAGCGGGGAGCGGCGGGGCTCGCGATGTGCAGCGCCACGTCCTTGGCGAGCTGCCGGAAGTCGTCCGTGTTGGCGACGAAGTCCGTCTCGCAGTTCACCTCCACGAGCACGCCCACCGTGTGGTTGAAGTGGATGTAGGACTCGATCAGCCCCTGGTTCGCCTCACGCCCCGCGCGCTTGGCGGCGGAGGCGAGACCCCGCTGACGCAGCAGGTCCACGGCCTTGTCCAGGTCGCCGTCCGCCTCCTGCAGCGCCCGTTTGCAGTCCATCATCCCGGCCCCGGTCAGCTCCCGGAGCTCCTTGACCTGCCCTGCGCTGATGTCGGCCACCGCGGATCAGCCCTCCCCTCGATCGGCCTGGGGAGGCGCCTCGGCGGAGACCTGCGGCGCCGGCGTCGCGGCCGGAGCTGCGGGAGCCTCCGCCATCGCTTCGGGCTGCCGCGAGGGCTCGGTGACCGGCTCCGGCTCGATCTCGGGGCCCGTGGCGCGCGTCACCATCGCCTCGCGGCCCTCCTGACGGCCCTCGGCCAGGGCGTCGGCGATCAGCCGGGTCACGAGGGACACCGACCGGATCGCGTCGTCGTTGCCGGGGATCACGTAGTCGACCTCGTCGGGGTCGCAGTTGGTGTCCACGATCGCGATGACGGGGAGCCCGAGCTTGCGGGCCTCGTTGACCGCGATCTGCTCCTTCTTCGTGTCGATCACGAAGATCGCGTCCGGCAGACGCTCCAGCGACTGCATGCCGCCGAGGTTG
>Ga0073934_10010125_pt1 | contig 11805 bp, 11 predicted proteins | sample LarsenN4metaG_FD_76834 | JGI IMG/M metagenome (GOLD analysis project Ga0073934, IMG submission 76834) | Hot spring sediment bacterial and archeal communities from British Columbia, Canada, to study Microbial Dark Matter (Phase II) - Larsen... ... | reverse complement strand
TCGACAAGCCGAACGCTGCGCTTGGCGATGAGGCGACGATCAAGCCTTATGAAAAATCATTGGGCTACGGATCGACCGACGTCGGCGACGTCTCATGGGCGGCGCCGACGGTCGGCCTGACGACCGCGACCTGGGTCCCCGGCACGGCGGCCCATTCCTGGCAGGCGGTCGCGGCGAGCGGCATGTCGATCGGCTACAAGGGCGCGACGAACGCGGCCAAGGCGATGAGCCTTGCGGCGATCGAACTCTTTCAGGACGCCGAGCTGAGGAAGGCCGCGCGCGCCGAATTCGACGCCGCGCGCGGGCCGAAATACAAGTACAAGTCCCTGCTCGGCGACCGCAAGCCGCCGCTGGATTACCGGGATTGAGGGCGCGAGGCGCCGTTCGGGACGGGACAAAGCCGCCGACAAGGCGGGCCGCATGGTCCGCCGATGCGTGGGCTGCTTTTCGCCTCGCCCGAAAGACCTCGACGATCGGGGGCGCGAGGCAGGCCGCATCTTCGTAAGGTATTGGCCTCCCGGACAGCATGAGATCCATGATTTCGGCTTCCGCCGAACAATGATCGTCGCGGGCGGGGGAGCGGTCTTCGCCGTCGCCGCAGTCGACACCGTTCACGATCAAGCCGGGGGAAGCGGCCCTGTCGGCAATTTCGCAAGCGGCCCCTCGCTCGGCACGCAGCTCGAGCCGGACCTTGGCGCTGCCGGATGTTTCGTCGTGTCGGATCCGTTTGAGCGCGATCTGCCGATCGCGCGGGTCAAGGCGGCTGACCTGCCTCCCGTTCGCATCGAGGTTGATGGCGTCTCGACGCTGGGTCATCCGATGTTCTGCACGGCGATCGAGGATTTGCGCGGCGTGTGCAAAAACGCGCGGTTTGCGCCGGCAAGGCGCCAAGCGGCGACCGCCGCCTCAATCAAAAGCTCGATCGCCGCGCCTTGATTCCGAATCAAGGCGCGACGATCCAGCCGGATGCCGGGCGCGGCGGGTCCTGCAGCGCCCGGCCAGGGTCGCTGCGCGATCGCTTTCGTGGGACCGCTATCCCGGCAATCGATGCCCGCGCCCGTCCGGCGGGAAGTCCGTCACAGGGCCGACGGTCGAGGCCGGCCAGCGCCGCCCATCTCGGCCAGCAGGTTGAGCCAGCCGACATTGACGGCGGTTCCTGATGCGCCGGCGTCTTGACCATGCGCGGCAGGTGACCGCCAAAGGCCGCCCCGCCGCTCGCGGCGATCGCGCAACCGTTCCGGCTTTTCGAGCCAGGCGCAGGACGACGGCCCCCCGCGCCCGCGTCGGCAGGGCGCCGGAAGGGGTCGTCCGCCCTCGGTGAGGCCGATCGGGGCGCGGCCATTCTGCGTATGGTAAGCTGCGCGGGACAGGGAGCGGTCGATGGCGATGCGCGTTACGCTGAAGATCCTTCACACGCTGGCGGCCTGCGGCCTCATCGGCGGGCTTGGCGCCTATATGCTGATGCTGACCTTCGCCCCGCAGGGAACGCCCGCCGACTACGCCGACCTCCGGGAAACCATCAAGGCGATCAGCGATTACCTGCTCCTGCCCTCGTTGGCGCTCGCGCTCGTCACCGGGCTCCTCGCGATGGTCGCGCACCACCCGTTTCAGGAAAAGGGCTGGGTGTGGATCAAGGCCGCCTCGGGCATCTTGATGTTCAAGGGCGTGCTCACCATCGTCAGCGCGAAGGCGGGCCATGCCGCCGAGATGTCGCGGCGGATCGCGGAAGGAACCGCGCCTGAAGGCGCGCTCGACCAGCTCATCGGGCTCGAATGGGGAACGCTGTGGGCGGTGATGGCGATTTCGCTCGCCAATGTCGTCCTCGGCGTCTGGCGCCCGCGGCGGATTTTCCCGGCGACGAAAGTGGCGGGCGGTCCTGTCACGGTGACGCCGCTGCGCGCCGGGGCGGCGCAGACAGAGAGGGAAGCCGCCTAGGCTTCCGCCCTCCCTAAAGGAGTTCCACCGCGACGCTCGTCGCTTCGCCGCCGCCGATGCAGAGCGAGGCGACGCCGCGCTTGCCGCCGGTCTGTTTCAGCGCATTGAGCAGCGTCACGATGATGCGCGCGCCCGAAGCGCCGATCGGGTGGCCGAGCGCGATCGCGCCGCCATGGATGTTGACCTTCTCCGCCGGGATCTTGAGCTCGCGCATCGCCGCCAACGGCACCACCGCGAAGGCCTCGTTGATCTCAAAAAGGTCGACGTCCTTGACGCTCCAGCCCGCGCGGTCGAGCACGCGGCGGATCGAGTCGACCGGCGCGGTCGTGAACCATTCGGGTTCCTGCGCATGGTTCGCCTGTGCGACGATGCGGGCGACCGCCTTTGACGCTTTTGAACCGCGCTGGATGACGAGGGCCGCAGCGCCGTCGGAAATCGCGGAGGAGGAGCCGGCGGTGACAGTGCCGTCCTTTTCAAAAGCCGCCTTCAGCGAGGGAATTTTCGCCGCATCGACCGTGCCGGGCTTTTCATCGTCGGAGACTGTCACGGGGCCCTTGCGCGTCTCGACCTCATAGGGCGCGATTTCGGCGGCGAACTTGCCGGACTTGATCGCACCTTGCGCGCGCGTCACCGAGCGCATGGCGAATTCATCCTGTTCGGCGCGGCTGAACTGCCATTCGCGCGCGCATTTTTCCGCGAAGATCCCCATCGCCGCGTGCCTGTTGTAGGGGTCTTCAAGGCCGTCATAGGCCATGTGGTCGAAGATCTGTGCGTGCCCATACTTGATGCCGCTGCGCCCGGTGAGAAGGAGGTGCGGGGCGCCGGTCATTGATTCCATGCCGCCGGCGACGATGGTGTCGGCCGAGCCCGCGGCGATCGCGTCCGCCGCCATCATCACCGTCCGCATGCCGGAGCCGCAGACCTTGTTGACGGTGACGCAGGCGGTCGATTTCGGAAGGCCCGCGCCGAGCGCGGCCTGGCGCGCCGGCGCCTGGCCGAGGCCGGCCGGCAGGACGCAGCCCATCAACGCTTCCTCGACGGCCTCCGCCTTCACGCCCGCGCGCGCGAGGGCGGCCTTGATCGCATGGGCGCCGAGCGCCGTCGCCGGGACGCCGGCGAGGGCGCCCTGGAAATTGCCGATCGGCGTCCGCGCCGCGCCTGAAATGACGATCTCTTCTTTCATGACGGCCTCCTTCATGCCGGCGGCGTTCTTACGCCCTCGGCGTCAGCCCTGCAAATAGCCGAGCGCGAGGCGCACCAGCTCTTCCTCGAATTCCGGCTCATCAAGGACCCTGGCGTCCTCGGCGAGCGCGGCTCTGAGGGCGCCCATGACCGAGCGCGTCAGCACATAGATGCGCACGGGGCTCAGCGGGCGTCCGATCTCCTCAGGATACCGGTCGGCGACGGACGCGATAAGCGCGCCGACGCCGTCGATCGTTGCGGCGATGTCCGCGCTTGATTGGGTGCGCATGGCCGCGCCGAGCGCAATGAGGCGCCGCCGGCGCCGGCGCGGGCGCATCACCGCAAGGAGCGCAGCGATGATGTCCCGCACCAGCGCTTCGGCGCTCTTCGGTTTTCCTTCCGCGATGCGCTTGGCGATCTCGGCGCTCATCATCGCGCGGTCGCGGCGGATGACGGCGGCGAGCACGGCGTCGCGGTCGGCGAAATACTGGTAGAGCGTGCCGATCGAAACCCCGGCGCGATCGGCGATGGCGGCGGTCGTCGCCGCCTCGTCGCCGTCCCTCTCGACAACCTGAGCGGCAGCCTCGACGATCGCTGCAAGGGTCGCCGCCGCACGCGCCTGCCGCGGTTGTTTCCTCAGGGATTTCGGGGCTTTTTGCGCGGGCGGGCGAGGCAAGGGCGGCCTTTCGAAAAAGCGAGTTTTCGAAACTGAGAAATGCTCACATATTGGCCGGGCCGCCGCAAGGATCGCCGATGGGCATCAACGGACCCCTGTTCTACTGGTTCCTGCCGATCTTCCTCGCGCTCATCGCGTGGGAGGTCCGGGAAGGGAAAAAGCGCGGCCTGAGGCTTTACAGCAAAGGCGAAACGCTCGCCTCGATCGGCATCGGCGTCGGCCAGCGGCTCATCGGCCTCATCCCGCTGAGCCTTACGGGGATGCTCGCCGTCCTCGCCTATGAGCATCGCTTGTTCACCCTGCCGATGGATGACTGGCGGACCTGGGCGGCGCTCTTCGTGCTTTTGGAGTTCACCTATTACTGGTTCCACCGCGCGAGCCACGAAGTGCGATGGTTCTGGACGACCCACGCCGTCCACCACAGCCTTGAGGAACTCAATGTTCTCGGCGCCTACCGCCTCGGCTGGACCAACAAGCTGTCGATGGGCTACCTTTTTCACATCCCGCTGATGCTGATCGGCTTCACGCCCGCGGCCGTCGCGACAATGCTGGCGCTGAACCTCTTTTATCAGTCATGGCTCCATACCGTGCTGATCGGCAGGCTCGGGCCCCTCGAAGGCGTCCTCAACACGCCCTCCGCCCACCGCGTGCATCATGCGAAGAACGCCGATTATCTCGACCGCAATTATGGCGGCGTGACCGTCCTCTTCGACCGCCTGTTCGGCACCTATCAGGCGGAGCGCGACGAGGAGCCGTGCGCGTTCGGCCTCGTGAAGCCGGTCGGCTCGACCAACGTCTTCGCCATCGCATTTCATGAATGGGGAAGGCTCCTTGCCGATCTTCGGGCGCATGGCGTGCAGCATTGGCCGGGCCTCCTCTTCGGACCGCCCGGATGGCGCCCGAACGGCGAAGGCCTCACGGCAAAGGAAATCCGTGCGCGCTATCGGGCGAAGACCGGCGCCCTTGATCCTTCGGCCGTTCCCGCGGAGTAGAGCGCGCGCTCTCGCAAGGGCCGGCGGTTGCGGCGACGCTGCGTCAGGCGCTCTTGCGCGCGTGCGGCTGCGCGCCGACAATTTGGCCGTCATGCCCATGACGGCGCGTCCGCGCCGAAGGCCCCGCATGGCGCTCAACCCGTCCGCCCATGCGGATGCCCGGCCGGACCCGCCGCCGGTAAGATGACCTCGATCAAGTCGACGTCGTCGTGGACGCGTAAGGGCGATCCCATCAGCAAAGGAGCACCAGAGATGGCGGAGCAAAAGCGGAAAGGCGCCGGAACCGCCCGGGAGGCGGTCGGCGAGCCGGTGAGCCCTCCGGTCGAGACTGGGGAAATGGCAAGGCTAGGCCAGCGCACCATGGAGGTCATGTCGCGGGCGGCGCGGGCCTCACTCGCCAGCGCGACCGAAATCAACCGGGAGGTTGTCGCGTTCCTGAACCTGCGGATGAAAAAGGACTTCGAAGCGGCCTCGCTTCTCCTGCGGACGCGAAAAGCCGATGACGCCCTCAGCGCGCAGGCATCGTTCTTCGAAGAGGCGATTCGCGATTATGCGGAGGAGACGGCCCGCCTTTTCGACATCGCGGCGCGGGTCGCGCGCGAGGCGCTGAAGCCGCTCGATCGCTAAGGGGCCTTGAACGCTCCCTGAAAAAGAGCGGGCGCCGGCGCTGCAGCCTGGCTCGCCGCAGCGCCGGCGCCCGCTCGACCTCTCGGGAGGGGAGGTCGTCAGGCCCGCGCGGGGAGATGTCGCCTCTCCCCGCGCGAAAGCGGTCAGTTGAAGTTCGCGCGGAACGTCACGCCGATATAGCGGCTGGCGTCACGCGGAATGTGCAGGCGCTGCCCGCTCGAGGTGTTGAGCGCCACATAGCTGTCGTCGAGCAGATTGTTGACGTGGAAGGTCAGGCGATATCGGTCGTCCGCGTCCGAGAAGCCGAGGCTGAGATCGATCAGGCTGTATTGATCGATCGGCCCGACCGCGCCGAGTTCCGAGAACTGGTCGTCCCGGTAGGACCAGGCGCCGCGCAGGTAAGCTTTCGTCCCCATGATGAAGGGGGCGGTCCACTCGCTGACGATCGATGACGTCCACTTCGGCGCGAGCGGCAGCGGCGTGCCGTTGAACGAGGAGGGAACGCCGGTGATCGGGTTCGGGTTGAACGCCTTCACCTTGGCGTCGGTGTAGGCGAGGCCGCCGGTGATCGTCCACCAGTCGGTCGGCGCGACCACCGTGTCGATTTCAAAGCCCGCCGTCGACACCTCGCCGGCGTTCGTAAGGCTCGAGACGAGCGCCCCGCCGACGATGATGAAGTTGTTGGCCTGGAAGCCGTCATAGACAGCGTAATAGCCGGCGGCGTTGACCTGCACGCGGTTGTCGAAGAAGCGCGATTTGAAGCCGGCCTCGTAGGAATTCGACCTCTCGGCGTCGATCGGCGCCGCGTTGTTCGGAGCGGTGTGGTTGAAGAAGACGTTGAACGCCGGGCCCTTGTAGCCGCGCGAATAGCTGAGGTAGCCCGTCACCGCGTCGGCGAAGTCATATTGCGCGATGGCGCGGCCGGAGAAGTTCGAATTGCTCGTCTCGCCGGTCGAGAAATTGGTGCCGTCGCCCGGCGGCGTCGCGCTGATGAGGCCGCCAGCGGGCGCGGCGAGGATGCCAGGGCCTGTCGCCGGCAGGCCGGTGACGCGGTTGAAGCCCGGCGCGCGCTCATGGACGAAGTCGACATTGTCATGCGTCCAGCGCACGCCGCCGATGAGGCGGAAGCGGTCGGTGAGGTTCCAGGTGGCGTTGCCGAAGAGCGCGTAGTTCGTCTGGTTGACGTCGCTGATCGAATTCGCCGTCGGGAAGAGCGTATTGACGGTGTCAGTGAGATCGCAGGGCGTCGCCCCGCTCGGCGCGACCGGCAGCGTCGACGAGGCGCAAGTGATGTCCTCGCGGCGGAAGACCTGGCCGTTGTCGGAGCGCCAGAAGAAGGCGCCGAGGACATAGGAGATCTTCCTGTCCTGCGGCGATGCGAGCCTGGCCTCGAACGAATACTGGTCGGTCTCGACCGTGCCCTCGTCGTGCAGCTGCGCCGTGCCGACGATCGCGCGCGGCAGGAAGTCGCCTTCGCGCACTTCGACGTTCTTCCAGTTCCGATAGGCGGCGATCATGGTCAGCGTGTGGTCGGAGAAGGCCTGGAAGTCGCCCTGCAGCGAGGCGCCCCAGGTTTCGTCGTCCGTCGTCGTGACGAGGTTGTGATTGACGACGCGCTGGTCCTCGCCGCGGGCGGTCAGGAATCCGAGTTCGGCGTCGAGAACGGCGCCGCGCGAAACGCCGGTGATCTCAGCGCAGCAATCATCGTTCGCCTGCGCGTAATCGACAGCGAGCCGGACGCTCGCCGCGTCGGAGGGATCGAAGTCGAGGACGAAGCGCGAGCCCCAGCGCTCATAGCCGTTCACGCGTTCGTCGCCGCCGTTGAAGATGTTGGTGATGTGTCCGTCGAAATAGCCGTAAAAGCCGGTGAGGCGCGCGGAGAGGGTATCGGTCAGCGGGCCGGCGATGCTCGCTTTCGCGCGGTATTCGCTCTCTTCCCAAAGGCCGAGATTGACTTGCGCCTCGAATTCGTCGGTTCCGCCCCTCGTCACCAGGCTGACGACGCCCGCCGACGCGTTCTTTCCGAAGAGCGTCCCCTGGGGCCCGCGCAGCACCTCGATGCGCTCGATGTCGTAAAGATCGGCGAAGACCTGGCCGGAGCGCGACAGCACGACGCCGTCGACGACGGTCGAGACTGACGGCTCGGCTGCGATCGAGAAGGAAATCGTGCCGACGCCGCGCAGGAACACGGCGGAGTTCGCGTTCGTCGTGCCCTTGCGGTAATTGATCGAGGGGACGAGCTGCGTCAGGTCTTCAAGGTTGATCGCGCCGGAGGCTTCGAGCTGCCGGTCGGTGAGCGCCGTGACAGCAAGCGGCACGTCCTGCAGGTTCTGCTCGACGCGCTGCGAGGTGACGACGATTTCGTCGAGCTCGGCATAGGCCGGCGCGGTCAGGTAGGCGACGGCGGCGATGACGCTCGACGAGTTGATGAAAGCACGCTTCATGGATCCCTCCCAATTGCCGGCGCCGCACGGGCGGCCGCTGGCGTTCGCCTTGACCGGCAAACTTATAGCTGACATGTCTTATATAACACTTTGAGCGCTGGCGGCGTCAACACGCGGCTGCCGCGTGCGGGCGCAGGCGGGGGGGCGCGGAGGGCGCCCTCTGGACGCCATCAAGGGATTGAAATGACGATGAAAATTCTCTTCGTGGACGCTGGCAATTATTCCCGGTCGCCGGCCGCGGAAGTGATCGCAAAGACGCAGTTGGCCAAGAACGTTTCGGGGCCGGCGGTCGTCGTCGGTTCGGCCGGGCTCAAGGACAAGCATGTCGGCGGGGGCGCCGATCCGCGCACGATCGAGGAATGCGCGCGCCGGGGCTACGACCTCTCGTCCTTCCGCTGCCGGCAGATCGGCGCGGCCGATTTCGACGGCTTCGACCTCATTCTCGCCATGGATCGTTCGAACCTTGAGGCGCTGGAGGCGATGAAGCCTCCCGGCGCGCGCGCAAGGCTTGGGCTCTTCATTCCGGACGGCGAGGTGCCCGATCCCTATTTCGGCGGCGCTGACGGCTTCGTCGTTGCGATCGATCTCATCGAAAAGCGGATCCGCGATCTCGCCGCCGAGCTGTCGGCGCGCTGAGGTCAGCCCGCGGCGCAGGCCGCAACCGCGGCGTCGAGGCGCCGGAGCCAGCGGTCGCCGTATTTGGCGACGTACCAGTCGCGCATCGGCGCCGACGCCGCCCGGAAGGCGGCGCGCTCGCTGTCCGTCGGAACGTGCACGGCGCCGCCCTTGGCCTTGAAGCGCGCAAGCGCTTCCTCCCGGCGTTCCTTCGGCAGGCGGCGCGTGACGCGCCGAAGCTCGGCGAAGCCGCCTTCGACGACGGGTTTGAGTTCATCGGGAAGCGATCGCCAGCGCGCGTCGGAATACCACCACATCGCGCCCATATAGGCGTGATTGTCGAGCGTCACATGCTTGACGTGCTCTTCAAGACGCATGCCGACGATGTCCTGGATGCTGTTCTTCGTTCCCTCGACGACGCCGGTCGCCAGCGCGAGGTAAAGCTCGGAAAAGGCGATCGGCGTCGGATTGGCGCCGAGCGCACGCACCATCTCCTGTTCGAGCTGGGCGGGCGTCGTCCGGATCTTCAGGCCCTTGAGATCGGCGGGCGTCCGGATCGGGCGTGCGACGGTTGCGAAATCGCGCCAGCCGCCGGTGTTGCCGATCGTCATCAGCCTGAGGCCGAGGCCGCGCCTCAGGACCTCGGCGCGCAATTCCTCCGCAATGGGACCATCGAAAACGCATTCGACCGTCGGGTCGCCGTCGAAGACGTATGGAAGTTCGAACGCCTGACCCTCGGGAAAGAAATTCCCGAACCCGCCGAAGGTCGTCATGAAGACGTCAAGCACGCCCCCTTGAAGATATTCGATGCATTCGCGCTCGCCGCCGCAGAACTGGCCGGAGGTGTGGATGTTCACGGCGATGCGCCCGCCTGAGCGCGCCTCGACATAGTCCTTCAGCGCGCGCGCGCCGGCGTAATCCTCATCGTCCTTTGACGCGAGGATGCCGATTCGCATCACGAACTCCGGCCGGTCGGCGCGGCTCGCAACGACGCCCCAGAGGAACAGCGCCGCGAGAACGACGAAGAACGCGTTGAGAATACGGGTTCCGGTCATCGCGTCACGCAAATCCGAGCAGGCGCGGCAGCGTCGTCACGATCGGCGGCGCGAAGGTGATGAGAAAGATGATCAGGACGTGCATGGCGAGATAGGGCGCCATCTCGAGCGCGATCGCGGCGGGCTTCTCCCCCGAAACGGACGAGGCGACGAACAGCACGAGGCCCATCGGCGGCGTCGCGAGCCCTACCGTCACGTTGACGCACATCACGATCGCGAAGTGCAGGGGATCGACGCCGAGGCCGACGAACATCGGCCCGAGCACGGGCCCGAGAATGAGGATCGCGGGGCCTGCGTCGAGGAACATGCCGACGATGAAGAGAAGAAGATTGACGAGGATAAGGAGGAGATAGACGTTTGAGGTGACGCCGGTGAGCAGATTGGCGAGGCTTTCGGCGAAGCCGGAGACGGCGACGATCCACGCGAACGAGACCGCCGCGCCGACGAGCAGCAGGATGACGCCCGATTGCGCCGCTGCTGTGACGAAGACACGCGGCAGGTCGGCGAGCTTCAGCGTGCGCATCACGAAAAGCCCGACGACGAGGGCGTAAACGACCGCGACCGCAGCCGCTTCCGTCGGCGTGAAGGCGCCGCTGACAACCCCGCCGAGCAGAATGACCGGCGTCAACAGGGCGGGGAGCGTCTGCGTCAGCGCCTTGCCGCGGTCTTCCCACGTCGCCTTGCTGGCCGCTTTCGGAAATCCTCGGCGGTGCGCCAGCGCCATCGTCACCAGCATCAGCCCGCCCGCCATCAGGACGCCGACGACGGCGCCCGCTGCGAACAGCGCGGCGACCGACACGTTCATCACGAAGGCGTAAAGGATCATGAGCCCCGAGGGCGGGATGACGGGCCCGAGGATCGCAGCCGATGCCGTCACTGCGGCGGAATAGCGGCGCGAATAGCCCTCCTTCACCATTTCCGGCACCAGCATCTTGCCGACAGCGGACGCGTCCGCGACCGCTGACCCCGACAGGGTCGCGAACAGCATCGAGGTGACGATGTTCACCTGCGCAAGCCCGCCGCGCACATGGCCGATCATCGTCTGCGCGAAACGGAAGATCGCCGCGGTGACGCCGCCGGAGTTCATCAGCTCGCCGGCGAGGATGAAAAACGGCACCGCCATCAGGGGAAAGGAATCGATGCCGTTGTAAAGCCGCGCAAGGATCGCCGGATAGAACTGGCGCTGGTCGTCGAGCGCAAGGCTGAGGCCCGGGCCGATGAGCAGCGCAAAGACGATCGGCGCGCCAGCGATGAGAAGCAGGAGGAAAATGAAGATATAGGCGATCGACATGCGGCCCTATTCCCCTGTCGATGGCGCAGGCCGATGCGGCGCGAGCGGGTCGGCGGCGCCGCTCGCAAGCTCGCGGAGCTGGCGCAGGGCGACCTCGGTCCCGGCGAGCAGCATGGCGGCGAGCGAAACGGGCAGGATCATGTAAACATAGCCCGTCGTGACGGGCAGCGTCGCCATCCGGCTTTTGAGCCCGCGCGCGACGAAGCCGAGGCTTTCGGAAAAGAGGACGATCAGGATCCAGAGAACGAGCGCGCTGACCGCCAGCTCGATGAAGAAGCGCATCCGCTTTGGCATCGCCTCGAGGAACATGTCGACGCCGACATTGGCGCCGGTCCGGAGCGCCCATGGCGCGACGAGGAACGCGCTCCACACCATCAGCGATTTCGACAATTCCTCCGTCCAGGCGAGCGAGCTGTTGAAGACATAGCGGCTCACGACCTGGAGCATGATGACGACGAGCATGAGGGCGAGGATGGCGCCCGCGCCCGCCCGGCCCCAGCGCGCGATGCGTTCATTGACGGCGGCGAGCGCCGCGATCGTGACGTTCATAATCCTCCCTTCGGCGCGCTTGTGTGTCGCGCCATCGTCCAAGACCCACAGGGCGGCGCGATCCGCCTTACGCTGACCAGTATTCGAATGTCGAAGGCGATGCAGCGTCCGTCGTTTCCGCTTCCGGCCCCAGCGGAATGCGGGCGCCGGCGCGGGCGAAGACCGCAAGCTCGTCAAGCGCGAGCGTCAATGAATGCGACCGCCCGCCCTCGAAGCGCGCGCCGTCGGGGAAACGCCGCCAGTCGCCGCGCGGCAGGTAGACCTGCACCCGATTATCGGCGCGCACGCAAGGCGCAACGAGGAGGTCATCGCCGAAAAAGAACTGTCCCTCGAAGGCCCACGCCTCCGGCTCGCCGGGGCAGGCGAGCGCCATCGCGCGCTGAACGGGAAGGCCGGTCTCGGCGGCGTCGGCCGTCGCGCGTTCGATATAGGGAAGGAG
>Ga0073934_10010124_pt1 | contig 11805 bp, 6 predicted proteins | sample LarsenN4metaG_FD_76834 | JGI IMG/M metagenome (GOLD analysis project Ga0073934, IMG submission 76834) | Hot spring sediment bacterial and archeal communities from British Columbia, Canada, to study Microbial Dark Matter (Phase II) - Larsen... ... | reverse complement strand
TGTATGGTATTGAGGGAATAGCAGCTTTATTAATCATGGTTATTGTTGGAGCAGCTATTTATTTTCTCAGCCTGAGGCTACTCTGGCATAAAGATTTCGACGATCTTAAGTTGGTTGTTCTGGATATGCTGAAAAGGTGAGGGGTGCGATGCCCGGTATAGCTGGAATTGTTAACGGAAATATCAATACTGACCATAAGGAATTATTGGTGGAACGAATGTTGAATGCGATAACCCACTACGACTTTTATACAACTTCGCATTATGTCGACGAATGTTGTGCACTCGGCTCGGTAGATTTATCTATCATGAATGATAGGCGGACTATATACACTAAAGATAGTACATTGCTTGGGGTGATGGACGGCGAGATTTTGAATAATGATGATCTCGCAAGGGAACTCTTTCCCAACGGATGTGGAGTCTCTTTAAATAACGATTTAGAGCTATCCCTTTATCTTTATAAAATTCATGGGAGAGACTTTGTTAAGAAGTTAAACGGTTCTTTTACTATTGCCGTTATGGATAAAAAAAACCGGAGGCTGCTTATAGTCAACGATAGATACGGGCTAAGACCTTTATACTATGCGAATTTTAAGAATAAGTTCCTCTTCTGCTCGGAAGTCAAGGGAATTCTAAAAGATTCTGACTTTGATAAGGAGATAGACGAAGCTTCCGTGGCCGATTTTTTCTCCTTTGGATATATACTCGGCGACAAAACTTTCTTCAAGCATGTAAAAATTTTACCTCCAGCGTCTATTTTAACCTATCAAGACGGAAAGGTCTCCGTAGAGCAATATTGGGATTTTGAATATAAGGAGGACTATAAGAGCTCCACTTTGCATGATTATTTCGAAGAGTTTGCTTTTTTGTTACATCAAGCGGTTAACAGATGTATCAAGGCTGGTAACGTTATAGGTGTTCCACTAAGTGGGGGTCTGGATTCCAGGATGATTGTCGGAATGATTGATAAAAAATATCTCCCCATACATACATTCACTTACGGCTTACCTGAATGTAATGATTTAATATTTGCTCGAAGAGTCTCAGAAGAGATAGGGACTTTACATCATGAGGTAATTCTAAGATGCGAGAATTTTAACGAATATATAAGGAAAGGAATATTTTTTACGGACGGGATGATAAGCTGTATTCATTTTCAAACTATGAGCATTCTCGATGAGATGAAAGAACGCGTTCAGGTTGCCTTAGGAGGTATATTGGGGGATGTAACCTCGGGAGATCACCTACGTCGCTCGCTGTTCTCGATTAATGACCGCTCCACTCTCCTTTATGCACTTTGTAAGTATCATGATATTATTGGCGAGGATATCAGGCGGTTATTATTTTCAAATTCGTATTATCAAAAGATAAAAACCATCCCGGTTGAGTCGGTGAGACATTCTTTAATCAAGGCCAATGCCGGACTATCGGCCAATATCTGTGATTATTTTGACATACGGGAAAGACAACGAAGATTCATAAACTATGGCAATATTAATTTAAGGAGCAAAGTCGAGGTTCGCACACCTTTTTTTGATAACGATTTAATAGACTTCTATTTGGCTCTCCCCCCTGACCTCAGAATCGCCCAAATGTTGTATAAGGAGGTATTTAAAAGAAAGATGCCAAACCTAGCTAAGGTTCCAAGGCAGAGCACCGAATTGCCGATTAATTGTTCAAGGTTCCAAGAAGTATTAAAGCGCGCCGGAAATGTCGCAAAATGGAAAGTTGAAAGGCTTTTTCATGGGAAGGTAAAATTTCCAAATAGAAAAAAACCGACGGATTACGACGGCTGGTTCCGTACATGCTTGAAGGATTTTATCGAAAAAACATTATTTAGCAAGGAGGCTTTATCGAGAGAGTATTTTAATCATGGCTTTATAAGAAGTTTAACGGATGCACACATGTCCGGAAAAACCAATTACTCTCATCTAATCGGCTGTCTTGTTACCTTCGAGTTGTGGCATAGTATGTTTATAGATTCATCTTTTCCAATGCAGGAGGTCTTTTATCCAGATGTTTATTCTAAGAGAACTCAATAAATAGACGGCACTATGAGTACTATGTTTTCTAAAGGGATGGAGTCATCGAGCTTGATGAAGAGCAATATAAATATCTGGCTTCTTTTAATACTTATTATAGGATTTGTAATTCGCTTATGGCTTTTGGATAAGCGGTGGATAAACCCGGACGAAGGCGCTCACCTTATGGACGGTATAATGGTATTGGACGGTCTTGTTCCGGAGGTTGACTACGGCTCCCGGCAGCCCTTTTATATATATGTTATAGCTCTAATTTTCAAGTTGTTCGGTAATGATTACATAACGGCCAGGTTTTTTCTTCCATTACTTTCGACGATGGGAATTTGCTTGCTTGTTTTCTTCATTTCAAGAAAGCTCTTTAACGGAAGAGTCGCCTTGCTCGCCTCCGCTATATACACCTTCCTGCCGCTGTCTATTATCGAGTCAACCATAGTGAAGACCGAGCCTCTTACCACGTTGCTAAGCTGCGTGGGTATATATTTAGTGGCATCCGGCGTGAAAAGTGACAGGGGGTCAGGCTTATTATTCTTTTTTTCGGGTGTTTTCCTGTCGCTGGCATTCTATGTAAGGGAATCTTCTTTAGCGCTTCCTTTGGCTCTCTTACTTTTTTTTATAGTTGCTTATTGGGGCAAATTTCAGAAGCTATTTACGAATTACGGTATTGTTTTATTCGGTTACTTCTCTACATGTCTGGCGGTTTTTGCTTACTATAGCCAGTTTATGACCATAAACCAGATTTTGAGTAGCTCAATTAACCCATTGCATTTTATTCTAAAAAACTTCCAAAAATTCTTTGCTCTGATAGGAACAAGTGCCGCTGGGGCAGAAGTTGATAGTTTTAGGCTGGAAAGTCAGCCTTGGAGTGAGACGCTAGGTTATTTATACTTTACCCTGCTGAGCAACTCTTTTCTATTTGCCGGATTAATTTTTTCATTGTTCATATGTGCTTATTCTTTATTAACTAAAGAGGGTAAAGAGGACTTTAAAAGAGTTTTTCTCACATTTTCGCTCTTGTATTCCTGGCTATTTAGTTTAGCGGTTGCTTATGCTTACTGGACAGTACACCGGGGCTTTTTTGTACAATACTTTGAAGAGTTTTTGCCCCCATTGTCCATTTTATTAGCGTTTGTCATTGCCTACTCCGCATCCAAATTTGAACCAAAAAGAAGCAATGTAATGACTGTGGTCACTTTAGCTTTAGTTCTAATTCTGGTGTTTTTTTTGAATAGGAAGTTCCCAGAATTCCAGATTAAAAGCGTCATATATTTCCTGACGGTTACTTCCGTTTTGTCCTTTTTTTATTTCTCAGAAGAGCTTGGATTAAAAAGATGGTTATACGCTTTTATAGCCGTTGGGATTATCTCTCTAGCTTTAATCAAACTGGCTTCTTTTACCCCCTTTGCTGTGAAAGTTCTACTGTATCTAATCCTGCTTACCCTGGTATATATTGTGGTGTTCAAAGCTTCCGGTTTAGTATGGAAAAAAGATTTAAAGAAAGGACTAGGATTTGTTACTTTTTCCGTTCTCATTTCCTCTTTTATATTATCTTATGCCGTATCCGGGCGGCGAATGGGTGTTGATTTTGATGCTATTTGGTCTCCGGAAACGGTAAGAGAAACCTCGGAATTTATTAAAGCAAATTCCGGAGAAAAAGATAAAATTATTTCTGGAGCAGTTATATGGGAGCTTCAGTCTGATAGGAGACCCTTTAGGAATCAAACTCATCCTCTGGCTTATGCATTAGGTGTACCGGAGGAAGAATTAAGGGATATAGAGCGGAAGCTCTCCACGGACCCACCGAGGTTTATTATCCTGGATGGATATACGGAGAAGACTTACTTAAAGCAGGTTAGTAAGCTTCAGGTAGTCATAGATGAGAAATATAGATTGAAAAAAGTATTCGAAGGCTCCCGATATCCGGTGAAGATATATGAGCTGGATGAGCACAGCACCGGCGGACAATAGCATACCTTTGAAATTGAAATCATATTGTCATTCATACTAAGATTTCTCACTAGCTCTCTCACGTTCGTTCGGGACAAGGTTCGAAATGACACCCCTTCGACTTCCCCTTTTGCGAGCCTGTTCTGAGCGGAGTCAAAGGGGGGCGGATTCTCGATTGATCCCCCGGCTAAACCGGGAGACCAACACTCTTCTTTCTCCTCCCCCCTTGCGGGGGAGGATTTAAGGCGGGGGGAACTTACTAATCACTATCGCGCACTCCAGGGTTATTTATTGACCTAAAGTTTTATATACTTCCTGTAATTAATACTTTTTTTAGTGGATAATCTAACAAAAGTCTGATTGAATCTACTCCCCGGTGATTGTTAACTATTGGATAACTGTAACCGAGACGGCGGAGCACTAGGTTTATCCGATGTTCCCAGGTAGCAGCCAAACCTTCCTGCCGTCATTACAAGTCTTGTCCCGAACTAACGTGAGGCAGGCAGGTATTGTCATTCCGAGCCCTGTCCCGAACCAACGTGAGGGAGCTTGCGAGGAATCTTAAAATGTCATCCCGAATCCCTAATAACATCAATAACATCATGCGCTAAAAATAATGAAGCCACTCACAAAAATGAGAGAACACTCTGAAAAATTGAGACTTTTCAATATCTTGGCCGGGGTCTTCTTTACTCTAATGGGTCTTAATGATGCCGCTTTCGCCATTTCCGGTAAGGAACTTGTATATGAGGCTAATTATTTAATCTCTTCAATATTGACAGACCGAATGCATGTTTTACTGCTGATTCTGGCCGGCGTGGGATCAATTCTGGCCTTTTTACCGGCAATAAAGCACTCAAAAGGATACCTGGCCAATCTTAAAACAGCCGCCGTTTTGACCATATTCTTTAGTTTCACTCTTGGTACCCTAAAGAGCGTCGCGTTTATTGTGTCCAATAAGTACGTACAGTATAAAATGTATTATTTGATTTTCTACTCAATTTCTTCAATCCTCACTGACTATATTTTGACCGCCCTTTTTGTTTTAATAGTTATCTTCATTGCGATCATCACGGTCAACGGATTCCTTAGTCTCATCGGAGCCGGTAAAAATGTTAAGAGCATAATCTGTTCCGGCCTGGTGCCGGCCCTGTTAATCTTCGTAATCGGTGGATACTGGCTTAATAAAACGTATTTTCCCGAGTTCTCGGGGTTAAAGAGCATCATAGGAAATGCGATATGGGCTTTTATTTGTTTGGTAATCGCATGCGTTTTAGGATGGGCAATACTGAAGATACCAAAATTGAACCTGTACGTTTCTAAAATGAACGGCTTTAAGATCTCAGCCGGAATGTTGGTCTTGGTAATCCTCCTCAACTCGGTTAACTTTTTTTATCAGCCGTCAACGAAGGCCGACCGTCCCAACATAATTCTTATCTCCATCGACACGCTGAGAGCCGACCACCTGGGTTCCTACGGCTATGAACGCAATACGACCCCCAACATTGATCTTCTGGCCAGGGACGGTGTCCTGTTCTTAAATACGGTTGCTCAGGCCCCGTGGACACTGCCATCACACATGTCCCTTTTCACCGGTTTATATCCGTCCACCCATGGCGTTATGAATGAGTATAGTAAGCTTAATGATGAGCATTTAACTGTTGCTGAGATTCTACAGAACGCCGGATATGAGACTACCGCTTTTACTGATGGCGCTTACCTAAGCCGACAGTTCGGCTATCAGGGGTTTGACCGCTTTGATGACACCGGGAACGGCATCGAGTCGATTTACAATAAGGCGGTTAATTGGCTTAAGAAAGGCCGTTCGAGACCGTTTTTCCTTTTCTTGCACACCTACCAGGTCCATGCTCCCTATGACCCACCGCCTGCTTACGATATCTATAGCGACAAAAACTACCGGGGGATAGTTAAAGTTTCCGGAAATAGTAATGACTATTACAAAGATATTAAACCAATAATGACTACCGAAGATTATCACTATGTGATTGACAAGTATGATGGTGATATCAACTATACAGACCATTTTTTAGGAAAGCTGTTCAACGATCTCAAAGAGCTGGGAATTTACGATAATAGCATAATTATTGTTACTTCCGACCACGGGGAAAACTTTTTAGACCATCCGGCTTATAACATAGACCATAAGGAGCTCTACGAAGAAATAATAAAAGTGCCGTTGATTGTCAAGGGAACCAGCCTGTTTCCCAAAAATCAGATTATTAGCGACCAGGTCGAGACTATAGATATAATGCCCACTTTGCTCGAGCTCCTTGGAATACCCTCAGCCCAAAAGGTTGACGGACAGAGCTTGGTAGAATTGGTTGAAAGAGGGTCTTACGATAAGACATTTGCATTCAGCGAAAAGAATTCTAAATACAAGATGATCAGGAGTAATGATTGGAAGCTGATTCATAGGTCTCAAACTAATCTGGAATTATACGACCTCAGAAACGACCCTGGCGAACAGAACAGTCTTTTAACCAAGAATCCGGATGTAGCCAAAACTTTATATAAAGAACTGGATACCTGGATCGGGATTCAGGATGAAAAATCCAAGCTGTTCACCGCCGGGAAGATTAAACTGGACGGTGAATTAACACAAAAACTGAAGGCTCTCGGCTACGTAAATTAGAATTCCAATGAGGATTTTTGATACCGTTACAGATTTTGCTATATAAAATTTCATATCGTCTATATTCCTTCCACTGATCTAAAATGTATCTTATTGAAAATCATAGGGTCTTGACTCTATAGGAGGAAAAGAATATGCCTGAGGGCACTGTTTCAATAATTGGCCTGGGTTATGTTGGACTTCCCCTAGCTTTAGCTTTTGCAGAGAAAGGGATTAGGGTAATTGGAATAGACAAAGATGCTAACAAAGTAAGAATGTTAAAGAAATGTAAATCCTATGTTGAGGATATCGTTGATGAAGAGATCGAGCGAAATCATCGGTTCTTTTACCCCACTACGAATTTCTCGGCTTTATCGACGTCAGAAGCTGTAATAATCTGTGTTCCAACACCTCTTAGCAAGACCAAAGAACCAGACATTTCTTATATCATCGCTGCCGCTAGCGAAGTATCGAAATACCTGCGACCTGGAATGCTGGTTGTCTTAGAGAGTACTACATACCCAGGTACGACTGAAGAGGTTTTGAAAGATATTTTTGAAAAGAACGGGTTGAAAGCTGGTAAGGATTTCTGTTTGGCCTTTTCCCCTGAACGGGTCGACCCAGGGAATAAAGTATTCAACGTGAAAAACACGCCTAAAATTGTAGGAGGGGTGACAAAGGAGTGTACAGAAAAGGCTTGCAAACTTTATGAAATGATTTGCGAGAAGGTAGTTCCGGTTTCATCGGCAAGTGCTGCTGAGGCTGCAAAGCTACTGGAAAATACCTTTCGTGCCATAAATATTGGGCTGGCCAATGAGTTTGCACAGCTCTGTCACAGAATGGGGCTCGATGTTTGGGAAATAATTGATGCTGCTTCTACCAAGCCCTTCGGTTTTATGCCTTTTTACCCCGGCCCTGGTATTGGTGGTCACTGCATCCCAGTGGATCCTCTTTACCTTTCCTGGAAAGCCAAACTATTTAACTTTCGCACCCGCTTTATAGAACTCGCCGATGAAATCAACAGTAAGATGCCGGAATATGTAGTGTATCGTGTATTTGAAGTGCTGAATGGCTCAGGGAAGTCAATTAAAGGGTCAAATATTCTGGTTATGGGAGTTTCCTACAAAAAGGACGTAGGTGATGTACGTGAATCCCCAAATTTAGAGGTTATAAAGCTTCTTCTGGAGAAAGGAGCTAAGGTTATTTACAATGACCCTTATGTACCGGAGTTTTTTCATTTTGAAGTTAAATGGTGCTCTCAGGAATTAACCCAAAAATTGCTATCCGAAGTGGATTGTGTCCTAATACTCACTGCTCATAGCTCATATGACTGGGACTTAGTGGCCGAGAATGCCAATCTAATTCTTGATACTAGAAATGTGACAAATGCCATCTCATCCGAGAAAATTCATAGATTATAACGAGTTCTGGACGACTAAGTCCTTTAACAGTTGTATTTTTATTTTGGTAACAACATTAGGGCTTGCTATAGCCAATCTTCTAGAGTAGGTATTTTCGCCTTCTAGCTCGGGTTCATGCGTCCTCACCGTTTTAACTCTTGTCTTTACAACCGCAGAGTTCGTCGTAATGATCATTGGGGCTGAGCTTATAACTTGCATTATTCTGAGGAGGAAGAAAAGGAATGACTAAGTCCGTTATTGGAATTCATGCTGGACACAATTCGTCCGTCGCTTTAGTGGAAAACGGCAATTTAGCTTCGGCTATTCAGGAAGAGCGATTGACAAGAGTAAAAAATCAAGGAGGGCTGCCTACACAGGTATTAGACCAAATATTTAAAAACTCTCATAGCTTAACTGCGAATAACCACAACATACACTTTGCCTATGCATGGAAGGCCATTATTCGATCATTATGGCAAAGAGAAGAATTAATAAAGTCATATGGAATAACTTCTCCTGATCCCATAAGTCAAATGAAAAGTTTTGTTAGAAAGAGCAGTGTTCTATCAGAGGTGATCAACCAGAAGAGGGTTGCAAAAACTGAGGGCTCGATAAAATCACTTTTAGGTTTGTCATCTGTTAGGTTAAACCGCTTGGAACACCATTTGTGTCATGCCTCATCCGCTTACTTTGGATGGGGTAAGATGGACGAAAATATTCTGATAATAACCTGCGATGGCGCAGGAGATGGCATATGTGCATCTGTAAACGTTGGCTATAAAGGGAAAATTGAACGGATAGCAGAAGTTGAACGGACGCACTCCATTGGCAGATTGTATTCTAACGTTACCTACTTACTGGGCATGGTTCCATTGGAGCATGAGTATAAAATTATGGGACTGGCCCCTTATGCGGAGAAATCCAAGGAATCTATTTCCATTTCTAATGATTTGGAGGCTTTGTTTAAATTTGATAAAAAAAACCCCTTAGTGTGGAGGAGAGACGGTTGCCCGCCCATGCAGTATGCATCGGAGTTTATTACAAATTTATTTAGACTTAAGAGGTTTGACCATATAGCCGGTGGTGTGCAGTTGTTTATAGAGAGGTTCCTTGTTAAGTGGGTTAGAAATTGTATTTTGGAAACAGGTATAAAAAAGGTTGCACTCAGCGGCGGTGTTTTCATGAATGTTAAGGCTAACCAAAAGATTTTAGAGCTCCCAGAGTTAGAGGAACTTTTCGTATTCCCTTCATGCGGAGATGAGACCAATGCTATTGGTTCCGCTTGGTTTCTTTACAATCATTTGTTTGGAGAAAACCCTAATCCTTTAACACATCTTTATTTGGGTACCGAGTTCGGTAATGACCGGGTTGAATCTGCATTAGCAAAGTATAAGTTCCAAAATTCGGTTAATGTTGAGAAAGCTTATGATATAGAGAAAAGGATAGCTGAGTTGTTAGCAAGAGGCGAGATAGTAGCAAGATTTAAGGGTAAGATGGAATTTGGGGCAAGGGCACTGGGTAACAGGTCGATATTAGCAAATCCATCGAATCTCGGAACCATTCGTATAATAAATGAAATGATCAAAAGTAGAGATTTTTGGATGCCGTTTGCGCCGTCGGTCTTACCGGAGAGAAGCGATGACTACTTCATCAGAAGTAAAAAAATGAAAGCTCCTTATATGATTATAACTTTCGATACAAGGGAAGAGAAAAGAGATAAAATCATAGCGGCGATACATCCCTATGATTATACAGCCAGACCCCAGGAAGTTTATGAGGAGTGGAATCCTGCTTATTATAAGCTTCTTAAGTATTTTGAGTCTATCACCGGCGAGGGAGTTATTCTAAATACCTCATTTAATTTACACGGCGAGCCAATAGTTCATTCTCCGGAGGATGCATTGAGGGTGTTTGATATTTCTGGACTTAGGTATCTTGCAATTGAAGACTTCCTTTTGGCAAAGAACTAGGGCGTAGGTTGAGGAACAGTTTTATAGTGTCTTTTTGGACATCTAAAGAGCGTGGCCAAAGTTTTTAGAGCTTGTCCGTCTTCTCAGACCGAGACAATAGGATCAATTTCCCGCGGCCTCCGGTATCCGGCAGAATGAATTTGGGTAGCTAACTCGTAAAAAAACCAGAATTCTCAAGTGAAATAATAATAATGAAGGAAAGTCTCTTAAGCTTCATTTGTTGTCCTCAATGTCATGGATCGTTTAACTTGATAAATGCCTTGATTGAGGGTGATTAAGTCGTTTCAGGCTCTCTCGCTTGCCCCAGGTGTGATTCTTCGTATTTTATATTAGACGGTCTGCCAATTATTCTGAAAGACACTGATGTGATGAGTCGAACTCAAAAAGCATTTGGGAAACAGTGGACATGGCAAAAGATGGGCTACTTCGAAGATGATATGGTTTACGGCAAAAGTAGCGAAGAAGAATTACAGGATTTTAAAGTTGCCTTTGACCTATCAGACCTGAGTGATGTATCCGGAAAGTACATTCTAGATGCTGGGTGTGGCTCTGGACGATTAACTGAAAGTATAGGTAAAGCGGCTAGAAATTCGACCGTTGTTGGTTTTGACATAAGTAAAAGTGCGAGGGTCGCATTTGATCGGTGCAAGGGGTTAAAGAATGTACATATCCTTCAATGTGACCTAATGCATCCGCCTTTCCGTTCGCATTCATTTGACTATATCTGGAGTGAGGGCGTGATTCACCATACTCCAAATAGCTTACAAAGTTTTGATAGGCTTGACAGCTTATTGACCAAGAGCGGAAAACTCCATATATGGGTATATCCAAATTATAAATTTAGTATATATAGATTTGTAAGAAATATTTTGTGGAAACCGTACTTCTTACCCTCTGGCGTGCGTTACTTTCTTTCCTGGCTATTTGCAACTCCTCTGTATTGCTGTGTCAAGATGCTTGAGTTAGTAAAGTTGCATAAGAACGTCAAGCTAAAAACCTTAGTCTTTAGGTTCTATGATAATTTGGCTCCTGAATTTCAACACTGTCATTCAAAGGAAGAGGTTAGAAATTGGTTTGTTTCGTATAACTATACAGAAATCATACTTAAGGGGGACATAGGTGCCACCGGCAAAAAATGAACTCAATACTTCAGAAATTAAAAGATGGTCTCAGGAGGGGTAATTAATGTTAAGAAGAATAGGTCAATCTAAGTGGTTTAAATACTTTGTTGAACTTCTGACTCTGACATTCATATTAGGTTTACTCTGTGGTGTTTTTATTGGTCTGCTAAGGGGCTGGAAATACATCCTCAAAGGATTTTTCCCGGTTAGTATAGACACATTAAACTCTAGTATAAATGAGAGTCTTTTGATAGTCTTTCTTTTCCTCATACTCTATCTTTTATTATTCTTGACTATTCACAATAAGATCAAGAATACCAGGTGGGCCTGCTTCATAGCAAGCTTCTTATCTTTTCTTCCCTTTTTTATATTCTGGGGATATGAAATAAATAAAATGTATAGGGTATATTGGTCTAACTTATTGGAGAGTGAAGCCTTTATCTTAAATTTAAAGGTCGGAGTTGGATTTTTGCTCTTGTGGCTTTTAGTTTCGATTGGGCTTTCCTTTTGGACCAAATCAAGGATTTTAAAGACTCAGTCCATTAATATCAGGCGTTTAGGTTTGCTAATTGGAATAGTGTTAATTTTTAATGCTTCAATGTACATCTTTTATAATTTCTATACCGCTAAACAAGCCTCTCCTAATGTGCTGATTATTTTGGTTGATTGTTTAGGTGCAAAGCACTTAAGCTCA
>Ga0073934_10010123_pt1 | contig 11806 bp, 7 predicted proteins | sample LarsenN4metaG_FD_76834 | JGI IMG/M metagenome (GOLD analysis project Ga0073934, IMG submission 76834) | Hot spring sediment bacterial and archeal communities from British Columbia, Canada, to study Microbial Dark Matter (Phase II) - Larsen... ... | reverse complement strand
CGTCGCTCGGCGCCGGCAGGGACGAGTATCGTTTCGAGGATGGCTCCGGGCTGTCACGGCTCACGCTGGCCAGCCCTTCGATGACGGTCGGCCTGCTGCGCGCTCTCTACGCTTCGCCCCACCGCGACGTCTGGCTCGGCCTGATGCCGGTCGGAGGCGAGGACGGCACTCTTTCCTTCCGGTTCAAAACAAAGGGAAAAGGAGAAATCTTCGCCAAGACCGGAACGCTTTCGAACACCGGCAGCCTGTCCGGCTACGCGCGCGTCCCGCAAGGCGGCATGGTCGCCTTTTCGGTGATGGTCAACAACGTCAATGCCCCGGCCGGCGCCATCCGCGAATTCATTGATAAGCTGGTCTTGTTGATACTGGAGATGTAAGCGATGCCGATCTTCGAATATCTTTGCCAGGATTGCGGAACCCGCTTTGAGAAACTCGTCCGCTCGTCGAACGCGGATAGCTTGGCCTGCCCGAGTTGCGGGGCAGACCGGCTGAACCAGGAACTTTCGACGTTTGCCGCGCACGGTGGCGGCTCGCGACCGGAGCCCGCCGCGGGCGGCGGTTGCCCGGCGGGAATGTGCCGGATGCCGGACGTATGCGGACGGAACTGATCGCCGCCTAAGCCGCGCTTGCGGCGAAGGAGGCGCCCGAGGCGCGCTGCCTCAAAATCCGGTTACGGACAACGTCTTTCAGGCTCGAGGCCAATAGAGTCGTCGCAATCACCTCGTCGACGCCCGCCTGCCTCACTTTCAGGTTGTCCAGGTTGCCGCGGGAAATCATGATGACCGGCGCGTGCCTGAACGCGGGCGTCTTGCGAAGTTCCCGGCAGATGTCGAATCCGTTCATTCCCGGCACACCGCACTCGAGTACGAACGCCTCGGGCCGCTGGCCCTCCGCCAGCCACTGGAACACCTGACACCCATCCCGGGCCGCGAGAACCCGGTAGCCGTGCCCGGAGAGAAGGGACGAGACGGTCCGTAAGCTGGCGGCGCTTTCCCCGGCCACCAGGACAAGCGGTTGTTTGCCGAGGCCCTCGACCAGGCGGCGAAGGTCCGGATTCATGGGGTCCCGGTGAAGGAGGCTTTCGAGGTGCGGCAGCGCCTCCGCCGACCGGCCGAGGTTCAATAACGCAAGAGTCAGGTTGCGCAGCACACTCTCGCTCGAACCCGATGCGGCCTCCTCCTTGAGCCGCTCGACCGCCTGCTCGACCAGCTCTTCGTCAACCCCCGGCTCCCGAACCAGTCCCAGGCACTCGTATCTCTGTACGCAGCCGCAAACTGAACACTGCGCGCGCGCATCGAAACGCGCGGCATATCCGCAGATCAGGCACCGTGCGATCCTCGCCGGCTCAGCCCGCTGTGCGTCGTCGTGCGACTCCCGCAAAGTCTCGTGCGTTGCTCCGGGCTCGCCGGTTCTGCCGTAGAAGCGCAGACTCTCGAGCGCCCGCAGCGCGAGCGGATTGGCCGGATCGAGTTCAAGCGCCCGGTTCAGCAAATCTGCGGCGTCGGAAACGCGCTCGGCGAGCGCCGCCGACATGAGCAAGCTCTGGACACAGTTCCCATGGCTCTTCAGCCTGCGATGCAGCAGTTCCCGGGCGATGCTTTTCTGCCCCATCCTGACGGCGAGCGCCACGTCCCGAAGGCTGATTTCCTCAGTCATGATTCCGTCTTTCCCTCTGATCGGAGTTTGCCCGCTCCAGGGGACCTCCGACAATGGGAAGTCGGCGCTAATCCGGGCTCAGATGCTCCCTCTAGTACAGTTTCGCGTGGTACGGACGGGGCCATGCGCTAGATCCGGCCTGCGGCGCAATTCTGCCTTCGGTGACCGTCCCCGGCGCCGCGCCTCAACAGTCGTCTCTCGCGCCGTGCCGTGCGCAGGGCCGCCCGACCGGCAACGATGCTCCGGCCCGGTGGTGTCGGGCGCCATCTCCTCCAACCTGTGGATTCGCACGTCTTCCGTCCCTCGCCTGCGCGGAGGAACGACCGGTTTCGATTGTCAAGAATTTCACCATTCGTTCATAGGGTTCTAACGCAAGCTACCTACAAACGAGGAGTGGAAAGGAGAATCCTCGTGCGGCGGCTTCTATTGCAGTATTCCTGTCTCTTCACGCTTTGTTCCTCCCTGGCGCGGGGGCAATTTGAGTATGGCGCCGTCGTCGGAACAGTCCGGGACAGTTCCACTGCTATGATTGCCGGAGCAGCCGTGAAACTCCGCAACGTGGACACCAACTTTCGAGCGGTCGACTGCCACCGATGGCGATGGCGCCTACTCGTTCGCCGCCCTGCGTCCCGGCGCCTACGAGGTGACGGTCGAGCACACCGGATTTCGCGGCGCCAAGGCGTCCATTCCCACCCTTCGCGTCGGTGACCGCCTGCGGATCGACGTCGTGCTGGCGCCCAGCGAGGTGACCGAGGAAGTCACCGTTCTCTCAGCCGCCTCCCTGCTCGAAACCGACACCAGTTCCCGGGGCCAGGTGGTCTCGCTCACCCAGATCCGCGAGCTGCCTCTCAACAAAAGAGACTACACACAACTGGTGCTGCTCGCGCCGGGCACCGCCGTGAATCCCCGCCAGCGCATCGGCGGCGCCCTCAACATCAATGGCAACCGCGCGTTGCAGAACAATTTCCTTCTCGACGGCATGGACAACAACTCCAACGCGACCAGCTACCGCGGCGAGCGCGTGGACGTCATCCGCCCGTCGGTCGACTCGGTGGCCGAGTTCAAGGTTCAAACCAACTCCTACTCCGCCGAGTATGGCCGCAGCGCGGGAGGAGTGATCAATGTCACTATCAAAAGCGGTTCCAACCGGATGACCGGAACCCTCTGGGAGTTCTTCCGTAACGACCGTCTGGACGCCAAGGGATGGACGCCCACCGCCGACGGCAACAAGCCGAAGCTGCGCTTCAACCTCTTTGGCGCCAATCTCGGAGGCCCCGTCATAAAAGACCGCGCCTTCTTCTTCGCCAACTACGAAGGCGAGCGGGAACGGCAAGGCACCACCCACACGCGCACAGTACCGACCCGGGAACTCCAGGCGGGCAACTTTAACGGCGTTCCGATCGCTGGCGCGCTGCGCATCTCCCCCGTTGATCCCGCCACCGGCGCCCCTTTTCCCGGCGGCGTCATTCCCCGCGCCCGCTTCGATCCCGTCACCGTCCGCATCCTCTCCGACCCTAACTTTCCCGCCCCTAGCGCCATCGCGGCCCTTCCCATCCCGGGACTTTACCTGAACACCGTCACAAACTCCAACCGCACTGACAAGTTCGACCTCCGGGGCGATCACTACTTCACCAGCGCCCTTCGCCTGTTTGCCCGTTACTCTTACTCCGATCTGGAAATCTTCCGCCCCGCTCCCTTCGGCGGCTACGTGGAGGGCTCCAATAACGACGGGTTCGGGACCACCGCCACGAAGGCTCACCACGCCGTTCTCGGTCCCACCTGGACCGTCTCCCCTCGCACGCTCAGCGAGTTCCGCCTCGGCTTCACACGCCTGAATGCGGCCGTGCGCCCGCCCAATTTCGGCTCGCCCGGCCCGACCGAACTGCTGGGCATCCCCAACCTTCCCAACGACCCCGGCATCAACGGGGGCTGGCCCAAGATGCTCTTCGACGGAATAGACGCTTTCGGCCGCCACACCTCCACACCCCAATTCCAGATCCCCAATGTCTACCTTCTGAACAATACCTGGAGCCTGATGCGCGGCCGCCACTCCCTCCGCACCGGCTTCGACAAACAGTACATCCAGACCGCCATCCTCGACGTCTCCGCCCTCATCGGATACTTTCGATTCCAGCAAAACATCTTCTCCAACAATCCATGGGGCGATTTCCTGCTCGGCCTCCCCAGCGTCCACTCGCAGACGTCCTACTCTGTGATCTACAACCGGAAGGATCTCAGCTTCTTCTTTTTCCAAGACGACTTCCGCGTCTCTTCCAGACTCACCCTCAACCTCGGCTTGCGCTATGAGTATGGACGCCCGATCGTGGAGAAGTACAACCGCATGGCGAACTTCAACCCGTCCACCGGCGAGCGCTCGTTTGCCAGCAACGGCGGCACCTTTGGACGCGCCCTGGTCCGGCCCGATCGCGACAACTTCGCTCCGCGCGTTGGTTTCGCCTACACGCTCCTGCCTCGCACCGTCCTTCGCAGCGGCTACGGCGCCTTCTACAACTTCACCAACCGCCAGGGCCGCGAAGGGCTGCTCGGCATGAACTCGCCCTTCGTCGTGGACTTGGTCCGCAGCCAGAACCGCGCCACCGCCGCCTCCGCCCTCTTCACCCTGCGCAGCGGTCCTCCCGCCAACTTTCTCGCAACCGCCACCCCTCGCGACCAGGTTTTGCGCGGCAATGACCCCACAATGTCCGACCCCCTCGTGCACCAGTGGAACCTCACAATCCAGCATGAAACCGGCCGAAACCTTGTTTTCGAGGCCGGATATGTCGGCAACCGCGGCCTTCATCTGACCCGCTTCTACAATGCCAACCAGGCCCGCAGGATGGGCCCTCCGGCCCTGGCTGAGCGGCGCCCATTCCCCGCCTTCAACGACATCCAGTACATGGACTCGGGCGGCTCCACCGCCTACCACAGCCTGCAAACCCGCATCGAGAAGCGCTGGGAGGGCGGGATCAGCTTCCTCCACTCCTTCACCTGGGGTCGCGTGATGACGAATGCCCCCAACTGGGGCGACGGCGGCGCCAGCACGCAGGACGCCTACAATTTCGCCAACGAATGGGGCCCGGACAACATGAACGTCAAGTTCAACTCGGTCGCCAGCTGGGTATATGATCTCCCCTTCGGCAAGGGCCGCCGGTACGCCTCCTCGATGAGCCCGGCGATGGGCGCCCTGCTTGGCGGCTGGCAGTTGAGCGGGATCTGGGCCTGGCGCACAGGCCTCACCAACACAGTGACAAGCGCCGAGTGCGGCCCCAACTGCCAGTTGTCCACGTCGGAGCGAACCCAGCGCGCCGACACGACGGGGCAGGCGGTGGCCATCCAGGCGCCCGACAACTTCCGCTGGTTCAACACGGCCGCCTTCCGTCCCGCCGCCACTTCCTACGGCACCGCCTCGCGCGGCATGGTCTACGGTCCGGGGCTTCATAACTGGGACTTCACGCTCGCCAAAAGCTTTTCTCTGACCGAGCAGATGCGCCTCCAGTTCCGGACGGAGTTCTTCAACGCCTTTAATCAGGTGAACCTGGATCAGCCGAACACGAATGCGTCAAGCGGCACCTTCGGTGTCATCACTTCGGCACTGCCGGGCCGCAGCATTCAGTTTGGCCTTAAACTGTACTACTAGGAAAGCTTGCGACCCGCCTCCATCGTTGTCCCTGCCGCGGCGCTCTGGTTGGCCACGGGCCTGCTGGCCGGGCCGCCGCCCGGCGTCCGGTGGATCGCCCACCGGGGCGGCGTTGTCGACGCCGGCTACGCGGAGAACAGTCCGGCCTCGCTGGAAGCCGCGTTCGCCGCCGGCTACTGGATGGTCGAGTCCGACATCCGCGAAACCAAAGACGGCCGGATCATCGTCCAGCATGACCCTACGTTCGAGAGGTTCTATGGTGATTCCCGGCGTGTTCAAGACATGACGCTCGCCGAGGTCAAGGCGCTCCGGGCAAACCCCGGCGGCACGCCGCCCATGACCTTCCGCGAACTCGTCGATGCCTGCAAGGGCCGCCTCCGCATCATGCTTGACACCAAAGAGCCGGAACATTCCGCCGCCTTTTACCGGCAAATCGAAAATGATCTGCGCCGGACCGGCCTGCTCGCCTCGGCCTACATCATCGGACTTGATTCGGCGCGCCGCTATTTCCAGGGTAAGGCCCGTGTGGGGATCAACAGCGCGCAACTCGAAGAGGCGGTCCGCCGCGGCGAAGACGTCGCCCGGCGCTACTTTCTGTTCGAATGGGGCAAGACGCTGACCCGCAGGCAGGTGGACTTCGCGTTTGCCCACAAGGTTCCCGTCGTCCCCAGCGTCAACACGTTTCACTACGGCGGTGACTGGAAAGTCTCCCTGGAGCAGGGTTCAGCCGACATCCGCCGCCTGCGGGAATGGGGAGTCACCGAGTTCCAGATTGACTCCGTCTACGAGCCGGCGTTCTCGGACCCGGCCCGTTAGTGCCGGGCGCTCCGGTCATTCGTAGGCGGACCCATCCCCCCGGTCAGGTCGGATTCCCCGTAGCACACAGCCCAACTCGACTGCCGCCCGACGCCTCAGGCGCCAACCCGGTGCGAACGGGAGTGTGCGGCCGAAAGGAACGGTGATGTCGGACCGGCGAGCCAGTGGTAGCGCTAACGGGATTCGAACCCGTATTTGAGCCTTGAGAGGGCTCCGTCCTAACCCTTAGACGATAGCGCCACGCTCCTGTCATTATAGTACAGAGCATGCGCTGCCTCCTTTTGTTCCCGATTCTGCCGGCCGCCTTCCTCCGCGCTCAGGCCCCGCCGCCGAATCCCCCCGCCTACCAGCCGGCCCCCGCCGAAAAGCAGCAGATCGCCGACCGCGCCGCCGAACTCGGCGCGCGGCTCGCCCAACTCCGCGGGAAAGCCGCCTCGCAGCTGCTGGCCGACGTCGAGGTTTATCACAAGGCCGCCTCCTGGCTGCTGCGCCACCCGGAGGAGTTCTACAACAAGGCTTACGCCGGCCACGCCCTGCTTGTGCTCGATCGCGGCCTCGCCCGCGCTAGCGCCCTCCAAGCCGGCTCCGCGCCGTGGACGACTCGCAAGGGCCGCGTCAACCTTGCCTACCGGTCCCGCGTCGATGGCAGCGTACAGCCCTACGCCGTCGTCGTGCCCGAGTCCTACGACGGGTCGCGACCGGTCCGTCTCGATGTCGTCCTCCACGGACGAGGAGCCATGCTGAGCGAGATCAGCTTCCTGGAACGCGGAGAAAGCGCAGGGACCGCGCCCGCCTACCCGGACCGCATCGAACTCCACGTTTTCGGCCGCACCAACAACGCCTACCGCTGGTCCGGCGAGACCGATGTGTTTGAAGCCCTCGCCGACGTCAAGTCACGGTTCCGGATCGATCCCGCGCGGATCGTCCTGCGCGGCTTTTCGATGGGCGGCGCGGGCGCCTGGCACATTGGGCTGCACCATCCCGACCTGTGGGCCGCCATCGAGGCCGGCGCCGGATTCACCGAAACCCGCCGCTACGCCAACGTCTCCAACCCTCCCGCCTGGGTGGCGCCCACGCTCCATATTTACGACGCCGTCGACTACGCCCGCAACGCCTTCAACGTTCCCACGGTCGGCTACGGCGGAGAAACCGATCCTCAGCTGCGCGCCTCCCTCAACATCCAGGAGCAACTCGGCAGGGAAAGCGGTCTCGAGGGCATCCGTGCGCTGTTTCTGGTCGGCCCAAACACGGGGCACAGGTTCCACCCGGACAGCAAGAAAGAATCGGACGCTTTCCTCGACCGCCACGCCGCCGCCGGACTCGCCGAACCCGGCAAGATCCGCTTCGTCACCTACACGACGCGTTACAACCGCTGTTTTCGCATCGTCGTCGACGGACTCGAACGGCATTACGAACGCGCCCAGGTCGACGCCAACGCCCGCGCCATCACCACGTCCAATGTCTCCCGGCTCACGGTGCTCGGCGAAGGGACCGTCGAACTCGACGGACAAACGTTCCCCCGCGGCGGATCATTCGAGAAGAAGAGCGGTAAGTGGACCACCGCGGGCCCGCTACGGGGACTTCGCAAGAAACACGGGCTCCAGGGGCCGATCGATGACGCCTTCTCGGAGCCGTTCCTCTGCGTGCGCCCCTCGTCCGGCCCGGCGCCTCGGCTGGACCGCTTCGCCGCGGAATTCGCCAAGTGGCTTCGCGGCGATGTTCGCATTGTGGACGACAGGTCCGTCACGCCCGCGCACATTCGCGACTACCACCTCGTGCTGTTCGGAGACGCGGCCACCAACCGGATGATCGCGCGGGTCGCGCCCAAGCTGCCCATTCGCTGGGAGAAAGATACGATTCGCGCCGGTCCGCGGTCGTTTCCCGCTTCCGGACATACTCTCGTGCTGATCTATCCGAATCCCCTCAATCCGTCAAAGTACGTCGTCTTGAACACAGGACACACTTTTGGCGAAAAGGAGTTCCGGGGAACCAACGCCCTGCTCTACCCGCGTCTCGGCGATTGGGCCATTCTCAATTCGAAGGGCGAGCCGGTGGCGGCGGGTCTGTTTGACGACAACTGGCGGCTGGCGCCGGGGGACTGACTCCAAGCGGAAGGACTACGCCGTCCCCTCCAGGAGCCGCCCGGCCGCCCGCAGCCTTTCAAATCCTTCGATCGTCTGCCGCACGCCGCTCTCGATCGGCGTCCGCGGCAGGTCGGGAATCGCGGCGTGAAGGCGGGATGCGTCCATGCGGTAGGAAACCGGCACCTGCGGTCCGGCGACCGACAGCAGCTTCGCCGCCCCGGGCCGCATCGAATCGATCATCGCCACCAGGTCGTCCATCCTCACGATGTCTCCCGCCAGGTTGTAAACGTGCGCCCCTTCGAGCGGCGCCAGGGCGCATCGGACAAACGTTTCCGCCACGTCCTCCACGTACTGAAGATCCATGAAGCCGGACACGCGGATCTGAAAGGGTTTTCCGAGCGCTACGGCCTTCATCGCGAGCGTCGGGTCCGCGGTCAACCCCCGGTCGCGGCCGACGCCGTAGACCGTCCACGGCCGGAGTCCGATGCTCGAGATTCCGTCGGTCAAGTAGAAGACGCGGGCGTTGCCTTCGTTCGATTGCTTGAACACGCCATAGTGCGTTCCCGGCAGCAGCGGGTCGGCTTCCGACAGGCTCCGGTCCCCGTATGCATCTTCGGGGCCCCAGACGGCGGATGAGGAGGCGTACACTACGCGAACCGGCCGCCCGGCGTCACGCGCGCCCTCGAACACGTTCAAGGTGCCGATCACGTCGATCAGCGCGCCGGCCACGGGGTTCGCCTGGCAGAACGGCATCAGCACCGCGGCCAGGTGGATCACGTGCGTGACTCCCCCGTCCTTGATTAGACTCTTGACCCGGCCGGTGTCTTCGATCTTTCCGGTCTCCATTCGCAATCGGCTGGAGCCCGCCAGCGCGGCGTGGCCTGAGATCAGGGAAAGCCGTGTCGTGTCCGCCTCCATGTCGAAGCAGAGAACGTCTGCGCCGCGGTCGAGAAGCTGCTTGACGGTCCAGGCGCCAATGCACCCGGACGATCCGGTCACGAGAACTCGCATCTGTTTCACCGTAACACGTCGAGCGGGATTATTTCCGTCCTGATGCCAACAACTTAGACAGAGAGGAGGCAGACCGCAAGACTGCGGCCTGCTACTACTGTAGCGACATAGCTGATGCGCGCGGTCTGCCGCCGCGGCGCCGGCTCGATCAGCGAAAGAGGAGAACCGATGCCATGTCCCCGAACCAGATGCGGAACCTGCGCGGATTAGCCGTCCGGACAGTCCAGCAGATGCTCACCTCGGAAGAAACGCCAGCCGCCCTGCGGCTGCTGGCGGCCCTGTTCGTGCTCAACAGCGCCACCAACCAGGATCCGGGCCCCGAACCCTCGGCCCCCCATCGCCCGGCCACAATCCTGCCGTTCCCTTCGCCGGCCCGGTCCCGGATGCGCGAGGAAGCGATCTCCGCGTTGAGCCGGCCGGCTGCCGCGCGCGCAACGCCGCCCCGGCGCCAGGCGGCATGATGCCTACACGCTGGCGGCCGCCGGCGCCTCCACCGCCATCGCCGCGTATCCGCGGCCGACGCCGCGGTAGCGGAAGCCGTAGTGCGCCATCAGCGCTGGTTCATAGAGGTTCCGTCCGTCGATGAAGACCGGCGTCCGCATGGTGCTCTGAATCCGGCGCAGGTCGAGCTGTTTGAACTCGTTCCACTCCGTGCACAGAACCAGCGCGTCGGCGCCCGTGGCCACCTCGTACGGACCCTCGCACATGGTCACGCCCGGCATGGACCGGCTGGCCGCCGCCATCGCCACCGGATCGTAGCCACGCACAACGCCTCCCTGCGCCAGGATCGCCCGCGCGATCTCGGCTGAAGGGGCGTCGCGCATGTCGTCCGTGTTCGGCTTAAAGGCCAGGCCGAGCAGACCGACCACCCGGCCGCTCAACGCCCCGCCGAGCATCTCCCGCAGCTTCAGAACCACCTGCCGCCGCTGGTGCTTGTTGATGTCCATTACGGTTTCGAGCAGTTGCGGATGCTGCCCTTGCACGTTCGCCATATAGGCCAGCGCCTTGACGTCTTTCGGAAAACAGGACCCGCCGTAGCCAAGGCCCGCGTCGAGGAACGCCCGGCCGATCCGTGGATCATACCCCATGCCTGCCGCCACTTCCTTGACGTCCGCCCCCAGCGCCTCACAGATGTTGGCGATCTCGTTGATGAAGGAGATCTTCGTAGCCAGGAACGCGTTCGAGGCATATTTGATCATCTCCGCCGTGCGCAGGTCCGTCACCACGATCGGCGCCCGCAGCGACAAGTGCAGATCGGCGATCTTGTGCGCCGCCTCCTTGTCCATCGACCCCAGCACGATCCGCGCCGGATTCATGAAATCCTGAATCGCCGAGCCTTCCCGCAGAAACTCGGGACACGAAACCACGCTGAATGGAACCGGCGCGCTCTGCTTGGCCCGGACAATGTCCGACACCCAATCGCCCGTCCCCACCGGCACCGTCGACTTGTTGACGATCACCAGCGGCCGACTCATGTGCTGCGCGATCGCCTCCGCCGCCTGCCGCACGTACTGCAAGTCCGCCTCGCCGTCAACCCCCTCCGGCGTCCCGACCGCGATGAAGACGATCTCGGCCGCCTCGAGCGCCTCCGCATAAGACGTCGTGAACCGAAGCCGCCCCGCCGCCACGTTCCGCCTCACGATCTCCTCAAGCCCGGGCTCGAAGATCGGAAGGATTCCCTGGCGCAGCTTTTCAATCCTCTCCTCGTTGATGTCGAGGGCGACCACCCGGTTGCCAAGGTCCGCAAAGCAGGTCCCTGTCACCAGTCCCACGTAACCCACACCCACTACACAAATGTCCTTCAAAACCCAAAACCTCCTCGAACGTCTATGCTGGTCAGATGCTAACACGCCTGCCCATCACCGGCATGCGACGCCTGCTCCGGGCGCGGGAGATCTCCGCCGTCGAACTGGTCGATGCCCACCTGGCGGAGATCGACAGAAATGGGAAGAAACTCAATGCCTTCGTCAGGGTTTTCTCCGAACAGGCGCGGGAAAAGGCCCGAACCGCGGCCGGCGATGGCCCGCTCTCCGGCATCCCCCTCACCGTCAAGGACTGCTTCGACATAGCGGGTTTCCCCACCTTGTGCGGCAGCCGGTTTCGTCTCGGCCACCTCGCCGCCTCCTCGGCGACCGCCGTCGAACGCCTCGAACGCGCCGGCGCCATTCTTCTCGGCAAGACCAACTGCCCGGAGTTTCTCGCCAACTACGAAACCGACAATCACATCACCGGCCGCACCAACAACCCGCACAACCCGGACCGGACCTGTGGCGGCTCGAGCGGCGGAGAAGCGGCGGCCATCGCCGGATTCCTCTCAGCGGGCGGCCTCGGAAGCGACGGCGGCGGTTCGATCCGTCTGCCCGCCCATTTCTGTGGAATCTGCGGACTCAAGCCCACCCCGGGCCGCATTCCGGCCGCCGGACACGTCCCGCCTATACGCCATCCCGGCGGTCTGCTCGGCGTCGCCGGACCGATGGCCCGAACGGCCGCCGACCTCAAGTTGCTCTTCGATGTCCTGGCCGGCCACGACGACGCCGACCCGTTCTCGGTTCCGTTCACGCCGCCCCCGCCGCCGCGCCACAAGCCCCGCATCGGCCTGATG
>Ga0073934_10010122_pt1 | contig 11807 bp, 9 predicted proteins | sample LarsenN4metaG_FD_76834 | JGI IMG/M metagenome (GOLD analysis project Ga0073934, IMG submission 76834) | Hot spring sediment bacterial and archeal communities from British Columbia, Canada, to study Microbial Dark Matter (Phase II) - Larsen... ... | reverse complement strand
CGCGCCATCGGTCTGCCCCAGAGCGAGATCGCGCTCTCGCTGCTCTCGTTCAACCTCGGGATCGAGCTGGGCCAGCTCGCGTTCCTCGGGCTCGTCGTGCCGCCCCTGCTCTTCCTCGGGCAGCGCGCGAAGGGTCTCCGGGTGGACGCGGTCGCGGCGTACGGGATCGGCTCCCTTGCGGTGTACTGGATCCTCGAGCGCGCGCTCTGAGCGTCGCCGCCGCTCCGCGGTGGACGCAGGCCACGCGCCGCCGGCGAAGGCTCCTCGCTACCCGCTGCCTTCGACGACCGCCTTGAGCGCGGCGAGCTGGGTCATCCCCCATCCCGTCTCGTATCCCGCGTGCTCGGCGGAGACGTCGCCGCCGGTGCGCTCGAAGCCGTGGTGGAAGAGCTCGACCAGCGTGCCGCCGAGCGCCGGCGTGAGGCGCAGCGTGACGAAGGTGGGCGCCTCCCAGCCGCGGTTCGGGATCCAGTCGTTCTCGAAGGTGAGCTCGCGGGCGGGATCGAACGACCGGATGACTCCGCCGTAGCGCACGCGCTCGCCGTCCCACATCACCGCCATCTCGATGCGGCCGCCGACCCGCGGCTCGTAGGTGTCGAGCCACTGGCCACCCGACGAGCCGGCCTCCGGCGTGCGAGCGGCGAAGCCCCACCACGCGTCCATGCGCGGCTTCGACGTGAACGCCTCCCACACGCGCTCGGGCGTCGCACGGACGTGGACCGATCGCCGCACCTTGAGCGGGCTCGCGTCGGGGTTCATGCGACAGCCTCCCTGCGCCGCTCGGGCGCGTCGTCCGGATCGTTCCACGGCTCCCCTCCAGAAGAGCACGACCCGGCGGCGCATGGAAGGAGGATGCGCGGCCGTGCGCGAGGGCGGACACCCGCACACGCCCGCTCCGTACGCTGCCCGCGGCCGACACCGGGGATGCGCCGCCCGCCACGTCCTCGTGGGAGGCGCCGCGGCGCGGCGGAGGGGTCGCATGCTGGCCGAGAGCCTCGCCCGGAGCCGGCGGACGCGCGTGCTGCGCGGCGTCCTGGCCATCGCGTTCGGTGCGCTGCTCGCGGCGCTCGGCGCGAAGGTGCGCGGCCTCGTCCGGCAGGCCGTGCCCGCGCACTAGACCGACGCCGATCCCTGTCGGCGCTTCCGGCCGTGCAGCCGCCGCGCGCCGCCGAGCACGACGAGCGCTTCCATCCCGAGCAGCCCGCAGCTCGGCAGCGGCGGCTCGACGGTGACGACGACGTCCTCCTGGGAGCGGCAGCCTTCGGGGTTCACGATCTCGACGGCATGCGCACCGGGCGCGAGGCCTGCCAGCGGCACCGTCACGATCCAGCCGCCGGCGACGCTGTAGGGCGCGACCTCCGCCGGGCCGATGCGCACGCGGCCCGCCGGGCCGAGGCCGCTTCCGGTGAGCCGGAACGACGCGCCCTGGGGCACCGTCGTGGCATCGACGCTCGCGATCGACGTGGTCGCCCCCACGCACAGCGCATCGCACAGGTCCCCCACGCCGTCTTGGTCGGTGTCGGCCTGATCCGCGTTCGCGCGCAGCGGGCAGTTGTCCGCCGCGTCGGGAACGCCGTCCGCGTCGCCGTCCGCCGGCGGCGGCGCGAAGAGCGCGAGCGCATGGGCGATGCCGTCGGCCGCCACCGCCGCTCCGACGTGCCGCGAGACGAGGTCGTCCTGGGGCGGATGGATGCCGCCCCAGATGCGCGAGAGGCTCGTCTGGTCGGAGGCGTCGTAGTAGCTGGCGTGCTGGAGCACGACGTCGACGCTGGGGCCTTCCTCGAAGACGAGGTGCTCGTTCTGCTCGGCGTGGAACTCGCCGAGGCCGCCCGGGAACCAGGGGGAGCCCGTGAGCTGGTGCAGCACCGTCGCCGCCGCCCGGCTGTAGGCGCTGTGTCCCGATGGATAGCCCGCGAAGGGCGGCGTCACGAAAGTCGGCCGCTGGTACGGCCACCACTCCTTCGCGCGGATCCAGCCCACGCCGGCGACGTCGGTGGCCGGATCCTGCACGAACGCGGGCCCGCGCCAGGCCCGGATCGCGACCTCGCCGACGTACGCCGAAAGGTGTGCGTGGCGCTCGCCGGGCGCGCTGCTCTCGGGCGTGATCAGCTCGATGAAGCCGGGCCGGAGCTCGAAGCCCTCGGGGTGGTACGACGGAAGGCCCGGATCCGAGCGCTGCCCCCGCTCGGCCATGGCCCGCAGCGCGGACACGGGCCGCGCGTAGTCGTACCAGCCCTTCATGCCCCACACCGCCACCGCGACGTCGTGCATGGTGCCGCCGAGGGCGAGGTAGAGCTTCACGTCCCATTCGAGGTCGCCGAGCGCGGGCCCCGTGCCGAGGAGCCGCTTCTCGGGGAGCTGGTCGGAGACGTAGTTCGCGATCGTGAACCAGTGCCCGGGCGGGGTCTCGGACTGCGGGCCGTCGGCCCAGAACTCGGCAAGCACCCGCACGTAGTCGCCCCGCGGCACGATCTGCGGCGCGTAGGGCTGCCCCGTCACGGGGTTCACCGCGTAACCCGTGCCCCAGTCGCCGCCGCCCTCGACGTCGTAGAACTGCCGCCACTCGCCGGGCTGCGCGAGCGGCGCGTTGCCCTGGGCCGCGGGCGACACGTCCCACATTACGCCGTCGCCCGGGTCGAGGTGGCTGCTCCAGATCGCCACCATCTCGAAGCCGTCGAGGTAGTCCTCCGCCGATGCCGTCCCGAGCAGCGGCGGCGGGCCGGGGTCGTGATAGACCCACCAGTCGTGCCCGCCGCGCGTGTGGAGCGTGACGTCGCCCGGTGTCAGCGAGAAGGTCGCCACCTGCCCCCACTCGGGCGAGAGGAAGGGCGGGAAGCCGCCGGGGATGGGGTTTCCGCTCTGATCGACGAAGAAGGTGAGCGTGAGGGGCTGCCAGCGATTCGGGTCGGCCACGTCCGGGTTGCCGGGCAGCGCCATGATGAGCGGCGGATTCACCGGCTGGTAGTGCTGGTTGGCGTAGCCGTTCGGCTCGTTGGAGCCGTCGACCAGGCCGAAGGCGATCACGGTGGCGGCGATGCGGTTTCCCAGCTCGGCCGGCGGATCCACGTCGCCCGACGTGGCGGTGAAGGACGCGTCGAGCCCGAGGATCCGCATGCGCTCGTCGAAGTGCACGTTCGAGACGGCGGCGCCCGGGGACGCGGCGAAGCGGTGCTTCAGCAGCCGGTAGGCGGCGTAGCTCAGCGTCTTCGCGCGGGCGGCGTGCACGTCGGGGGCGGTCGCGCGCTCGCCGTGGAAGACCTGCGCCGCCGCGTCGTCGTAGGCCGCCCAGGCGTCCCAGAGCGCCGCCGAGACGTGGTAGAGGTTGCGGGCGTGCACGGTGGGCCGCGCGAAGTCGCGCCGGATCGCGCCGAGGAGCTCCTCGTTCCACTGCCGGGCCACGGAGTGCGAATCCGTGCAGGCGTCGCCCACGCCGTTCGCGTCGGCGTCCTGCTGCAGCGGGTTCGCCACCACCACGCAGTTGTCGCCCGCGTTCGGCCAGCCGTCGCGGTCGAGGTCGCCGGGCTGGCAGGCGTCGCCCACGCCGTCGCCGTTCACGTCGGACTGGGACGGATTCGGAACGAGGCGGCAGTTGTCGGCGCCGTCGCTCGCGCCGTCGCCGTCGGCATCGCTCTCGCGGCAGTCGGGGATGCCGTCGCCGTCGGCGTCGTCGTCGGCGGGGTTGCCGTTGCCGTTCGTGTCCTCGCTCGCGGTGGGGATCCCGTCGCCGTCGTCGTCGGCGTCGAGGGCGTCGATCGTGCCGTCGCCGTCCGTGTCGACGGGCGAGGCCACGGCGCCCACCTCCGCGCCGTCGGGGAGGCCGTCGCCGTCGCTGTCCGCGTCCTGCGGATCGGTGCCGAGGGCGGCCTCGTCCGCGTCGACGAGCCCGTCGCCGTCGCCGTCCACCGGCGCCGCCGGGGCGGTGAGCGACAGCACCTGGTCCGCTGCCACGTCCTCGAGCACGGTCTCGGCGCCGTTCCGCCAGCGCACGCGCAGCTCGTCCACCTGCGCCGCCGCGCCGAGGCCGAAGTGCACCTCCGCCGGCGTGCCGGCCAGATAGCTGCCCCCGGCCACCACGTCGCGCCGCTGCGTGCGCGCACCGACCGTCGCCCGGACGGCGGCGCCCACCGCGAGCGCATCGGGCCCGAGCCGCACGGTGAGCCAGTGCCCGGCGCCGCCGCCCTGATTCTCGTACAGGCGCACGGGCCGGGCATGGTTGGTGACGAGGAGGTCGAGGTCGCCGTCGCGGTCGTAGTCGAAGGCCACGAGACCGCGCGCATCGTCGGCGGCGTCGAGGCCGCTGCCCGTCACGCGCGCGAAGCCGCCCGCGCCGTCGTTCTCGAACAGGTACGCGGGCGTCTGCGACAGCGGCAGGGAGAGCGGCAGCATGAGCTGCACCGCCTCCTCGAAGCCCGTCACGGCCACGAGGTCGAGATCGCCGTCCCGGTCGAGATCGGCGAACGCGGTGCCCCAACCCCACGCGGTGTCGGCGATGCCGAGCGCCGCGGCGCGGTCGTCGAAGGTCAGCGTCCCGGTCTGGGCGAGCCGGCTCTCCCAGTAGACGTTGCCCTGGCTCGGAAGTCCGAAGGCGTCCAGCGGATCGGTGATGTTCGTGAGGTACAGATCGAGGTCGCCGTCGTCGTCGACGTCGGCGCAGGCCACGCCCATGTCGTTGCCGGTGTGCCCGACCCCCGCCGAGGCCGTCACGTCGACGAACGCGCCGCCGTCGTTCCGGAACAGGAGGTCGGGCCCGAAGTCGACGGCCTGGTGCAGATCCGGGTCGCCGTCGTCGTCGAGGTCGGCGAAGAGCGGCGTGTAGCCGTTCACGGCGAGAGCGCCGAGGCCCGCGGCGGCGGTGACGTCCGCGAACTGGAGGCCGCCGAGGTTGCGGTAGAGCGCGATCGCGCCGGGATACACGGGTGGACCGCCGGCGGTGGCGCTCCAGTTCGAGACGTAGAGGTCGAGCCTTCCGTCGCCGTCGTAGTCCACCACCGCCAGGCCGGTGCGCAGGTACCCGACCGGCGCGAAGCCCGAAGCGGCGGTCACGTCGGTCCAGGCCCCTCCGCCGTCGTTGCGGAAGAGCCGCGCCCGGGAGACCGGGGGCGACGCGTCGTCGTGATCGTTCAGCAGGACGAGGTCCGGGTCCCCGTCCCCGTCGAGGTCCGCGAGCTGCGCGACGCGCGAGAGGCCGGGGTCGGCGAGGGGCGGGGGCGTGACGTCGGTGAAGCCGCCGCCCTCGCCGTGATCGTTGCGGAAGAGCCGGTTCGGCTCGCCCAGATGCCCGAGCAGGTAGACGTCGAGATCGCCGTCCCCGTCCACGTCGCCCACCGCCGCGCCCGTGCCCATGATGCGCTGCATGCGCGCCCAGTGCGGGTCCGTCACCTGGGCGAACGCCTGCGCCGCTGCTCCCGCAGTGAAGACGAGGCCGCGCGCCGCCGCGACGTCCTGGAACGCCAGGCTGGCGACCGCACTCCCGGGAGCGGCGACCGACGCTGCCGCGAGCAGCGCGAGCGCGGCGAGGATCTGCCGATTGCGACGCACGGCCCGAACCGCGCAAGAACCATGCCGGCCGCTGCGCGCCCGGCGCCTTCGAGCGGAACCGCGCAATTCCGCGCCCTTTCGCCGCTGTGCGGCCGCCTGCGGGGATCGAGCGCGGGATCAGGGCAATCCCTTGCCGCGTTCGTGGAACGATCCTTCCGCGGGCGGGCCCGGCGCCCGGGGCTCCCCCGCCTGCCCTCGACGCTCCGGGGTGTCGACCCCCCGCGGTGTACGGCGCGCCAGCCAGCGCTCGTCGAACGTGAAGAGATGGGCCATCGCCATGCCGATCGAGAGCTGCGGGAACGCCATCGCGCCCGCGAGCCCAACGTGCAGGCCCAGGGCCGCGAGCCAGACCCAGGGGCGCAGCGCGCGCACCAGCGCGAGGGGTGCGAAGAGGAGCTCCGTGGCGAGGACGCCCCAGGTGAGGGCCGCGACGGCCCCTTCGGGCAGCGCGAGCAGGGCGTCGCGCAGCGGTCCCGGCCTCGCCCAGGGGAGGTCGAGGGCCCAGCGGATGGCGTGGCCTTGCGTCCAGGCGAGGCTCGAGAGCTTGTCGAGCCCGCTCACGGTGTAGGCCAGGGCGAGGATCCACCATGCCCCGGCGAAGAGGCCCGGCGGAAAGCGCCAGGCGGGGTCGTTCGCCCTCCGCGCCGCGAGGCGCGCCGGCTCGCCCGGCGGCGAGACGGCGAGGGCGAGGCAGATCCAGCCGAGATACCCGAGGCTCGGGTTGTGGAGGCCCGGGTTCCGGTCGTAGAGCCAGACGAGCCCGAGCCACACGCCGAGCGCCGCCGCACGTCGCGCGACGCCGGCGGCGACGAGCAGCGCGAGCACGGCCACGCCGCCCACCGCCCACGCCGCGAGGGCGCCGGGCAGATGGGACGGCAGGAGCCATGCGAGCGGCCCAGGAAGCTGCGACGGGGCGGCGCCGGGGAGCCCCGGGATGCCGTCGTCGCCGAAGAGCTCCCGCGCCCACGGTGCGAGGGAAGCGATCCAGAGCGCGAGGTAGGCGCCGAAGAAGATGCGGAAGGCGGCGAAGCGCCGGGCCGAGACGGCGGTCCCGGGGGGCGTCAGGGCCCGCACTCCACGTCCAGCGCCGGCTCGTCCTCGGCGGCGCCCCGCACGCTGGTGGCGCGTACGCGGGCGCGTGTCACCGGCGCGGGCAGCGCGAGGGCCTCGGCGACGGCGCCGCCGCCGCAGAGCGCGAGGCGGACCAGGGCGGAGCGGCGCGGCTCGGGGACGAGGGGGAAGAAGGTCAGCGCGCCCAGCAGCGGCCCCGTGCGCGCGAAGGGGCCTCGCATCGCTGCGGCGAGCTCGGGCCCGCCGGCCACCACGCGCTCGCTGCCGTCGGACAGGACGAGCGAGAGCGCGAAGCGACGGCCCGTGAGCTCCATCTCGCCCTGGCGGCCGAAGACCAGGGGCAGGGGCGCCGCCACGAGGCGCCGGCCGAGATCCGCGAGGGCCGCGACGCCCGTCAGCGCGCCGGCGACACCGAGGAGCCCGACCGCGACGACGAGCCCGGCACCGAAGGCGCTCCCGCGCGACATGCGGCGCATTCTGCCGGAGCGCGCGGGCGCGGTACAGGAGCGCGGCGCGCGTGGGTCGTGCGGAACCCGTCTTCCCCGTCCGCGGAACGAATTTTCCGCGCCACCGAGGCGTGTTCCAGCGGGGCGCGCGCAAGCAGGTGAAATCCCTGAAGGCCCGCTCCCCGCTCCACCGCGGCATGACGCTTGCACCGCTGACCGGTCGGGAAGGGGCGCATCCGCGTCCGTCGTGGCTGCACGCCTTCCCGCCGCCGTTCCGCATCGTGCGGAGCCGCCCGTGGGAAAGGAAAACGCGATGCGCTCCCAGAGGATTCTCGCCGCGATCGCTGCGGCGGCCGCGGTGTGGATGGGCCCGGCGGTCGCCGGCGCCACGCCGGTGACCCACACCCTCCTTCCCTCGAGCTCTCTCTCGGGCACGGTGCAGGGCACCCTCGGGGTCCAGCTCTTCACGAACCTCGGCACCCAGAACGGCACCGCGACCGCGACGGGCACGCTCAGCTCGACGCCCAACGGCACGATCCAGATCGACTGGGGCTCCCCGAGCTGGTCGGGCAACCTCGCCGTGCCCTCGGGCGGCGCCGCGATCAACGTGCCGAGCCCGGGCACCGCGACCGGCAACGCCACGATCAACCTGTTCAGCCTCCTCAACGTGAACTTCGCGCTGTCGATCCCGATCTCGAACATCACCCTCGGGATCGGCGCCGCCTCGACCGCGCCGATCAGCCCGAACAACCCGGCCGACCCCGGTCCGTGGACGAGCAGCATCCCGGCGCTCGACCTCACGATCGGCGCGACGGGCAGCTTCAACGCGACCGGGCCGTTCGGCATCAACGTGAGCGGGCCGCTCAACATCGCGCCGGCATCCGTGGGCGGGATCCCGGTCACCGGCACGCTGACGCGCACCGGCGGCTATCCCGGCACGGGCACGCAGATCGAGATCCCGGTGAACGGCCTGAACCTCTCCATCCCGCCCGGCAGTCCGACGAACATCCCGACCCCGGGCTGCGAGGTGTCGGTGCTGTTCGGCTGCAACCTCAACGTGACCAGCGTGAACGTGACGCTGACGTCGCTCCAGTTCCTGAACGTGAACGGCGTCATCCGCGCCGCCCAGACGGGCATCGCGGTGATCCCGGAGCCGACCACGATGGCGCTCGTCGGCCTCGGCCTCGCCGGCCTCGCCGCCGCCGGGCGCCGCCGCTAGGCGACGCGCTACATCGGCGGGCGTGCAGCTCGCGCGCCCGCCCGAACCCGACCGCAGCGCCCGCGATCCCTCGGATCGCGGGCGCCCTGCGTTCGAGGACGGCGCGCCGGGCGGGGGCCCTGCCGGTGGGGCGAGCCGCCGCCGCTGGGCGCAGCGTGCGCGCGGAGCGGGCGTCCTGGGCGTCATGCTGCTCTACGCCCTCGTCGCGTTCCCGCCGATCCGCGATTACGACTACGGCTTCCATCTCGCCACGGGCCGCTGGATCGCCCAGCACGGCGAGGTGCCCCGCACGGACGTCTTCAGCTACTCGGCGCGCGGAGCGCGCTACGTGGACGCCCACTGGCTGTTCCAGCGCGCCCTCCATGCGCTGCACGGCGCCGCGGGGCACGGCGCGAACCGGGTGGCGGCGGGGCTGTGCGTGCTCGCGCTGCTCGGCGTGGTCGCAGCCCGCGGCCGCGCCCGCTCGGCGGGCGCGTGGACGATCGTCGGCGCGGGCCTCCTGCTCGTCGCGCTCGCGCCCCGCATCCTCGTGCGCCCGGAGATCGTGTCCTTCCCGCTGCTCGCGGCGGTAATCGCCCTGCTGCAGCGGCACGACGAGCGCGGGGGAAACGCCGTCCTGGCGGTCGTCCCGCTGCAGCTCCTCTGGGCCAACGTGCATGGCCTCTTCGCCGTCGGCCTCGCGTGCGCGGCCTGCGCCGCCGTCGCCGAGCTGCTGCGCGTGCGCGCCAGCGGCGAGCCGCTGCGTCGCGGGCACCTGGCACGGCTGCTTTTCGTGCTCGGCGCTTCCGCAGCCTCCGCGCTCCTGAACCCGAACGGTGTCGACGCGGCCCTCCAGCCGCTGCAGCAGCTCGGGATGATCGGGCCGGCCGGCGAGCGCAGCGTCTTCGGCGTGGCGATCGCCGAGCTCCAGCCCACGCTCGCCGCCGGTGCGTCGGCCCTCGGGCCCCTGCCGCTCGGCGCCACCGCGCTGCTCGTCGTCCTCGCGGTGCTGGGCCTCGCCGGGGCGCGCCCGGGGGAGCGCGCCCAGGGCGCCGTGCTGCTCGCGGTCTTCGGCGGGGTCGCGCTCACCGCGGTGCGCAACGTGCCGCTCCTCGCGATCGTCGCGGCCCTCGTGCTCGTGCGACACGCCGGTGCGACGGCATCGGCGCCCGGTGTGCTGCGCGGAGCCCTGCGGGCGACGGCCGTCCTCGCGGCGCTGCTGCTCGCTTCGGTCGCGGCCCTCCTCGGGCTCGGTCACTGGCGACTGCGCGACGGGCCGCGCATGGCGTCGTCGCCCCACCTCGCCGACTTCCACTTCCCGGAGCGCGCCGTCGACTGGATCGGGCGCGAGCGTCCCCCGGGCCCGCTCTACCACCGTCTCGGCGACGGCGGCTGGCTGATGTGGCGGCTCGGTCCGGAGCAGCCCGTGCTCATCGACGGACGCCTCGAGGTGTATGGCCCCGAGCTCTACGCCCGCCTCGAGCTGCTGGGCGACGACCCCGCGGCCGCCTTCGGGCGCATGGACGCGCGCTGGCGCTTCGGATCGGCCCTCGTCACCTACTCGCTCTTCCCCGACCTCACGCTGCTCGGCTGGCTGCACGCCCAGCCCGACTGGCGCCTCGCCTGGCTCGACGAGGTGGCGGCGGTGTTCGTGCGCGTCGGCGCGGGAGACGATGCCGGACGCTTCCCGCCGGTGGACCCCACCGATCCCGCGCTCTTCCCGCCGCTCGACCCGGCGCACGCCGGCCATCCTCTCGACACCTGGCGCCGGCGCACGCGCGTGCGCGTGTGGGCCGCCCTGGGGCACCCGCGCGCGGCGCTCGACCTGGCGCGCGAGACCCTCGCGCTCGGGCCCGATCCCGAGCTCGCGAAGCTCCTGCCCTGGCTCGAGGATCGCGCGAAGCGCAGCGCGCGGTGACGCCGCGGACGCCGGGAAGCGTTCGCCGCCCGGGCCTCCCCTACTTCGGCTCCAGGACGGCGGCGGGCGCCTCCTGCACCGGACGGGCGCGGGAGCGGCCGAGGGCGGTGAGGAGCGAGCCGGCGACGACGGCGAGCGCCCCGAGCCAGCTCGTGAGCGGGAGGCGCTCGGTCGCGATCTCGCCCGGCGCCAGCGCCGTCGCCAGCACCGAGAAGCCGAGGGTGGCGAGGGGCGTCAGGGCCAGCACCGCGGACACGCGCGACGCCTCCCAGTGTTCGAGGGCCGCCGCGAACGCGCCGTAGGCGACCACGGTGTTGGCGGCGCAGAAGGCGAGGACGCCCCAGGTGCCGGCCGAGAGCCCCCGGAGCGCGCCCGCGTCGAAGCCCGGGGCGAAGCAGAGCGCGCAGCCCACGTAGATGCAGAGCATGAGGCCCTGGGACGGCAGCGCCAGCAGGAGCTGCTTCTGGGCGAGGCCGTACACCGCCCAGGTGGCGGCGGCGAAGGCGATCCACGCCACGCCGGTGAGGTAACGGTCGAGCTCCCGGCCGAGCGCCACGAGCTGGCCCTCGAAGAACGTGCCCAGCCCCAGCACGAGCAGCGCGAAGCCCGACCACTGCAGCGCCGTGAAGCGCTCGCCGAAGACGACGAGCCCGCCCAGGGCGAGGAGCAGCGGGCCCAGCTGGATCAGGACCTGCGCGTTCGCGGGCGAGGTGTGATCGAGCCCCAGCACGAAGGCGATGTAGTTGGCCGCGAGGCCGAGCGTCGCCACGGCGAGAAGGACGCGGCCGGATCGGGAGAGGTCGGTCAGCGCGGGCAGGCGCCCGCGCGCGGCGAGGAGCGCGCCGAGGGCGAGGGCCGACACCGCGAAGCGGAACCCCGTCAGCGTCACGGGCTCGACGTCGCGCAGGGCGCGCCGCAGCGCGAGCGGCAGCACGCCCCAGAGCAGCATCGTGGTGGAGGCGAACGCGAAGCCGAGCGCGTTGCGGCCGGACGGCCGGTGCAGGGCCATGGCGGCGCAGCGTAGCCGCGAGCGGGCGCCATGCCGCGCCCGTACGGACGCAACGGTCGGCGATGGCGCGCCGCGACACGCAACGTCCACGCCGCCCGTACTCCGCGTCCGGACGCCGCGGCCCGAGACTGCGGCCCGCCGCGCGTCACGGGGCCGAGGTGCGCGGAGCTGCAGCGCCTAACGGCTCAGCGCTCCTTCGGCGCGCGCGGCGTGGTGCGCGCTCGCTTCGGACGCGGCGGCGCCTTCCCTTCCGCGCCGATGCCGGGCGGGTCGCCGAGCGCGCTCGACTCGTAGAGCTGGTGCGGATCGCCTTCGCCCTCGAGACGGCGCGCGAGGTGCGCGCCTGCGTTTCCCTCCGGGCGGTCGGCGCCCGGGCCCGCGAGCCCGTCCCCGTCGTGGGCGGCCGACTCGCCGGGACGCGGCGGCGCCTCGCCCGAGCGGGCGCCGTTCTTCCGGCGGATCGGGGTCGCAGCGGGGCGGCGGGGCGTGGGCGACATGGAGCTCCTCCGCGAGCGGGGATCTGCATCGCGCGTGCCCTCGTCGTACTCCGCGCAGCGGTGCGAGGCCGTCCGGACGGGGCCTTCTACAAAGCGGCGGGCGGAAGGCTTGTAGAAGCGGGCTGCACGG
>Ga0073934_10010121_pt1 | contig 11808 bp, 12 predicted proteins | sample LarsenN4metaG_FD_76834 | JGI IMG/M metagenome (GOLD analysis project Ga0073934, IMG submission 76834) | Hot spring sediment bacterial and archeal communities from British Columbia, Canada, to study Microbial Dark Matter (Phase II) - Larsen... ... | reverse complement strand
GTCTTGCCGGCGCCGCTCGCGCCGACGACGGCGACCCGCGCGCCGGCCGGAATCGCGAGCGAGACGCGATCGAGGAGCGGCGGCGCGTCCGCCGCGCCGGGCCGCCGGACCGTCACCCCGTCGAGGACGAGCGTCCCGCGCGCGCCGCCGTCGGGCGGGACGCCGGCGGCGTCCGCGCGCGGCGCCTGGAAGAGCGCATCCAGGCGGACGAGCGCCGCGCGCGCACGGGCGACCACGTCGACCAGCCAGCCGAGCGCGCCGGCGGGGGCCGCGACGAGCGCGAGATATCCCGTGAAGGCGACCAGGTCGCCGAGGCCGATCGTCCCGGCGGCGACCGCCCGGCCGCCGACGGCGATCACGCCGAGGAGCGCGCCGCCGCCGGCGAGCGCGGGCAAGGGCTCGAGCGGTGCGCGCACCCTCGCCAGCGCGAGCGCCGCGTTCCGGACCTCGGCTGCGGCGGCGGCGCAGGCGGCGACGGCGGCGCCCTCCGCCGCATGCCCCTTGAGCGCGCGGATGCCGACCACGGTCTCGTGGACACGCGCGGCGAACGTCGCGAGGCCGCTCTGGAGGCGCCCGGCCGGCGCGACGAGCCGGCGTCCGCCCCGAACCATCGCGCCGAGCGCGAGCGCGTACGCCGTCACGACGCCCACCGTCAGCGGGACGCTGATCGCGAGCATCGCCGCGCCCCCGACCGTCCAGAGGACCGGGATGGCCGTCAGGTTCACGAGCCCGGGCCCGAGCAGCACGCGGACGGTGGCGACGTCCTGGAGGAGCTGCGCCTGGAGCTCGGCGGCGGCGGTCCGCCGGTGGAAGGCGGGCGGAAGCGCGAGCGCGTGCCCGAACGCGGCCGCCCGCAGCTCCGCTTCCACGTCGGCCGCGACGTCGAGGAGAAGCCGCCGGGAGGAGAGCCGGAGCGCCGCCCGCACGGCGACCAGCCCGCAGGCCACGCCGAGCGCCCGCCCCAGCAGGCGCGGATCCGCGCCGCGCGCCGCCGCGTCGACCGCTGCGCCGAGCGCGCCCGGAAGGCCGAGCGCCGCGCCCGCCCCGGCCGCCACGAGCACCACCCCGGCGGCCAGCCGCTTCCACCGCCGCCCCACCGCCCGCGCGAGCCGCGCCACGACGCGCGATCACGTCGAGGCGGGATTTTCGGTTCAAGCACGGCGGCATTCGCCCCCGTGTGCGGTGCCCGGGACGGATGCACTTCGCCGCGCTGGGGGCGAGCGTCGGGGAGCCGATCGTCTCCGGCGACCTCCGTCGCGGGCACGGCCGGGGCCGGCCCCCGCGGTCGACCCCGGCCCCGAACCGGCGCCCGGGGCACCTACTGTCCGCGGCCGCCGACGACCACGCGCGGCCCGAGCCGCGCCTCGAGATCGCGGATGCGGGTCTCGAGGTCGACGATCCGGCGGCCGCTCTGCTGGCGCTCGGCGAGCGCCGCCTGGCGCCTCGCCTCGAGCTCACGCCCCAGCGCCTGCGCATGGCGCTCGGCACGCTGCCGGGCGCGGAACGCGCCGTACGCGAAGTGGAGGGCGCACGCCGCGAGCACGCCGAGGACGACGAGGACGGACTGCACGCGCGGCCACAGCTCGACGAGGCGCGCGGCACGGGCGGCGCGGGCCTCGGCGGCGCTCGCCGCGCGCCGCAGTGCCTCGGCCTCGCGCTCGAGCGCGCGCGCCCGGACCTCCGCCGCCTCGACGGCGGCCGCCAGCGTGGCGTTCTCCCGCGCGATGCCGTTCAACCGCTCGGCCAGCGCGCGGGCGGCGACGTTCGGTACCCGATAGACGACGCCGGCGCCCACGCGCCCGGGGTCGCGGATGCCGTTCTCCGCGAGCCACGCGGGAATCGCGGCCTGCGGGATGCCGAACGTCTCCGCGATCCTTCCCGCCGTGTCACCCGGCCGCGCGCGGTAGAGAAAGGTGCGGCCCTCGTCCGTGGTGCCGGCGCTCGGCTCGGCCGCCGCGCTGACGGCCACGCCGAGCGCCGCTGCCACGAGCGCCCGCGCGCAAGCTCGATGCGACATCGACGAACCTCGTACGCTGCCTGCTTCCGCCGCCTCCGCCCGCCGCGAGACTACCGCCGCGCCGGCGGACCCGACAACCGGCCGCGCATGCCGGCGACGTCACGTGGGGACGTGACGCCGGCGCGCGGGGCTGCGACGCGCCGCGCATTCGCGCTACCGCCGCCCGCGGTCTCCCCTCCTTCCCAGGCGACGTTGCCGCCGGCACGGCGCGTCGTCCGGGTACCGCCGCGAGCGGCGGACGGCACGGGCGCCTGGACCCGCCCGGGACGCAGGCGCCTCGGTCGTGAGCCGCGGCGGGCCGGTGGCCCGGCCTCGGCGCCGCCGAGCGCAGGAGCGGTACGACCGACCGGACCAGGACGCCGCCGGTCACGGCGACCGGAGCATGGCGGCGATCACGGAATGCAGCACGTTCCGCCCTGGCCGCCCGCGGTCGGGCAGCACACGGCGGGCGGGCAGCAGGGGATGACCGCGCCGGTGATCGCGACGGCGCAGACCGAACCGATCGTGGCGGAGCAGCACGTGCCGTCGACGCACGTCAGGCCGGCGTGGCACGCGTCGCCGGGACCGCAGGTGGCGTCGTAGCAGGTGCCGACCGGTTCGGGGAACAGCTGCAGGATCTGACACGTCGCCTCGGGATCGCAGCAGCCGATCGACCCACCGCATCCGTAGCCGTTCGTGCAGCAGCTGCACCGCCGCGGATGCGTCGGCGGGAAGCACCCGAGATCCTCCGGCAGGAGCGGGCACTGGCGAAACGTCGGAGGTCCGTCGCACTGCTCGCCCGTCTCGACGACGCCGTTGCCGCACACCGGATCACAGCCGCCCGCGGCCGGCCCCGCATGGAACCACGCCGCGACGACGACCAGCAGGGATACGGCGCGAAGCACCTCACGGCCGCCGACGCGCGGGACTGTGAAGCCACGCCGGACCCGTCCCGGCTCGGTCCCCGGCCTGCGAACCGCGGACCCCCACGCCAGCCGCGGTACGGCGACCCGCTCAGGGCGAGCTGCGCGGTGCTCCGGGATCCCCCGAGAGGGCGTGCACCGGCGTATCGGCATCGAGCCGGCACACCAGACAGGCTGCGCGGCGCCAGCGGTACGTCGTCACCGTCTCGAACCCCACGGTACGGACGATCGCTTCGAGACAGCTCGGGGTGAAGCCCCAGAAATAGTTCGAATGTTCCCACTCGGGACGATACTCGGTGTCGATACCCACCTTCGTGAACGGCGTACGGTGCCAGAGCGCGTTCCGACCCCGCTCGTCCATGAAGGGATAGTACACTGCCGCCTGCGGAAGCCGCTGCTCCGGAATGGTCGCGGATCCCAGGATGAGCGTACCGCCGCAGATGCTCTTGAGCCGCTCGAGCGTGAAGACCGGATCGGGCACGTGGTAGATGACGCCGGAGCAGAAGACGACATCGTGCGTGCCGATGCGCGCGAGCACGGTTGGGTCGTTGACGTCGCCTCGGACGAATCGAACGCGGCCGCCTCGCTGTCGATTCGCCGCCTGAAACTCCGCGCTCGCCTCGCGGAGGTCCACGGCCGTCACTGCCGAAGCGCCCCGGTCGAGAGCCTCGAACGCATACGCGCCGTGCACCGCAAACATGCACCCGACGTCGACGAAGGTCTGGCCCGGCGCGTATCGAGCGATGAGCTGGCGCAGCCGCTCCTGGTAAGGCGGCCGGCCGATCAGACGCGCCACGCGAACGGCCGCCCGGTCGCGAAGATCGAGCACGCTGTCGGTGAGAGACACCCTGGTGGGGATAGAGATCAGGCGAGGCGGGCGCAAGCAACCGCCGGCCGGGCGGCGCGTCCCAGCCCGTGAGGACGTGCGACCAACCAGGTCGCCCGGGACGTCCCTCGCGCCGCCCGCTGAAGCCGCAGGGCGGGAGTTGCCGCGCGGCTCGTGGACGGGTTCGCCGTCGCAAACCCGCGTGCGGTGAGCCACACCTCCGGGCAGCCGCCGGCAGAGCGGAGGGGGGGAGATTCGAACTCCCGAGGGCCTCACGGCCCTGGCGGTTTTCAAGACCGCTGCCTTCGACCGGGCTCGGCCACCCCTCCACACGGCGGCCGCGCGTCGCGCCGCCGGACGCCCGGGACGGTAGCAGGTTTCGGGCCGGATCCAAGGCGCGGTCCGCGGGCGGCGGCGCGCGGCGCTCGCGTCGCGCGTCGCCGCACCGTCGCGGCTCACCACACCGGCACCACGCCAGTCGTGCACCCGGTGGAGGAACGTCGCTTGCACCACGTCGGGCATGGCGCCGGTCCGGCTCAACTGGGGGTGCGGACCGCATCCGGCGGCCGGTTGGACGAACGCCGACCGCACCGCCGCACCGGGGGTCGACCTGGTGGGCGACATCCGGGACGGGCTCGCGCTGCCGTCGGGAAGCGTCGACTACGCGGTCGCGATCCACGCGCTCCAGGACGTGCCCTGGCCGGACGTCGTGCCCGCGCTCGCCGAGCTGCGCCGCGTGCTCCGGCCCGGCGGCGTCCTCCGGCTCGCACTTCCGGATCTCGATCGCGCGATCGACGCGTACCGCCGCGGCGACGCCGCGTACTTCCACGTCCCCGACTGCGACGCCCGGACCGTCGGCGCGAAGCTCGTCGCGCAGGTCGTCTGGTACGGCTCGGTACGCACGCCGTTCACCTGGGACGCGGCCGCCGAGGCGTGCGAGCGCGCCGGCTTCCGCGGGGTCGCGCGCGCGGCGTTTCGCCGGACGACCACCCCGTGGCCCGACATCGTCGCGCTCGACGACCGCGAGCGGGAGAGCCTCTTCGTGGAGGCCCGGCGGTGAGCCGACCGCTCCTCGTCGTCTCGCCGCACCTGGACGACGGCGTCCTCGCCTGCGGCGAGGCGCTGGCGGCGAACCCGGGGAGCGTCGTCGTGACGGTCTTCGCCGGCCCTCCGCCGGCCGGGGCGCCGCTCACCGGCTGGGACCGCGACGCGGGCTTCCGCCCCGGCGACGACGCGATCGGCGCGCGGCGCGCCGAGGACGCCCGCGCCCTCCGGACGCTCGACGCCGCGCCCCGCTGGCTCGACTTCGCCGACGCGCAGTACGGCGCGCCGCCGCCGATCGCGACGCTCGCGGACGCCCTCGCGGGCGTCGTCGCCGCCGTCGAGCCGCCCGCCGTCCTCTTCCCGCTCGGCCTCTTCCACGCCGACCACGCGCGGACGGCCGAGGCCGCGCTCGCGGTCCGGCGACGGCTTCCCGCGCCCCGGTGGATCGCCTACGCGGAGCCCCTCTACCGGCGGATTCCGGGCCTCCTCGCCGCCCGTCTCGGGGCGCTCGAGGCCGCCGGCCTCGCGCCGCGCCGGCTGTCGCTCGCGCCGCGGACGGCCTCCGCCCGCAAGCGCCGCGCGGTCGCCTGCTACGCCTCGCAGCTCCGCGCGCTCGCCACGCCGGGGCGGCCCGGACACGCGGACGCGTTCGCCGCCGAGCGCTACTGGACGGTCGGTGCGTGACGAGCGCGCGCACGACCGTCGTCATCCTCACCCACGACCGCCCGGACGAGGCGGGCCGGACGATCGCGCGTACGCTCGCCCTGCCCGAGGCGCCGCCGCTCGTGGTCGTCGACAACGGCTCGCGCAACGGCACGGCGGCCGCGCTCGCCGCACGCCGTCCGGCGGTCGACGTCGTCGCGCTCCCGCAGAACGTCGGCGGCGCCGGGCGCAACGTCGGCGTGGCGCGCGCCCGGACGCCGTACGTGGCGCTCTCCGACGACGACTGCTGGTGGGCGCCCGGCGCCGTCGCGCACGCGGAGACGCTGCTCGATGCCCACCCGCGGCTCGCCGTCGTCTCCGCGCGCATCCTCGTCGGCCCCGACGAGGAGCTCGATCCGACGTGCGCCCGCATGGCGGCGAGTCCGCTCGGCCCCGCCCCCGGGCTCCCCGGCGTCCCGATCCTCGGGTTCATGGCGGGCGCCGCCGTCGTGCGGCGGAGCGCGTTCCTCGCCGCCGGCGGCTTCGAGCGGCGGCTCTTCCTCGGCGGCGAGGAGGCGATCCTCGCGATCGACCTGGCGGCCGCCGGCTGGGCGATGGCCTACGTCGACGCGCTGGTCGTCCACCACCATCCCTCGCAGCACCGCGATCCGGGCGGACGGTCCCGTCATCTCGCGCGGAACGCGCTCTGGCTCGCGTGGCTCCGCCGGCCCGCCCGCAGCGCCGCGCGCGCGACCGCCGGCCTCCTGCGCGCGAGCCTCGGCGACGGCGCCGCCCGCCGCGGCGTCCTCGATGCGGCCCGGGGGCTCCCCTGGGCGCTCCGCCATCGCCGCGTGGTCCCCCGCGAGGTCGAATCGGTCCTCCGCCTCCTCGACGCCAGCGGGGCGGGTCTCGGCGCGATTCCGCGCCCGGCCGACCCGTAGAGCCCCACGCCGACCGCCGGCTGGCACCGGGCCGCCGGGCTGTGCTAACCGGAACCGCCATGCCCGGAGCGGAGCCGGATCGGTCGCTCGAGCGGCGCGTGGCCGAGCTGACGGCGGTCGTCGAGCTGAACAAGACGCTCACCTCCACCCTCGAGCTGCCGGAGATCCTCCGCATCGTCCTCGAGCGCATCAAGCGCCTCACGCGCGCCGAGGCCCTCTCGCTCCTCCTCTACGACGCCGAGCGCGACGAGCTGGTGTTCGCGGCCACCGAGACGCTGCAGGAGAACGCCGTCGCCCGGCTGCGGATCCCGCCGGGTCAGGGCATCGCGAGCGCCGTCGCCCGGAGCGGCAAGAGCCTCGTCGTGAACGACGTCGCGAACGATCCGCGCTTCTACGCCGGCATCGACAAGGTCTCGCGCTTCAAGACGCGGAGCCTCCTCGCCGTCCCGGTCGTCCACGACGGCGAGGTCGTCGGCGTGATCGAGCTGGCCAACCGGTACGGCGGCATCACGTTCGACGACGAGGACCTCGCGAACGTCGAGGCCGTCGCGGCGGCGATCGGGCCGACGCTCGACGTCCGGACGCTCCCGTGCGACCAGCAGGCGATGCGGAACCTCCTCGCGCGCGTCACCGCCGCCGTGCCGGCCGAGGCCGCGGCGCTCCTCCTCTACGACGAGAGCGGGCGCGAGCTGGTCTTCACCGCGTCGCGCACGCTCACGTCCGGCGTGATCGACGGCATGCGCCTCCGCGCCGATCAGGGCATCGTGGGCTGGGTCGCGCGGAACCGCCAGCCCGTCCGCGTCGACGACGCCGCGAACGATCCGCGGCACTACGGCTCGATCGCCTCCCAGATGCACTTCACCCCGAAGGCGATGCTCTGCGTGCCGATGATCAGCAAGGGCCGCCTCCTCGGCGTCATCCAGGCGATCAACAAGTTCGACGGCACCACCTTCTCCGACGAGGAGCTGCGGCTCGCCCAGATGCTCGCCGACCACGCGGCGATCGCGATCGAGAACGCCTCCCTCTACCACCAGGCGTACGTCGCCTCGATCACGGACGACCTCACCGGGCTCCACAACACGCGCCACTTCAACCGGCTCCTCCCCGAGCTGGTCCGCCGCGGCGGCCCGGTGGCGCTCCTCGTCCTCGACCTCGACCGCTTCAAGGAGGTCGTCGACGCGAACGGCCACCTCGCGGGCAGCCGCACGATCGCGCAGATCGGCCGCCTGATCGGACGCCTGATCCGCCCCGGCGACGTCGCCGCCCGCTTCGGGGGCGACGAGTTCGTGATCGCGCTCCCCGACGCCGACGCGCCCGCCGCGCTCCGCATCGCCGAGACGATCCGCGCCGCGATCGAGCAGATGCGGGACCTCGACGGCGACGGCGTCGACGTCTCGGGGGTCACCGCGAGCGTCGGCGTCGCCGTCTACCCGGACCACGCCGCGGATGCCGAGGGCCTCTTCCGCGCCGCCGACGCCGCGATGTACGCGGTGAAGCGCGGCAAGAAGAACGCCGTGGCGCTCGCCCGCCCGAAGGGCTCGGCCGCCGCGTAGCCGCCCGCGCCGTGCCGGCACCGCGCAGGTGCCATGTGGTTGGCGCGCTCGTGACCCGGCCGCCCGCCCGCCATACTGGACGGCATGACGCGAGGGACGCGGATCGGCCTGGCGATGCTGGGCGCGGGGGCTCTGGTGGTTGCGGCGAACGCGCCCGCGTGGGGGTTCACGCTCGCCGAGACGGGCGCGGCGCTCGGCAAGGCGAGCGGCCTCGCGGCGTCGAACGGGATGTCCGGCGCCCACACGCGAGACGTCGTGCAGCGCCGGCTCGCCGGCCTCCGCGCCGACGCCGGCGCGCCGGCGGCCGGCGCGGGCGGCTGCGGGGGGCGGTCGTGGAACCGGACGGCGGCGAAGGCCTGGCGGCGCGCCGGCGATCCCGGCAGCCGCACGCAGGCGAGGACGTGGAAGCGGCGCGGCGAGTCGACGGCGCACGCGACGCGCGTCGCGTGGACGCGCGCCGCCGATCGCTCGCGCTGCCGCTGAGCCGCCTCAGCTCGCCGGCTTCGAGCCGGCCGCGGCGAGCTCCTCGTCGATCACTTCCTTGAACTTCTCGAACGGCTGCGCGCCGGAGAGCATGCGGCCGTTGATGAAGAAGGCGGGGGTGCCGCTGACGCCCACCTTCGACGCGGCCTCGACGTCCTGGTCGACCTTCGCCTTGAACTCGCTCGAGTCGAGGCACTTGTCGAACTTCGCCCGATCGAGGCCCAGCTCCTGCGCGTAGGCCTTCAGCTTGTCCTTCCCGAGCGCCGTCTGATTGTCGAAGAGCTTCTTGTGGTACTCCCAGAACTTGCCCTGGGCGTTCGCGCAGGCGGCGGCCTCCGACGCGGGCCGGGCGTTCGGGTGCATCGGCAGCGGGTAGTCGCGGTAGACGAGCTTCACCTTGTCCGGATACGCCTTCAGCACCTGCTCGACCGACGCCTCCGCGCGCTTGCAGAACGGGCACTCGTAGTCCGAGAACTCGATGATGGTGATCGGCGCGTCGGCCGGCCCCCTGGACGGGCGGCCGTCGGCCGCCACCTTCACGACCGGCGGCCGGAGCGCGATCGTCGTCTTGTACTTGGCCTTCAGCTCGTTGACGAAGGCGGTGCCGCGGTCCTCCGCCTTCTGCTGCTCGAGATACGCGACGATGCGGGGCTTCACCTGCTCGAGCGTCTGGCCGCCGAGCGCCTGCTTGTTGTCGTCGTAGACCTTCTGGATCTCGGCGTCCGTGGGCGCGGCGATCTTCGCGGTGATCTCGGTCTCCTCGAGCTTCTCGGGCGTGACGCCGCGCGCTTTCGCCTCCTGCGCGATCAGCTCGTCGGCGATCATCTCGTCGAGGCCTTCCTTCAGCGCCTCGTACCGCTCGTTCTCGATCTCGATGAGCTTCGCGCGGACGTGCTCCTCGACGTCGGCCCGCTTGATCGCCTTGCCGCCCACGGTGGCGAGCGTCTCCGGCGGATCCGCGGCGACGGCCGGCAGGCCGGCCGACAGGGCGGCCGCCAGCGCGGCGGCGGCGATGACGATTCCACGCATCGGGGAAACCTCCTGGGGGGTAGAGCGGCGGAGACTATGGGGCCCTCCCCGCGAGGTCAAGCGCTCGCCGGCGCGCTTTGCATTGCGGTCGGCCGCGTGGTACGCGCCGCCGCCGGTAATGCGTCTCGCCCGTCCGGTCGCCCTTCTCGCCTTCGCGAGCCTGCTGGTCGCCTGCCGCACGACCGTCGCGACGGTGAACCAGCGCCCCGCGAAGTATTACCAGGAGACCGTCACCCTCCGCGGCCAGGTGATGCGGATGCAGAACCTGCCGGGCGAGACGCTCCTCGAGATCGCCGACGCCCGCGGCGCCCGGATCCTGGTGCAGGTGAAGGGCGGCTTCGAACACGCCACCGGCGACTGGATCGAGGTGAAGGGCATCCTGGTGCCCGAGGCGCGGGTCGGCGACCAGCTCGTCTACGACGTCGTCGTCGCCGAAGACGTCGACGACGCGAGCGCCCCCTGGTTCCGGAACCTGTTCTAGCGCCGAGCTACGCGGGGTGCTGGGCGGCGATCGCGTCGACGCCCACGTACGGGCGGAGCACCTCGGGGACGACGACGCTCCCGTCGGCGCGCTGGTAGGTCTCGAGGACGCCGATCAGCACGCGCGGGAGGGCGAGACCGGAGCCGTTCAGGGTGTGCACCAGCTCGGGCTTCGCGCCCGGCGCGGGGCGGAAGCGGATGTTCGCACGGCGCGCCTGGAAGTCGCGGAAGTTCGAGCAGCTCGACACCTCGAGCCACTCCCCGCAGCCGGGCGCCCAGATCTCGACGTCGTACTTCATGGCGGCGGTGAAGGAGAGGTCGCCGGTGCACATCTGGACGACGCGGTACGGGAGCCCGAGCCGCCGGCAGACGTCCTCGGCGTCGCCCAGGAGGGTCGCCAGCTCGGCGTCCGACGTCTCCGGACGGACGAACTTCACGAGCTCGACCTTGTCGAACTGGTGGCCGCGCTTGATGCCGCGGACGTCGCGCCCGGCCGACATCTTCTCGCGCCGGAAGCAGGGCGTGTAGGCGACGTGACGGCGCGGCAGGTCGGCCGCCTCGAGCACCTCGTCGCGGTAGAGGTTGGTCACCGGCACCTCGGCGGTGGGCACCCACCAGAAGTCTTCCTCGACGTCGCGATACACCGTGTCGGCGAACTTCGGGAGGCTGCCGGTGCCGACCAGGCATTCGCCCTTCACCATCGCCGGCGGATACACCTCGACGTAGCCATGCTCGCGGGTGTGGAGGTCGAGCGTCCAGGAGATGAGCGCGCGCTGGAGGCGCGCGCCGGCGCCGACCAGGACGTAGAAGCGCGAGCCGGAGATCTTCACCCCGCGCTCGAAGTCGAGGATGCCGAGGCGCGGCCCGAGGTCCCAGTGCGGCAGCGGGGTGAAGTCGAACGTGCGGCGCTCGCCCTCCGTGCGGACGACGACGTTCGCCGACTCGTCCGGGCCGACGGGCACGTCGGGATGCGGAAGGTTCGGCACCTCGAGCATCCGCCGGAGGAAGGCGGCGTCGGCCTCGGCCGCGCGCGCCTCGGCGTCCGCGATCCGGTCGCCGACCTCGCGCTGGGCGGCGATCGCGCGCGCGCGCTCCGCGGGGTCCTTCAGCCTCGCGATGGCCCTCGACGCCTGCGCCCGCTCGGCGCGGAGCCGCTCGACGGCGTGGATCGCCGCCCGCCGGTCGGCATCGGCGGCGAGGAGCGCGTCGACCTCGGCGGCGGAGCAGCCGACCTTCGCGAGCTCCGCCTTCACGCGGTCGGGCTCCGCGCGGACGAGGCGGATGTCGATCATCCCGCCACCTCGAACGCGTTCCGCACGTGCTCCACGACCGGCGGCTCGGCGTCGAACCGGACGCCGACGACGTCGAACCGGACGTCGCGCTCGTGCCAGCCGCGCTCGGCGAGGAAGCGCCGGGCGACGCGGATCACCCGGGCCTGCTTCCGCGGGTGGACGGACTCGAGCGGCGTCCCGGCACGATCGCCGCGGCGACTCCGCACTTCGACGAACACGAGCACCGATCCCTCCATCGCGACGAGGTCGATCTCTCCGGCCGGGCAGCGCCAGTTGCGGGCGACGATCGTGTAGCGGCGCGTGCGCAGGAACTCGGCCGCGACCGCCTCGCCCCGCCGCCCCAGCTCCCCGCGCCCGTCCACGGCGCGCATTCATACTCGCGGGTCGGAGCCCCCGCAAGGCGCGTCCGCCGCGTTGCGCCCCCGGACACCGTAGGCTAGACGAAACGACTCATGGCGATCACGCGCGACGAGGTGCGACGAGCGGCGGCGCTCGCGCGGCTGCGTCTCGACGCCGAGGAGGAGGCGCGGCTCGCGACCGACCTCGGCCATCTCCTCGACCACTTCGCGCGCCTCCAGACCCTCGACACGCACGACGTC
>Ga0073934_10010120_pt1 | contig 11809 bp, 16 predicted proteins | sample LarsenN4metaG_FD_76834 | JGI IMG/M metagenome (GOLD analysis project Ga0073934, IMG submission 76834) | Hot spring sediment bacterial and archeal communities from British Columbia, Canada, to study Microbial Dark Matter (Phase II) - Larsen... ... | reverse complement strand
GACGAGGATTGACACCCCAGGGCCAGCAGGAAACGCCCATTTCCTGCCGGGACGCCTCGGCTTGCCTTGATCCTCGGCCAGGGTTAAGATACCTCCAACCCTGACGACCCTACGCCAGGGCCAGCTACTGGGGAATGGTGTAACGGTAGCACAGCAGACTCTGGATCTGCTTGTCTAGGTTCGAATCCTAGTTCCCCAGCTTCTTGAAAAAGTCGTAAGTGCGAAATTGATATGGGCTTGCGGAAAACACCGCAAGCCCTTTTCTGCTGCTTTGGTAGCATTTTGGTAGCAACCCTGGTATGATGGGGAAACGATGTGGCTTGCTACCGTGTGCTACCAGGGTGTAAAAATGGGTGCATGGCTGATTCAGGAAAGCGGCATTTTCAAGCTCGGCTTTCGCTGGCCTCCGGGCAGGGCCGGGAAACTCTTCAAGCGGTCCTTGAAAACCACGGATGAAGGCAAGGCGAAAATCCTGTTGGGGCGGGCGAACGCCAACCTGAGCGACCTCGAACTCGGTCGCTTGGAGCTTCCTGCGGATGCCGACATTTTGACGTTCCTGTTGACTGATGGGCGAAAGACGACCGCCAAGCCTCGGCCCATCGCAACGCTTGCCAAAGTGTGCGAGGAGTATCTGGCCTCCTTGCCCCAAGGTGCAAAAGCTGAAACCACGCTTGCCACAGAACAGGTCCACATCCGGCACTTTCGCAGCGTTCTCGGTGATGGCCGATCCTTCCGTGCGTTGACCACCGCCGACCTGCAAGAGTACGTCTCAAAGCGAAGCCGTGCGAAGGGCCGTCGAGGAGAGCCGGTCAAGGGCGGCACCATCGAGAAGGAGATGGGCACGTTCAGTGCCTTGTGGTCATGGGCGGCTCAACGGGGGATCGTAGAAGGTCCGTTTCCGGCAAATGGACTGCAATTTCCGAAGGATGACGACAAGCCACACTTTCAAACCAGAGACGAGATCGAGCGGCAGATCACCAGAGGCGGGCTGTCGCCCGAACAGATCGCCGTCCTCTGGGAGTGCTTGTACCTACGAGTGCAAGAAGTCGAGGCAATCCTGAGCCACGTCAAGAAAGCGGCACAGCCGTTCCTCTACCCGATGTTCTGCTTCACCGCCTACACAGGAGCCAGAAGAAGCGAAATTCTTCGGTCGCAGATTGAGGATTTCGATTTCGACCGACGCATGGTTACGATCAGGGAGAAGAAAAAGTCCAAGGAGAAGAAGCTGACGTTCCGGCAGGTGCCGATCTCGAACGTACTGGCTGCCATCATGAAAGCATGGTTCGCCAAGCACCCTGGTGGAAACCTGACAATCTGCGAGCGGGCAAGCGAGTCGGTGTCTCCGCAGATGGCCCACTTCTGGTTTCAGGAGGCCATCAAGGGAAGTGGCTGGGAAAACAAGATGCGAGGCTGGCACGTTTTTCGCCACAGCTTTGCAAGCAACTGTGCCTCGAAAGGCATCGATCAACGGATGATCGATAAGTGGATGGGCCACACGACGGAGGAGATGCGGAAACGCTACCAGCATCTATTTCCCGATGACCAGCACAAGGCCCTGGCTCTAGTATTTGGGTGATGGACGGCGGTAGGTTCCCATCGGGGCCGGGCCTTCTTTGTCCAGCCGCAAGAACTCTTCGTGCGAGATCATCCATTGCTTTTTCCCGCCACGATATGATTTTCGCTTGTCGGCTTTGCACTGGCCGAGGCGACACCATTCCCTGACCGTGAATTCGGCTTTGCCGAGTCGTTCAGCGATTTCGGCGGTCGAGTATGCTTCCTTCACCGTTTTCTGTTGAGCAAATGATGCAGTCAGTTGCTCCAGTTTGCTCAGGACCAAGGGAAGCTGGACCAAGCTACTGACAATGCTGGGCAGCAAGTCGTCCAGAGTGCCGTACACAATCTCCCCCGACTCGGCGGCGTCCCGAACCGGATTCTTGATGACCTCACAATTGCCAAGCAGTTGCTCCAGCATTGATTGTCCCTCCAGCCACGACGACGTTTTCGACCTCGCCTACAGCCGTACTACCAAACTCGTTCGGTGATTCTGCTCACTTTCGTCCAGACGGATCGAGGCCACAGCGAACGAACCGCCGAACCTCCTCTGGCCTCTCCAACGCCAACCGTTTCAGCCTCGCCCCCAGGAGGCAGAGGGCCTCGTGGTACGCCTCGCTCAAGTGGTCGCCGGAAAAGTGATGCCCGAACTCGTGGATCAGGAGTTGATCGACTGCTTCGGTAGCCCCCTGATCGAACCACTGCCGACCCAGGCGACGGACGTTGAAGTGGACTTCGCACTTCCCGAAGGCCGCACGGAACTTGTTATCTGTGTCTACGAAGATCGTGGTGACGTAAGCCCCCAGCAATTCTTTGCCCAAGAACACGCTGTACCCAGCTATGTTCTTCATGCCCTCGGTCCATTCCGATTCGGGAATGATCTCAGCGGCGTTAGCGTTCGGGTCATCGCTATAGGGCTTCGGTGTCGGGCACAGCTTGCCAGCCGGATCGATGGCCCCTGCGTCCTTCGCCTTCTTCCACTCCTGGGCGTTCATCATCGAGCCGTAGACGACCGTGCCGCCCTTGGAGACCCAGGTTTTGTTCGACTCTGGATCGCTGGGGTCATAGGCTGCCCGCTTCTCGCCGAAACGGAGGTCCAACACCTTCTTGATGGCTTCGTGCGAGCAGTCAGGGTCAGACGACGCCTGCCGCACCCAGGTCTCGTTGGCGTCGGCCTGCTCCAGCGTGCCATACATCTCGTTGAGGACCAGCGTTCGGACGGCACGCAAGTAGGCGGGCGTCACGTTGTTCCGGTCCTTGTTCAACGGCACTTTCTGGCCGACATTGACGTGCCACTTGTCGCCGGTCTCCACGATGGGCAGGCCCATCTCGTATAACGTGGCAATCTCGCCCGGCTCGACCTCAAGGATGGCAACCTCGGTCTTCCGGTCTCTCGTCCGCATGATGCCATTGCTGTCGGCCACGACGGTGGGCAATGTGGCCGGGAAGACATGCAGAGGCTTCCGTGATTTCAGCCGCTCGCCGTTGAAGGTGACGGCGATGGTTTCGGGCAGTAGGAGGCACCGAAGGTAGTTGCCGACCTCCTCCATCTCCTCTCTGCTCATCCGCATCCGGCCCTGAAAGACGGACCCACGCTCTCGCTTCTGGCGAGGTTTCTGGATGCGGCCCTCCTGGGGGTCGAAAACCACGGTGCCCTTCGTGGTCGAGATCGTGGCCGTTTCACAGACGGCGATCACGAGCTTCTCGCCCAAGTTAAACTGGCCCCGTTGCTCTGGGTTGGTCCGTTTGTAGCTCTCGGCGAACAGGGTATAGGCGTCGGCGAGGTTGCGGAACCCCTCTGGGCTGTCGTCCTCCACGGTGAGGTCCGACAGAGGCCGACCAGGGACCGGTGACAAAGTTATTTCGACTCGTGTGACCCCAGCCTCATCAAGAGCGTTCTGGATCAACTCGCCAACGAGTCGGCCTTTGCCTTGCTCCTCGGCCTGCTTGCCGAGGCCGCTCCTATCTACATCAAACCAATTGGTCGCCATGCTGGTATTCCTCTAGGGAGCGAGTCGTTCGCTCGCTGCTGTACAACGTAACCTTCCTGGCCTTTACAAAAGCGAAGCCCCTGACCGAGCGACGAGGGCCGGTGTTGGTTATTTGCCTAGTTTCAAGGCGAGCCGATGGAACCGACTTGCGGTTACTCGACATGGAAGGTCTCGCCAGACCTTACGCCAGCACCGCCTCATAGATGTCGTCGGGGCAACTGATGCTGTCTGGGTTTGCCGCCTTGTAGCTCCCCATCTCCGACGCTGGCATCCATTGTGGGTTGCAGCCTGGGAACCGCTTGCTGACACGCCTCTCGATTTCCTCGCCAGTCTCGTAGGCCCATGCCTGACAGTCCTCGCACCGTCTTGTGCCGCTCAGGTCTCGTCTTGCCTGGAGGCACTCCGGGCAGCCATCGTCACTCGTGTCCAGTACGTCCTCATCTAGCATGACCGTCATGCCGATGTAGCTCTTCTTCGTCTTCATGTTCGACTCCTTCTTGGCTGGATTGTCGTTGCCTGCTGGGTACGCCCCAGGTCAGGACGCCTTTGCACGTACCACCGAACTCGTTCCCCGAAACTGCTCAGATTCAGCCGAGTCCTCTTCGTCGGAAAGAAATGCCTCAAGGAACTTCTCTGCCTCTGCCAGATCGTTCGAGGTCTTTTCTGACCGGGGCAGAATGGATGACCGGAGAACAGGCACCATGAACTTCAAGAAGAACTCGAACATAGCCTCCCAGCCATCGCTTGGTGGGGCGTGGGCGACACGAGCCTTTACCTTGGCGATGGACTCATCTGCGGTGTCGGAGTCGAACAACAGAATGTCCATCACCACCCTCGGCCTGCCGTCTTCGGCGTAGCCGACCGGGACGGTATGGAGATCACCGCTGACAAACCGCCAGTCCAGGTCGGGGTAGTTGAGGACGCCGATTGCCAGCGAGAAGAACGCTATCCAGTGGCACCGTCCGTAGGGCCGATACCATGACAGCTTGCCAGGGACGATTCTCGTTCGGCAAACCGGGATTGCACCGAGGACGTAGGGCGGATCGCCTCGCTGCCAGTTCGGATCAAGCATCCCCATTCCCAGGTCGAGGCAGGCTTGAACGGCCTCGTTCTTCAGGTGAGGAGCGACCTTTTTCTTCCAGTGTCGTCGCCAGTTGAATTGGACTGGCCCCTGTCTTATGGTCATGGCCTCTTCTCCTGATGCTTGCGTCGGGTTTCCTCGACCCAACAAAGCAGTCGTTGCCGGGCTGCCCGCACCGCTGACAGATCGAGGTTCTTGATCGCTTCACGAAGGTCAAGGACCAGCCGATTCTGCTCCTCGGTGAACCCAGGTGTCGCATCCAGACAGGTTAACAAGGCGAGCATGACTGTCTTGGCGGCCTCAATTTCGCATTTCCAATGGTCGTAGGGTCTTGGGGAGTCGCCCTGATACCTCTCGATTTCGCACAAGGCTTCGTACAGTACGTCACTAATCATGTTGGTTCCTCATTAGTTAACCCATGTCAACTCGGTTTACATGGCCCATTAACTCGAACAGCCATCGGGCTTCGGCCCGATGGCTGTCATGGTTCTGAGGCTGGCGATTACGCCATGAGTAACACGTTCCTCCTATGTTGTCCGCTACCCTTGCGGGCTTTGGCTGGTGGGCCTGCCGAGACAGGTCCGACCAGCAAATAACCGTTCGTTCGATGTTGGCCTCAGCCTTGCAACGTCGGCTGTCGGCCCCAGAACACGAGCATTGTAGTGCAGCGAAACTCCATGTAAAGCAAAGCATCTACTACCGCCGCCCGTTAATTCCTCTAAACCGGCTTCATCGAAGCTCCACCTTCCCGTTCAATTCACGCAAGAACTCCGTTCTCTTGACCTTGTTCCTGGGAAGGCTCAGTTCAAGGTAGTGTCCGGCGTCGTCCATCCCCAACTTCGGTTCGATTCCGAACCGTCTCAAGAACTCAAGTGCATCTTGGTGTGCCCGACATTCCGAATGTGGGCAGCACGTATAAATCTTCATGTTGCTCATGACTTGTCCTCTGTTCCAAATGCAACGCATCCTGTGCGTCAGGCCGACCACATGCATAAAGGAAACCGGTTAGCGTTACTTGCCTCTTCACGCCCCGTTCTTTCGTGCGGTCTCGCAAAGCTCGACAGTCTGTCGGCGTACCAACGAGGCACGACCGCCATCTTCTGAGGTCCGCTCACTGTCATTCGTGGCCTCAACTGCGTCTTCATTCCGTCTCGCTTGATGCGGTGGAAAAGATTCCCCTTATCTGTGCCGAGCTTCTCGGCGAGGTCCACAACAAACACGTACATGACGATGCCCTCCTTCACAACGAGGCTCCGATCATACATGCTAAAACGAAGTTGTCGATCCCGGTTTTTCAACATCGCAGATCACCGCTCATGACGTGTTCGTGGCTGAAATTCAGAAGTCGCTGCGGACCACACACAGCACTCCGAGGCCCGATTGCAGCGAAACTCCGAATAATCGTGTTTTTCCAAACCCACGGTGCCGACTCCCCAATGTAGTTGCCAAAATATACGGCATCCCTGATTAGACCGGGACGGTATGATATGACCTCTATAATGCTTGGTAGACTACATCATGCCGGTTTAGTTCGATCCCGATTCAATCTGTGGTTTTCCAAAACACAAATCTCACATCTTGCGGCTCACCACGGCTCTAGCCTCCAGAGGCCATTCCTCTCTTCTGCTTCACACGGCCCATCCCGGTGACTACGATGTAATGGCTGGACGTTCCGGCACTCGCACGAGGAGACAACCATGAAGACCAATGCGTAGCTCCTGGTTGTGCCCGACCAGCACGCACCGAGGAGCCTGAGAGGAGGGTGAGTACATGGGTCTGGTTAAACACGTCGCTCGTGCGGACAGTCAGGAGCATAATGGATCGCCAAGAGATACACTCGAAGTGCCAATCGCCAGCATCCAGATCAGGGAGCGAGTCCGCAAGGCCCTCGGCGACATCGATGGCCTCGCCAAGTCTCTCGAAACGGTCGGCCTGCTTCAGCCGGTCGCCGTCACGAAGGAGAACGGCAAATACATCTTGGTCGCCGGGCACCGCCGTCTATTGGCTGCGAAGGAGGCGTGCTGGAGAACTATACCAGTCCATGTTGTCGATCTGGACAACGTTCTCCTGGGCCAGTACCACGAGAACGCCTTCCGCAAGAACCTGCTACCCTCGGAGATGGTCGAACTTTACCGCACCATCAAGGACCGGCTGGCTTCCCCACGAGGGCGTCCCAGAAAAGAGGGAAAGTTTCCCGCTTTTCCGAGGGGCAAGACGGTGGACAAGGTTAGCAAGTTCTGCGGCGTCAGCGGACGGACCTTGCAGAAGATGATCGAAATCGTTGAAGCCGCTGAAGAGAATCCAGATAGGTACGGCCCGCTTGTCGATCAGCTAGATCGCATCCAGCGAGTCCAGAAGGTTTACAACCGTTTCCGACGCCTCAAGCTGTCCGAGATGCCGGTGCCCAAACCATCTGGCAAGGTCATCTGCGGGCTGGTCGAGGACGTGATCCGGGGATTCGAGACCAACTCCTTCGATGCGGTGATCGCCGACCCGGATTGGAACCTGGGCCTGCACTACAACGGCGTCTACTATCCTCGCATCGATCCCGACGAGTATTGGGCAGGATGGCTGGAACCGATCTACATGGAGTTCCTTCGGGTGCTTCGCCCAGGTGGGTTCTTGGCTTTGTTTCAGCCACAGGCACACTATCCCTACTTCGGGAGTTGGTTCAGCAGGGATTTCCGAGTTTACATTTCCTGCTTCGGCTTCCCCGGCAAAGGGGATGCAGCGTGTCCGTTGGTCCCTGCCCACACCCCGGTGATCGTCCAGTGGAAGCCAGGAGCGAAGATTCCTTGCCCGTACCCTCGGAAGCGTAGCTTCGACTACTTCGTGTCGAACGGCCAGTATAGTTCGCTCGCCCGCCTACATCCGTGCCCCAGGCCGCTCGACCAGCTAGAGAGCCTGATCCAGAACTTCACTTTGCCAGGAGCGAGATGCCTAGACGCCTTCGCAGGTGCCGGAACTTGCTCCGTGGCCTGCAAACGCAACAAGCGGGATTGGCTGGCCGTAGAGAAGGATCGGGACTTCTGCAACCTGATCGAGCGGAGATTGGTTGAGGAGTGCTGATCGGCAGGAAGGGCAGGCCCGGCGTTCACGCCGGGCTTGCCAGTGACAAAGTTATTCTGACCGGCCAGCGTCACGCTGACTGCCGGAACAGCTTCCCGCATCGCTTGCACTTCACCAGGAGATCGGCCTTCCCCCAGATGGTGCTGCCGCAGCTACACCGGTATGCCGTCTTGTCCTGGTTGCGAGACTTCTTCCGCTGCTCCTCGACCCCGCCGCTTCTCCAGGGAATCAGGTATTCCTGTGGCATCTGGTCGAACGCCCGCTTGAATGGGCCATTCGGGTCGATGTAGTGCGTGACACGCTGGCCCGTCTTCTTCCCTCCCGGCTCTCCGCTCTGGCTGGGGATCAACCCGATCTGCTCCATCTTGTCGGCCCATTCCTTGTTGTGGTAGCCGTTCCTCGACGGCTGCCCATGATCTTGTTGCCACTGATGGACCATCTCGTGGGCGAGCGTACTCATGCTCTCCTTAACGGGCCGCTCCAACACGTCGGGATTCAGGCTAATTTCGTGACACGTCGTACTCGCCTTTGTCCACTTGTCAGCCCAGAAGAACCCCCTGGACCGGTGCTTCCGGCTAAAGTTGAGGAGGCAAGGACGAAGCTGGCCGTCGAACAGGTTCTCGTTCAAATAGTCCCACGCCTTCTGGTAGGCCGTGAACTGCTCCGTGGTCGGCGGCGTGTGCAGTACGTTACAATTCGCTTTCTTCTTCCGGTTCATGATGCCCCTCTTTCCACGAGGCCACCAAACGTATCACAAATGACAAACTTGGAAGATCAGACTTCCAAAGACGGAGATGGAAACAGCAGTCCCGAATTAAAGAAAGGGGGTTGAGTTCACGAACATCAATAGTGTAGACTCGACTCACTCCGGTCAAGGCAGCGGAGTATAAAATCGCATGGTCAGCGAGGCACCAGGGCGACTGTCTTGAAACCAAGAGTTCTCGCAACGCCAGGGGATTTCCGTCGCCCTGGCGTTTTTGTTGGTACATAGCGAACTCGTATTCACAGATTCGTGATTTGCGATAACCTTGACCATCGCTCTGATGCTCCCGTCCGCATCACTTCTAACCGATTCGCCGCTTGCGAATCCCGACAAGTGAGCCGAGTTATCGGCCACGTCGGTCCTGGCCGCTCCTACGATATGGATCACCTTGGTTGTGGTGTCTCCATTTTGGAGGGCAGTAGCTTTTTCGTTTTTTTTCTCGCCATCGCTGAGAGAAATCAGAACGAGACGCTTATCTATAGAAAAGGAGATCGCACATGAAGACTCTACTATCCACCAAGGACTGCATTCGTCGCTTGGCAATTCCAGAACACCGTCTGGTATACGCCTATAGAACGGGGAAGCTCCCTGAACCCACCTTCCTCGTGGCCGGGAGAAGAGTATACACCGAGGAAGATGTGCGTCGTGTCGCCAACTACTTCGGAGTCGATCTCGACGGACTAGAAACGGAAGGAGAATCCAATGTGGCAAGAAACATCGCATCAGAGCGATGATGTTCACGACCCGGAGAACCCGGTCGTCAAGGCGGCGAAGGAACTGACCGCTCGGTTCGAGGAAAGGACTCCGTTTTCGTCCATGCGACAGATTGGCCGACTCTTTGGAGTGTCGGCCATAGCGGTTGGAAAGAAACTGAAGGAGAGGGGCTGGCGAACAACGGATGGTCAACCGACCGCCAGCACTCTCTCATCGGGAATAGCAAAGGTCGTGGTGATGCCAAGCGGCATCTCGTTCACTGCTTGGGATCACTGGAAGACCGTTGCTGAGTTAGAGCAGGCCGGATTCAAGAGACGAATCTAGTTCCGACCAACCGAGGAATCCCTGGGTGGGATTCATCGGACCAACCTGCGGGCCGCTTGCGGCCCGCAGGTCTCCTCATAGTCCTCTTACACTTGATATGTTACCATGCTTGGACAATGTATAATAGACGAGTATTCGCAAAAATCCGAACACTCAAGCGAAAGCCTACCGCATTTTCTGTGGGCTGATCTCTTCTACGACTCTACTTCGAGTGGAGTAGAACAAGCGATCTGCAAGCCAAGTCCGTTGGATGGCTTGCCAGCGGGTCAACCAGAAACATGCAGAGCGGTTTCGGCCAATCCCACAACGCCACGCCTGTTTCAACACTGGAATCATGCCCAGGCCCACGGCTATCGGACTCAGAACCAGTGGCTCCTGCTCGACAGGAAGAAGATCAAGGGCCAGACACCAGGGGCGTTCTACATCGATCTCTTGCCTATAGAAGAGTTTCACCGCAAGCTCAGCGTCGGCCTCGCCGACGTGATCGACTATAACGACCACGAGTACCGGGTGACGGCGAGGATTCCTCTTTACCACGAGTCGCAGACCCGACCGGCCAACATTCGGCAGCGAACGAAGGATTACGTCTACTTCTCCCGGCTCTACAATCTCTCGTTGCACAAGTACATCGAGAACGTCAAGGTAGACGACAAGAGACAGTGGAAGTACCGCCGCAGCCAGGAATTATTCGAGTCGGAACCCTGGAAACAGGATTTCTTCGGAGTCGCCAAGATCAAAAGGCACATCAACGGTCTGGAAATTCTCGGCGGCTTCGCTAAGGATCGAGTGAAGGTCTGCTACCTCGACCTCGATCTACACAAGGGCACGTCGGCGACCGTGTATCTGGATGGCGTGCGGGCGATCCTGACGGCGATGCCTGACCTTCTCCGTCACATGGGCGGCTCACGGCTTCACTTCCAGATAGCCGACCGTGAGGCCGCTGGCATCCACACTGGCTTCCTGCTTGGGCAACCCAGGGACAGCGAAGATATGGTGTCGGCTGTCCGGCACTGGTTGAGTGAACTGGCCGATCACCACCAGGAACTACATGAAGCCTGGGTCACTTCCGGTCTGAAGCCCTGGGACAAAACCGAAGTCTTCCCATGCAAGACGAACGGCTTTCGCCTTCCGCTGTGCCGTGATCGCACCATGTTGCTCGACCGCCCCCTTGCTCTGCTACCAAATGGCAGGCAGGACTTGTGCGGCTTCATGGCTTACCTGCGTGGCAGCACACCCGCCATGCCGACCGACGACGTTGTGAAGTATCTCGCTGCACGCTTGAAGACCCCGGAGCCAGCCTCGGCGAAGACAGATCAAGGGCACTCGGCCAGGAAAGGCCCCAGGCTGGCATCTCCCCAACCGCCCTGTCCGTCCCAGCGAACAAAGATCGTCTGGAAGGGCCGGACCCGCCCAACACTGGTTCGATTCTGGCTCGGTCTACACAATCCCAGGGGCACCCTGAACGAAGTCCTCGGCGTCCACGCTCGTCTAGGTCCACTATTCCTTCCTGACCAGGAGGACCGTGCCGCCGACTACCTCGAACAATTCATCGAGGAACTGCCGGAACACGCCTGGGCATGTTCCAGCCGACTCGAACGGCATGATTGGGCCAAGGTGAAGAGCGATCTACAAGGAATCCTGTCGAGGGCCTACAACGGCACGCTCAAGCAGAAAGACGAGGCGATGTCGGCACACAAGCTAGACCTCGTGGCCTCTCATTGGCGGTCCATCGGCTTCGATCCTTTCAACAAGGCCACATGGCACGAGACAGAGGAAAAGGTCAAGCTCGTCATCGACTGGAACAAGAAGGACATCGAGGATTTCCAGGTGCTTCGTCATCACTTTGGACGTGCCAAGGACATCGACCCGGTGAATCTAGTCAACCGCTGCGTTGAACTGGTCATCAAGAAGGAGCAGGACGACAAGCCACTCGCCCTGGCCTACTGGCAAGTCTTCTTTGAGGATAGGTTTGGGCTTGCATGTCGAGATACTGGCAACAGGAAGCACCAGCATATTGTTCAGGTGTTAATAGACCTCGATCTGCTGGCAGTCAAACACAAGCACATCTACTCGACCCACAAAGCCACGAAGTACGATGTAGGGCGACGGGTCTATGAAAGGAAGGGATGGTCAATGCAACCGTTGAGGATCGAGGAGCAGTTGGAGAGAGTGCTGGCAGCTTGAAGACTACACACACCCAACAAACAATACTTCGATCTATATTAGTAAAAGATTGGTTTCTTACCTGTTTCGTTGTAACGTCCTCGTAGTGAGGGAGTTGCGACCCCAGGCTAAATAGCCTCGCCGCCTGTCCTT
>Ga0073934_10010117_pt1 | contig 11812 bp, 9 predicted proteins | sample LarsenN4metaG_FD_76834 | JGI IMG/M metagenome (GOLD analysis project Ga0073934, IMG submission 76834) | Hot spring sediment bacterial and archeal communities from British Columbia, Canada, to study Microbial Dark Matter (Phase II) - Larsen... ... | reverse complement strand
CTCGGGCGCCATGAATTGCGGGGTCCCGGCAATCACGCCGCTCTGGGTGAGGCTGGCATCATCCGCTGCCCGTGCGAGGCCGAAGTCGGTAAGCTTGATCCGTTCGCTGCCCTCTTCCAGGAGAATGTTGGCTGGCTTGATGTCTCGGTGCACCAGCCCCTGGGAATGGGCGGCAGCCAATCCTCGGGCTGCCTGAATTCCGATCTGCAAGATCTCCTCAAGCGCCAGAGGTCCCTGGCGGTCGAGCTTTTGCTGGAGCGATCGCCCAGCGACATAAGCCATCACAATGTATGGCGGATGGTGATCGTCCACCACGGAATGGATGGCGACGACTGACTCATGACTGACTGCTGCTGCCGATCGGGCCTCACGGTTGAACCGTCGGCGTGCTGACGCCGATGTGGCGAAATGGGGCGCAAGGACCTTAATCGCCACCACACGGTCCAGCTTCGGATCAAGGGCCTTGAGCACGATGCCGAAGGCGCCACGCCCAATCACTTCGAGAATCTCGTACTGTCCGAGTTTGCCCAGTTGCGTTGGGTGCTCGCTGGGAGCCAGGAAGTCGAGCGAAACTCCACTGAGGCTATTCAGACCACCTCCGGTGAAGGTCTCGGCCTGCATGGTAGCGCCGGCGAGGCGGTTCATCAGGTCGTGCAGGGCCGACTCGCTGCCTGCTGGGTCGGCCGTAAGCTTCTCGCCGATGCACGCCCACGATGCGCGGCCGGCGGCAAGCTCTTCGAGAGCCGACTGGCAGTTCAGGCATCCATCGAGATGCTCATGCAGTTCGCCCTGAGCAGCCTCGGATAGAGATCCCTCGAGCAAGGCCGAGAGCTGTTCCGTTGTGAGACAGGGGTTGGCATTCATGTTCGGCCCTTCACTGAGCTCAGTCGCCATGGATTTGCCGGACTGCTTCCTTTAGCCGAGCCATGACTCGGCTCTTCGCCAGGTAGACTGCCGCCACGCTCATGCCGAGGTCGCGGGCCACGGCCTGCGCTGGCTGTCCTTCCACCGCCGTCCGCTGAAAAGCACGCCAGGTGATCGACTGCACCTCGCGCTGCACCTGGTCTGCCGCCCAGGAATAAATCCGTCGCTCGTATTCAAGTTCCCAGGCCCGGCTCAGATCCCCGTCCTTGCTAGGCAGTTCCTGGAGAATGGCCTGGACCCTTGAGTCTCCCGAGCCGCCAGGTTGGCGAACCTTGCGCTCCACAAAGTTGATCAACCTGGTGCGGCAGACGGTGAAAAGCCAGCTCCGGAACGCACCGCGGTTCGGATCGTATTCGAAGGCCTTGGCCGCTGCGGCCACTGTTCCCAGTACGTCCTGCGCAAGATCGGCAGCGTCCGCATCCTGGAGTCCTTGTCGGCGTGCGAAACCGTACACCAGAGGGGCATACAGTTCGACAAATTGCGACCAGGCTTCCTGATCTTCGGTTTGCCGAATCCTCACCAGCAAACTGGCCCGCGTGTCCGGCACCTCGGCCATGCAACTGCCTGCTCCTGTTAAGTACAACGTCGAGGTTGAATTCTATCACGGAACCGCTCAGATTTCCCCAGGCCATGGCTCGGGTGGTCCACAATCATGGAAGTCGCCGCACTTCGACGTACTTCGGGCCGGCCGTGTCCTGCCCTCGTTGGAGCGTGCAGGTCAGACGGCCTGGACCGCTTGGCAACGCGACGGGCCCCAGCACAATCCTGTTCGCTTCCCTGGGCACCGGCAGCTCCACGACCTTGTCGACGATTTCCAGACGAGCTCGGTCGGGTGGCGGGCCATCGAAAATGGCAACAACCTCGTAACTTCCCTCTGTGAACTCCAGCTCCCAGTGCCCCAGGCCTCTCGGACCCCAGCCCGCTCGTGGACCTCGCCAGTCCTGGCGGGTCAGGAGGGTCGGGTTTTCGGCGCCCGTGCCGACCTTGATTCGCGGCGGGTCGAAGCCGCGCGTTGAACTGACGTCCTTGAACCAGCCCGCGAGTTCCTCGCGCAGGCGGGCTGCAACATCGGGCCTCTCGTCTGCCAGGTTCCTCTGCTCAAAAGGATCCTGTTCCAGGTTGTACAGCTCGAACCGCGGCGGCATGGAGCCTGGCGGCACGGGTTGGACGAGCTTCCATGCTCCCGATCGGGCGGCACACGCCCGCAGCGGTTGTGGTGCATCGCCGCGATGCCACTGGAAAAAGAGAGTGCGGCCTGGCAGCGAGTCCTGCTCGCCGCGCAGGACGGGGAGCAGATTCTGCCCATCGATCTTGATTTCGGCAGGGAGCGGGACCGAGCAAGCGGACAGGATGGTTGGAACCAGGTCAATGTGGGCTGCGGGCCGATCGAAATCTCGGGTCTTCAGGCCCAGCAAGGGACAGCGGATGAAGCACGGAACACGGATGCCGCCTTCGTAGACCGTCCCCTTGAGGCCGCGCATTCCGGAGTTGTACCGAGGCCGCTGGGGGCCATTGTCGGTGAGGAATATCACCAGGGTGCGCTCGGCGACCTTGAGGCGGTCCAGCTCATCGAGGAGCCGGCCGACATTGTCGTCGATGTTCGTGATCATCCCGTAGGTTCTTGCTGTTGCCGTCGGATCGAAGTTCACCGCGAAGCCGCGGCCAGGCTGCGGAAAGTCGGCGGGTTTCATCTGCAGACGCCGGTAGGGCTCCACATAGGAGTCGGGGACTTCCAGCGGGTCGTGCGGCGCATTGTAGGCCAGGTAGGTGAAGAACGGGCGGTCACCAGCCTGCCTGATGAATTCCAGGGCAGCCTCGGTGAACACATCGCTGCAATAGCCCTTGCGGCGGACGGGCTGTCCGTTGTGCAATAGCAACGGATCAAAGTAGCTGCTTCCCTCAGGAAGATCAGACGGCTGGCCGAGCCCTCCGCCCTTCAGAACCAGGCTCTCCTGGAAACCTTGATCCATGGCCCTGAGCGGAAAGTTGTCGCCCAGGTGCCACTTGCCGAAGATTCCCGTGCGGTAACCCGAAGCGCCGAGAAGTTCCGCAAGCGTCTTTTCCTCGGGATCCATCAAGGCTCGTCCCAGGTAGGTGTCCACAACGCGGGTGCGATAGTTGTAGCGGCCGGTCAGCAGGCTGGCGCGTGTCGGAGCGCAGACGGGGGACACATAGAATTGCTTCAACCGAACGCTTTGACCCGCGAGGCGATCGAGGTGCGGCGTCTTGATAATCGGATTGCCGTGGCATCCCAGGTCGCCGTGCCCCTGATCGTCGGTGATGATGAGCACCACGTTGGGACGCTGGGGCTCCGCCTGGACCTCGCTCCCCATCGCTAGTCCCAACAGGGATAGTACGACAAACGGCAGCCGCTTCATGGCTCTCCTCCCACATTCAACAGGGGCTCGCGTTCGGCCGCTACTCCACGCGACACCAGACGGCCTTGAGATAGCGACCCTCAGGCACATGGATCAGGAATGGATGGTCCGCGGAGGCTCCAGTGATTCTGAAGACCTGGAGCTGTCTTCCCGCCTGCCAGGCGGCGCGCCGAAGCGTCTCCAGAAAATCCTCCTCGCGAATGAGGCCGGTGCAAGAACAGGTGAGAAATAATCCGCCAGGAGAGACGACCTGCAGGGCCAGCTTGTTCATGTCGTGGTAGCGCTTCAGGGCCTGCCCCAGTTCCTCCCGCGATCGAGTTTGCTTGGCGGGGTCCAGCACGACGACGTCGAACCTTTGGCCATTCTGCACCGCGTCGCGCAGCCAGGGGAACAAGTCCGCTTGGACGAAGCGAATGCGGACCTGATTCAAATTGGCGTTGCCGCGGGCCAGCTCCAGCGCTTCCTCGTCAAGGTCGATGCCGACGACCTCCTCTGCCTTCCCCATAGCCTTGGCGTAAACCGCGAACCCGCCAGAATTGCAACAGATGTCGAGCACGCGTCGCCCCGAGCAGAAGCCAGCCAGAGCCCGGCGGTTGTCGCGCTGATCGATGAAGAAGCCGGTCTTGTGCTTGGCGCCTGGCGAAACGCGAAAGCGCACGCCGTGCTCGGTGATGACCGTCGATGATGGGACTGGCGGTTGGCGGCAATCGAAGGATTCTTGCTTCTGTACGTGCTCCTCCGCGAACCAGTAGAGCTGAGCTTCCGGAAAGTGGGCGTGGAGGGCCTCGCCGATGGCGTCGCGATAGCGGTACATGCCTGCTGCGAAGAACTCCAGCACGATCACCGAGCCGAACCTGTCCGCCACCAGGCCGCTCAGGCCGTCGCCTTCGGAGTGTACGAGCCGATAGGCGTCCGTGACCGGATCGAGCCCCAGCCATTCCCTGCGGAAAGCGATGGCCTGGCCCAGCCGGCGGCGAAAGAACTCGGCGTCGATGGCTTCTTCGGAACTCGTGGTCAGAACGCGGAGACTGATCCGCGAATGGCCGTTCCAGAAGCCCCGGCCAACCCAGGCGCCCGAGCGGTCCACAATGTCCACGACGCTGCCATTGGGGACCTTCGCGGTGGGCCGCTCGACCATCTTCTGGAAGATCCAGGGATGGGATGAGCGACGCTCGATCTTCAGCCGAATCTGCGGAAGCGGGTCCATATGATAATTATCCAAGGTAGCTGCCCAATGAGCAGCGCCCTTAGACCTGCGGCACGCGCTCCGGAGGTTTGCGATGGATTGGTTCGAGGTTGCTCTGCCGTTTGCGATCATCGGCGGCATCATCGCCCTCGTCGTGGTTGGCATCCTCTGGAGCAACTACCTCGAGAGGAAGCGGCGCGAAGCCCTGGCGGCTACCGCGCAACTCATGGGATTCACCTGGTCAGCGAAGGTCCCTGGCGAGAAGATCACCGAGTTGCGGAGCTTCGAACTTTTCAATCGTGGGCACTCGCCGGCAGGCCAGAACATGCTGGTCGGCAAGATCGGCGACGCGGAGTTGATCCTGTTCGACTACCGCTACGAGACGGGCAGCGGAAAGAACCGTACCACGCACAAGCAAACGGTCATCATGATCCCAGACGGGGGAGCTGGCCTGCCGGATTTCCAGCTGACGCCGGAGGACTTCTTCCACAGGGTAGCCCAGATGTTCGGCTACCAGGACATCGACTTCGAGGAAAACCCCACGTTCTCCAAACGCTACCTCTTGCGGGGGCCGGACGAGGAGGCAATCCGTCGAGCGTTTCGTACGGAGGTGCTGGAGTACTTTGCGGAGAACTGGGGTTGGTCCGTGGAGGTTCAACGGGGGCAGCTTCTCGTGTACAGAGCGGCCAATCTCTGCGATCCGGACAAGTGCCCAGAATTCGTAGCGGAGGCTGCACGCATTCGTGAAGTGCTCCGAGGCCGCAGCGAAGACAAGCAGGCCACTTGAGACAGGCGGCCTGGTTCGCTTCCAACCCTAGGCTCGTGCCAGGTTCTCGACGACCGCCAGCAAGTCGTGCATCCCGACCGGTTTCTGCAGGATGGCGTCGATGGGCATGCCTTCCATCGAACCGGCGGATTGCCCCCAACCGGTCAAGAGCACGACGGGCAGAGTTGGAGACAACTTTTTCACCCGCCGGGCCACCTCGCGGCCATCCATTCCCGGCATGCCCAGATCGGTGATGATCAAGTTGTACGTTTCGCTCTCCAGTTGCTTGAGTCCGCTGGCTCCGTCCGAGGCCAGGGTCACTGAGTGACCATTCCGGGAGAGCATCGCCTGAAGGACGCCGCGAACGGCCGGCTCGTCGTCGATGACCAGCACGCGAAAAGAAGTCCTGACGTCTTGCCGCGGCGGCTTGGGAGTGGATTCCACCGGTGCGGCTGGTTGTTTCCCTTTCAGTGGGAAGCGAATCGTGAACTCGGTGCCGCGGCCCAGTTCGCTCCGCACGCTGATCTTGCCGCCGTGGCGGGCCACTGCTCCGTGCACGGCCGGCAGACCCAGGCCGCTGCCGCGCTTGACCTTGCTCAGGAAGAACGGCTCGAAACAGTGTTCGACGGAATCGGGCGGCATGCCGACCCCGTTGTCGGCGACGCGCAAGACCACGGCGTCTTCTTCCAGGCGGGTGCTGATCGAAATAACGCCGCCGGACGGCATGGCCTCGACAGCATTGAAGAGAAGGTTGGTCAGTGCATCGCGCAAATCCTGCGCCTGGCCGTCCACGGGCGGGACCGCCTCCAGGTCAAGCTGGACGTTGACCACCGTTCCCGATCGCTGGGGAACGCTGTGCCAGCGGGGCCGCGTCGATTCGACCGTCTCTCGGACCAGGCTGGGAAGGTCGATCGGTCGAGCCTCGGTCTTGACGTTCATCGGCCGATAAAACTGCTGCAGCCGGCTCACGATCGCCGCGGCATCCTGGGCTGAGTTGCGGATGTGGCAGATCATGCTCCGGGCTTCGGCGTCCAGATTCGGATGGTCGGCCAGCAGATCGGCATAGCCGAGAACGCCGGTCAACGTGTTGTTGAAGTTATGGGCCACGCCAGCGGCCATCTGTTCCAGGGCGCGGAGCCTTTCGTGGCGGGCTTCTTCGATCTGGCGGGCTTGCAGTTCTTCTCGCAGGTGGGCATTGAGCACCGGCGGTCCCAGCAAGTCGGCCACCTCCTGGAGCAGCGGAAGGTCCACTTCCGAGTACCGACTGAGCGTGTAACTCTGCACGGACAAGAGGCCGACGGTCGTTCCTTTCCGCCGCAACGGAGCGAAAAGCATGCTCGCCGAGCGGCGGCCGGAGCCGATGGGACGCAGGCCGAGGTGCTCCTGGCCAGTCAGCCGATTGATGGCCAGCGCTCGCCCCTGGATCACTTCTCGGAGTTCATCACAACCACGCAGCGGCTGACGCTGGAACTCGCGATAGTCTCCCTTCTCGTCACGATCCATGATCAGCAGCGGGTAGAGCGTATCCGTGGGACTGTCGTAAAGCTCCAGGCAGAAGCAATCTGGCTGGAAAAGCGCAAGGGCGGCTCGATGGCCCGCCTCCGCGGCGTCGCGCCCCGTTTCCACGGTGGTCAGTTCTTCTGACAATCGGCGAAGGGTTGCGAGTTCCTCCTGGATCCGCAACTCCGCCGTGCGGTCCCGGAAGACCGCCAGCGCCCCAAGGAGAGAGCCATCCTTTCGCCAGAGGGGCTGGGCGTTGACGCTCAGATGAATCCGGCGGCCGTCCGGACGGCGGACAATCATCTGGACCCCAGAACTCGTCTCTCCCTGCAAGGCAAGGTGGAGCGGGCACTGGCGCGGGTCGAAAGGCTGCCCATCCGGTTGCAAGAAAGGCGAGTTGGACAGTTCAGTTGCGGTTGAGCAGAGCCGAGCGGGCGGATCCTGTCCAAGGATCTCCCTGACCACACGGTTGTAGACGACGAGCTTGCGGTCGGGGCCGATGATCACGCAGCCTTCTTGCATCTGATCGAAGGCCGCTTCGAGGCGGAGCTTGGACTGGGCCAGGGCGTCGGACTGGCGGCGGATGGTTTCCATCATCCTCGTGGTTTCGATGGTGATGGCCATGTGACGCGCCAGCACTTCCATTAACCCGACTTCCTCGCGTGTCGGCCTGCAAGGCTGGTGATAGTAGCAAGCCAGCGTGCCTAGCACCCGGTCATCCCTGCCGATGAGCGGCACGGACCAGGCAGCAGCCAGGTCGTACTTTCGCAGGACCTCACGAAGGGGCGCCGTCAGGGGGTCGCTTTGCGTGTCCTCGACGATGACCACTTCGCCCGTTCGCGCACAGGCGCCGCACACTCCCGCCAGGGGGCCATCCAGCGGCACTTCTCTTCGTTGCGTGATAAACTCGCTGGGTAGACCGACAGTGGCACAGCGGACCAGGCAACCCCTCTGCTCATCCAGCAACTGCAGGGAGGTGCAGCGCGAGCCGATCAATCGCGACCCCGCCACCACCAGGCGTTCGAGCACGGCCTCTTGCGATTCACTGGAGAGCGTCAGGCAAGAAATCTCCTCTAGCAGACGCAAGAGGAGCGGGAACTGCTCCGAATTACGCGTGAGTTCGAGATCGGGTAATTGAATTCCCACGGTTGGCGGCGCAATGACCATCCGCACCTCATTCCCAACTGCTAGAGCTATTGCCGGTCCTGACGCACGATTGCGACCGCAATCGGTGACAACATGGGCTTTGGCGACGGGCTGCCAGGCAACTTCAGTGACCGCTGACCGACGAGGTTCCCAGAGCTGTCCGCGGACGAGAAACGATTGAATGAGGGCTACGTGCCCGGGAACGGCCAGGATTTCCTTAAGTGTCTTGCCTGGATAAGGTGCGCAGAAATTAACCACGCGCGATACCCAAGTCAAGCATATTCCAGCGTTGTGGGCGATTTTGCGATTCGCGTAATGGCGGAATTAAATGAGAGGAGCGCCGGATGCCGGGCATGGAATTCCATGCAACACGTATCGCACGAGGCCAGCCCGACAAGGATCTCTCAACGGAGCGAAGCACACGATCGGGTCAGGCTGGTTCGGGAGTGGCTTGCCCTTCGAGCCGCCGAGGCGCCCATGCAGCTGGCATCTTGTACTCATATTGACAAATGTTCTGTACTTGTGATAGGCTACAACTTGTCTTCGGCGCTCGCGGTGCGCGCTGACTCCGGCCCTGGGAGGGCGAAGGTTGGCGATCCAGGATGTTGCGCGGTTACAGCGGCAGAGTTGGATAGGAGCCTGGCGTCCTGGCGGGCCTCTGGTGGCTTGACTGGCGGGGTCGGAAGACAGCCGGAGTGCTGCAAGGTGTTGCTATGAAATGGCTTGCGGCGTGTTGCGCGACGCGGCGGGGCAATCGCCTCCAGGCTCGCCCATGAGTAGCTGCGCTTCAGAATTCCTCCCGCGCGGGCTTTTGGGAATGTTGCGCACCCCGGGATTGCCGGAGCGCTCTTCGGAGGCCAGATCGGGTATCGGTTCGGTTCGAGCGGCTTGTGCTTTTCTTGCGCGAGCGTTTGGGGTAGCCTGGGGCCACATGCCGGCCGGTGGCTGTCGGCTGGACCTTACTTGGGTAATTGTTGGGGGGTAGAGCATGCACATGCCCACGATGCCGCAGCGTTGCCTGGCCGAGTTCGTGGGCACGTTCATACTCGTGTTCCTGGGCTGCGGTGCGGTGCACGTGGCTGTCCTTACCGGAGGATTGACGGGTCTGTGGCAGGTCGCCATCGTCTGGGGCATCGCCATCATGCTGGCGATCTATCTGGTAGGTGGCGTCAGTGGGGCGCACATCAACCCCGCGATCACGCTGGCTCTTGCGTTCTGGCGAAAGTTCCGCTGGGCGCACGTGGTCCCGTACATCGTCTCGCAGCTGGCCGGTGCGTTCCTGGCGGCCATGGCGCTCTTTCTCCTCTTCTTCGGGTTCTTGCACCAGAAGGAGCAAGAGTTGCGCGTCACCCGCGGCCATCCCGATAGCAAGGTCACTGCGATGTGCTACGGGGAATACTTCCCGAATCCTGGCGTTAAAATCACCGCGGGCCGATCAGACCTGGAACTCGTCGTCTCAGAACCGGCTGCCGTCGCCGCTGAACTGCTGGGCACGCTCTTCCTTGCCCTCATGGTGTTTGCTCTCACGGACGAACGCAACAGTGCGGCGCCCCAAGCGAAGCTGGCGCCGGTGTTCATCGGACTTACGGTCACGGCGCTGATCTGCGTCATTGCGCCGCTGACCCAGGCGTGCTTTAACCCTGCGCGCGACTTCGGTCCGCGGCTTTTCGCGTATTTTGCTGGATGGGGGCCGGTCGCCTTGCCTGGACCGCAGCCCACGGGATTCCTGACCGTCTACATCCTGGCTCCGATCCTTGGCGCGATCCTGGGGGGCGGAGTGTATCTCGGGCTGATCCGGCCGGCGTTACCCGATCAGCCCGCGCGGGCCAATCAGGCGCTGTGACGGGCGGTGGAACGTCCTCAAAGAGGAGAACACCTTGAGCTTGCCGCAACTCTACCTTGCTCGGCATGGTGAAACCGCATGGACTGTTTCCCGCCAGCACACGGGACTGACAGACCTGCCCCTGACGGAACGCGGCGAACGCAACGCGCAACGCCTGGGAACACGCCTCGCAGCCTTGCACTTCGCCCGAGTGTGGACAAGCCCCTTGCAGCGTGCCCGCAGGACCTGCGAGCTGGCTGGCTATGGCGCTGTTGCCGTTGCCGATCCAGATCTGGTCGAATGGAACTACGGCGACTACGAGGGGAAAAAGACCGCGGAGATACGGGCCGCGAACCCGAACTGGGACCTGTTCAGCGACGGTTGCCCAGGCGGCGAGCGGGCCGGCGACGTCGGGGCGCGGGTCGATCGAGTCATCGCCAGGGTACGCGCAGTGCAAGGGGACGCTCTACTGTTCTCCAGCGCCCACGTTCTTCGTGTGCTGACGGCCCGCTGGCTGGGCTTGCCTCCCACGGATGGCCGTCTGTTCGCCCTGGACACGGCGTCGCTGAGCATCCTGAGCTACGAACACAACTTCCAGGAGCCAATCATCCGCTTGTGGAACGACACGCGGCACGTTGAATCTTGAAGCATGGACGCTCATGCTAGGGAAAGGGAAGCAAGGGCGGCCAGAACAAGGGCGGCGGTCTCGACCCGCAGGATGCGCGGGCCCAGGTCGATGGCGGACCAACCCTTCTGGAGTGCGAAGGCTACTTCTTCACGCGTAAGCCCGCCTTCAGGACCAACGGCTACGAGGGCGTCGGCCAGGGATGATGGAACGACCGGCCGCGAGCCGCCGGGCTGACCCAGCCAGCGGCGGGGATAAGCTTCGGAGAGGGCGATCAGCGTGCTCCACTCGAGGGGCGGCTCGATCTGCATCAGGCGATTGCGGCCGCATTGCTTGCACGCTTCCTGGACATAGCGGCGCAGCTTCTCGGCCCGAGCGTCGCCGACGGCGAAAACGGTCCTCTCGGTGATCAGAGGGATGTAGGAAGTGACCCCCAGTTCGGTGAGCTTCTCAATCAGGAACTGGCCGCGGTCTCCCTTGGGCAAAGGGCAAGCCACCGTCAGCCTGATCGAAAGTTCCAGCGAGTGCTCGCGAGGGTCGGCGACTTCCAGCTCAACCGACTTCTTGCCCAGCTTGAGGATCGTGGCAGGGTACTCGAAGCCGTCGCCGTTGAACAGGCAAACTGCATCGCCGACGCGAAAGCGTGAAACGGTGGCAAGATGATGAGCCTCGGGACCATGGAGGGTCAAGGGGCCTGGCGCCAGCGGCTGGTTGACGTAAAACCTGTGGGACATCTTCGGTAGAATACGCGGCCGATCCATGGGTTGCGAGTCCGCCGGCGGGCTGGCCGGCTGAACCCCAACGAGCAGGGAGAAGCACATGTCGAACCCAAGCCCACCCCAGGGCAACCGCGGCCTGGCGAACCTGGAACGCACCCGCCAGCAGCTCCAGGAGCTGGATTCGTTGCTGCAACAAATGCTGGCCTTGCCCATGGCGGAGCAATCCCCCGAGGCAGAAGTGGACGCTCCCATCGAGCAGCGGGAGGTCATTGCAGATTCGTCGAACAAGGAAGCGGCCCCCAAGCGGCTGTTGACGCTGTCCGTGCAAAAGGGCGGCGGCACGGCTGGACCTGGCGCGAAGCGTGCGGTGCCGATCCACGTCGCCCCAGCGCCAGCGGCAGAAAGTCCAGAGGTCGAGACGTCGGCAGTCCCCAGCCCGCTCCCGCTGCTTCCCCCGGCTCGGTCCGGCAAGGCCGACTTTGATCCTGCCAAGCTCGACCTCACCGGACCTGGCGCCTATGACTTGAGTCGAGATGTCGAGCTTGGCTTCGACGCTGTGACTCCGCCTAGCTGGGACCTGGGCGCTGGCACGTCGACGGTCAAACGCCCCTTTGCCTATCGGACGCTGGTCGGCATGAACGCCAGCTTCGACTGGTCGTTGCGCTGGCTCGGCCCACAAGGAAGCGAACGGGTGCGCACTTATCTTGGTTGGATCGGCCTGCTGAGTCTGCTTGGAGCCATCGCCT
>Ga0073934_10010115_pt1 | contig 11816 bp, 11 predicted proteins | sample LarsenN4metaG_FD_76834 | JGI IMG/M metagenome (GOLD analysis project Ga0073934, IMG submission 76834) | Hot spring sediment bacterial and archeal communities from British Columbia, Canada, to study Microbial Dark Matter (Phase II) - Larsen... ... | reverse complement strand
CGCGAGCCACTCGTGCGCGTTGCGCGCGACGGCGTCGTGGCCCTGGCCGACCCCGGCCGGGATCGCGCGCTCGATGCGCCCGAGCAGCGGCTCCAGCGCGTCGGGCAATTGGTCCTCGGTCACGTCGAGCTCCGCGGCGACCATCCCGCAGCCGATGTCGACGCCGACTGCCGAGGGGATCACCGCGTTCTTCGTCGGGATGACCGATCCGACGGTCGCGCCGATGCCGACGTGCGCGTCGGGCATGAGCGCGACGTGCCCTTCCACGATCGGCAGGCGCGCCGACTTCCCCGCCTGGCGGACGGTGTCGCGGTCGATCTCGCTCGCCCAGGACACGAGCCGGTCGTCGATCCGGGTCGGCACGACACCAAATATCGCGCCCGCGTTGTGACCTTCGGCCCTCGGCGTGCACGCCAGGCCCTCCGTACGATCGGGCGGGGCCCGACGCACGACGTCGCAGCGTTCTCGAACCACAGGAGATCCGCATGACGACGAAGGCCGACGTGACACTCGGCGACATCGTGGCCACGAACCCGGCCGCGGCCCGGGTGCTCGAGCGTTTCGGACTCGACTACTGCTGCCAGGGCGACCAGACGTTGCGCGACGCCTGCGACCGGGTCGGTATCGACGACGCCGAAGTCGACGCGGAACTCCAGGCGGTGGGCAGCGTCGGCGCGTCGTGGACGGCGCTGGCGCCAACGGAGCTCGCGGACCACATCGTGGCGACGCACCATGCCTACCTGCACGAGGAGCTCCCGCTCCTCGATGCGCTCGCCGAGAAGGTCCATGCGGTGCACGGCGACCGGCACGCAGAGCTCGTGATGGTCAGGGCGCTCGTCGCCGAGCTGCGCGCCGACCTCGAGGCCCACCTCGCGAAGGAAGAGCGTGTCCTGTTCCCCGCGATCCACGCGATCGCGGGCGGACGGCGGGAGTTTCCGTTCGGCCCCGTCGCGAACCCGATCCGGATGATGCGCGTGGAACACGATCGCGCCGGGGAGCTGCTCGCGCGCCTCCGAGCGACGACGAACGGCTACGCCGTCCCCGACGACGCCTGTGGGAGCTACCGCTCCCTGTACGAGCGGCTGCAGGCGCTCGAGCTCGATCTCCACGTGCACGTCCACAAGGAGAACCACACGCTGTTCCCGGCCGCGATCGCGCTGTACGAGTCGCCGGGCTGAGGCTGGTCCGGGGGGCGGCGGATCCGGGGGGCTTGCCCGGGCGAATCACAAGTTCTACGCTTCCCGTTCCATGATCCATGATTCATGGATTATGAACGACGACGGGCAGGGCGGGGCGGGGACGTGACCGCCTCGCCCGAGCGCGCCGAGGCCCCCGGCCGGCAGCTCTCCAAGCGCCTGTTCGGCTCGCAGTACCGCCTCGAGGTCGCCGCCGCGGCCCTCGCGCTCGGCGAGTCGTGGACGACGTTCGACCTGGAGGGCGCGCTGCCCGACGTCGACCTCCCCCGCTCGTGCGTCAACAAGGAGCTGAACGCGCTGCTCGCGCTCGGGCTGGTCGAGCGGGCGCGCGATCTCGACGGCCGCGCTCGGTTCCGCTACTCGGTCAGCAAGGCGCTTCCCGAGTTCTGGACATTGGTGCGCGCCCTCGCGACGCGCGGCCGACCGGGTGAGGCCGAGCGCCCGCCCGCGACCGTGCACGTCCTGCCGCGCTCACCGCGCTGACGCGCGCAGCAACGCGGCGAACTGCGCCGCGGCGGCATCGAGCTCCTCGTCGTCACCCGACGCGACGAGGTCGAGGAGCAGTCCGCGCGTCACCGCGAGGCCGAGTCGCACGCTGGCACGGTCGACCGCCGCCGGCGCGGCCGCGTCGACGGCCGCGAACCAATTGTCGAGTGCGCCCGGCAGCAGCCGCGTGAACGGTTCCTCGCCTTGGGCGGCACGGGCGTAGCACTCGAAGAACAGTCGCTCGAACGAGCGCAGCTCGGGCCGGCGCAGGTCACGCCACACGAGGAGAAATGCCTCGGCCGGGTCGGGCGGAAGCTGCGCGAGCATCGCGGCCTGGCGGTGTTCGACCTCTTCGACGATCGCGACGAGCAGCTCGGCGCGCGAACCGAAGTAGTGCAGGAGCATCCGGTGGCTCGTGCCGACGGCGGCTGCGACGTCGCGCAGGGACCGGCCCCCGATACCCGCGGTCGCGAACTCCTCGATCAGCGCGTCGAGCAGTTGCGCGCGACGCGCTCCGTCAGGCGGGCGTGCCACCCGACCGGGCGCGTGCTTCGCTCGTCGCCTTGAGGCCCTGCGCCTCGAGGTCGAGGTAGCGCCGGGCGAGGCGGCGTGTCAGCACACCGACGAGCACGCCGACCGGCCCCCGCTGCTCGATGACCATGCGCGCGCGGGTGCGTTTGGGGCTCAGCGCGACGACTTCGTGCGTCGCGAGTGAGCGGCCGCCCGGCGCGCGCTGCTCCCAAGTCCACGCGCGGCCGGGATCGAGCGCGGTGACCGTCCACACGAGCTTCGGGAACCGGGGCTGGTGGATCTCGAATCGCTTGCCCACGCCGAGCCCGGAACCGTCGAGGGGACGCACGCCCGTGACCGATGCCGTCCACTGGGGCCAGCGCTCGACGTCGGCGTACACCGCCCAGACGACCCCGGCCGGCGCTTCGATCTCGATCGAACGCTCCGTGAGCATGTACCAGATGGTACACGGGACGGGGCGGAACACTGGAGGCGTGACGAAACACCGGCTCGAAGCGTTCTCCGACGGCGTGTTCGCCATCGCGATCACGCTCCTCGTCATCGAGCTCCGCGCGCCCGAGCCGGAGAAGGGCACGTCGCTCGCGGAGGCGTTGTGGGACATGTGGCCCGGCTACGCCGCCTACCTCGTGAGTTTCACCATCATCGGGGTCATGTGGCTCAACCACCACCGGGTCTTCGACCAGGTGCGCACGGTCGACGCGCCGCTGCTCGTCCTGAATCTGCACCTCCTGCTCTGGGCCGCACTGATCCCGTTCCCGACCGCCGTCATGGCCGACTTCCTGCGCGAGGGCGACGACGCACGCACGGCGGTCGCGTTCTACAGCGCCGTGATCCTCATGGCGGCGATCTCGTTCTCGTTGCTCTACGCGCGCACGACGCGCGACCGCGTCGCGCGGCTGCGCTATTCCGTCGGCGTGCTGGCCTACGTCGTGGCGCTCGGCCTGTCGTTCGCCGCGCCGTACGTCGCGCTCGCGTTCCACGGCGCGATGGCGCTCTATTACCTGTTCGACCAGGCGACCGTCGCAACCGAGCGCGCGCCCGAGCGGTGATGCTCGGGCGCGCCCTGGTCAGTCGGCGCCGACGAGCTCCGGTTGCGGCTCCGGCTCGTCGTCGACGATCGGGTCCGCGTGACCCTCGACGTTGATCCTCGGCAGCACGCGGTCGAGCCAGCGCGGCAGCCACCAGTTCCGGTCCCCGAGCAGCTCCATCGTCGCGGGCACGAGCAGCATCCGCACGATGGTTGCGTCCAGGAAGATCGCGGTGGCGAGGCCGGTACCCATCATCTTCAGCACCCGGTCGGACTCGAGCAGGAACGAGCCGAACACCACGACCATGATCGCGGCGGCCGCCGTGATCACCTTCGCCGTCGCAGCGAGGCCGTCGGCGACCGACGTGCGGCTGTCGCGGGTGCGGTGCCACTCCTCCTGCACGCGGGACAGCAGGAACACCTCGTAGTCCATCGACAGGCCGAACACGACGGCGAACAGCATCATCGGAGCCCACGCCTCGACCGGACCGGGTTGCACGTTGGTGAGGTCGCTCAGCCAGCCCCACTGGAACAGCGCCACCATGACGCCGTACGCCGCGCCGATCGACAGCAGGTTCATGATCACTGCCTTCAGCGGCACGAGCAGCGACCGGAACACGACCATCAGCAGCAGGAACGAGAGCGCGAGCACCGCCGTGAAGAAGATCGGGAGGCGGTCGCCGAGCAGCTCGGAGAAGTCGACGTTGCCGGCGACGTAACCCGTCACGAACACCTCCGTGCCGAGCCGCTGCTCGAGCGGCGGGAGCGTGTCGTTGCGCAGCCGCCGCACGAGCGAGGTCGTCGACTCGTCCTGCGGCCCGTCGACGGGCACGACGTTCCACAGCACCGCCGTCGGGTCGTCGGGATCGTTCGGCGACGGCCCGTCGACCCTTGCGACCTTCGGGTCGGCCGCGATCTCCTCGGTGACGGAAGCGAGCTCGTCGATGCTCACGCCTTCCGGAATCGCGCCGACGAGCATCAACTGGCCGTTGAATCCCTTGCCGAAGCCCTCGACCTGGAGGTCGTAGGCCTGCTTCGTGTCGGTGTCGTCGGAGAAGTTGCTCTCGTCCTGGAACCCGAGGCGCAACTGGAGGACCGGGATCGCCAGCACGAGCAGCAGCACCGACGCGCCGATCGCGAACGGCCACGGCCGGTGCTGGATCAGGCGGCTCCACCGGTACGCGATCGTCTCGCGACGAGGCTTCGGCGGGCGGTGTCGGACTTCACGCTTCAACGCCGGCAGGAAGAACCCGACCGCGATCGTCACGACCGCGAGCGCGAGCCCGATGCCTGCGAGCGGCGCGACCTCCAGTCCGAGACCGACCAGCGCGACCGCGACGAAGCCCGCGGCGACGAGGCCGCGCCAGCGCGTGAGCTCGACGCGCCCGCCGGCGAAGCCGAGCAGCGCCGGCAGCAGGGTGATCGATGCGGCCACCGTGACGGCGACCGTTGCGGCCGCCGTGATGCCGAGCCCGCCGACGAAGCCGACGCCCATCAGCAACATGCCGAGCAACGAGATGACCACCGTCGCGCCCGCGAAGACCACCGAACGGCCGGCCGTGTCGATCGCGATGCCGATGGACGCGCGGGTGTCGTGACCGTGGTGCAACTGCTCGCGGTAGCGCGTGACGATCAGCAACGCGTAGTCGATGCCGACACCGAGCCCGATCATGATTCCGAGGAACGGGGCGAAGTCGGGCACCTGCATCACGTGGCTCGCGAGGATCACGATCGCGGACCCGATCCCGATGCCGAACAGCGCGACGCCGACCGGCAGCCCCATCGCGAGGACCGAGCCGAACGCGACGATGAGGATCAGCACCGCGAACGCCAGCCCGAACAGCTCCGACGACGGCTCTTCGAACTCCGCGAACAGGTAGCCGCCGAGCTCCACCCGGACGCCGTCGATCGGGAGCAGCTCCTTGATCTCGTCGGCGACGCCCGACGCGTCGGCGAAGTCGACGTCCTCGGGGAGGTACACGTTGGCGACGGCGATCGTGCCGGGCGCGTCGCCTTCGGTGGAGATCTGGCGCTCGCCGCCGGGGTCGTAGGGGCTCTCGACCAGGATCACGTGCTCCATCTGCCGGACGCGGTCGAACAGCGCCTCCATGCGGTCGCGCACCGCGGGGTCGTTCACGCCCGGCTCGGCCTGGAACACGATCGTGCCGAACTGGGGCGACGTCGGCCCGCCGGGAAACTCGTCCTCGAGCAGCTCGAAGCCGTCGGTCGACTCGAAGCCCTTCAGGGTGAAATCCTGCCGGTAGGACTCGCCGACGGCGCCGGCCACGCCGTTGCCTGCGACCAGTACGACGATCCACAGCAGCAGCACCAGCTTGCGGCGGTCGTGGCACCATGTCCCAAGTCGTACGAACACGTCAGCTCCCGTTGTGCGTCGGATGCGATGGAGACATTGCGATGAAGACGGTGCGGGCGGCGAGAACGTGACATCGGCGCTGCCTCCGTCTGAGACGGCGCCGGCCCGCCCGATTCATCGCGGCACACCGTATTCGGAGACACTGACAATCCCCGGCATCGTTGCCCGACCGATGGCCGTCGCCGCCTCGACTCGCGACGTCAGCGCGCGAGGCCGTCGACGGCGCCCATCTCCGCTCGGGACAGCTCGAACCCGAAGACGTCGAAGTTCGTCCGGATGCGTTCCGGGGTCGCCGACTTCGGGATCGCGACGATCTCGTGCTGCAGGTGCCAGCGGAGCACGACCTGGGCGGTCGACACCCCGTGCCGGTCGGCGAGGTCGCGCAACGTCCGGTTGCGAAGGTTCGTCCGCTTGAACGGCGAGTACCCCTCGACCGCGACGCCGCGCCCGCGACTCGCAGCGAGGAACGCCGGGTCGTGGAGCGACGGCGCCCACGGCACCTGGTCGACCGACGGGATCTCCCCCGTCGAGCGGGCGAGCTCGTCGATCTGCTCGATGCTGTAGTTGCTCACGCCGATGCTCGTCGCCCGGCCGCGGTCACGCAACGCCATGAACTCTGTCCACGTGTCGACCCCGGCCCGACCACGCGGTGGCCAGTGCACCAGCCAGAGGTCGACGGAGTCGACTCCGAGCGCGCGCAAGCTGTGCTCGATCGTGGCCCGCTCGCGCCCGGCGTTCTCCGGCGGGAGCTTCGTCGTCAGGAACACGTCATCACGCGCGATGCCGCTGTCGCGCAGCGCCCGACCGACCTCGCGCTCGTTGCCGTACATCGTCGCGGTGTCGAGCAGGCGGTAGCCCACGTCGAGCGCGACCCGGACGGCTTCGTACGCCTGCTTGCCGGTGAGCTGCCACGTCCCGAAGCCGAGGAGGGGCATCGGCGCCCCGCTCGCCAGCGTGACGTGCGGGTACGCATCGGACCGTTGTCGCCGCGCGTTCACGCCGCGTTCCTACCGCAACGGGGACGATGCGGAACCGCGTGCGGCTCCTACGCTGCTCCGGATGGAGCGGAGCGCGCTCGGTGCCGTGTTCCTCGCGAACGGTCTCGCCGCAGGCGGCTTCTTCGCCCGCCTGCCCGAGCAGCAGGAACGGTTGGGCTTGTCGGACGCCGCGCTCGGCGCGACCGTCGTGGGGCTCGCCGCCGGCGCGCTCGTCACGAGTCCCTACGCCGGACGCGCCGTCAACGCGGCCGGGAGCCGCCGGGTCGTCGTGTTCTCGGCGTGCGCGCTCGGCGCGACGTGGTGGCTCGCCGGTGCCGCACCGAATGCCGGCGTGCTCTTCGCGGCGTTGCTCGTGATCGGCGGCGCCGACGCGGCGATGGACATCTCGATGAACGCCAATGCCTCGGCGTACGAGGCGCGGATCGGTCGGTCCGTCTTGCACCGCCTGCACGCGCTCTGGAGCGCGGGGGTGTTCGCGGGCGCCGCGCTCGCATCGGCGGCAGCGGCGGTGGACGTCGTGCTCACTGTCAACTTCCTCGCCATCGGCGGAGTCGTCGTCGCCACCGTGGTCGCGGCACAGCGGCACCTCCCGGGCGACGGCCCGGCGCCGCAACCCGCAGCGGCGCCGGGCGCGGCCCGCGGCGGCGTGCGGCGCGTGGTTGTGTTGCTCGCGATGGCGACGGCCGGCGGCGCCGCGATCGAGGGCGCGGCCACCGACTGGTCCGCGATCCAGCTCGAACGGCTCGGTACGAGCCATGCGACCGCGGGCTGGGGCGTCGCGGCGTTCATGGCCGGGATGGTCGCGGGGCGCCTCGTCGGCGATCGCCTCACCGATCGGTTCGGCAGCCGGACGGTATTGCGAGGCGGGATGCTCCTCGTCGCCGCGGCGATGGGAGCGGGTCTGGCAGTCGCCGAACCGGCGGTCTTCGCGGCCGGGGTCGCGATCACGGGCGCGGGCACGAGCGTGTTCTTCCCGCTCGCGTTCTCCGCGTCGACGCGCATACCGGGATTGTCGCCGGGCGCGGGCGCGGCGACGGTGTCGCTCGGCGGGCGAGTCGGATTCATCGCCGAGCCGATCGTCGTCGGGCTCGTCGCGGACTTGTCGTCGCTTCGCGTCGCGCTGTCGCTGGTCGTCGTGATCGCCGCGGTGCTCGCCGCGACCGCGGCACGTCTCACTTCACCAGGGGATCACGGGGGAGACCGAGGATCCGTTCACCGATCTGGTTGCGCTTGATCTCCGACGTTCCGCCTGCGATCGAGATGCCACGGTGGAACAGCACGAGCGTGTTCGCCATCTCCGCGGCGCCGTCGAAGAAGGCGGCGTCGGGCCCGTTGAGCTGCGTGAGGACCGCCGCGGCTTCGTGACCGATCTCCGAGAGCACGAGCTTGGTGATCGCGCCCTCGGGTCCGGGTCCGGCGCTCACGACGGCACGGTGCGCGCTCCGCAGGTTGAGCAGCCCGAGCGCACGGTGGTGCGCGATGTACCGGCCGATCCGCGCCGCACCGCCGGGGAGGCGCTCGGGATGCGCGTCGAACGGCGCGATCATCACGTCGCCGGGGATCGTCAGCGCGCCCTCGCCACCTCCGATGCTCACGCTCTCGTTGCCGAGCGTCGCCCGCGCGACCGTCCACCCGCCGTCGACGGGACCGACCACGTCGTCGTCCGGGACGAACACGTCGCTGAAGAACACCTCGTTGAACTCCGACCGCCCGGTCGTCATCCGCAGCGGCCGTACCTCGACGCCGGGCGCGTGCATGTCGAGGACGACCATGGTGATGCCCTCGTGCTTCGGCACGTCGGGGTTCGTCCGGACCGTCGCGAACCCCATGCCCGCGACATGCGCGCCCGACGTCCACACCTTCTGCCCGTTGACCAACCAGCCGCCGTCGACGCGCGTGGCGCGCGTCTTGATGCCCGCCGCGTCCGAACCCGCGTCGGGCTCGCTGAAGAGCTGGCACCAGATCACTTCCTGGCGAAGGGCCGGGGGAACCCAGCGCTCGACCTGCTCGGGCGTGCCGTACTGGATCAGCGTCAGGATCACCCAGCCGGTGATGCCGTACGACGGGCGCTTGATCCCCGCCGCGGCGAACTCCTCCTCGATGACGAGCTGCTCGATCGCGCCGGCGTCGCGCCCCCACGGCCGCGGCCAGTGCGGCATGACGTAGCCCGTCTCGATGAGGCGGTCCCGCTGGACGGGGGCGGGCAGGTCCTTGATGCTCTGCGCGAACGTCCGTACCTCGGCTCGGATCGGCTCCGCCTCGGGCGGCAGCTCGACGTGCTTCGTCCGCACGACACCGCGCCTGGTCAGGTCGGTCAGGTCGGCAGCAGCCGCATCGGGATCGAGCACGCTCACCAGGACCGTCGCGCGGCGCATGAAGAGGTGCGCGTCGTGCTCCCACGTCATCGCGATGCCGCCGTGCACCTGGGTCCCCAGGTTCGCGCACAGGTCGGCGGCGGGCGCGGCAAGCGTCGCCGCCAACGCCGCGGCGTACGAGAACTGGTCGGGGTCGACAGCGGCGGCGCGCGCCGCGTCCCACACGGCGCTGGTCGCGAGCTCCGTCGCCACGAGCATGTTGGCGCAGTGGTGCTTGACCGCTTGGAACATCCCGATCGGGCGCCCGAACTGGTGGCGTACCTTCGCGTACTCGGCGGCCTGCTCGGTGCACTCGCGTGCCACACCGATCGCCTCCGCCGAGAACAGCAAGCGCGTCAGGTCGACGAGGAGTTGGCGCGCGCCGGGAAGGACGGTGACCGGCGCCGCGTCGAGCGCGACGCGCGAGGCGCGGCGCGTGGGGTCCATGTTCCGTGGCGTGTCGACCGTGACGCCCGGACCCACGTCGACGAGGACGACGTCGTCGCCGGCCGCGACCGCGAGCACCTGCGCGAGCGTGCCGCCGACGACCACGCCGGCCGAGCCGGTCGCCACGCCGTCGCGAACGTCGATCGACGCGTGGGGCGCGACGGCTGCGGTCGTCGATCCGTCGGCGAGACCGGGGAGGTACTGCTGTTTCGCCGCGTCGTCGCCCGCGGCCGCGATCAGCCCGCTCGCGATCACCGTCGGCACGTACGGCCCGGGCGCGACGACCCGACCGAGAGCCTCCACCACGACGGCGAGCTCCTCCGCGCCGTAGCCGGAACCGCCGTACGCCTCCGGGAGGTGCAGACCGAGCCAGCCGATGGCCGCGAGGTCGTCCCAGAACGGCGGGCGCCCATCGGCGTCGGCCTCGAGCGACGCGCGCGCGGCGGCGAGCACCTTGCGCGACGAGAGGAAGTCGCGTGCGGTGTCGGCAAGCGCGCGGTGGTCGTCGGTGATCGCGAGCGACATGTGCAACGTCTCCCTGCTGTGCTGGTCGAGGGGTCCAGTTTCCCCACGCCCGGCGCCCCGCGCCACTCGATCGCGTCAGTCCTCGAGCGCGACGCCGAGATACTCCGCCAGGCGCTGCAGGAGCGCGGGATCCATCGCGCGGTGGCGAAGCAGCATCTCCTGCATGACGACTGCGCCGAGCCTGCCGTCGGCGCCGCGCAACGAGCCGCCGTAGACACCGCGGGCGCCACCCGCCTTCACCGGCCACAACTCGAGGAGCATCCAGTCGTCGGCGCGCAGAGGCTCGTGGAACCACAACGCATGATCGATGCTCGGCCCTCCTGCGGACAGGCCGGGAACGTCGACCTGACCGAAGCCCGAGCCGAGATCCGAGACGTATGCGAGCGCGCACGCGTGCACCATCGGGTCGTCGGGCAGCGGCGTCGCGGCACGCACCCAGAGCCGGTCGGAGTGCCGTACCTGTCCGTCGGCGATGCGCGTCGGCGTGATCTCGCGCACGTCGACGAGCAACGGGGATGGTCGTGCGGCCAGCTCGCCCGCGGGCGGGCCGCCACGGGTCGCGACCGCGTCGAGCGACGGCGCGTCGGCCGGCTCGTTGAACGACGCGAGCATCGAGAAGATCACCTCGCCGTCCTGCACGGCACGCACGTGCCGCGCCGAGAACGAGCCGCCGTCACGATCGCGGTCGACGTGGAAGATCACAGGTACGTCGGGGCGCCCGCGTCGCAGGAAGTAGCCGTGCAAGGAGTGGGGAACGCGTTCTCGGGGAACCGTCGCACCGGCGGCGCGCAACGCCTGCGCGGCGACCTGCCCGCCGTAGAGCTGGACCCGTTCGCGCGGACCCTCGTTCTGACCGCGGAACAGGTCGCGGTCGAGTTGCTCGAGATCGAGCAGCGCCGCGAGGTCGCGTTCCACCACGTGTGCCATCCTTCCCCGTTCGGCGTTTGACGCCGCGCCCGCAAAACCTATAGATGTCGCAACAACCACGCAGAGAGACGAGCGCCCGTGAGCGCGACCGACCTTCCGTCGTACCATCCGAACATCCGCGTCGAACGGGACGGGCACGTCACCACCGTGACCCTCGACCGGCCGGAGTCGAAGAACGCGTGCACGGGCGACATGTGGGTCGCGCTCGGTGCCGCGTTCCGGGACGCGAGCCATTCGGGTGCCCGAGCCGTCGTGTTGACCGGTGCCGGCGGCGACTTCTGCACGGGCGCCGACCTCCGCAGCACGAAGCAGGACGGAGGCGGAGGTGCTCCGGGACCACCGGCGACCATGGTCGACGCGATGCGGGTGCTCGGCGAGGTCGTGCTCGCCGTCCACCACTGCCCCGTGCCCGTCGTGTCGAAGGTCGACGGCCTGTGTGTCGGCGCGGGACTCGGTCTCGCGCTTGCGGCCGACCTCACGTATTGCTCCGACCGCGCCCGGTTCTCGGCCATCTTCGCCAAGCGCGGTCTCAGCCTCGACTTCGGTACGTCGTGGCTGCTGCGCCAGCGGATCGGCGCGCACACGGCGAAGGAGCTGGCGTTCACCGCACGGATGGTGAGCGGCGCCGAGGCGTACGAGCTCGGGTTGGTCAACGCCGTCGTGCCCGCCGCGCAGCTCGACGACAAGGTCCGCGAAGTCGTCGAGACGGTCGCCTCGGGCCCGCCGATCGCGCTGTCGTCGACGAAGCGCGAGCTCGACAACGCATCCACGATCTCGCTCGCGCAAGCGCTCGAGCTCGAGGCACTGGCGCAGAGCGTCAACGCCAAGACCGACGACATGCGCGGGGCGCTCACGGCGTGGGTGGAGCGCCGGCCGCCCACGTTCACCGCCCGGTAGCCGCATGGCCGAGCGCGACGCCTCCGAAGGATGGGACGAGGTCCTCGAAGACCT
>Ga0073934_10010114_pt1 | contig 11817 bp, 13 predicted proteins | sample LarsenN4metaG_FD_76834 | JGI IMG/M metagenome (GOLD analysis project Ga0073934, IMG submission 76834) | Hot spring sediment bacterial and archeal communities from British Columbia, Canada, to study Microbial Dark Matter (Phase II) - Larsen... ... | reverse complement strand
GGGCGGCAAGCCGATCCCCTACGGCAAGCACTTGACCGAAATTCAATGGTGTCGTCGTTTCCCACCGCCGCTCACGCACTGTGAGGGATCCTTGAAGACAGATGGAGATTGCCGTCGACCCTCAGAAATCAACGCCCTCACCGCTTGATGGCGACGTTCACTCTTGAAGGAGGCGTCGGGACGGGCGTAAGGCCTTGTTCTCAATCGTCGTGTCGACGATAAGACGATCGAGCCCATCTTTCAAAGTCGCCGCCAATTGGTCTCGCACATCATCCTCATTGAACCAAAATACCGTCCGGCTCCGCCCCCCTTCAATGGTACGGATGGTTGTGCTTCGGTCGGCGAGGTTTCTCGCCTGAATTGTAAACCGGCTGGTGGTGTCAATCACAGTGGAAAAGACGCGGCTCTTCGCATTCGCGGAGAAATCTTGTACCTGCCCACTGATGATGATGTCGGCATCGGCGGCAGATCCTGCCGGGGCCACGCGCACATTCCATACCCGATCTCGCCACCCGCGAGTTCTTAAGCGATCGGCGAGTCGTTGGGTGATCACGTTCGTCAGCCGATCACCCGACACATCGAACTGCGTGGTGCCTCCCCAGAGATGAGTGCGCATCCCCACTCGGCTCTTGTCCGTCCGTCGATCGTCAAACGGCTCGATAACGATCTTGACCGGTTCGATGTCACTCACCTGCACCATCGGTGGCTTCTCACGCAAATCCAGATACCGCACCTCTCCGGTTCCCCTACAGCCGGCCAGCATGGTCGCCATCATGATGGTCCAGCCCAAAACTCGTAATGACGATTGCTTCACAGGCTCCTCCCTGTCAAAGTTCAAAAAGAGTGGCGGCCCAGTCTACCCAAGTTTCGTGTCAGAGACAATTAGGATAAAAAAGTTAGGGAGTGACGAGGGGGTACAGTGACCGAAAGGTGTCGCATGCCATCTGAGCCAACCGCCCTTCCCGTACTCGCGGGTCCTCTAAAGGGACACAGCGAACGACCTTCAAGAACGACCGTTCAGCCAGCACGGCGGCAATCTGAGCCTTCCGATCATGGGTAATCGGCAACGTATAGCCCTCCCCCCGTTTCCATTCCCATAACGACGGTGCCAGCGAGAGCTCAAGGTCTCTTCCTGCGAGCTGGTGAAATCGGCCGAGAAGCTGTCGCTTGTATCGTCCGATCTCCGAACCTTCCAGCAAGAGTGCGCAGGCCACGTGATGTCCCCACCAGACCAGCGTACGGAATGTGAACGTGTTCGCGCCGAAGAAATGCTTGGGGCAATCGAGGTATTGATACGGAAAATCTTCCAAATGCTCGCCTTTTACCAGCTGATGAACGTGTGGATCGAAATCGGGAGGGACGACGAGCGACAGATCTGTCAGCTCATTCTGTAACGCTCGCAGCGTCGCCTCCAGCATGGCTCGTATTTTTGTCGTGATGGCGGCCTTTTTCCGAAAGAATTGTGCGTCGGCGAGCAGGACGGTTTCTTCTTCGGTCAACACAACGGGCTGGTTCATCATGACGACAGGACTAGAAGGAATGATTCGTCGCTACCAGAAGCGTGCGGCTATTTTTGTCGTGTTTCAAATGCCGAAACAATCAGGTCATACTGCCGTCGGCAGTCGGCACAGCGCAGCCGCACCACGTCTTGAAACACATCCATCTCACGAAGCGAAAGCGAGGCATGATGCGCCGACACACAAGCGTTGAGGAACTCCTCACCGGACGGTTCGTCCCGAAGCGCGTCTCCTTCAACCATTGGTTGCGCCGAGGAGGCTTTCGATGTAACCGTGGAGATCGTCAGATAATGGGCAGACTTGCATGAACTGCAGAAGAGCATCACCGAATTTTCGTCCGTCATTCGCTTGACGGTCACACACAGAGGGTGAACCGACCAACACTGTTGGAGAAACGCCCCACTTCGAATGACCTGCGCCATGATCGTCTCAATTAACGGCAGCTGGAAGCTCCCTCACCAATGTTCAGCGACCGCGTGTGGAAATCGCACAGGAGTTGAAGAGAACCGGAATTCAGGGCAAGGCTGCCGCAGGAGAACCATCTTTGTTCGGAGAAGGAACGACATTCCCTTCCTGAACCGAACGACAGGTCTTGCACACCCGAGGCCGTGCTTTCAAAAATGAGACTTTCCCACTGGCAAGACAACTGTAGTGGACGAACTCGTCACAGATCGTGCATCGAGACCAGCCTCCCCGGAGCATCGTCTTGTCCCGATAGAGGTCTTCTCGGCACACTCGGCAAAGGCGGGCCTCGACCCCGAGCATCATCGGCTCCCATTCACCGCCAGCTTTTCGGATACTCATGGGGCGAAGTATAGCGGGGCGACCGGAAGAAAAACAAGCAAGTAAAGCTGCTACTTCTCCTCTCCCCTCACAAAACCCAACCTCCGGGGCTGCGTGTCCGTTACTCCACAGCAGCCACAAGGATGACTTCTCCCACTTTCCTTATACTCGCCTCTTTCGTTGAAGTCGTTCGGTCAGCTCCTCGTACACCTGCCGACGGTGGCCGACGGCCATCAGGCGAATGACCCGTGATTTCTGATCGACGGCATACACGATGCGAAAGCGGCGAACGCCATACTTGCGGAGCCCTTTGAGTTCTCGTTTGAGCGGCTCCCCACATTCGGGATAAGCGACAATGGCACGAATGGCCGACTTGATCGATCGCTTCAGATCGGGATGCAACGATCGGATCACCTCCGCGAGATGCGATGGAATGTCCGGACGGAACAGGTTCACGCAGTGCGCCGCTTCTTGATGGGCGTAAGGGATTCGCCGAACACATCCTCAAACGACAGCCCTTTGTTCTTCCTCTTATAAAACGCTCGACTCTCGGTAATCTGACTCATCAGCGCTGGATCGCTCAGGACGTCCAACGTCTCCTTGAGGCGAGTATACTCATCGACATTGATTAAAACAGCAGCCGGGCGGCCGTTCTTCGTCACGACCACTTCCTCCTCACGCTCTTGCACACCCGCCACGAGTTCGGGCAATCGGGTTTTCACCTCCGACAAGGGCAACGTCTTAGCCATAATCCACCACACTATCAATAATGACCACTATTCTGGTCATCATGATACAGCGGCAGATGGGATGTCGTCAAATTGAGAGGGCAGTGGCCGCTAGACGAAGCGAAAAGGGGAGGACGTGAACCGTGAGAGCTCACTCACATTAAGGACTGCCAGACTCAAGGGCAAGGGACGCCATGGCTGTGTGCTAGAGGGCAAGACGCAACCTCAACTTTGGAGCCGTTAGTCGACTACCTAGGATGTCTTCTCTCTGGCGCGCGAAGGTTGTGGCGGCTGAATGTGTTCTGGCCAGTACCGCACGCTCTGAAGGTATTCGGTGGACTCGGCGTGCTCTGCAAATTCCAGCAGGTTTCCCAGCTTCTCCAAAAGTACGGCGCGCACGTCAGCAGGTGAAGCGAAGAAGAACTCCTTTCGATCATTCGCCCAGTTCACGCGACGCGCCGAGAAGTGCTCATGGAGCTCCTTCTCCAGGCTTACAGCGTCCTCCGAAAAGAAAATTGCATGCACGTCGAAACGGAATGGGACCGATGCGTCTCCAAGTTCGTAGATGCGATCGAGCGGTTCTAGCCGACGGGTTAGCCCAATCTTCACAACGTGATCACCGAACGCACCCCGGTTCGAGATGACATAGACATAGCCCGCCCGAATGTTAGCGGCGCGGTAGTCATTCTGAGCAATTGCACTGTCCACGTCAGCAAGCTTGCGCTCGAGTTCAGGGTCGCTCGAACCACTCGCCCGGACCTTCTCGATCACCGTCAGGATATGGCTTCGCTCCTTCTCAAGACGTTCTCGAGTGGCAGCGAGTTCTAGCTCGACCTTGCGCTCCTCGCGTAGCCGTTCCCGCTCAGCACGCGCCGCTTCTCGCTCTTCCTCTTTCTTCATCAAGTAATCGGCTGTGAGCTCAATTTCTTCGATGCGTAGGACATGGAACTGGTCTGCGATATGCATCTCCATCATCTTGCCAAGCTTGACGATAGCCGTTCTGGCCGCATCAAGCCGCTTGACGGCAGTCACGGTGTTTCCTGCACGAAGCGACCGCACCACGTTCTCGGCTTCAGCGTTGTAGGCGCGCAGCATCAGCTTCGCCAAGTCGTTCGTCATCGCACGGCCCTTTGCCAACGAACCGTCGAAAGTGAACATGTTCGACTTTTCGATCGCGGCGCCCACTTTAATCGTCTCAGCGATCCGAGCCGCTATGTCATCGAGTCGCTCTCGATAGGCAAGCGCGTTTTCAAGGGGGTGGTGATACCGATAGATCCCGGCGTCCTGAAGAACGCGTTCGTCGTCGAGGATGACGACGTTGCCTGGATCCGTACCCAGGGACTCCAAACGTGTGCGCAAGGCCGTGTTCTCCGCCTCCAAGAACGCGATCCGCTGATCCATACTAGTTGGAGATTGTGGCTCAGACTCTCCCTGAGACTTCTTCGTAGCGGCAGAGGGATTTGAGCCGCTGCCGAATACACTATCTCCCATTGGGGTGCCGTCTGGAATCCAAAGCTGCCAACCAGGTGGCGGTGCAGGCCAAGCAGGATCTGGTTTCCAGCCATGTGGGGGCGTCCACCCTTTGGGGGGCTTAGGCCACCCGGGCGGCGGATTGAAGACTAACGGGCCGTGCTGCGTCATGACCGACGGACTCCGGAGCGCTCGGCGGCAACCAGGCTATATGGGTTTTTTGAAACGGCAGCGCCGAGCCGTCCCAGCGTGAGTGCAGGTACAACTGCCGACAATTCGAACGCAAGGAACGACTCGCGCTCGGCGGCTGCAATCACGAACGGTACGTAGGTCCGCAGGCCTGTCGCAGGATCAATTGCGTTGGTACCCACCTCCAGCGAAATCGTCTTGATGAGGCCACGGCGGTCAGACTCGAACACCTCGTGAAAAGATCTGAGCGCTACCTGATGAACTGCGCCGGCGTATCGGTCGCGACACTCCTTTTGTGAGAGCGGCGTCGAAGTAATCTCGTCAGTGGCCTTTAAGTACTTGTAGGACTTGATCGTGGGGATACCAACTGGACCAGGTACCAGTACGCGAAGGCGAAGCTCGGCCGTCGAGGGATCGAACTCGAACTCATGCGTTGCCTGGAAATGATCGGGGTACACCGAATTCGATAGAACGATAGAGACGTACTCCTGGATCGCGTCTGCAGTGCCGTACCCCAGGTTCGTGATCAGTTCGTCAAGCCTCCTGTTATGGTCGGCAGCTTCAGATTCGCGTACGGCGCACTCTTTGGCGTAGCGTTCGCGCTCAGACTTAAGCGCGTCAAGGCGCCGCGCCTCATCTCGGGCGTGCACGTCTTCGGCCTTCTGGTTCCGCACCAGCACATCACGGCACGCTGCGCGCCACTCCACCAAATCCCGCTCATGTGCCCGCTTTGCGGTCTCTACGGCCTCGGCGTACTTCTTCTTGCCAAAGAAGCCGGCTAAACCTGAGAGTGGCTCGGGCAGAACCAGAACCGGCTCCTTAGGCAGAAGCATACGGCTCGGCTGAGGAAGCGGTACTTCAAGATCGGGACGGTCAAATGGCGGGTGCGTCACTTCAACGCAAAGCGAACGGAGATCGACATAGTCGTCCACCCCAAGCGTAGAGGCGAGCAGCGAGTCGATCTCCTCGTAGATTCGTTCGAGTTTCCCATTCCGTTCGATAACCTCAGCTTCCATAGCGGCCACATGCGCCTCGCGAGCTTCTTTCTCAAGGCGCTTACGCTCAGATACGGCCGCCTTAGCGAGCTGAGTCTGGGCACGCTCCGACTCTTTCTTTGCCCGCTCGGCTTGCCAAATTGCCACATTATGGCGTCGAACGGCTTCTCGTTCTGCCCGCTCGCGCTCTCGAGCGGCTACTCGAGATTGATGCTGAATCTCGGCAAAGAATCCCCGTCGTGCCATGACACTCATCCTTTCTGCTTTTGGTGATAGTAGGCATCGTGCGACGAATACTACCTGGTGTTCGCTGCCGCATAACAATCTAATTGCGTGGGAGTTTCCCACCTGGAAGAGGGGGGAAGGAGACGTCTGTTACTGGCCTGGTATCGGTGCCTAGGACGGCCGTCGATGAAACTTCATCGATAGCGCACTTGTTTACAAAGCTCATACCTATATGGTGTGGCTAACGCAGTATCGGCGGAACATCCTCGTGCCCATTCCTTCCGTTTGACTCATCCCAAATCGTTTGTTACTCTCCGCGCGAACCGCCATTTAGAAAGACGAACTTAATGAACATCGCAGAGTATCTCGAGCAGAAACGAATCGAAGTGGATCGGTTTCTCGACCTGGTAGCCCCACCGGCCGCAGTGCCGCCGCCGACGCTGCATGACAGCCTGCGGTATAGCCTGATGGCGGGAGGGAAACGGATCAGGCCTATCTTGACGATTGCTGCGGCGGAAGCGATCGGGGCGACTGCCCCTGGACTCATGTCGGTAGCTTGTTCGCTGGAACTCATTCACACCTATTCGTTGATCCACGACGATCTCCCCTCCATGGACGACGACGACTTTCGCCGGGGAAAACCGACCAACCATAAAGTGTACGGCGAAGCGATGGCGATTCTGGCCGGTGATGCACTCCTCACCATGGCGTTCGACATCATCAGCCGCCCCGATCTGATGAAAGGCTGCGACCCAGTGCGGCAGGTGCGGTTGGTGCAAGAGTTGGCCTATGGCGCGGGAAACAGAGGCATGGTGGGTGGCCAGGTATTCGATATCCAGGCCGAACACCAAGACATCGATCTCGCTACCCTTCAGAACATTCACAAGCACAAGACCGGCATGCTCATTCGCGCCGCGGTCCGCATGGGAGCCATCGCCGCTGGTGCCACCGACCAGCAGCTAGACGAGCTGACCGGCTATGCCGAGGACATCGGCCTCGCATTTCAAATCGCCGATGACGTATTGAATGTGACAGGGACCAGAGAAGAATTGGGCAAGAATCCCAACACCGATGCCGAGCGCGGAAAGAAAACCTATCCGACCTTCTACGGCGTGGACGGGGCGAAGAAACTGGCCGACGACTGTGTGACCCGTGCCATCAACCGGCTCTCATCATTTGGCTCTCCCGCCGATCCCTTGCGCGAGATCGCGCGGTATATCGCCGCTCGCAAAAACTAATAGCATATGGCTTATGGCACGAGTATGAGATACGGATTTTCTGCCATCAGCTATACGCCATTCGCCATTCGCGCCCCCCGATGAAGGCTCTCGTCACAGGCGCGACCGGGTTTGTCGGCGCCGCCGTCGTTCGTGCCCTGCTCAAGACCGGCATTGAGGTCCGGGTGATTGCCCGCCCGGGGAGTGATTCGACCAATCTCCGGTCATTGAACGTCGAGAAGGTCCTCGGCGATCTCCGCGATAAGGAATCTTTGCGCCACGCGCTCAGCGGCTGTCGACAGCTCTATCATGTCGCCGCTCATTATGCCCTCTGGGCCAAAGATCCCTCGATTTTCTACGACATCAACGTGGCAGGTACGAGGAATTTGTTGGAAGCCGCCCGCGAAGTCGGCGTGGAGCGCACCGTCTATTGCAGCACCATCGGCGCGATTGGTTTACCGCCGGGCGGGGGCCTGGGGACTGAGGAGACGCCGGTGTCGCTCGAACAGATGGCCGGTCACTATAAACGCTCGAAGTATCTTGCCGAGCAGGAAGCGCACAAGCTGGCCAAAGAGGGATTGTCGGTCGTCATCGTGAACCCCAGCGCACCGGTCGGTGAAGGCGACGTGAAACCGACACCGACCGGCCAAGTCATCGTCGATTTCATGAAGGGGCGGATGCCGGCCTATATTGAAACCGGCATGAATATTATTGATGTCGATGACGTCGCCACCGGCCATCTGCTCGCCATGGAGAAGGGTCGACAGGGTGAACGGTATATTCTCGGCTCGAAAAATCTATTGCTACATGAAGTGTTTGAAATTCTCAGTAAGTTGACCGGTATCAAGGCCCCGGCTCTCAAATTGCCACGGGGTGCCGTACTACCGCTCGCCTATCTCAATCACTGGCTCGCCAATCTGACGGGCCAGCCGCCGCGCATTCCACTGGAAGGGGTAAAGATGGCCAAGTACAAGATGCACTACGACTGCAGCAAGGCGGTCAGAGAACTCGGCCTGCCGCAAAATCCCCCTGAAGTGGCGCTGGAGAAGGCGGTGCGATGGTTCAAAATTCACGGGTACGCATAACGGCGACTCCGTAAGCCCCATTGATGGACGCAGTCACGCTGTTTCTCAAGACAATTACCCTCCGCCCCTATGTCTTTATTTTTCTCGCTGCGTTTCTCTTCTCCGCCATCAAACTGATCGGTTGGCCACGAACCTGGCGCTTCTGGCTGATTAGCTGGGCGACGGCGTTCGTCTGCGAGTTCTCTTCCACACGCACCGGCATTCCTTTTGGGTGGTACTTCTACAATGGCTCGACCGTCGGGCAGGAACTCTATTTTTCCAACGTTCCCTTCATGGATTCCATTTCGTTTAGCTTTCTCTTGTATGCCTCCTACTGCGTGGCGCTTGGTCTCCTGCTGCCATTCAATTCCTCTCAGGGAGGCGAGCGTCCCTTTCTAAAAGAGTTGAGTTTCGATCTGGATGCCCGCACGAGTTGGGAGGTCTACGGGCTGACCTCGTTCCTCTTTGCCTTTATCGACATGGTGATTGATCCGGTAGCCCTACGCGGCGATCGTTGGTTCTTGGGCAAGATCTACTACTATCCAGACCCGGGCTGGCATTTCGGTGTCCCCTTCGCAAACTATGTCGGCTGGGCTGTGGTGGGATTGATTTCACTAGCTCTCTACTTTCCCTTCGACCGACGACTCGCTCCTATGTCGCAGCCGCAGCCCATCACGCAGCGACTCTTACTGGGAATCGGCCTGTACTACGGAGTCTTGACCTTCAATCTCGGCGTGACATTCTGGATCGGTGAATCGTTCATGGGAACCAGCGGCCTGCTGATGCATCTGCCCGTCTTGATCATCTTGATCGCTCGTCTCGCTCATGTTCGGCGGTTCGGTCTCGCGCAATGACCGGTGGCAATCACGCTGAAGAATTTGTATAGTGCAGTCGTTGTCCTTCGGCGTGTCACCTCAGAACGAAAGAGGAGGAGCGCCGCCCCTCGATGTCTTTATGCAACCGCACAATGATGTCTTGACAAGAAGCTGCGCTGTTTTCTTCGTATCGTTCATATTGTCGACTACCGCCATGGCCGCCGGCACGGATCTTCATGTACTTGGCATCGTGACGGCCATCGATGCAAAACACATCGAAGTCAAAACAGCCAAAGGGCCGGTCGTCTCAGTCCTGCTCAATAAGCCGGTGAAGTTCAAGAACAAAGGCAACCCGAAGTCGAACGAACCACCGGCAGTGGGCGACCGCGTCATCATCGAGGCGATAAAAGACGACAAGACCAAGAAGGTGTCCGCAACCGTGGTTCATTATTCGCCCGTAAAGATCGCTTCACCACCTCGGTAACCGATGCCGACGATTCGTTTTGCGAGGACCGTGCACGAGTCACCGTTCCACGGTGGGGTACGCCATGCTCTCATGCGTATCCTCATCACAGGGATTGCGGTATTTTTGGCCATCGCGATCGTTCCCGGCCTGGAGGCCGACAGTCTAACGGCGGGCATTGCCGCGGTGCTGATTCTGACGTTCTTGAATGTGATCCTCCGTCCCATTCTCTTTTTGCTCACCTTGCCATTGATCGTCTTTACTCTCGGCCTCTTTCTGGTAGTCTTGAACGCGTTGTTGCTGGGGCTTACGGCGTTTCTCGTGAAAGGGTTCACCGTTTCAGGCTTCTGGTCCGCCGTCGGTGGCGCGCTGATCATCAGCCTGGTCACCACCATCCTCAACAGCTGGACCGTTGATCGCCGCCCTCTCCCGGATGTCTCGGACGAGCCACGTCGTCCTCCCAAAATCATCAATCCTGATTGAACCGTCCGACAATTCAACCGAGACACCCGATGGAAGGGCGAGGCGTTTCTTTCCACCGTGTCAATGGAACAGATCCACTCGCAGACAATAGGTCCGACGCACCATGGGACTAAGACGCTCTCCCCATCATCTCTTCGCTTGGACATCACCAGGCTACACAACCAGGTATCTCCCCTTTCATCCATAGAACAGGCAGCCGATGACTGTCCGGCCTTCTGCGTAGGTCTCACCCTTCACTTTTACACTTTGCCACACAATTTCCATTCCTACTCATCAGTAACCCACGCGGGTCCATATCGAAAGCGCTTGATAGTGCGGACGATCTAGGCTCGTCGCCATAAGAACCGGTCATGTCCTGGAGAGGTATGCCCTTTGCTGTCGTTGAACGACCATTCACTTCAGAGGAGGGTTTCATGGAGCAGACCATGCCAATTCGACAGCCACCGAGAGGTCGCAAGACAGATCGCCTCTCGTTCGTTCATGCACGCACGATGGCAATGTACTTGTGCGTGGCAGCACTCGGCATACCCACAGCCGGAATCTGCGCATCGACACTATCTCAGCTGCCACTCTTTGTGGAAGCCCCGAGCGACATCCCCCCTGCGATCGCCCAAGCATTTCCGTCACCAGAGATGTCCAAACGATGGGTGCGACAGCACCGCGCCATGGGACTCAATCCCGCTGCATTGGAGGCTTTGAACCGCGCTCGTAAAGAGGCGAAACCCGACATCACATTGGATCTTTTCGATGCCGGGGCTCGCACCCTGGAGCTCGATGAACCAGAAGTCCATCGCAATAAGGCCAAGGTGTGGCATGGACGACTACGAGGTGAACAGGAAAGCGATGTCACATTGGCGGTGCGCGGCACAAAGATGGCTGGAACGATTCTCTCGGGCCAACATCTCTACAAAATCGAGCCAGCTGGGGACAACCGTCACCGCCTCGTCGAAATAGACGAGGGCGCCATGCCGCTGGATCACCATCCACTCGTCGTGCCCGATGATGGAACCCCTGCGGATCCTCCTGCTCCAGAGCCTGATCTCCAACAACCTGGTGCAGCGGCCCAGACCGACACCGTAACCACCGCTGCTGCGACGACGAATACGATCGTCGACCTGTTAGTCGTCTACACTCCCACTGCACGAGCGAAGCAGGGTGGGCAGGCAGCTATGAATGCGTTGATTGCGATGGGCGTCGATTTGGCCAATCAAGCTTACACGAACAGCCGAATTGCGATGCAGCTCCGGCTAGTCCGCGCCGCCGAGGTCGCCTATACGGAAACGGGCAACATCAGCACCGATCTCTCCCGTTTGCGCAACACCAATGATGGCTTCATGGATCGGGTTCACCAATTACGGAATCAATACAAGGCAGATCTTGTCGCATTAATCGTGAATAACGGCGGTGGCTATTGCGGCATCGCCTATGTCATGACGAACGGCCCACGTGCCAGCTTTGCGAGTTACGCCTTCAGCGTGACAGATCGTGAATGCGTGTCGAATAACACCCTCACCCACGAACTGGGACACAATATGGGCGATGCCCACGATCGTGCGAGCGGCGGCACCGGTGTCTACCCCTACTCGTATGGCTATCGGGATCCGATCGGAAAATTCCGGACGATCATGGCCTATCCCTGCCCCAATGTTTCCTGCCCGCGCGTCAAGTATTTCTCAAACCCGAAGATCTTGATCAACGGCCGGCCGGCCGGGATCGATCACAGGATCAACCCGACGAACTCTGCGGACAACGCTCGCTCCATGAACGAGGTCCGTAACGTCGTTGCGGGATGGCGCACGGGAACCTCGACCTCCGCCGCCACGTCTTCCGGTATCTTGGAGGATTCGCGTGCAAGCTCACGTGCAGAT
>Ga0073934_10010113_pt1 | contig 11818 bp, 11 predicted proteins | sample LarsenN4metaG_FD_76834 | JGI IMG/M metagenome (GOLD analysis project Ga0073934, IMG submission 76834) | Hot spring sediment bacterial and archeal communities from British Columbia, Canada, to study Microbial Dark Matter (Phase II) - Larsen... ... | reverse complement strand
CTTGTTCACCCGGACCGACCAGGAACGCCGGACGATGCTCAATGCGATCGGGCCCGTTTGGGATGGAAACGAGGTTTGGCTCGTTACCGGCGGCGGCGCGTTGTTCGCGGCTTTTCCTGACGTATACGCCACCGTCTTTTCCGGGTTCTATCTGCCCTTTATGGTGCTGCTCGTCGGCTTGATTTTCCGCGCCGTGGCCATCGAATTTCGCAGCAAACAGGAAATGAAATGGTGGCGGCAACTTTGGGACATCAGCTTTGCGGCCGGCAGCGTTTCCTGCAGTTTCTTGCTGGGCGTGACGATCGGCAACTTTGCCTGGGGCCTGCTTCTGGACGCCGATCATGAATTCGCAGGAACATTCGTGCGTTTGCTGCATCCGTACGCGATCTTGCTGGGCGTCACCACGGTTTCGCTGTTTGCCATGCACGGATCGATTTACATTGCGATGAAGACGGAAGGCGAACTGCAAACCAAGATTCGGGGCTGGGTGCGAAACTGCATGATCTTTTTCATCGTCTGTCTGGCGACATCGACGTTGGCGACGTTGGTGTTTGTTCCACACATGACCGAGGTGTTTCGCCGCGAACCGGGCTTGTTTGTGATCGCGATCCTGCACATGCTGGCGGTGGCCAACATCCCGCGCGAGATCAACGCCGGCCGCGACTTTCGCGCGTTCCTCTCGTCGAGCGCAGCCATGGCGACGATGATGGCGCTTTATGGCATCGGCATGTTCCCGAAGCTGGTCTACAGCCGGCCGCATCCGGAACATAGTCTGACGATTTACAACGCGGCTTCATCGTCCAAGTCGCTGAGCATCATGCTTCTCTTTGCATTGATCGGCATCCCGGTCGTCGTGGGCTACACGGCGAGCATCTATTGGATCTTTCGCGGCAAAGTGAAGCTCGACCGGATGAGCTACTGAGCCGGCCCCGCTTTGCGGTACAATGCAATTTCGCAAGGGACGTCGTATGTCCAGTCCGAATCCGCCGATCAGTGAAACCGATCCGCGCTTTCCCAGCGGGCCGTGGACGGGCTTTTTCCTGATGCCGCATACGGGCCACCACCGGCATCCAACCGAATTGCAATTGACGTTCGCCAATGGCGTCATGACCGGGAGCGGCCGCGACTTCGTCGGCCCGTTTACCGTACGCGGTAAGTACGACGTGGCTGACGGCAAATGCTATTGGACGAAGCGGTACATCGGAAAGCACGACGTTTTTTACTCCGGCTACAACGAAGGTCGTGGCATCTGGGGCACGTGGGAAATCGTCGAGTCGCTCGGAAAAACGACCGGCGGTTTTCACATTTGGCCGGAGGCCATCGGCGATCCATCGCGTGAAACGTTGACAGAAGAAGCGGAAATCCCGGCCCCGGCGCCGATCGAAGAGGCGCCGGTGGGCGAACCGCTCGAAGTTCGGTAAATCATTTTCAAAACCTGAATGAAACGACAGGGAAGTTTCGCAATGTCCACCGGTGTTTGCGTTCGTATTGGGTCGCTCTCATGCGGCTTCGCCCAACCGCTTTTGTGGATTGCCGGTCCGTGTGTGATCGAATCGCATGACCTGACCATGCGAATCGCCGAGCGGCTCGCGGCACTGGCGAACGACTTGCGAATCCCGCTGGTGTTCAAGGCATCCTTCGACAAGGCGAATCGGTCGGCAAGCAGTACGTTTCGTGGGCCGGGACTCGAAGAGGGCCTAAAAACACTTGCAGCCGTGCGATCGTCCACCGGCCTGCCCATTACCACCGATGTCCATGAGACCGCTCAAGTGGGGCCGGTCGCCGAAGTGGTGGATTTGCTGCAAATACCGGCGTTTCTCGCCCGGCAGACGGACCTCTTGCAGGCAGCGGGCCGAAGCGGCAAACCGGTGAATGTCAAAAAAGGCCAATTCATGGCACCATGGGATATGAAAAACGTCGTTGCCAAACTGGCGCAGGCCGGCACCGACCAGGTGCTTCTGACGGAGCGGGGCACGACATTCGGTTATGGTCAATTGGTCAACGACATGCGCGCCATTCCCTGGATGCAGGAGCTGGGCCGGCCCGTGATCTTTGACGCGACGCACAGCGTACAAATGCCAGGGGGCCTGGGTGATCGAAGCGGCGGCGAGCGGCGAATGGTTCAGTATCTGATGAAAGCGGCCGTCGCGGCAGGGTGCGACGGCGTGTTCCTGGAAACGCATCCGGACCCCGACCGTGCGTTGAGCGATGGCCCCAATATGCTGCCGCTGGATCAACTTCCCGCCCTGGTCCGATGTTGTGTGCGGATTCGTCAAGCGACGGATTCCAATTGAAACGAGGTTGCTGTGCCTGTAGCTGTTCGTGTTCGCGCGATCGTTTGCGTCGTTTTGATTGCGGTCTTCCTTGCCGGCTGTAACGCGATGAGTTGCAGCCAGCGGCCCAGCGAAACCCGGATCGCCGAGAAACCGGTCGAAGAGTCGCAAACCAACATCAACGATTTGCTGCGCAAAGATCGCGATCTGGAAACCTGCAAAACGGTCGTGCATCAACTGAACTCCCCAGCGACCAGCGGCCGGATGAATGTGGCCGAACTTTCCGACGAGGAGCGGACGATCCTTGAAAAGGAGTTCGCGTTCACCGCGGACGAAATGCGCGAAATCACGGGCAAGGACTGGACGCCGCTCGACGCAAACTATCTGTTTCAATGTCTCCTGCTGCACGACGGCTTGCGAACGCTTGGCCTGACGATGAGCGATGAGCCGGCGGCGCGAATGGAGCGCCTTCGCGACGGTTTCGCCTGGGCCATGCGGCAGGTCTGGCTGTCCGGGCAGGATGGCCGCCCATTGCCGGCCGTGTTTGTCCTCAAACGCGGCTACGGCGGCGATCCGGAGCGAGCAGCGGTCGCGATGGCCGTCTTTCACCAACTTGGTTTCGAGCCTTGTTTGATCGGCCGCGAACAAGCGGAAGGCATTCGCATGTGGGCGGTCGGCGTCGCGGTCGATTCGGACATTCTGCTATTCGACCCGCACCGAGGGAAACCAATTTCCGGTCCCGACGGCAAGATCGCTACCCTCAAGCAGGTGCGTGCGAATCCCGAACTGGTCAAGGATCTCGAGATTCGGGAGAAAATCGAACCGGCCGTTTTTGTCAAGGAGAGCAAGGTTTACCTGGCGCCGTCGCTCTCCGCGCTGTCGCTGCGAGCAAAAGCCTTGGAAGAGATGTTGACGCTGCAGCCGCCGGTTCGACTGGCCACTTCCGCAAGTCAAACGCGCAAGCGCTATGCTCAACTGGGCGAATCCGCCATCTTCTGGAATCCGAAGAACGAAACGGGGACACTGGTGCGAAGCCTGGCGCACTTCCTGCCGACGGACGAAGGCGGTTTCGATCGGACGCCGCGGGGCTCGTGTCAGTATGACATTTACCGGAATCGGCTGGCGCCGCGGGCATTGATGCCGCCGATATTCGCCGAGGACAGCATCGCCGGCGAACCCGGCCGTCTGTTGCGAACGGCGTTTACCGGTCGATTCGTCGCGCTGTTTGATTTGCCGAATCATCCTCGCGATCTGCTGCTGCGCGGCCAGTTGGACGAAGCGACCCAAGGGCTCGTGGAAAACCTGAGGCAAATCAACGTTAACCAGGAACGAGTCAATCAGGAAGCGCGTTTGGAAGCCGACGCCCAGGAATGGGTGCAAAAAATGCGGTCCGCATCGGCTCGTTTGGAACGTGCACAGATTCGGCCCGGCGAAGTGGACGTTGCCGAGGCAAAAGCACAAGTGGACAACTTGTTCAAAAACTCCTCGAAAGTGAATCTGTACTTAGAGAAGGCGGTTGCTCACCCCTTTGGCACGCATGTGACGTTCCAATTGGCGTTGTGCAAGCACGAGCAGGCGTGGCGCCAGGCCAAACAATTCGGCAATTCGGCAGCGACGACCGAAGCGTGGGAAACCGCCGCCGGCTGGTGGAGGAACTTCCTGAACAACTACGACAACGTGACGTTCCTGCCGAAAGGAATTGTCGAACACGCCCGGAATCTGCTGGCCGAGGCCGCCGCAGGGGCCGGCAAATCCAAACCGTGACGGATAATCCATGAATCGCGCCGATGCATACGCACTTTTGTGCGACTATGTCAAGAATCCGAGCCTGATCAATCACATGAAGGCCGTGGAAGTTTGCATGCGCGCATACGCCCGCAAGCTGGGCGAAGACGAGGAAAAGTGGGGCATCGTCGGCTTGTTGCATGACTTCGATTACGAGCGCTGGCCCAATCCGCCCGATCATCCGCTGAAGGGCGGCGAAATCCTGCGCGAACGCGGTTATCCGGACGACGTCATTTACGCCATCAAGTCGCATGCCGATTATCTGACGGATTGCCCGCGCGTGCACGCGATGGACAAGGCCCTCTATGCCTGCGATGAGTTGGCGGGCTTCATCACGGCCGTGGCGTTGATGCGACCGAACGGCATTACGGATCTCGCCGCCTCCAGCGTGAAGAAAAAACTGAAGAAAAAGGAATTCGCGCGCAATGTCAGCCGGGAGGACATTGATCGCGGGGCGGCGGAGTTTGGAGTGGATTTGACCGCGCACATTCAATTCATGATCGAGGCGATGAAGACGATTGCGCCGGAGCTCGGATTGGAAAAGGGCGCCTCGTCCGCGAGTGAAGAATAATGGCTTGTAGTCCTGCCGTGGGCCGGTGGCGATGGGCCGGCAGAACAGCAGGACTACAAGCGCCGCGAGCAAATGGGTCTATTTCTTCTTACCCGTTTGCGACTCGACGGAGATCTGCGGCGCGCCGCCACGGAAGGTAATGCGGAAGATCGTTTCTTCCATGTCTTCTTCCTTGGTGCGGCCGAACTTTTTGCCGTATTCGAGTTCCTTTTCGACCAGCTTCTTTTCGAGTTCGACAGGGAAAAACGCCATCATAAACGCGGGGACCCAGTCGATTTGCAGCACCTGGGCCACGGAAATCGCCGATTCTTGACGATCGTCGGTCCACCAGATTCGGCCGATCTTGACGATGTCTTCCATCTGCGGCTTGGCGGGCCTTTCAGACAGGTTGCGAACGACCATGATGCGGCCGCTTTTGTCCGGCAGGCCGAGGTAGGCGCCCATCGCATGGAGTTGGCGGATATAGTCGGCGCCGCTGTTGGCGTTAAAGATCATGGCCCAGCGCTGGACGCGCCGGCCGCGTTTGTTGCCGCCGTGGCCCGAGCCTTTGCCCATGCCGACGCCGTCGCCTTCGCCGCCGCCCCGTCCCGAGCCGCCTCGACCAAAGCCGGCCAGGCCGGCGAGGGCATCCTTGATCTGCGGTCCGATCACGGCGGATGGTAGTTTCTGTTTTGCTTTCTCGATGACCTTGTCCGCGTCGGGATCATCCTCGAGAGCGACCGCCCCGGGCTTGGTCACGTTCAGTTCGTCCGGTTTTTTCAAAAGGTCCGGATCCAGTTTTTTTTCCGGGTTGAGCAGATCCTGTTTCACATCCGGAGCGGAGAGATTTCCCGGGTTTTCCAGGCCGACGCCAAGCGGGTTGCCGCCGCCGCCCGCAGGTCCATCGCCGTCGCCGACGTAGACCGGTTCGATCTCCTCGGCATCATTCGGTTGACCGGTGAAAATCAACACGCCGGCGAGCAGTACGAACAAAACCGTCGCGTGGATGCAAAACGAGGCCAGGGTCGAAAACGGAAACTCCGAATTCGGCGAGTAGCGTTCCCAGAATGCGTCTTCCGGCGGGACGAGCGGCTTGGGTTTGGCAGCTTCTTTCCCCTTTGCCCCGTTTTTATCGGCCAGGGCGGCAGCGATCGGCAGCTTGGGATTCTTGTCGTTGGTAATGGCGGCCGCCTTGTTTGTTTTGTCGTTATTGACTGCCATGAAAACACGCCCTGAAAAAGAGACCCACAGAAATTCCGCCTACCGAATAGAATACTACTGAACGATGCTTGGCAGCAAGGAAGAATTGGCGTTTCGCCAGGAATTCGCTGCTTGGCAGGATCGATGCGCACTACGATCTAGAGTATTGCTGGCGGATTCCCCGCGAGGATACCCATGCCGAAGTGGACGAGTTGGCTGACCACGTTTCGGCCGCGAAAATATGGCCGGAAGCCGTCGCTGATACTGATTAACGGCCTGGCGGAGCAAGCCGAGTCGTGGTACTTGAACCATCGTTACTGGCGGCGGCATTTCGACGTGCACATGCCGAACATGCTGGTGTTCGAGGGACAGGCGATTCACGAGCGCATCGGCTCCGGCCAGCCGATTACCGTGGATTACCTCGTCGATGAACTTTACGAGTATTTGCGGCGATATGTTCAGTCGCCGCCCTACCACGTTGTCGCCAGCAGCTTGGGCGGCAAGATCACCGTCGAATTCGCTGTCCGATATCCCGAGTTGGTCAACCGCATCGTCTTGCTCTGCCCGTCCGGCATGGGCGAGGACGAACGATTGCCAATCGTCGAAGGCGTGCGCAAGAACGACATGAAAGCACTGGTCGAAAGCGTTTTTTACAATCCCCGCCGGCACGTCGATAGTGAGATGGTTCGTTATTACAAGCGCGTCTTTCCGAGCCGGCGCTGGCGGTCCGGGATGCTGCGTTCGGTGCAGGGGACGAAACAACACACGGTTCGTGATAAGATGAAGTATGTCAAGGCACCGACGCTGCTGGTCAGCGGCGCCAACGATCGCATCTGCGATCCGAAAGAAGCGGCCGCCGCAGCCGCGGAATTGCCGACCGGGCAATTCCTGTTGATTCCGAAGTGCGGTCACGCGCCGCAGATCGAGAAGGCATGGACGATCAATCGCCTGGTGGTGCATTTTCTCTCGCACCCGAAGCCGACTTCTCGCCCGCGGTTCACTCAGTTGCTGTTAGGTTCAAGCAGATAGAAGGATCGTATGTCGAACCCTGACGCATCCGTTCCAAAACCGTACGCGAAGTTTAAGACCAGCCCCGGTTGGTGGCTGTTTTTGAAGAAATTCCTGCAGCGCGGCCGCACCATCGCCTCCTTCGCGCCGAGTTCGCGATACATGGTCCGCAAAATGCTTCAAGGCATCGAATTCAGCCGATGCGAGTGCGTCGTGGAACTGGGCGGCGGGACCGGGCCGGTCACCGCGGAGCTGCTTCGCCGAGCCGGGAAACGCTGCAAAGTCGTGGTACTCGAACTCGACCCCGACCTGGCGCTACATCTCCGGCAACGGTTTCCCCATGCCGACATCGTCGAAGCCGACGCAGTCGATCTGGAACGCTTGCTCGAAGAGCGCGGCATCCAAAGAGTCGATCATATTCTGTCCGGCTTGCCCGTGCCTTCCATCCCGGAACCGGCCAGGACGCGAATTCTCGAATCGGCCAAGAAGTGCTTGAAGCCGGGCGGCACCTTCCGGCAACTGACCGTCATGCCGCTGGTCTATCGGAAGCTTTATCGGAAGTACTTCGAGTCGGTCGATTTTCACTTTGTCTTCTGGAATCTGCCCCCGGGCGGCGTGTACGTTTGCAAGGATGGACCGCATCGTTAGCCCGACGCGCAAGCGAGGGACTCGCGCCTCGGCCTGACACTCCCCTGTTTTGTTGAGGCCGACTCGTGACCGGCGTTTCGAAGATTCCTGCTCCAATGACGAAGTTTCTGCAGCGCATTTCCGGCAGTAAGCCGGTGCGCCGGCTGGCAGATGCGGTGCTGCATCGCTATGCCTCCACGCGAATCGCCAGGCTCGATCACCTCGACGCCGCCGCCATTCAGGAACGAACGCTGCGCTATCTGCTTCAATACGCCCGCCACACCAGATTCGGCCAGGATCACGATTTTTCGTCCATTCGCAATATTGCCGAGTACCAAAAGCGAGTCCCGCTGCGGACGTACGAGAAATTCTGGGCGGACTATTGGCAGTCGGTGTTCCCGCGACTGAAGGGAATTACCTGGCCGGAGTTTATCCCGTACTACGCCATGTCATCGGGCACGACGACCGGCGCCACCAAATATGTGCCGGTGACGCGACAGATGCTCGAGTCCGACAAGATCGGCGCGCTGACCAACCTGTCGTTCTTTCTCCAACAGAACCCGCGAGCCCCGGTGTTCCAGGGCCGCATTTTTTTCCTCGGCGGCAGCACCGACCTCAAGCCCCTTGCCGACGGCAGCGCCTTCGGCGACCTGAGCGGCATCACGGCCCGCGAACTGAACGACGTGCTCCGGCCCTATTTCTTCCCGCCGCCCGACATCGCCTTGATGGGCAACTGGGAGCAAAAAGTCCAAATGCTGGCGCGCGAAAGCGCCGAGCTGCCCATTACGGTGATCAGCGGCATTCCGTCGTGGATGCTCACGCTGTTCGAGTATCTCAAGCGCGAGACCGGGAAAAACCGCATCATCGACATTTGGCCGGATCTGCAGCTGTTGATTCACGGCGGCGCGTTGTTCGATCCCTATCGCTCGGTTTTCCGCGAGGTGGTGGGCTCGGAGCGCGTGAAGTTTCAGGACACCTACCCGGCCTCCGAGGGCTACTTCGCCTCCGAAGACCCGCGCTACGGCATGCTGCGCTTGATCTTCGATCACGGCATCTTCTACGAATTTGTGCCGGTGGATGAACTCGAAAAGGACCGGCCGACGCGGCATACGCTGTTGAACTTCGAAACCGGCGTCAACTATGCGATCGTCGTGACCACGTGCGCAGGCGTGTGGTCGTACGTGGTCGGCGACACGATTCGTTTTGAACAAAAGAACCCGCCGCTGTTGAAGTTCACCGGCCGGACCAAGTATTTCTTGAATTCGTTCGGCGAGCATGTGATCAGCGAGGAAGTCGAAAAGGCGGTTGCCGAGGCGGCGGATGCGACCGGCGCCCAAGTCGTCGATTTTCATGTCGGGCCGGTGTTTCCTTCGCGGCCGCAGGCGCCGGGCCGGCATCGTTATCTCATTGAGTTTCGCAAGGAGCCGGGCGACTTCGACGCGTTCGTGCGAAAGCTCGACGACGTGATGCAGCATCAGAATCACGATTACCATGCCTATCGCGTCGGGTCGATTACGCTCGAATGCGCGGAGGTCTGCGTCGTGCCGCCGGGCGGATTCGGCGAGTGGATGAAATCGCGCGGAAAATTCGGCGGCCAGCACAAGGTGCCGCGCATGGACAATAGCGGCCGAATCACGCAGGAGATCGTGGACTTTTTGAAATTGAGCATGCGGCCATAACGTCTTGCGAAGCCCGCGTCTCGTTCCTACATTCACATCGTCAGCCAACCCGCCGGAATCTTCCGCCCGTCCTTCGCTTCGTTGTGGAGAATGCGCGTGTCCACCACGTCTGTGCCGACGATTGATCCGTTCCGCCGAATCTTGATCGTCGTCATCGCCTCGATCGGCTTCGCGTTTGATATTTACGAACTGCTCATGTTGCCGCTCGTGCTTCGGCCCGCGCTGCAGGAGCTGCTGGGCGTTCGCCCTGGGACGCCCGAGTTCGACAACTGGAAGGGGCTGTTGTTTTTCGTGCCGGCGGTTGCCGGAGGCATTTTTGGCTTGCTCGGCGGCTATTTGACCGACCGGCTTGGCCGGCGCCGCGTGCTGACGTGGAGCATCCTGCTCTACGCGTTCTCCGCATTCGCGGCCGGCCTGAGCACGAACATGTGGATGCTGCTTTTCTTCCGCACGACGACATTCATCGGCGTTTGCGTGGAATTCGTCGCGGCCGTCGCCTGGCTGGCGGAACTGTTCCCCGATCCGAAACAGCGCGAACGCGTTCTCGGCTTTTCGCAGGCTTTCAGTTCCTTCGGCGGTTTGCTCGTCGCGATTGTCAACGGATTTCTGCTCTCGCGTTCGTCGTTGCCGCAGATTCCGAGCTTTTTGCAGGTCGTCTTCGGCGCCATCAAGCCGGGCAGCGTCGAGGATTTGACCTGGCGCTATACGCTGATGTCGGGAATCATCCCGGCGATTCCTTTGATTGTGATTCGTCCGTTCTTACCCGAGTCGCCGGTCTGGCAGCAGAAAAAGAGCGCCGGGCAACTCAAGCGGCCCAGCCTCCTGGCGATCTTCTCGCCGGAATTGCGCAAGACCACGATCATCACGACGCTGATGGTCGCCTGCGCTTACGGCGCCGCCTTCGGCGCCATCCAGCAATTGCAGGACATCGTGCCCGGTCTCAAGGACGTTCAGGCAAAGGTGGAGGAGCGGACCAGCAAGATCGATCAGACGACCGACAAAGGCAAAGGCGCTGCCCGGGCCGAGCAAAAGAAGATCGAGCAAAAGGTCTACAACGAGTACAACAAACTGCAGGAAGTCGGCGGCTTGTTGGGCCGGTTTATCTTTGCGATTTTGGCCACTCTCATCATCAGCCAGCGCTGGCTTTTGCGCTTCTTCCAGTGGCCCGGCCTTCTTTTCGTGCCGCTTCTGTTCTTCTACTTCCTGACGCTGGAAAACAGGACGTTCTTTACGATCGATCTGAAGAGCATTTATCTCGGCGAGTTGCCGTTCACCACGATGTCGGTCGGCGTCATGCTGGCCGGCTTTTTCACTGTGGCGCAATTCAGTTTCTGGGGCAACTATTTGCCGCGCGTCTATCCGACTCACCTCCGCGGCACGGGAGAAAGCTTCGCGGCCAACATCGGCGGTCGGATGATCGGCACCTCGTTCGCATTCGTTGCCGCCCAAATGGCGAAGCTGAGAATGTTCGGCGACAGCGCGGCCCTGAACTACGCGATGGTGGCCGGCGGGATTGCGCTCTTCGTCTACCTGAGCGGATCGATCTTGAACTTCTTTCTGCCGGAACCGAAGCCCGAAATTCAGGAGTAGCCAGGCATTCGGCAATCCAATTCGACATGCCCGGGCGTTTGCAACTAACTTGCGCACCCACCCCCCATATCGATTCGAGCGCGCAAGTTAGCCATTTGAGCGCGCAAGTTGGCATTTTGAGCGCGCAAGTTGCGGTTTGAGCGCGCAAGTTGCGCGTCGGCCGCGCAAGTTTGCAAGTTGTCCAATCTCCGCGGCAGCGTAAATAGCCTGACACGGGGTTCGTCCATTTCGGAGTCAATTTCATGGCAAATCTCGTCGCCTATCGTGTGCTTTACCGCGGGAAGGTACAGGGCGTGGGCTTTCGGGCCGCAGCCTGCCGGATCGCGGCACGGTTTCCGGTGGCTGGCTGGGTCCGAAACCTGCCCGACAGCCGCGTCGAGCTGCTTGTCGAAGGAGCGGAAGCCGACGTGATGGCTTTCCTGCAGGACGTGCGAGCGTATTGGGAAGGTTACATCGAGGAAGAGCAAATCGACCCGCGAACCCCCAGCGGGCTTTATCGCACGTTCGACGTGGTGCGATAATGAGGAACGATGGGAGCGCCCGACGCGCCGGCGAGGGACTTCGAGTTTTCCTCGCTTGCACGTCGGGCGAACGAGACAGAGGCAGGTCTAGCCCTTCTTTTCGTCTTTCTTTTCTTCCTTCTTCTTCGAGGTTTTTTCCTTTGCCTTCTCGGCTCGCTCGGCTTTCTTCACTTCGAGTTCACTTCCGAGCAATTCGATGATCGCGAGGTCCGCGCCGTCGCCCTTGCGGTTGCCGAGCTCGACCTGGTGCTTGGATTCGAAGATGGCGGCCTTCTTCTCCTCGAGCGCCAGCGCGCGGCTCTTGGCCTCGGCCTCCTTCTGCCGCGTCTCGAGCGCCTCGATCGCCTCGCGAATCACCTCCGGGTTCTCGATCAGGTAGTCGCGGATGATGGTCCGCACCTCGGCCTTGTCGGCATCGCTGAGGGCGAACGCCGAGCCGGCCACCGAGAGCAGGGCGAGTGCGCCCGCGAAAAGGCCAAGAACGTACCGCATCGAACAGTCCTCGCGATCTCGCCCGCGGGCGAGGGTGACGGTGGAGCGAGTTAGGCGCCGCCGATCTGGCGGGTCAATCGTGGCGCTTTCACG